>Ga0208826_1000781_pt1 | contig 30703 bp, 27 predicted proteins | sample AD_UKC115_MetaG_FD_184451 | JGI IMG/M metagenome (GOLD analysis project Ga0208826, IMG submission 184451) | Active sludge microbial communities of municipal wastewater-treating anaerobic digesters from Hong Kong - AD_UKC115_MetaG (SPAdes)... | ecosystem: Engineered > Bioreactor > Anaerobic >...
GGTCGAACGTTCGACGCCGCCCGCGTTGAGCGCGGGCAGCAGTTGCACGACGGTGAGCTTGCGCGCGGACATCGTGCGCGTGGAAACCCGGGCTCAACCCTTGAGCGTGTAGACAGCGCCGCAGTAGGGGCACTTCGCGCTGCCCGTGGCCTCAACCGGCAGGTACACCTTCGGATGCGAGTTCCACAGCGACATGCCCGGCATCGGGCAGGACAGCGGCAGCTCGGCGGCGGTGACCTCGTAGCGATTCTCGGCATTGGCGGGAATCGCTTTCGCCGCGGCGGGATTCGGCGAAACAGCGGCGGCGGCGGTCATTTGCGATCTTCCGTACGGGCAGCCGCGAAGCGGCGGGGAAGACGATTTTAGCAAGGTTCGCGCCCAGCGCGCAGAAGCGTGAGACGGTTCACATGTCGCCATGGTGCGGGGCCGCATTCCGGCGACGGAAAGAATGGGTATCATGGGACGGTTGCCATCACTCACGGGAAAGCGGCATGGACATCAACAAACTGATCGCGCGCGTCAAAAATATCCTCCTGACACCGAAAACCGAATGGCCGGTCATCTCGGCCGAGCAGGACACGGTGCAGGGCATCTTCACCAATTACATCATGATCCTCGCCGCGATACCGGCCGTCGTGCAGTTGCTCAAGCTGAGCATCATCGGCGTGTCGATCCCGATCATCGGCGGCACCTATCGCCTCGGCTTCGGCATGGGCATCACCCAGATGGTGGTGGCTTACGTCATCGCCCTGGCCGTCTGCTATCTGATGATGCTGATCATCGACGCGCTCGCACCGACTTTCGGCGGCGAGAAAAATCAGGTTCAGGCGTTGAAATCGATCGCCTATGCGAATACCGCAGGTTGGATCGCCAGCGTGCTCGGCCTGGTCGGCATGCTCGGTTCGCTCGCGGCGCTGGCGGCGGCAATCTACGGCATCTACCTGCTCTACATCGGCCTGCCCAGCACGATGAAATGTCCGCAGGAGAAAGCCGGCGGCTATGCGGCAGCGACGATCATCATCGGTTTCGTACTCTCGCTCATTCTCGGCGTGGTGCTCGCCAGCGTCACCGGCCTCAGCGGCGCGATGAGCGGTGCGATCAGCGGCGGCATGCAAAATTCGTCGTCCTACACGCCCGACAAGAACAGCGCACTCGGCGCCATCGCCGCCATCGGTCAACAGGCCGAATCGGCGAGCAAAAAGATGGACGCCGCGCAGAAATCCGGCGACCCCAAGGCGCAGGCCGAGGCCGCCGGACAGATGCTCGGCGCGGTGCTCGGCGGCGGTGCGCAGGTCGAGGCGCTGGCACCCGATGCGCTCAAGCCTTTCGTGCCCGATACGCTGGCCGGCCTTTCACGCACCAATTTTTCCGTGCAGAAGCAAGCGCCGCTTGGCATGCAGGTATCGATTGCCGAAGCACGTTACGGCTCGGGCGATGGCCCGAGCTATGAGCTGACCGTCACCGATTCGGGCAGCGCCAAGGGCTTCATGGCGCTGGCCGGCTTCGGCGCGATGGAAAACGAACAGCAGAGCGATCACGGCTACGAAAAGACCTATCACCAGAACGGTCGCCTCGTCCACGAGCAATGGAACAACTCCGGCGATGGCGAATACACCATCGTGCTTGGCGAGCGTTTCATCGTGGCGGTGAAGGGCTCGCATGTCGCTAACATCGATGCGATCAAGTCCGCGCTCGGAAGCATCAATCTCGCCGGCCTGGAAGCGCTCAAGGCGCAAGGCGTCAAAAACGGCTGAGGGCGGTTCGCTACATCGACCGCCGCGCAGTGCGGTATCGAAAACCGCCTCCCGCTGCGCAATACAACCGCGTTTTTCGGCACCGGTCGAGTTGCACGCATTCCCCGAGGGAGCGCACATTGCCCGCGACCCGGACGAATGCTCCGCAAGATCGCGAATCGATGCACCGCGTCGCGACGGCCGCGACTGTCGGGACAGTGAACCGCAGCACCCGTACAATCGCGCGGTGAACCCGAAATCGCCCCAACCTCCGGGACGCGCCACCGGCACCCTCGTCGTCACCGATGGTGCGGCCGGCAACGAACGTCAGGCCTTGTCGCTTGCGCTCGCCTTGCGCGTTTCGCCACACATTCTGCGCGTCGCGCTGCGCGCGCCATGGCGATGGCTTGGGCCGGGCTTCGTGCGCGTCGCTCGCTTGTCGATCCCGCATCGGCAATGGCGCGGCATTTCTGCACCATGGCCCGCACTCGCCATCGGTTGCGGACGTCACGCCGCCGTGCTCACGCGCGCGCTGCGCGAGGCCAGCGGCGGCGCCACGTACACGGTGCAGATTCTCGATCCGCGCATCGACCCGAAGCATTTCGACCTCGTCGTCACCCCGCGCCACGACGGCTTGCAAGGCGACAACGTCATCCAAACCATGGGCTCGCTCAATCCGGTGGACGATGCCTGGCTCGCCACGGCAAAAGTGGACTTTTCCACATTGCAACAATTGCCACAGCCGCGCACGGCCCTGCTGGTCGGCGGCATGCGTCATGGCTTGAATATGGATGATGCCTGGTTCGACGCCCTGCTCACGCGCATCGAGCACTGGCACGAACGCGACGGCGGCTCGCTGCTGATCACCACGTCACGCCGCACGCCACCAGCGTGGCGCGAACGCCTGCGTGGCGCATTCAAGAACGGCACCACCTGTTTCTGGGGCGGCGAGGCCGACGGCATCAATCCCTATCCGGGCTACCTTGCCGTGGCCGATCGCATCGTGGTCACGCCCGATTCGGTGAACATGCTCAGCGAGGCCTGCGCCACCGGCGCGCCGGTGTTCACGGCGTTGCCGGCCAATGCGCCGGCGAAGCTCGCCGCATTCCATGCCGAGCTCGCTGGCCAGGGCTGGCTGCACGACCTCCACGCGGAGCTTCCCGCCACACAACCGCCGCCGCCGCTGCGCGAAATGGCGATGGTCGCAAGCAAGGTCTGGCACCACATCGAGGCCACACGCCCCGATGTCGCCGTTGCGTTCGAGCGGTAGCCGGCACACGGTTCGCGGGAATTCGACTTCCGCACGCGTGCGCAGCGGGAAGGTGAAACATCCGAATCCGGTTTCGCCGTACTACGAGAATTTCAGGCCGAACTCTGCGGCGATTCCGGTTACCGCCTGCGTGTGGCGCATCAATTCCGGGCTGCGCTCGACCAGACGCGGGCGGGCGTCGAGCGTGCACTCGAGCGAACGCGCCAGCAGCATGGCATGCGCATCGCCGAGAGCGCGCGCCTGTACCCCGGCAAGCAATCCGGCACGACGCACCAGCGCAATCAAACTCGCCGTACCACCGCTGCGCAGCAACAGGGCGTGCTCATGGGCATGGACCAACACCAGTGCTTGCAGCAAGAATTCGATATCGAGCAACGCCCCCTGGCCTTGCTTGAGATCGAGCCGCTCCGTTGTCGAGCGATCGCGCTCGATGCGCCAGCGTTCGCGCATTGCGCCGACTTGTTCCACGACGTCGCGCGCACTGCGCCTTTGTGCGAGCGTGGCCGTGCGCGCCGCGTCAAAACGCGCGCAGGTCGCCGCTTCGCCCGCGATCGCGCGCGCGCGCACGAGCGCCTGCTGCTCCCAGACCCAGGCACGCTCCCGCTGATAGTCGGCAAAGGCTTTCACGCTCGTCACCAACAACCCCTTGCCGCCATCGGGGCGCAGGCGCACGTCGACTTCGTAGAGCCGTCCAGCCTGAGTCTGCATGCCGAGCCAGGCGACGATACGTTGCGCTATGCGCGCGTAATAGCGCATGCCTTCTAGCGGTCGGGCGCCGTCGCTTTCGACTTGGGCGAATGCTTCATCGTAGACGAACACGAGGTCGAGGTCGGAGGCGAAACCCAATTCGCCACCGCCGAGGCTGCCGTAACCGATCACGGCCAGCCCATCGCCATCGCCGAGCCGTCCATGCTGGCGTTGCACCTCACGCGTCGCCATGGCAAGCAATTCGGCGACGACGAAGTCCGCCGTATTCGACAGCCCATGCGCCGTCGCCGCCGCACCGAGATGGCCACCGCGATAACCGAGCCCGACTCGAAATGCGGCGCTGTTTTTTTCTTCCTGCAATACGATCAAACGCGACTCGGTATCGTCGAGGGCGACATTGGCGAGATGGCGGCGCGAGGCGGCGGCCAGCTCGTCGTAACTTGGCGCCTGCGTCTCCAGTCGCGCATCGAGCAAATCGTCGAGCAGCAACGGGTGCGCGATCACGCGCTCGGCGAGCAGGGCGCTGTCGGCGAACAAGGCAACCAGACGCTGGCGTGCGCCAGCCTGCTCTTCGAGCAAGGCCAGATACGCCGAGCGCCGAATCACGCCGAGCAGCAGACGCAACAAGCGTTCCAGGCACACTTCCGGGGCGACGCTGCGCGCGGCTTCGTCGATCAGCATGGGTAACAACGCATCGAGGCGGGCATGTCCACGCGAGGACATCGTGCGCGCGGCCTGCGTGAGCGCAACGACTTTCGCATGCAGCTCGTCGGCGTTGCGATAGCCGAGCGCCTGCAACATGCTCGCCTCCGCGCCTCCCTCGGCGATACGTTGAACATAGGCGCCGGCTGCCGCCGCAAGCGGACGTGCGTCGACCCGCAAGGGCGCCATCGTCTCGGCGAAGATCGTACCGACATCCGCACGCGCACGCGCCAGCGCAGCATCGAGAGCATCGATGTTCTCCCGATCGAGCGCGAGCGCGATGCGCGCGCGCGCCTGGGCCTCCTCGGGGAGTTCGTGGGTCTGTTCGTCGCGAAACATCTGCACCCGGTTCTCGACGCGACGCAGCAGCCGATACGCCGTACGCAAGCGCTTGGCGCGGTCGGCGGCGATCACACCGAGCCGCTCGCAGGCGCCGAGCGCCGGCAACAGCCCGCGCTCGCGCAATGCCGGCTCGCGCCCGCCGCGAATCAGTTGCAGCAACTGCACGATGAATTCGATCTCGCGAATGCCGCCCGCACCGAGTTTGAGGTTGTCGGCGAGGTCCTTGCGCGCCACTTCGGCGTCGATCAGCGCTTTCATTTCGCGCAGACCGGCGAACGCGGTGTAATCGAGATAGCGTCGATAGACGAAGGGACGCAGGGTGTCGATCAATCGCTTGCCGGCGCGAACATCGCCGGCAACGGGGCGCGCCTTGATCCACGCATAGCGCTCCCAGTCGCGCCCGTCGCGCTGGTAGTACTGCTCCATCGCCGCAAACGACAAGGCGACACGCCCGGCGCTGCCGAACGGTCGCAGGCGCAAGTCGACGCGATAGACGTAACCGTCAGCCGTGATCTCGGCGAGCAACTTGACCAACGTCTGGCCGAGGCGCGAAAAAAAGGTTTCGTTTGCAAGCGCACGCGCACCGTCGGTCTCGCCGTTTTCATCGAAGGCGAGAATCAGATCGATGTCGGAGGAAAAATTCAGATCCGCGCCGCCGAGCTTGCCCATGCCGATGACGACGAGACGTTGCGCCACGCCATCGACGGAACGTGGCACGCCATGCCGGCGAATCAGCGCGCGTTCGCCGAAGTCGTGCGCGGCGGCGAGGCACGTTTCGGCCAGCGCGGTCGAGCCGGCCAGGGTCTGCTCGACCGTGTCGAGGCCGTTGACGTCGCGCCAGATCAGGCGAACCGCTTCGCGGCGCCGATAACGGCGTAGCGCGCGCATGGCCGCCTGCTCGTCATGGGTCGGATCGAGCGCGAGCGGGCGCGTGTCGGCGTGATGCGGATTGGCCATCAGCATCAATCCGTTCGCACTCAACAGTTCGGGATCGCGCTGGAAGCTCTCCCAGACGAAGTCGCTCGCGAGCAGTACGCGACGCACACGCGCGTCGACTCCGACGTCGTCGTGCAACACCACGCCCGCCTCGCGCAGGCAGGCGAGCAGACGCGCATAGCGATCGGCGAGAAAGGCGGCGAAAGCGGGATTCGTCGACACGGGCTGGACGCTATCCGACAACGGGGTGGACGCCAAGCATGGCCCAAATCGCCGGACTTTTGCACGCAGCCGAGCCCGCTTCGACACACTTCCGCGTTTCAACGATCCATCGAATGCACGTCGCCGGAAAACAAAAAGCCCGCCGCGATTGCTCGCGGCGGGCCACCCTCCCCCACATGCCCTAGGGCCGTGTGGACGACATTGAATTACAAAACTTTCACACAAGCACGTCGCGTTGCAGCAATTCGCGCCGACGATGGCTTTTGTCGGCGACTGCCGTGAAAATCACGACACGCGGCGCGATTCGTGACAGGCGTCCGGATCGATTTTCCCTCATCGGCTTGCGCGAGCAAGCCTTTCCTCCTTGCGCCGGTCTGAGTGTGATCGGCCAAGTCGTCTCCAACAAGGTCCCAATGAAGTCTTTCGGTTTTGCATCCCGCCTCCTGTGCGCCGCGCTGGCGCTTCCGGGCCTCGTCGCCCACGCACAGACAGGCAGCGCGGATGGGTTGCTGCCCGTCGAGCAGGCATTCCGCGTCGAGGCCAAAGCGCTCGACCGCGGCGCAATCCGTCTCGACTGGAAAATCGCCAAGGACTATTACCTGTATCGCGACCGCATCAAGGTGAGTGCCGCCGAGGCGAATGTCGCACTCGGCACGCATGCACTGCCCGCCGGCGAGAAGAAGCACGACGAGTACCTCGGCGACGTCGAGGTGTATCACGCCGACTTCTCCTCAACGCAAGGATTGACGACCGGCGCCGACCTCGGCGAGGTCGTGCTGGCCGTGCGCTATCAGGGCTGTCACGAGGTCGAGCCGAAAATCTGCTATCCGCCGCACACGGTCAAACTTACCGTATCGCTGCCACTCGCCGCAGCCAATGAAAATCCGACCCTCGGCGCCACGGACACGTCCATGCGCGCCGCACCCTCCCTGCTCGGCGGCAGCGAACCCCTTTCCGTCGACAGGGCGTATACGTTCGAGGCGATAGCGACCTCGCCCGATTCCGTGCTCGTGCGCTTCACGATGCCAAAAGGGTATTACCTCTATCGCGACAAAACCTCGTTCCTCGCCGACAACGCCACGCTCGGCGCGCCGCGCTGGCCGGCGGGAAAACCGCACGACGACGCCAATTTCGGCACGAGCGTGGTGTACTTCGATCAAGTCGAAATTCCACTCGCCGTCACCGGCCTCGCCGCCGACCAACCCCTGCGCCTGACTTCGACCTTCCAGGGTTGCCTTGAAGGCAGCGTGTGTTATCCGCCGACCACGCGCAGCGTCGAGGTGACGATGCCGGGCGGCGCGCGCACCGTGAGCGCACCGCCTGCCGCGACGACCGCACCAGACACCATCCAGCAACAAGCGCGGCCCGATGCGAATCCCGCAGGCTCGCTCATTGCCGCACTTCTCACCGCCCTGATCGGCGGCTTGATTCTCAATTTCATGCCGTGCGTGCTGCCGGTGCTTTCACTCAAGGCGATTTCGATTCTGGAAGGCGGCGAGTCGCCGCACGACGCGCGCCGGCACGTGCTCTGGTACACCGCCGGCGTGTTGCTTGCGTTCACCACGGTCGGCCTCGCCGTGATCGCACTGCGCCATGCCGGGCTCGCCTACGGCTGGGGTTTTCAATTGCAACAACCGTTGATCGTCGCGCTTCTCGCCTATGTCATCGTCGCGCTCGGCCTGTCCTTGTCCGGCGTCGTTCAATTCGGTGTCGGCCTGGGTAATGCCGGTCAAGGGCTTGCCACACGCGCCGGGCCCAGCGGCGACTTTTTCACCGGCGTGCTGGCCGTGGTCGTCGCCAGTCCGTGTACGGCGCCGTTCATGGGCTCGGCGCTGGCGTTCGCCTTCGCCCATTCCTCGTTCGTCGCCGTTCTCGTTTTCGTCGCACTCGGGCTGGGTCTCGCCCTGCCGTTTTTGCTGATCGGTTTCGTGCCCGCGCTGGGTCGGCTGTTGCCGAAGCCCGGCGCGTGGATGGAGACCCTGAAGCAATTGCTGGCCTTTCCGATGTATCTCACCGCGGCGTGGCTGATCTGGGTGCTGGGCCATCAACGCGGCGTCGATGCGATCGGCCTCGCGCTGGTCGGGGTCGTTCTGCTCGGTCTTGCCCTGTGGTGGTTCGAGCGTAGCCGTTACCGACATGGCTTTTTGCGCGCGCTCGCCCTCGCCGCACTGGTGCTCGCCGCCCTGCCGCTGTATCTGCTGGCCCACCTGCCGACGGCGGCGGCAAAGTCTCTGGATACAAACGGCCAGGTTGCATTCGCGCCGGCGAAGCTCGACGCGCTGCGGCGTGCCGGCAAGTCGGTGTTCGTCGACATCGGCGCCGACTGGTGCACGACATGCAAGGTGAACGAGCATGCCGTTCTCGACACCGCGGCCTTCCGCGACTTGCTCAAGCGCACCGACACGACCCTCATGGTCGGCGACTGGACCAATCCCGATCCCGACATCGAAGCCTTCCTCGCGCGCTTCCACGCCGTCGGCGTGCCGCTATACGTCGTGTTTCGCCATGGCGACGACGGCCATGCGCTGCCGACGGTGCTGACTTTCGGCATCGTCCAATCCGCACTCGGCGAGGCACCCGCGCCAAACCGCAAGTGAATACTGCGGCAGATCGCCGCATGCCGTGTTCGCGCGCGGGTCGTCTGACACGAATTACAGTATCCTCGGCGGTGGGCCGAGTTCGTTTGGTTTGATCCAGATCAAGCCCAGCACAGTTCGCGCCTGCAACAGCCAGTCATTCCACTGCCCGAGATCCTCGATGCCAAACACCGAGACTTACAACGATCACGTCGTTCGTCTGTTCCTGCTCGCCTCGGCCGTCTGGGGCATCATCGGCATGCTGGTAGGCATGTATGCCGCGGCGGAACTGGCCTGGCCGGCGCTGAATTTCGATATCCCGTGGTTGACCTTCAGCCGCATCCGCCCCGATCACACCTTCGGCGTAATCTTTGCCTTCGGCGGCTCGGCGTTGATGGGGACCTGTTACTACGTCGTACAGCGTACCGGCCACACGCGCCTGGCTCTGAACAAGCTCGCCAACTTCACGTTCTGGGGCTGGCAACTCGCCTGCGTGCTGGCCATGGCGACGATGCCGTTCGGCATTACCCAAAGCAAGGAATACGCTGAGCCCGAGTGGTTCGTGGATCTCCTCGTGGCCGTCGTCTGGGTCGCGTTCGGCGCGGTGTTCTTCGCCACGCTCGCACGCCGCCGCATCCGCCATATCTACGTCGCCAACTGGTACTACGGCGCGTTCATCATCGCCGTGGGCTTGCTTCACATCGTCAACAACATCGCCATCCCGGTGTCGCTGTTCAAGTCCTATCAGGTGTACTCGGGCACCGTCGATGCGATGGTGCAATGGTGGTACGGGCACAACGCGGTCGCATTCTTTCTGACCGCCGGTTTCCTCGGCATGATGTACTACTTCGTGCCGCGCCAGGCGCAGCAACCGCTGTGGAGTTATCGCTTCTCGATCGTCAATTTCTGGGCGCTGATTTCGGTCTACATGTGGGCCGGCTCGCACCACCTGATGTACACCGCGCTGCCCGACTGGGTGCAGTCGGTCGGCATGGCCTTCTCGCTGATTCTACTGATGCCAAGCTGGGGTTCGGCGGCCAATGGCCTGCTCACGTTCAACGGCTCCTGGCACCGATTGAAGGACGATCCGGCCGCGAAGTTCATGGTGCTCGCCCTGGTGTTCTACGCGGCCGCCACGTTCGAAGGTTCGATGATGGCGATCAAGACCGTCAACTCGCTGTCGCACTACACCGACTGGACCATCGCGCACGTTCATTCCGGCTCGCTCGGCTGGGTGGCGATGATCACCATCGGCTCGCTGTACGCCATGGCGCCACGCGCACTGGGCCAGCCAGCGATGTATTCGCGGCGCGGCATGGAAGTGCATTTCTGGCTGCATCTCAGCGGCACCCTGCTGTACGTGCTCGCCATGTGGTGGGCCGGAGTGACCGAAGGCATGATGTGGCGCGCAACCCAGCCGGACGGCTCGCTGACCTACTCCTTTCTCGACAGCCTGATTGCGATCAAACCGCTGTACGCACTGCGCTGGTTCGGCGGCGTGCTGATCTGGTTGGGCATGTGGGTGATGGCGTGGAATCTCTGGTACACCGCGGCCGATGCCCGCGCGCACCTGATCAAACCGATCCCGGTGCCGATCCCGGAGCCGGACTCGGATCAGACTCCGGCGCCGTTGCCGGCGCAAGGTTGAGGGGCAGATCATGGCAGGCGGATACAAATATTTCGAAGCAATCGAGAAGCACGCCGGGCTGCTCGGCATCCTCACCGCGATCATGGTGTCGATCGGCGGCCTCGCCGAAATCACGCCGATGTTCATGGAGGCGCACAAGGTGCAGCCGGCCGATGGCGTGAAGCCCTACGATCCCTTGCGTTTGGCCGGGCGCGACATCTACGTGCGTGAAGGCTGCTATCTCTGTCACTCGCAGATGATCCGCGCCTTGCGCTTCGAGACGCAGCGCTATGGCCACTACTCGGTGGCGAGCGAATCGGTTTACGACCGGCCGTTCCAGTGGGGCAGCAAGCGCACCGGCCCCGATCTCGCCCGCATCGGCGGCAAGTATTCCGACGACTGGCAGCGCCTGCACTTGCAGGATCCGCGCAAGGTCGCGCCCGACTCGAACATGCCCGGTTACCCATGGCTGGAAAAAACGCCGCTCGATGCGAGCGACATCCAGGCCCGCATGCGCGTGCTGCGTATGCTCGGCGATCCGTACAGCGATGCCGATATCGCCTCTGCGCCCGAGGCATTGAAAGACAAGAACGAACTCGACGCACTGGTCGCCTACTTGCAAGGGCTGGGGATCAAGAACGAACCGGCCTCCATGACCGCCGCCTCGCCCGCAAGCGACGGAGGCACGCCATGAACCCTGTTTGGGGCCATGTGGCCGGCCTGTCGATCATTCTGATGATGTCCAGCTTCATCGGCATCTGGATCTGGGCCTGGAACAGTCGGCATCGCCACACGTTCGATGAACTGTCGCGCGTACCGATGCAAGACACGGAGGATCGACCATGAGCGCTTTTTGGTCCGCGTGGATCATGTTCTTGATCGTGCTCAACCTGAGCATTACCTTTTTTCTGTTTCTGTGGGGGCCACGCGTGGCGATTCCCACGCTCAAGGACGGCACCACCGGCCATGTCTGGGCACACGGCGTGTTGCGCGAGGGTGTGCGCAAGCTGCCACTGTGGTGGGTGGTGTTGTCGGCGAGCATGTTCGTGGTCGGCTTCATCTATCTCGTTCTCTACCCAGGTTTCGGTCGCTCTGCGGGGGTTCTGGACTGGACCGCGCACCGCGAACTGGCCACAGATACGGAGCGCAACAACGCCATCCTCGATGAGCGAATGAAACGATTTGCCCTGTACTCCGTCGAAGAACTCGCGCACGACAAGGACGCGACCCGCATGGGCCGCATCCTGTTCGAGGACAACTGTGCCGCCTGCCATGGTCGCGAAGCCACCGGCAATGCGCTCTTGGGCGCGCCCAATCTCACCGCCAACGCGTGGCTTTATGGCGGCGACGGCAAGACGCTCATGACCAGCATCCTCGATGGCCGTCACGGCGTGATGCCGCCGTGGGCCAGTCTCGGCGAGGACAACGTGGTCAACCTCGCGCACTATGTCTTGAGCCTGTCCGGTGCGGCGCACGACGATGCCAAGGCGGCACTGGGCAAACCGCTTTTCGCCACCTGCGCAGCGTGTCACGGCCCCGAAGGCAAAGGCAATCCCGCACTCGGCGCACCAAACCTCACCGATCAAATCTGGCTCTATGGCGGCACCCTCGCCGCCGTCGAGGAAAGCATCCGTCACGGTCGCAGCGGCACGATGCCGGCATGGCGCACGCGCCTCGGCGAGAACGATGCGCGCGTGATCGCAGCATGGATCTTCTCCCTCTCGCATCGCGACGTTGCCGCCGGAGCGTCGCCGGCAACGAAGTGACCGAACGGAGCCGGAGGATGCGCTCCGCATCGCCCCCGCAACACGCCTGGTGGCGCCAGCCGATCGTGTGGCTTGCCGCGATGGTGTTGTTCGCCTCGTTGCTCGGTTGCGCGATATTGATCGTAATCGGCGCGCGCTACGCCGACCCGCCGCTGGCCGATACCGGTCGCACCGTGTTCAAGGTGCCCGTCGCACATCCACCGGCAACGGCGCAACCGACGCCTTCGCAATGAACGATGCGATCGCGCGTTGTTGGCATTGCGCCGAAGCGATTCCGGCCAACGTGCACGTGCAAGTCGAGGTTGCCGGTGGCGCACATTCGTTCTGCTGCAACGGTTGCGCTGCCGCGGCGCAATGGATCGATGGGCTGGGGCTGGCCGATTACTACCGCCTGCGCAACGCACCCGCGGCGCGCGCCTCGGCGGATACCCGCGTCGCCGATATCTGGCAGCGCGCCGAACTCGTGCGCGAAGTCGTACGCGATATCGGCGAGGATCGCTGCGAGGCGATGCTGGCGATCGACGGCGTGCGTTGCGCCGCTTGCGTGTGGCTGATCGAACGCGCGCTCGGCGCCGAGCGCGGCGTCGAAACCATCCAGGTCAATGCCAGTTCGCGGCGTGCGCGTATCGTCTGGAACCCGCAAACAACCTCGCTCGCCGCCCTTCTCGGCGCACTCGCCCGTGCCGGCTATACGGCACTGCCGCTGTCTGCGCCAGCACTGGACGATGCGCGTCGGCGCGAAGCCCGCACGGCGATGAAACGCCTCGTCGTTGCCGGCTTCGGCGCCATGCAGGCGATGATGTACGCCAGCGCCCTGTACTTCGGCGCGGTCGAACACATGGATGCGACGACCCGCGCCGGCTTGCGTTGGCTGGGCCTGCTCGTCGCCACGCCGGTGGTGTTCTACGCCGCGCAGCCGTTTTTCGTCGGCGCCTGGCGCGCGTTGCGTGCGCACACGCTGGCCATGGACGTACCGGTCGCCCTTGCCGTGCTCGCGGTCTATTTCGCCAGCGTATACGCCGCGCTGCATGGCCGCGGCGAAGTGTATTTCGACTCGGTGTCGATGTTCGTCTTTTTCCTGCTCGCCGGCCGTTATCTGGAAATGCGTGCGCGCCACCGCGCCGGCGATTTGACCGACTCGCTCGCCCGCCTCGCACCGACCCAGGCCGAGCGCGTGCGCGAAAACGATGGCACGCTGGAGCGCGTCGCCGCCGCCGAACTCCTCGTCGGCGATCTCGTGCATGTGGCCGAAGGCGGCATCGTGCCTGCGGATGGCGTGCTCGAAAGCGCCCGCTGCCGCGTCGACGAGGCCCTGCTCAGCGGCGAATCCTCCCCCCAGCGCAAACTCAGCGGCGAAGAAATGATCGCCGGCAGCGTGCTCCTGGAAGGCCCCGCGCGCGTGCGCGTGCGACGCGTCGGCGCGGCGACGATGCTGGCCGGCATTCTGCGCCTGGTCGCGCGCGCGCAGGCCGAACGTCCGCGCCTGGCCTGCGCAGGCGATCGCGCAGTGAAACACTTCGTCGTGCGCGTGCTCGCCCTGGCGGCGCTGTGCGCGCTGGGCTGGCTCTGGGTGGATCCGACGCGCGCATTCGATGCCACCCTCGCCGTCCTCGTCGTCTCCTGCCCGTGTGCCTTCGCCCTCGCAGTACCGGCGGCGATCACGCAGGCGCTTGCAGCGCTGGCGCGCCGCGATGTGCTCGTCGTGCATCCCGATGCGATCGAAAACCTCGCCGGCGCAACGCATGTCGTGTTCGACAAAACCGGCACACTGACCGAGCCTCGCCTCGCCCTCGGCGATGTCGTGGCCGAACCACGCATGTGTGCGCAGAGGGCACTTGCCATTGCCAGCGCGCTTGCCCGACAAAGCCGCCACCCTCTCGCCATCGCGATCGCCACGGCGACGGATGACACTCGCTGCCATGCCGAACAAGTCGTGGCCAGTGTGGGCGGCGGCCTAGCCGGCAACGTCGACGGACACCGCTACCGACTGGGTCGCGCCCGCTTCGCGCTCGGCGAGGAAGCCATCGACGATGATGCGGTGGTGCTCGCCGACGACTCGGGCCTGCTCGCGCGCCTGCCCTTGACTGAACGTCTGCGCCCCGGCGCACGCGAGGTGGTCGCAAGCTTGCGTGCGCAAGGCCTGCACATCGCCATCGTCAGCGGCGATGCGCCAACCAAGGTACGCGCCATCGCCGAGCAACTCGATATCGCCGACTGGCACGCGCGCCAGTTGCCTGCCGACAAACTCGCACGGTTGCATTCCCTGCGCGCAACCGGCGCTCGCGTGGTCATGATCGGCGATGGCATCAACGACGCGCCGGTACTGGCCGGCGCCGATGTCGCCGTCGCGATGGCCGGCGGCGCCGACATCGCGCAAACCGCCAGCGATGTCGTGCTCGCCGGCGATCGCTTCGATGCACTCACGAACGCACGCGCGATTGCCATCGAAACCCTGGCCGTGCTGCGCCAGAATCAGCGCTGGGCGCTCTTCTACAATCTCGCCGCAGTGCCGCTCGCCGCCTTGGGCTTCGTGCCGGGCTGGCTGGCCGCGATCGGCATGTCGGCCAGCTCTCTCGTCGTCGTGATCAATGCCTTGCGCATCGGCCGGCAGCCCGAATTCGCCCACGCCGCGCCGACCGTGCTGCCGCTGCACTCGCCGAGGAATGCGACATGAACATCCTGGTTCTGTTGATTCCGCTGTCGCTGCTGTTTCTGGTCGGGGCAGGCATCGCGTTTTTCTGGGCGGTCGATCACGATCAATTCGACGACATGGAGACGCCGCGTCTGATGCCGCTCGCCGACGTCAACCCGCCCGCTCATGCGCAAGCGTCCAGCGACGCCGAGCAGACGGACGAAAAAACGTGAACGATCCGCTCACCCTCGGCGCAGCCTGGCTGCTGGGGCTCGGCGCAAGCGGGCATTGCCTGCTCATGTGTGGCGGCGTTTCCACTGCGCTGGGCATTGCCACCGCGAAAAATGCACAAGGTCGCCCGCGTACGCCGCTGCTGATCGCCCATCAACTCGGTCGCATCGTTTCGTACACCTTGGCTGGTGCCTTGTTTGCAGGAGTGTTGGGCGGTGTCATCGCCTTGCTCGATCGCGACTCGGTGCGTCTCGCGCTGCGCGTGCTCGCTGCCTGCGCCTTCGTACTCGCCGCGCTCGTCGCGTTCGGTCGCGTGCATGATCCTGGTCGATTCGTCGGCCAACGCGTCTGGGGCAAGCTTGCGCCGCTGGGTCGGCGCCTGCTGCCGATCGCCACGCTGCCGCGTGCCCTCGCCTTCGGCATGATCTGGGGCTGGATGCCTTGCGGTTTCGTCTACACCGTGTTGTTGATCGCAACCGTGCAACTCGACGCCCTGCGCGGCGCGGAGACGATGGCGGCATTCGGGCTCGGCACGGCACCGGCGCTACTCGCCACCGCATTCGGCGCGCAACGATTCCTCGGCTGGACGACACGTCCGGTCGGGCGAAAAATCGCCGGATTCGCGCTGACCGCCAGCGCCATTCTCACCCTCGCCGGCCCATGGCTCATCGTCGTCGCACCCGGATTGCACGCCTTTCTGCCGTTCGACTGCACACGTTGAATCGAGCTGCCAGCCGGCAACCCGGGTCGCGATCGCCTACAATTCGCCGATGTTCAATCGCACCAACTTGCTGATCGTCGCCGTTGCCCTCCTCGGCGCCGCGCTGGGCCTCGTCGCCTCCGCCCATTTCAACGACCTGTTTGCGCCACCTATTCCGCCCGGCGTCAAGGTACTGCACGTCGGCGATGCGCGTCTGGATGTGTCCCTGACCGATACTGACGGCAAACCACACCGGCTTTCCGAATTCGACGGCCAGTTGGTTTTGCTGAACTTCTGGGCGACCTGGTGCAGCCCCTGCCGTGAAGAAATGCCGCTGCTCGATGCCACCCACGCGCAATGGGCCAACCGGGGGTTGCGTGTGATCGGCGTCGCCATGGACGATGGCGATGCCGTGCGCGACTTTCTCAGGGCGTCCCCGGTGCGTTATCCGATTTTGCTCGCCGGCGACGCTGACGATCTGGCGCTGCGCTATGGCAACACCCGAAGCGTGCTGCCTTACAGCGTACTGCTTGGGCGAGATGGTCACATTCTCGCCCAACATGCCGGCAATTTCAGCGAAAAAAGCTTGAAAACCTGGCTTCAGCCGTACCTGTAAACACCCCGATCATGGCGCGGGGGTTTGCCGATGTCCGGGCAGGATAAAAATTCAAACAATCGTTCAACATCGGCCAACTTCGCCGAAATGGCGTATATCAGACTGGACAAGTCCGCCCTACAAGCGCAGACTCTCGCGCCTTGATCCGGGTATCGCGCCCGCGGAACATTTTTCATCGTGGCGAAAATTCTCGTCCTGCATGGCCCAAATCTGAATCTGCTCGGCACACGCGAGCCGGACATCTACGGTCATGCCACCCTCAGGGAAATCGATACCGATTTGGCCGCACGTGCCAAGGCGGCGGGCCACGATCTCGAATCGTTCCAATCGAACGCCGAGCATGCGCTGATCGAGCATGTGCACGCTGCGCGCGCGGATGCCACCGCGTTCATCGTGATCAACCCCGGCGCATTCACTCACACCAGCATCGCATTGCGTGATGCGCTGACCGCCGTCGCGATCCCGTTCATCGAAGTGCATCTGTCGAACGTGCATGCACGAGAGCCTTTCCGCCACCACAGCTATCTTTCCGATCTCGCGATCGGCGTGATTTGCGGCCTGGGGCCGATCGGTTACGGCCTGGCGCTGGCGGCGGCCATGCAGCGGCTCGACGCAAGCCATGTCGGCGACAAACCACGGTAAAGCCAGTCGGAACCCAAAGCAGGTTTATTTATGGATTTGCGCAAAATAAAAAAACTGATCGATATCCTCGAAGAATCCAACCTCGCGGAACTCGAAATCAAGGAAGGTGAGGAATCGGTGCGTCTGTCGCGCGTGCCCAAAGCCTCCGCGATCGCGTCAGTCGCACCGGTGACGCATGTCCAGGTTCCCACCGCCGCTCCCGCGCCGGCGCACGCCGCGAGTGCGCTGGCGCCCGCGCCGATCGCGGGCGGCAAAGAGTTGCCGCCGGGCCATGTGTTGCGCTCGCCGATGGTCGGAACGTTTTACGCTTCGGCCAATCCCGAGTCGCCACCCTTCGTCAAGGTCGGCCAGCCGGTCAAGATCGGCGACACGCTGGGCATCATCGAGGCGATGAAGATGTTCAACCAGATCGAGGCCGATGCTGCGGGCACCGTGCTTGCGATTCTGGCAACGAGCGGCCAACCGGTCGAATTCGACGAACCGCTGTTCGTGATCGGCTGACCCGAGGCGCGCACACCATGCTCGACAAAGTCGTCATCGCCAACCGCGGCGAAATCGCGCTGCGCATCCTGCGCGCCTGCGCCACGCTCGGCATCAAGACTGTGGCCGTGCATTCCACGGTCGATCGCAATTTGAAACACGTCGGCATGGCCGACGAGTCGGTGTGCATCGGCCCCGCGCCGGCGGCAGAAAGCTATCTGTCGACACCGGCCATCATTGCGGCGGCCGAAGTGACCGATGCGCAGGCGATCCATCCGGGCTACGGTTTCCTGTCCGAGAACGCCGACTTCGCCGAGCGCGTCGAGCAGTCCGGCTTCGTCTTTATCGGCCCAACGGCACCGGTGATTCGATTGATGGGCGATAAAGTCGAAGCGATCCGCGCGATGAAGGCGGCCGGCGTGCCCTGCGTACCCGGCTCGGGCGGACCCCTCGGCGATGACGTCGCGACCAACACCAAGATCGCGCGCGAAATCGGCTACCCGGTCATCATCAAGGCCGCCGGCGGCGGTGGCGGTCGCGGCATGCGCGTAGTGCACACCGAAGCGCATCTGAACAACGCGATCCTGACGACCAAGTCCGAAGCCAAAGCGGCGTTCAACAACGATCAGGTCTACATGGAGAAGTTCCTGGAGAATCCGCGTCACGTGGAAATCCAGGTGCTTGCCGACGGCCAGGGCAACGCGATCCATCTCGGCGAGCGCGACTGCTCGATGCAGCGTCGCCATCAGAAGGTCGTCGAGGAAGCACCGGCGCCCGGCATCACGCCGGAGCAGCGCGCCGAGATCGGCCGCGTCTGCGTCGAAGCGTGCGTGCGCATCGGCTATCGCGGCGCCGGCACGTTCGAGTTCCTCTACGAGAACGGCCGCTTCTACTTCATCGAAATGAATACGCGCATCCAGGTCGAGCATCCGGTCACCGAGATGATTACCGGCGTCGACCTCGTGCGCGAGCAATTGTTGATCGCGGGCGGCGAAAAACTCTCGATCAAGCAGAGCGACATCAAGATCACCGGCCACGCGATCGAGTGCCGCATCAACGCCGAGGACCCCGACACCTTCATGCCCTCACCCGGCACGATCAAGCGCTTCCTTGCCGCCGGTGGGCCCGGCGTGCGCATGGATACGCACATCTACGACGACTACCGCATTCCGCCGAACTACGATTCGATGATCGGCAAGCTGATCGTGCACGGCCGCGACCGCGACACCGCGATCGCGCGCATGCGCATCGCGCTCGGCGAACTGGTCATCGACGGAGTGAAGACCAACATCCCGCTGCAACAGCGGATCATGGCCGACGGCGGCTTCCGCTCGGGCGGCCAGAACATCCACTACCTCGAAAAGCGCATCGCCGAACAGCGCGAAAAAGGCATCGCACGCGGTTGAGCACGACATGGGCTGGCTCGAACTTTCCCTGACCCTGCACGCGCAGCAGCAGGAGCGCGTCGAACTCGCGCTCGAGGATCTCGGCGCATTGTCGATCACCCTGCGCGACGCCGACGCGGACACGCCCGACGAACGCGCGATCTTCGAGCCCGGCGTCGGCGAGCTGCCGCTGTGGAACGACATCGTGCTCGACGCGCTGTTCGCGAGCGACGCCGATCGCAGCGGGCTGGTGCACGCGCTGCATGAACTCGTGCCCGAACTCGCGCCGGACCGGATCGCGTTCCGCGAGGTGGCCGACCAGGACTGGACGCGCGCATGGATGGATACGTACCAGCCGATGCGCTTCGGCGAGCGGCTATGGATCTATCCGAGCACGGTCGCGCCGAGTGCGGACGACGCGGACAAGATCATCGTCCATCTCGACCCCGGCCTCGCCTTCGGCACCGGCACGCATCCGACCACGGCGCTGTGCCTTGCCTGGCTCGATGCGACCGATGTGACCGGCAAAACCGTGATCGACTACGGCTGCGGCTCAGGCGTGCTCGCCGTCGCCGCGCTCAAACTCGGCGCGGCACACGCGATCGGCGTCGACAACGATGCACAAGCGATCGAAGCCAGCCGCATCAACGCCGAACGCAATGGCGTTGCCGCCCGGATGGAACTGTATCTGCCGCAGGATTTTTCACCTGTGCCACAAGGCATCCTGATTGCCAACATCCTTGCCGGCCCACTCGCCGACCTCGCGCCGCGGTTCGCCGCCTGCGTCAAACCCGACGGCCTGCTCGCCCTGTCCGGCATTCTGTGCGGCCAGGAGGAGGAATTGCTCGCGCGTTACGCGCCATGGTTCGAGGAGCTTGCCGTAGCAACACAGGGCGACTGGGTGCGCGTCACGGCTCGGCGCAAACCGACGCGCTGATTGCACATCGCCGTTTCCGGCGCTCCGTCTCGGTTCTTCATTTTCCGTCTGCCTACAATTGCGCCATGTATACGCAATGCCCCGACTGCCTGACGATCTATCAAGTCGGCCCCGAAACGCTGGCGCAGGCGCGCGGCAACGTCACCTGCACCCACTGCACGGCCGTGTTCGATGCCCTGCGCACCCTGACGGAAAAACTCCCTGCCGATACCGATCGGCTCGTTTGCCTCGCCGCGGACGAGAGCGTACCTACGCTGGATATGCCCGTCTTGCGTCCGACCGTCACGGCGAAAATGCCACCGGCGCATGTGCCACGGGGCAACGCCACGCCCGAATTCGCGCGCGCGCATCGGGCCGGCTCGAGTTCATCCGGGTGGACGTGGAAAGGCGGCGTCGCCATCCTGGCTTGCCTTCTGGCCGCACAGATCGCCTGGGGCGAACGTCGCGAACTTCTACAGAACCCCGTTTCGCGCGCCTGGCTCGACCGGGCCTGCACGCTCCTGCGTTGCGCCCTGCCGTTGGCACACGAAGCCGATCGCCTGATGTTGCTGTCGCGCGATGTGCGCCCGCATCCGTCCGTTGCGAACGCTTTGATCATTTCCGCCACGCTGCGCAATGACGCCGACGTAGCGCAGGCATTTCCGACGGTCGAAATCACGCTGACCGACCTGGATGGACAACGCATCGCCATGCGCCGATTCGAACCGCAGGAGTATCTCGCCGAGATGCGAATGCAAAGCGCAGGCTTGGGCGCGCATACCTCCACTGCGCTCGTATTCGAAGTGACCGACCCTGGCAAGAACGCGGTCGCCTTCGAATTTCGATTTCTCTAAACGCATCGCCTTCACTGGCTTCGCCATGGCGATCGGCGGCGATCGCGCGGGAACGCTTACCAAGCAAACTCTGCCACGGTAGACTACGCGGCCGTGCCGCATGATCGTTCCACTCCGTCGGCTCGACTTGGCACGGGTCGCCACATCCAGGGAAGGAAATGCAAAACATAGAGAACCGCTACGCCATGACTGCCGCCCCCGACTCCCACCGGGCCGAGACCAATGGCTCCGCACTGCCGTCCGCATTGCGCGACAGCGTGGCGCGTGCCGTGCGCCGCTATCTGCAGGATATGGATGGCGAAGCGAGCGGTTTGTACGACCTCGTCCTCGGCGAGGTTGAAAACCCCTTGCTGCGCGAAGTGATGCAATGGGCCGGCGGCAACCAAAGTCGGGCAGCCGTGGCGCTCGGCATCAATCGTGCCACCCTGCGCAAGAAGCTGGCGGAACACGATATTTGAGCGTTTGGCGGCCGGTGCGCCGGTGTTTCCGGCCTTACGGTCACCCCTTCAACACGCGCATCGCTCCGTGCCATCGTGAAGGCCGTTCCGGCGGTTATAATTCGCACCTTGTTGACGGCCATAGCCGGTCGCAAAGATGAAACGCGGCTGTCCTTGGCCGCCTCCCCAACGAGCCTGCGGAAAATCCATGCCCGAATCCCTCGTACCGATCCGGCGCGCGCTGCTCAGCGTGTCCGACAAGACCGGCCTGATCGAACTCTCGCGCGCGCTCGCCGCACGCAACGTCGAATTGCTCTCCACCGGCGGCACGGCCAGGGCGCTGCGCGATGCCGGCATCGCGGTAAAAGATGTCAGCGAAGTCACCGGCTTCCCCGAGATAATGGATGGTCGCGTCAAGACCCTGCATCCGAAGGTGCACGGCGGCTTGCTCGGTCGCCGCGGCAGCGACGACGCGGTGATGGCCGAACTCGACATCGCGCCGATCGACCTGCTCGTGCTCAATCTCTACCCGTTCGAAGCCACCGTCGCGAAGCCGGACTGCACGCTGGCCGACGCGATCGAGAACATCGACATCGGCGGCCCGGCGATGCTGCGCTCGGCGGCAAAAAACTGGGACGCGGTCAGCGTGCTGACCTCGCCCGGTCAGTATCCGGCCGCACTGGCCGAAATCGCGCAGCATGGTGGTCTTGCGCGTGCCACGCGCTTCAAACTGGCTGTCGCCGCATTCAACAACGTGGCCAACTACGATGGCGCGATCAGCGATTACCTGTCCGCGCTCAAACTCGACGATGCGCACAAGGCCATCCTCGGCCACGAGACATTCCCGGCGCAGACCAATGGCCGCTTCGAGAAGGTGATGGATTTGCGCTACGGCGAGAATCCACACCAGAGCGCGGCGTTCTATCGCGACTTGTATCCGCACGCAGGCACGTTGGCCACGTTCAAGCAATTGCAAGGCAAGGAACTTTCGTTCAACAACATCGCCGATGCCGACGCGGCGTGGGAATGCGTGCGCAGCTTCGTCAAGCCGGCCTGCGTGATCGTCAAGCATGCCAATCCGTGTGGCGTGGCGGTGAGCCTCGACGGCATCGGTCGCGCCTACGATCTCGCCTTCCAGACCGACCCCACCTCGGCCTTCGGCGGCATCATCGCGTTCAACCGCGAAGTCGACGGCGCCACCGCGCAGGCGATCGTCTCGCGCCAGTTCGTCGAAGTGGTGCTCGCACCCGCCTACGCCGACGACGCGCTGAAGGCGTTCGCGAAGAAGGGCAATGTGCGCGTGCTCGAAATCCCGCTGCCGCCCGGCACCGACCTCGTCGCCGCGCATCCGGGCAACCACGTCAAACGCGTCGGCTCGGGCCTGTTGATCCAGACCGCCGACACCGGCATGGTCACGGCGCAAGACCTGAACGTGGTGACCAAGCTGGCGCCAACGCCGCAGCAGATCGACGATCTGATCTTCGCCTGGAAAGTAGCCAAATTCGTCAAGTCCAACGCCATCGTCTACGCCAAAAACCGCCAGACCATCGGCATCGGCGCCGGCCAGATGAGCCGCGTCTACAGCGCGAAGATCGCCGGCATCAAGGCCGCCGACGAGAAGCTCGAAGTGCACGGCTCGGTGATGGCGAGCGATGCGTTCTTTCCGTTCCGCGACGGCATCGACGCCGCGGCGGCGGCGGGCATCGCCGCGGTGATCCAGCCCGGCGGCTCGATGCGTGATGCCGAAGTGATCGCTGCCGCCGACGAGCACGGCATGGCGATGGTGTTTACCGGCATGCGCCATTTTCGGCATTGATTCTTTTTCCCTTCTCCCGCCGGGAGAAGGTGGCGCGCAGCGCCGGATGAGGGAAGAGCCCTACACGAGTGTTCTCGCATCGACATTTGTAACGCCTTTCCCCCATCCGCCCCTGCCGGGGCACCTTCCCCCGAGGGGAGAAGGGGATCAGGAGATTTTATGAAAGTATTGGTCATCGGCAACGGCGGTCGCGAACATGCGCTGGCCTGGAAACTGAAGCAATCGCCGCGCGTCAGCGAAGTCGTCGTCGCACCCGGCAATGCCGGCACGGCGGCCGAACCGGGCGTGCGCAACGCGCCGATCGCGGCGACCGACGTCGATGCGCTGCTGCATTTTGCACAAGTGGAAAATGTGGCATTGACCGTCGTGGGGCCCGAAGCGCCGCTGGTCGCCGGCCTCGTCGACCGATTCACCGCGGCCGGCTTGCGTTGCTTCGGCCCGAGCGCAACGGCGGCGCAGCTCGAAGGCTCGAAAGCGTTTGCCAAGGATTTCCTCGCGCGCCATAAAATTCCCACCGCGCACTACGCCGTGTTCACCGACCTCGCGCTCGCGCTCGCGCATGTGCGCGCGCACGGCGCACCCATCGTGATCAAGGCCGACGGCCTCGCCGCCGGCAAGGGCGTGGTCGTCGCGACGACGCTGGCCGAAGCCGAGCGCGCGCTCGCGGACATGCTCGGCGCCAACACGCTCGGCGCGGCCGGCGCACGCGTCGTCATCGAGGAATTCCTCGATGGCGAGGAAGCCAGCTACATCGTGATCGCTGACGGCAAGCATGCGTTACCGATGGCAACCAGCCAGGATCACAAGCGCGTCGGCGAGGGCGATACCGGCCCGAACACGGGCGGCATGGGCGCGTATTCGCCTGCGCCCGTGGTCACGCCCGCAGTGGAAGCGCGCGTATTGCGCGAGGTGATCGAACCGACGCTGGCCGGCATGGCCGCCGACGGTGCACCGTTCACGGGCTTTCTCTACGCCGGCCTGATGATCGACAAAACCGGCGCGCCGAAGGTGATCGAATTCAACGTGCGCTTCGGCGATCCGGAAACGCAGCCCATCCTGTTGCGGCTGAAGTCCGATTTGGTCGATCTGATTGAAGCGGCGCTCGACGGGCGCCTCGATACGCAGCGCACGCAATGGGACACGCGCCCCGCGATCGGCGTGGTGCTGGCCGCGTACGGCTACCCGGGCACGGTGCGCACGGGCGACGCCATCGCTGGACTCGATACCGATTTCGGCACAGATGTGAAGATGTTCCACGCTGGAACAAAATACGAGAACGGCAAAACCGTCACCGCGGGCGGCCGTGTGCTGACCGTGTGCGCACTGGGCGCGGACTTCGCCGCTGCGCAAAAGTACGCCTACGCGGCGGTTCAAAACATCACGGCGGAGGGCCTGTTCCACCGCCGCGACATCGGTTGGCGCGCGCTCAACCGTTGAGCGTATTCCGGCTCGATCTGCGCCGCAGGCCGAGCCATGCCAGGCCGAACAAGCCCACGGCAAGCCCGCCGAGCAGACGCGCCGACAACGCTGGCGCCGGTACCGCCGGCGGCGGCAAATTCAGATCCTTCGCCGAAAACTGATTTGGCGCGAAACTGAAGATGCGCACCTCGTCGATCTTGCCGCCGAACAGCTCCGTGCCGGAGGTAATGGAATTGCCGCCGATACCGACGCCGCCGGCGGGAAAATTCGGCGCCGAGTTACCCGAATATGCCGCCACGCCGTTGACGTAAAACGTGGTGACGCCACTGCTGCGCACCAAGGCGAGTTCGGTCCATTGCGTGGAAATCGGCGATACGCCCTGAAGGTAGACGCCGCCGTACAAAAATCCGTAATTCGTACCGAACTGATAAATGCCCCAGCCGCTCGTGGAACTGTTGCCGTTGTAGGCGATGGCGACGCTGGGCCTGCTCATGCCATCCGACTTGACCCACGCTTCGATGCCGAAATTGTCGGTCAACGTCGAGGCGACGCCGGAAATCAGATACTGACTGTTGCCACTGAATGCCATCGACATGGTGCTGCCGATGCCCGGCATCACGTCGGATGAGTACGTCGGCGTGCCGACTTTGTTGAGATTGGAGGTACCGACACTGTCGACCGTCGAGGCCGCACCCGCACCGCCGGCAACTGCGCCCGTATCGGCTTCGCCGAGATGCCATTGATTCAATACCGAGATCGTGGCGTGTGCGGGAATCGCAGCCACGGCCGCGCTCAAACCTGCCACCCGCATCCAACTGTTGCGCATGAGAATCCCCATCGTCGTGCCGGAATCGGCGCGGCATCATCCTGCGAGGCAACAACAAATGTCAATAACTACAATGACTTTCCGACTTTTCCGAAAATCGTCAACGTGGTGGTGGCAGGCTACTTTTTTACCGGTGCGGGCGTGGGTGCGGCGGCTCGCACCGCACCGAGCAAGGGGGCCGTGAAATACGGATGTTCGACCGGCCAGGGACGATCGGGCACCTGCTGTTTGTCGAATTGTTGCATCGTCGAGCGAAGCAGCGCCGCCGCCTCGGCGTTGCGCGCGCCGACGACCTCGAAGATCGCTTGCGCCTGATACTCCTGCGCTTCCTTGAATTTACCGTGCGCCGCAAGCGCAAGCGCCAAGGCCGCCGAGTTGCCCGCATCCGGTCGCGTCTTGTAGAGCGCACGCCCGTACTCGAGCGCGGTATCGCGCGATTTGGCATCCGCCTCGCGACAGGTGCTCGTTGCGCGCACATACACCTGGGCCAGATCGCCGTTGTCCTTGTATTTCGCCATGGCGGCGCCGAGGGTGGACACGGCCTCCGTACACTTGCCTTGGGCGAACAACGCGGCAACGAGGTGGGCGTAGGCGACGGCGTTATCCGGCTGCAGCGCAACCAGGCCGCGGTACTGTTCGGCGGCTTGCGCAAAACGTGTGCGCCGCATTTCGGCATTGCCGAGCAGCAGCCAGGCGTCGGGCTGCCTGGCATCGATTTTTTGCGCGCGACGATATTCGTCGTAAGCCCTGGCATCGTCGCCACGATGTTCCGCGACGATACCGCTGGCAAGATGCACGGGGGCGCTGTCGGGTTTCGCCTTGAGTGCCTGATCGACGTAACTTTGGGCCACGGCCTGATTACCGAGCGCGGCCTCGATTCGCGCCGAAAGCGCGAGCGCTTCGGCGTCGTCCGGCGTTTTCTTCAACACGACGGCGAGCGTGTCGCGCGCAGCTTGCATCCTCCCTTCTCGTGCGAAGGCTTGCGCTTCGGTGAGCGTGTCGCCGACGTCCTGCGGGGGGGCCAGCATGCCCGCGAGAAGGGGATCGGCCAGCGTGGGCGCGCCATCGCCGGCTTTGGCGCGCGCCTCGGCGGCCGCCTTGGCATTGTTCTGCCCAGCGTAAGCATCGCCGAGATAGGCATACAAACGGGTCGCCTGCGGATCGAGCTTGAGCGCCTTGTTCAAGGCGTTGACCGCATCGGCGTATTGCTTCTGCTTCAGCGCGAGTTGGCCCAGCATGGCGAACACAACCGGCTGATCGGCGTGGTCGCGTGCCGCTTCGTCGAGCACTTTGCGTGCGCCGGCAAGATCGCCGAGTGCGACCAGCGTGTCGGCAAGGCGATAGCGGATCGGCAGATACACCTTGTCACGATCGAGCGCCGCCTGAAAATCCGCCCGCGCCGCATCGTCGCGCTTGAGCTTGCGCGCGAGCACCCCGCTGAGGTAATACCAGCGGGCATCGTCTGGATTGATCTGGATCGCATCATGGAACGCGACCGCCGCTGCCTCATCGAAACCATGTCGCGCATAGAGCGCGCCGATGTCGGCGTAAGCCTGAGCCAGCGGCGGGCCGACGAGATCGACTTTGGCCTTGTCGATCACGGCGCGTTCATCGGCCATTTTCTTGGCCACGGCCGGCGCCAGTTTCGCGGTGTCGGGCACCGGCACCGGTTGCAACGCGCCTGCAGCATGGGCCACCAGCGCGACGCAGGCAAGGCCAAGAGCGGCAAAAATTCGTTTCGTCGTGCGCATGAAAATGTCCGTACGCCGCCCGGATGGCGGGCTGCGTAGTTTATCAGCGCCGGAGTTTGCTACTCTGGCCGCAGGGTGAACGGCAATCCTCGCCTGCCGTCGCAAGGCGATACGTTGACGCATCAACGAATTCGAGTGTCGTTCGCCGGTGCCGGATTTCAAGAACTTGAGGAATATCGATGTCCGATCGCAGTCAATTCAGTCTGCTGGGCCAACGCCGCTTCCTGCCGTTCTTCCTGACCCAAGGACTCGGCGCATTCAACGACAACGTGTTTCGCAACGCCACGGTGTTGCTGATCGGTTTCGAGATGGGATTGAGCGCCGAGCAGATCACGAATTACTCGAACTTCGCCCCGGCCTTGTTCATTCTGCCCTTTTTCTTGTTTTCCGCCTCCGCCGGGCAGATCGCGGAAAAATTCGAAAAAACCCGCGTGATCCGTTTCGTGAAGCTGTTCGAGATCGCCGCCATGGCGATCGCCGCCTACGGCTTCCTCACCCACAGCGCCGTCGTCCTGCTCGGCGTGTTGTTCTTGATGGGGCTGCATTCGACCCTGTTCGGCCCGATCAAATATGCGATCCTGCCGCAGGCGCTGCGCGAGGACGAACTGGTCGGCGGCAACGGCCTGGTCGAGATGGGCACCTCGCTTGCGATCCTGCTCGGCATGATGCTTGGCGGCACACTCATCGCCGCTGCCGGGCCGATCGGCCCACTGCTCGCCGCCCTCGCCGTACTCGCGATCGCCGTGGCAGGTTATCTCGTCAGCCGCGCGATTCCACCTGCGCCGGCCGCCGCGCCCGAGTTGCTCTTCAACTGGAACTTCCTCGGCGAAACCTGGCGCGCGATCGGCTTCGTCGCGCAGGATCGCACGGTGCTCCATGCCGTTCTTGGCATTTCCTGGTTCTGGTTCTTCGGTATCGTGTTCACTGCGCAACTGCCGAACTACACAAAAATTTTTCTCGGCGGCAGCGACGGCGTATACATCCTCGCGCTGGGCTTGTTTTCCATCGGCACCGGCGTCGGCTCGCTGCTCTGCGAACGCTTGTCGGGACACAAGGTGGAAATCGGTCTCGTGCCATTCGGCTCGATCGGCTTGACCGTATTCGGCATCGATCTGTATTTCGCCCGCCCGCAGCCGGCGCTGCTGACCGATTTGCCGCCATTGGCTTTTCTCGCCGCGCCCGGCAATTGGCGCATCGCGCTGGATCTCGCTGTCATCGGCGTGTTTGCCGGCTTCTACATCGTGCCGCTGTTCGCGCTCGTGCAGAGCCGCGCCGAACGCAGCCACCTCTCTCGCATCATCGCCGGCAACAACATTCTCAACGCCTTGTTCATGGTCGTCGCCTCGATTTTTGCCGCACTGCTGCTCAACGCCGCGCATCTTTCGATCCCGCAACTGTTCCTCGTCGCGGCGTTGTTGAATGCCGTCGTCGCGGTATACATCTACACGCTCGTGCCGGAATTCCTGTTGCGTTTCGTCGATTGGATTCTGATCAACACGCTGTACCGCATTCGCGTGTCGGGGTTGGACAACGTCCCGCAAGAAGGTCCGGCGCTGCTCGTGTGCAACCACGTCAGTTTCATGGATCCGTTGATTCTGCTCGGCAGCATCCGTCGACCGGTACGTTTCGTGATGTATTACAAAATCTTCGACACGCCACTCAAGCCGCTGTTCCGTGCCGCCAAGGCGATTCCGATCGCGGGCGCCAAAGAAAACCCTGCGCTGTTGCAGCGCGCGTTCGAGGAAGTCGACAAGGAGCTGGCCGACGGCAACCTCGTCTGCATTTTCCCTGAGGGCGGCATCACCCGCGATGGCGCGATTGCTCCCTTCCGCCCTGGCGTGGAACGGATTCTCGCCGCACGCCCGGTGCCGGTCGTGCCGATGGCGCTGCGCGGTCTGTGGGGCAGCCTCTTCAGCCGCAAGGATTCTTGGCTCAATCGCGCGCGATTGCCGCGGCGTTTCCGCGCGAAGATCGAGCTTGCCATTGGCCAAGTCGTGCCGGCGGAACAGGCGACCGCAACGCGGCTCGAAACGGCGGTGCGCGCGTTACGCGGCGATTTCGCTTGATCAGGCCTGACCGATCGTGCCGGCAATGACGATCACTGCGATCAGCGCGAGCCAGACGACGAGCACGCGACGAATCAGGGTCATCGCATCGTCGAGTTCGACGAGAGGATCGGAGGTATCGATCGCGTGGCCATCGCCGGCTTCAACATCGGCGTCGACGCTGGCGCGTGCGATCGCACCGAGAAACCCCGAGTCCAGACAGAAATAACCTTGGCGGTGGGCGGTGTGATATTCCCGCCAGGTTTTGAGCACGGCGTCGAAGTCCGAGGCAAGCGCGAGCGCGAACGCGATCAAATGTGCGGGAAGCCAGTCGAGCAGGCGCGCGAATTTCGCCGCCAGAACGTGCTGTGCGGCGGGCAAGGCTTGCGCATGGGCCGGCGTGTACGCAAGCAACTGCGCCAGACGATAGAGGAGCGCGCCAACCGGCCCCGCCACGGCGAACCAGAAAATCACGCCGAACACGCGGCGCAACCCCGCGGTGAAGGCAGCCTCGACGACGGCGTTGGCCTCGAACCGCAGCGGCGCGCTCGCCTCCTCGGGGCGCAACGCCTGCAAGGCATCGAGACGCCGACTGCTGTCCGGCGCCTTGTCGACCGCCTCCACGTCGCGTTCGAGATCGCGCGGGCCCAGACAATAAAACAACATCGCGACGGCGAAAATCAGGCTCGGCAAGCCAAAACCCCTGTCGCGCACCACAAGCTGCACGGCAAGACAGGCGAGCGCCGGCACACCGATCGCGATCACCAGCCCCAGCACGGCATTGCCCTGCGCGGCGCTCTGTCCTTGCCAAGCCCGCAACCAGGAAAAGCGACGCAGACGCTGCAATTCCGGCGCGAAATGCGCGGCGAGCAAGACGATTACGATCGCAATGAAAACGATGGCCATGAAAACTCCCCTCCGTGCGCCCCGCGAACGCGGGAATTGTAGCAGCGCGGACTATCCGCGCACGGGCCGGTACAGCGGGTCGGCCTGTGTCATCGCATCGAGTTCAAGGCCCGCCGTTTGGCGCAGCCAGTGCTCGATGAGGCGATACGACACGGATAACGGCGAGGGCATCGACAAGTGTCCCGAAGCAAGGTCGTCGACGATCTGCGCCGCCGTGAACCAGCGCGCATCCTCCAGTTCGACGCCGATCCGGATCGTCGGATCGTCCGCCCGCGCGATGAAGCCGAGCATGATCGACGACGGAAATGGCCATGGCTGCGAAGAATGATAATCGCAATCGACGACGTGCACGCCGGCCTCTTCGCGAACCTCGCGGCGAACCGCCGCTTCAAGCGTTTCGCCCGGCTCGACGAAACCGGCCAAGGCCGAGTAACGCCCCGCCGGCCATGACGCCTGACGACCAAGCAGGCACCGGTCGGCCTGCGTCACGACGACGATCATCGCCGGATCGGTGCGCGGAAAGTGTTCGATGGCGCACGCCGAACTCGTGCACACCGCGCGGTGTCCGGCGCTCTCCAGTCGCACGGGCGAACCGCATGCACAGCAGTAGCGCGTGCGCTGCTGCCACAGGGCGATCGCGCGCGCGTAGGCGAACAGCCCGGCAGAGTCGGCATCGAGCGCCATGCCCACCGCACGCAAATCGCGGAAAGCTGCGTCGCCCAGCGTCGCGATCTGCGTACAGACGGCATCGTTGGCGTGCCAGACGAACCAGTCGCGATTTTGCACGCGGCCAAGATAAGTCGTGGCGTCCGTGTCGCCACGCAATCGTTCGAAGGCGTCGCGATCGAGCGCATGCAACGCCCGGCCTGCGGCGTCAATCAGGGCGCGACCGTCCTCACGCAAGAGCAGAAAGCGGGTATCGGCGGTGCGCATGCGCAAGCGAATCGCCGCATCGTCGCTGCGCCAATCGGCATCGCGCTCGATGTCGAGGGAAGAAAACGTATTGCGCCGACTGCGCGCGAAAGAACTGCTCATGCCAGGCATTCTAACCAAGGCACGCGATGTGAGGCGTACCACACCTCATGGCTTGCACTCACATGCTGAACGATGACCCACAGCCACAGGTCGTCTTCGCGTTCGGATTGCGGATCACGAACTGCGCGCC
>Ga0208826_1000782_pt1 | contig 30669 bp, 27 predicted proteins | sample AD_UKC115_MetaG_FD_184451 | JGI IMG/M metagenome (GOLD analysis project Ga0208826, IMG submission 184451) | Active sludge microbial communities of municipal wastewater-treating anaerobic digesters from Hong Kong - AD_UKC115_MetaG (SPAdes)... | ecosystem: Engineered > Bioreactor > Anaerobic >...
GCTGCAAGGCGCGCGCCGCGGCGTCGTTCTGCGCGACGGCTTGCACGTGGTCATCGTCGGTCGGCCGAACGCCGGCAAATCGAGCCTGCTCAATGCGCTCGCGCGGAGCGAACGGGCGATCGTCACGCCGGTCGCCGGCACCACGCGCGACGTGTTGCGCGAAAGCGTGCATTTCGACGGTATCGGCCTGACCCTCGTCGATACCGCGGGCCTGCGCGAATCCGACGACCCGGTCGAAGTCGAAGGCATTCGTCGCGCGCGCGCGGAACTCGCGCGTGCCGATGTCGCCATCCTCGTCACCGACGACAAACATGCCAACGCCGACCGCGAACTGCTGCGCGAATGCGGCGCTGCAGCCACGCGCGTGATCGTGCACAACAAGATCGATCTCAGCGGCGAGGCGCCAACGCGCGGCGACGCGATTGCCAATGTCACCAACGAAGTACACATCCATCTCTCCGCCAAGACCGGCGCCGGCCTCGATTTGCTGCGTGCCGAACTCGCGCGCCTCGGTGGACGCGGCGCGGAATCGCACGGCGCGTTCAGCGCGCGCCGTCGCCATGTCGATGCGTTGGAACGTGTCGCCGGACATCTGCGAAGCGCCGACACACAGCTGCGTCTGGCACGCGCCGGCGAACTCGCCGCCGAAGAACTGCGCCAGGCACAACACGCGCTCGGCGAAATCACCGGCGAGTATTCGAGCGACGACCTGCTCGGCGCGATTTTCTCGACGTTCTGCATCGGAAAGTAATTTTGGTTCCAACGCAAAAGGCGAAGCGAGCCGCGCAATACCCGCCGGATGCTCGACAAGGACGTGCTGCCGGCCATCGGTGACAAGCAGGTATCAGGCGGCGTAAGGTCGACACATAGCGGGACTCGGTTTCAACCCACTCCGTCAAAGTCGCCATCGGGCACGCCGACAGTCGTTGCGCCCCAAGCAGACAGCACGGCGACGCAGCGGCCTTGGCGCGCCAGTTCGGCGAAGCGCACTTCGCTGTCGACCAGGTGCACGCGCTCCGAGCAGCGCGTGCAGTAGCGCAGATCCGCACGCCCGACGACGGGCTCGAGTTGTTCCCAACGCTGATTGCAGCGATACGCAAGCTTGCAGTTGCGGATGTCAATGCCGGTCATGCCGCCACCTCATCCTGCGCACGTCCCGGATCGTCGTAAAGCACTGGCAGTTCCCCCTGCTGAGAGCCGGCTGCCACGCGAAGCGTGATTTTGCGGCGGCGCTCCTTGATGCGCTTCAACAGCGACTCATGGCCGAGCTTGTTGGCGGCGCCCTCGAGCCAGGCCAGTGCGAAATCATCGAGCGCTTTGAGGTTCAACTGACCATCGAGCGCATCCTGCCAGTGGCTGCGTGCCGTATCGCGATCGCCGAGTTTGTCGAGGATGTCGCCGTGCAAGACGCGGTAGGCGCGTTCCCCGCCATCCTTATCAATCGCGGCCCGGATCTCCCTAAGCGCTTCGTCGTACTGCCCGTTGCGGTGATGCAGAAGGGCGAGGTTGAACTTCGCCGTCGACCAGTTGCCGGCGCGCTCGTAACTGTCGCGCGCACCGTCGCGGTCGCCGATGCGCTGGCGCCAGATGCCGCGCAGGTTAAGCCGGTAGTCGCTTTCGCCCAGTTCCTGCAGCGCGAGACTGAGGTAGTACAGTGCCTTCTGGTATTCGCCAAGGCTGGCACAGTCCCACGCATGCTGCTCGTATTCGTCACCGAGCCGCGCGTGTGGAATCTCATCGCGGCGCAGGCGCTCTTCGCGCTCCAGCGCGCGACAGCGTACGAGTTGCGACAGGTCGCGGTGCATTAGCGGCGCGTCGAAGCGTTTTACGAAGCTCTCGGTGCGCGCATCGTCCGGGCGTGCAAGGTGCAATTCAATGCACTGGTTTTCGTCCATGCTCCAGGTCAGTTCCAGCCGTTCGTCGGCGCGTACCGGCGGTGGCAGATGCCATAACGAGCGACCGACGAGGCGCTTGCCGTCGGTGAGCACTTCGACGGCGATGTCGACGCCCCTGGCGTGTCTGGCATGCGGCGGGCGCAACAGGATCGGCTCCACCGCCGCGCCCGGCACCGCGTCGCCGGCGCGACACATCTCCGCCGCGCCTTCGGCGAGCTTGAGCGAGACAGCACTGCTGCATACCGGTGCGACGATCGGTTGGCCGAGCACTTGCAGGCTCAGCGCTTGCAGGGCCGCGCCGCGCGCGACCGCGGCTTGCAGGTCGTCCGGTGTGCCGAGCAGGACGTGGTCGGCCTTGGGCAGGAACTTCCTCAGCGCTTTCTGCACCGGTGCCAGCAGGCTGCTCGAGCCGCACAAAAGCACGCCATGCAGATCTTCGCGCTCCAGCTTGGCGCGTGTCAGCGCCTGCAGGATCGGCGCGAAGATCGAGTTGCGCAGAACGAACTCGTCGCCCGCCTCGGGTACAGGCTCCGGATCGAGGAAGGGCACGAGCAGCTTGTCGAACGCGGCCACGTCGAGCGAGGGCCGCGCGAAGGCGAGGCGCCTGCCCTCGCAGGTCACATCCAGGTCGACAGAAGCGACGGACAGCTCGGGTGCGGGCGCAGTATTGGCACCGAAGTAGTCCGCGAGGCGCGTGCTCAGCGCGCGCTTGAGACGCTCGGCGACGTCGAGCAATTGGCCTTCGAGTTCGTTTGTCCTGGTATCCCAGGTCACGTCGAAATCCTTGAGGCCGTGCTGCTTGAGTAGTTGCGGAACCAGCACGTCGTGGACGATGGCGCGGTCGATGTCGCCGCCGCCGAGGCGGTGGTAGCGACTGGTGCCGACGAGTCGCGCGCCGAGCGTGCCGCCGCGTACCGTGTCGACACGGAAGATGGCGACATCGCAGGTGCCGCCGCCGAAGTCGAATACGAGCACGTTGGCGCCTTCGCGCAGAAGCGCATCGGCACGCGCCGGTTCGCGGAACTTGAGATCGACGAAGGCGGCGTAGGGTTCGTCGAGCAGACGCACCTTGCCGCTGCGTATGGGCAGGCCACTGCCGCGCTCGGCGGCGGAGATGGTCGCCTCGCGCTGTGCGGCATGGAACGACGCGGGCACGGTGACGACCAGCGGCGGCAACACCGTCTGCGGCAGGCGCGCCTCCTCGTGCAGGTGACCGATCAGCGCCGCGGCGACCTCGCCGGCGTTGCCGAGTCCGGCCGGCGCGTCCTTGTAGGTGTAGCGCAGGCCGATCAGGTTCTTTGCCTCGTAGAACCAGTCGCGGTTGGCACACAAGCCTGGCGCGCTGCGCTGCGCGAGCGCCGCCGCGCCGAACAGACGGCGGCCGCCGACCTGCGCGACGGCGGAAGGCACGGCGAGGTTGCGTGTACCATCGGGGCGCTCGAACTCGACACACTGGCAGTCGAGTGTGTTGGCCTTGGGATCGTACTTGGCTACGGCGAGGCAGCTTTTCGTCGTGCCGAGGTCAATGCCGATGGCGCTGGCGGGTTGCCCGGCGGCGTGCAGCCGGTTGAGCAGGCGCAACTTGAGGTTAGAGATCGTCATGCGGGGTCTCCTTTGTGTTGGGGTTTTGTCGCGTCGACTGGAATTGTCGATGGCAGCCATCTCAGGAATTGCGACCGTGGGGTTGTCGGACTTGCTCGATCAGCACCGACGGGCAGCGATACGGGTGGGGTTGGCTGTTTGCTTCAGGCCAAGGTATGGAAACTTCACCGCCGCCTGAGCGGTCTCGAGGACGCCCGTCCTGTTGCACGCGGGTGCAGCGCGTGTACTCCTGTGCCAACGCCTCGGCGAATTTTCCGAACCCGATCCGGCTCGGCGGCTGCACCGTCGGCTGGTTGACCTACGAAGTCGACGAGTGGCTGGCGCGCCAGATCGAAGTCAGTCGCGGCATCTCGAAGTAAGCGTCTGCCGCGTCGCGTCGCTCGCGCAATCCGCGGCTGGTGAAAATCCACCGCAACTACTCGGTCGAAGAAGTGGCCAAACTGCTGCACGTCCACAAGAACACCAGAGAAATTCAAGGCGAGGCCGCAGAATTTGGGGCAGGAGGGCGTGCTGATAACGTTTCTCAGCTACGGCGCGGTCGCTCCATCACGACAAAGTGAAATCATCAAGGGAATGACCGACTCACCGCGCGCCTTGCCGGTCGACTTTGCTGCCGACTTGGAAAGGCTGTTGCGGCAGGTGCAGAATCCGGCAGTCTTGCAGATAGGCTCCACCGCTGACGCCGGCCGATGATTGCTGTCAGCGGCGCGAATTTTGTAAATGTGCCTCCATGAGTGCCTCTTTTTCGCAGCAGTCGTTCGATAAATCCAAGTCTCGGCAATTGGTTGCGGAAATTCTCGACGTTCTGCATCGATGTGGAGTCCACGCCAGTCGACAGAAAATCCCCGAGGGTTAGTACGGTTATACTTCCGGTATCGCCCTTCGATGAGCCTGCCCATGCTCCGCCGGATTCGTCTGACCGTTCTAGTCTGCTCGACTTTTGTCGAGCTTGCCGCCTGCGGCAACAAGGGTCCGCTTGTCTTGCCCGACAAAACGCCGGAGCAGCAGCAGGAAAAGGACAGGAAGAAGGAACAGGTCGGAAACGACACCCGACCTGCGCAGAAGACATCGGTGGATAGCGCAGCCGACCCGCATTGAAACGCGACGCACTGGTGATGAGTCTGCATTTCACCAAAATGCATGGCATCGGCAACGACTTCGTCGTGCTCGATTGTCGTGCGCGACCGTTTGCGTTGAGTGCCGGGCAGATCGCGCGCATGGCCGACCGCCATGTCGGCATCGGCTTCGATCAATTGTTGACGGTCGAGCCGGCGCGCGATACGTCCTGCCTGTTTTACTACGGCATCTACAACGCGGACGGTTCGATCTCGGGGCAGTGCGGCAATGGAGTGCGCTGCGTCGCGGCCTGGCTGCGGCGTGCGGGCGCGCTCGGTGCCGGCGCAGCGCGCTTGGAAAGCCCGTCTGGGCCGGTCGGCGTCGAATTGCTCGACGATGGCCGTGTGCGCGTCGACATGGGCGAGCCGTGCTTTGATCCGGCGCGCATTCCGCTGGCGTTGCCTGCCGCCGAGACGTACGCGACGGTAATCGATGGTGAGCACATCGAATTCGGCGCGGTGTCGATGGGCAATCCGCACGCGGTGATCGAAGCGGCCGATGTAACCGCCGCACCGCTGGTCGCGTTCGGTGCGACATTATCCACTTCGGCGCTTTTTCCACAAAGTTGCAATGTGGGCGTTGTGCAGATCGTCGATCGCGCGCAGGTGCGTTTGCGCGTGCGCGAACGCGGCGTCGGCGAGACGTTGGCATGCGGCACCGGCGCATGCGCCGCCGTCGCCGTGCTGCGTCGGCGCGGGCGTCTCGATGAAAGGGTTGCCGTCGATCTTCCGGGCGGACGTTTGCAAATCCATTGGCACGGCCCTGGCCACACCTTGTGGATGACCGGGCCGGCTGAATTCGTCTACGAAGGAACTTGGAATGAATGACTTCACGATCAAGGATGGCGTCACGGCGGCCGAAGTCGCGAGCTACCTGCGCCGCCATCCGACCTTTCTGCACGAGTACCCCGATCTCGCGCTGACCCTCTTGCCGCCCCGCGAAGAAGGCAAGACGACTTCGCTCGCCAGTTATCAGCTCGACGTGTTGCGCGACAAAAATCGCGAACTGGGCCGGCGCTTGACCGAGCTCGTCCACATCGCCAACGACAACGAGCAACTCGTGCAGCGTGTGCATGCGCTCAATGTATCGTTGATGCGCGAAACGACGCTGGCCGGCAGTGTGCGCCGCATCGTCGCCGGCTTGCGCGAGGATTTTTCCACTGAATTCGTCTGCCTCGTCCTGTTTCACGCTGACCCCGAACTTCCGGCGGCGGAATGGTTGATCGTGCAGCCGCAAGGCGTGCCGGCGCTGCCCGAGTTCGCCGAATTCTTCCGCCAGGACGAAGCGTTGTGCGGGCGCTTGCAGGAAAACAAACTCGATTTCTTGTTCGGCGCGAAGGCCGAGCAGGTGCGCTCGTCGGCATTGCTGCCGCTCGGTGACAAGGAAACACCCAGCGGCATGCTCGCCATCGGCAGCGTCGATGCAAACCGCTTCTATCCGGGCATGGGCACGCTGTTCCTCAAGCTCATCGGCGAAACCGTGGCGGCGCGAATCGCAAGGCGACCGGGATGACGTCGGTTTCCCGCGGAGTGGCGCCATCGTGCTGCAGACGGGGGTGTCCGGCACCGCTTTTTTGCGCGATGTACCTCGTCATGTCCCCGCATGAGCGTTGTTTGTACGTGCGATGAGCACAGCGTTGTTCGCAACGGTCGAACGATTTCTCGACTATTTGAACGTCGAGCGAAACTACTCGCCGCAAACGCTGATTCGCTATCGCCACGATTTGACGCGCTTGATCGCCTACGCCGACGCGCACGGCATTGCCGACTTCGCCGCCTTGCGTGCGGACAGGGTGCGCCATTTCATTGCTGGCGAGCATCGTGCCGGCATCGCGCCGAAAACCCTGCAGGCGCGCCTGTCCGCCTGCCGCAGTCTATTCAAATTCCTGTTGTGTACGGGTGAGCTCGCGCACGATCCCGCCGCCGGCGTGCGCGCGCCCAAAGCCCCGCGCAAGTTGCCGCAGGTGCTCGATGTCGACGAAGCCTCGCGTTTGGTCGAAATCCCGACCGATGGCGCCGAAGCGGTACGCGATCGGGCGATGCTGGAATTGCTGTATTCCAGCGGCTTGCGCATTTCCGAACTGACCGGCCTCAACTGGCGTGCGCTCGACCTTGCTGATGCCAGCGTGCGCGTGACCGGCAAGGGACGCAAAACCCGCCTCGTGCCGGTCGGCACGAAAGCGCTCGATGCGCTCAAGGCGCTACGCGAGCTGGTGCCGGTGCACGACCCGGACGCGCCGGTGTTTCGCGGTCGGAACGGTGCGCCGATCGGCGCGGCGGCGGTGCGCGTGCGCATGAAAGCCTGGGCCAAGGCACAGGGGATCGAGCGCCGCGTCTATCCGCACTTGCTGCGACATTCGTTCGCGAGCCATCTGCTGGAATCCTCGGGCGACCTGCGCGCCGTGCAGGAATTGCTCGGCCATGCCGACATTGCCACCACGCAGATTTATACGCATCTGGATTTCCAGCACCTCGCCCGCGTCTACGATGCGGCCCATCCGCGCGCGCGACGTCGCAAATAGTCGTATTCGTGCGCGGGCGCGCTTGGAATCTCCGAACGCGCCCCCATCTACGGAAATCCTTGCCCGTGGGTGCCCACATGTCTGAATCCTTCCATGCCACGACCATTCTTTGCGTGCGCCGCGACGGCAAGATCGTGATCGGCGGCGATGGCCAGGTGACGCTCGGCGCTACCGTGGTCAAGGCGAATGCGCGCAAGATTCGTCGGCTCGGCGCCAAGGGCGACGTGCTCGCGGGCTTCGCCGGAGCGACGGCGGATGCGTTCACCTTGTTCGAGCTGTTCGAGCAGAAGCTCGACAAGCACGGCAACAATCTCACTCGTGCGGCGGTCGAGCTCGCGAAAGACTGGCGTACCGATCGTCGCCTGGGCCGCCTCGAAGCGATGCTGGCCGTGGCCGACAAGGAAGCGTCCTTGTTGATCTCCGGCAACGGCGACGTGCTCGAACCCGAACACGGCTTGATCGCGATCGGCTCCGGCGGCCCGTATGCGCAAGCCGCCGCACGCGCGCTGCTTCAGCACAGCGATCTGCCAGCGCGCGCGATCGTCGAGAAGGCGCTCGCCATCGCCGGCGACATCTGCATCTACACCAACCACAACGTCACGATCGAAGAGCTGTAGCGGCGCATGGCAAGAACCCCGCGTTCCGCAACGCCGCTCGTCGCTCGCCCCTTCCACTCCACTCTTTCGACCATGTCCTCACTCACTCCCCGCGAAATCGTCGACGAACTCGACCGTTACATCGTCGGCCAGAATGCGGCCAAGCGCGCGGTCGCCATCGCCCTGCGCAACCGCTGGCGGCGCATGCAGCTCGAACCCGCGCTGCGCAACGAAGTCACGCCGAAAAACATTCTCATGATCGGGCCGACGGGCGTGGGCAAAACCGAAATCGCGCGCCGCCTTGCCGCGCTGGCCAACGCACCGTTCATCAAGATCGAGGCGACCAAGTTCACCGAGGTTGGATATGTCGGCAAGGATGTCGAACAGATCATCCGCGATCTTGCCGATGCGGCCGTGAAGATGGCGCGCGAGGCGGCCAAGAACCAAGTCAGATCGCAAGCCGAGGATCGCGCCGAAGAGCGCATCCTCGATGCGCTGATTCCGCGGCGCGCGTCGAGTTGGGATCAGCCGCCCCCCGAATCGCTCGACAACGACACCCGCCAAAAGCTGCGCAAGCAATTGCGCGAAGGCGCACTGGAAGCGCGCGAAATCGAGATCGAAACGCAGATCAATGTCGGCGTCGAAATCATGGCGCCGCCGGGCATGGAGGAAATGACCAGCCAGTTGCGCGGCATGTTCTCGCAGATGGCCGGCAACAAGACGCAGAAGCGCAAGTTGGCGATCAAGGCGGCCCGCCCGCTGTTGATCGAGGAAGAAGCGGCGCAGATGGTCAACGACGAGGAAATCAAGCAGCAGGCGCTGGAGGCATGCGAGCAAAACGGCATCGTGTTCATCGACGAAATCGACAAGGTCGCGCAGCGCGGCGAGTGGGGCGGTGCCGGCGTCAGCCGCGAAGGCGTGCAGCGCGATCTGCTGCCGCTGGTCGAAGGTTCCACCGTGTCGACCAAGCACGGCCTAGTGAAAACCGATCACATTCTTTTCATCGCTTCGGGCGCGTTTTCGCTCGCCAAACCTTCGGATCTGATTCCGGAATTGCAGGGACGCTTTCCGATTCGCGTCGAGCTGTCGGCGTTGTCGGCGAACGACTTCGAACGCATTCTGAAAGAGCCACACAGCGCATTGACCAAGCAATACAGCGCCCTGCTCGCGACCGAAAACGTCGACCTCCGATTCGCAGACGACGGCGTGCACCGTCTCGCCGAAATCGCCTTTCAGGTGAATGAGCGCACCGAAAACATCGGCGCGCGTCGACTGCACACGGTTCTGGAGCGCTTGCTCGATACGATATCCTATGAGGCCCCCGACCGCGGCGGACAAACGCTTACGGTCGACGCCAGCTACGTCGACGAGCATCTGGCGGCGCTGGTGCAGGATCAGGATTTGAGCCGCTACATCCTTTAGCGGTTGGCCGTCGTTTCGCCCCTTGGTGAGCACGGCTGGAATGCACAGATGCTACAATTGATAAAAGTATAGAAATGGCTACCATCAACCACCACCGCGAAAACAGCAACAACGTCGTCCAGTTCCGCGGTCGCGGCGCGCGTGCGCAACTGCGCGAAGCCTACGAGGGGCGCGTGCCGGTGCGCATCATGCGCGAGAAAATCTCGCCGGGCTGGACGCACGGCTACGTCATCGCGATGTCGGCCGAGTTCGCCTTGGTCGCGGAAGTGTCCGATGCGATGCGGTTCGATGGTTTCCTCGCCATTGCCATGTCTGATGTCAGCCATATCGAGGAAGATCCCGGTCGCGAGTTCGTCGAGAAAGCGCTCAAGCTCAATGAGGAAGCGCTGCCGCAGATGGAAGGCATCGACCTGACCGACTGGCAGACGATCGCGCAATCGGCCGCAGCGCAGACGCCACTGATCGCGCTCAACATGCTCGACGACACAGATGCCGGCGAAATGAGCTATGTCGGTCGCCTGACCGGTGCGGAACCAGATGCGTTGATCCTGCAGGAAATCGATCCGAACGCCAATTGGTATCCGGATACCGGCGCCTACGAATTCCCCGCGATCGGTTCGATCGCGTTCGGTACGGCCTACATGTTGCTGCTTGCGCGTCTCGCCGGCGTGCCGCCGATTCCATTGCCGCCCGAAGCGCTGCCGGCCTCGTAAGCGCGCGTTGGCATCAACGATGGCCGCACCGCAACCGACCGACATCACCCTGCATCGCGCCTCGCGCGTGCTCGAAGTCGCCTTCGATACCGGCGAGACGTTTCGCTTGCCCTGCGAATATCTGCGCGTGCATTCGCCAAGCGCGGAAGTGCAGGGTCACGGCCCGAGCCAACGCGTGCTTCAGTTCGGCAAGCAGAACGTCAACATCGCCGCGATCGAGCCGGTCGGTCAGTACGGCGTGAAGCTTGTATTCGACGACGGCCACGATACCGGTATTTTTTCCTGGAGCGTGTTGTACGACCTCGGCACGCACCAGGCCGGGAAATGGCAGGCCTATCTCGACGAACTGGCCGCCGCGGGCAAGTCGCGCGAACCGTGAACGCGACCGGATTTGAGTATCCTTAACGATCTGCCCGGCAGACTGGCAGGCGTTGCTTCCACAAGGGGATGGCCATGCCCGAAGAAATCGAAATCGACACCGACAAACTGCACGAAGCGATCCACGAGGAAGTCGAGAAGGAAGGCGGCGCGCTGCTGCGCACGATCGCGCTGACCACGGCGTTGTTCGCGGCATTTGCGGCGATCGCCTCGCTGCAAGCAGGCGGCACGGTCAACGAGGCGCTGGCATTGAAGACGGAAGCCGCGCAGCTGCAGGCGCAGGCGTCGGATCAGTGGGCCTACTATCAGGCCAAGGGCATCAAGGCGGTCGTGTTCGAGGCGCAGAAGGGCGTGTTTGCAAGCAACGACAAGCCGGTCTCGCCCGACACCGAAAAGAACATCCAGCACTACAAGGACGAACAGGCCGAGGCGAAGAAGAAGGCCGAGGAGTTGGAGCACGCGCGCGACGAGAAGAGCAGGGAGGCGGATCACCTGATCCATCAGCACCACTACTTCGCCTATGCGGTGGCGCTGCTGCAGGTCGCGATCGCGCTCGGCGCCGTGGCCGCGCTCACGCGCAAACGCCTGGCCTGGCTCGGCTCAACGGCGCTCGGACTCATCGGTGCGATCATCTTCCTGTGGGCGTTGCTCGCGCACTGAGCCCGCATCGGATGCCGACGCATGTGCCGGCGACGCGCCCGGCGCTGCTAAGATAGACACATGAGCGAAACCAATCCGGACCCGGCTGGCACCACCCACTTCGGCTACCGCGACGTACCCGTCGCGGAGAAGGAAAAACTCGTCGGCCGCGTGTTCACGCAGGTCGCGTCGAAATACGACCTGATGAACGATGCGATGTCGTTCGGCGTGCATCGCTTGTGGAAGCGCTGGTTTGCGGCGACCTCGGGCGTACGCGCGGGCGACCAGGTGCTCGACCTCGCCGGCGGCACCGGCGATATCGCCGCGCTGCTGCTACCGATGGTCGGCGACACCGGCAGCGTCGTGCTCGGCGACATCAACGCGGCGATGCTGCGCGAAGGCCGCGATCGTCTGCTCAACGAAGGTCAGGTGCGCGGCCTGGCGTATGCGCAGGTCAACGCGCAGGCGCTGCCGTTTCCCGACGCGAGCTTCGATGCGGTGACGATCGCATTCGGCCTGCGCAACGTCACCGACAAGGACGCGGCGCTGCGCGAGATGCGACGCGTGCTGCGCGTCGGCGGACGCGCGTTGATCCTCGAATTTTCCGCAGTGCGCGATCCGCTGCTGAAAAAACTCTACGACTTTCATTCGTTCCAGGTGCTGCCGCGCATGGGCGCGTTGATCGCCGGCGACGCCGAGAGCTACCAATACCTCGCCGAGTCGATCCGCAAGCATCCCGATCAGGCCACGCTCAAGGCGATGATGGAAACGGCCGGCTTCGCGCGCGTCGACGTGCGCAATCTGACCGGCGGCATCGTCGCGATCCATCGCGGGTACAAGATTTGAGAATACCCGCCGCCGCCGATGCATGGCGCGACGGATCAGCTTTGCATCCTGCGCGACCCGAGCAAACTCTGTGTGCCGCAGTACAAGTGCATAATTATAAAAAGACTCATTTTGCACTTTGAGCCGGCGCGGTTATGACGCGTTCCGTTTGAAGCCGAGTTTGTCGAGCGGAGCGATGAAGCGCGGCTCTTTGCGCAGCGGATCGAAGATGCGATCACTGCGCAGGCTGGTTGCCATTGCGAATCTCCGATGTAAGCCTGCTCCAGACAGGTCAGGGCGCGCTCGTGATCGCGCAGCCCCAGATAAACGACGGCCAGATTCAACGGCGCAACATGCCGTGCAACGCGTGTTTTTCAGCGTCTCGATGATGGCCAACTCCCGTACCCGGTCACCGGATGCGGCGTAGGCGTAGCCCAGCCAGGCCGTCACGAACGGCGGCGCTTCCATGGAGGCAACCTTGCGCAACGCCGAAATGGCCGCACTTGGTATGCCGACCTGGATATCGATCGTCCCGCTTGCAAAGGGTACGTAGAAATACTCCGGATCGAGATTCGCCACGCGCCACCCAGCGCCCGACGCGAAAAACGCATGATCGCGGCGATCGCGCTACACTGCGCCCCCCTCTTTTGCGCATGTTTGTCATCATGAAAAAGAAACCGTCCAAATCTCCGCCAGTCACTCAAACCCAGGCCGAAGATGCGGTGCGTGTGCTATTACGCTGGGCGGGCGACGATCCGACCCGCGAAGGCCTGATCGACACGCCCAAGCGCGTGGTCAATGCCTACAAGGACTGGTTCTCGGGCTATGCCGACGATCCGGCCGAGGAACTGCGGCGCACGTTCGAGGAAGTCGCCGGCTACGATGAGATGGTCGTGCTGCGCGACATCGAGTTCGCCTCGCACTGCGAGCATCACATGGCGCCGATCATCGGTCGCGCGCACGTCGGCTACCTGCCGACCAACCGCGTCGTCGGCATCTCCAAGCTCGCGCGCGTGGTCGAAATCTTCGCCCGTCGCCTGCAGGTGCAGGAGAAACTCACCTCGCAGATCGCGCACTGCATCGAAGACGTGCTCAAGCCGCGCGGCGTCGGCGTCGTCATCGATGCCTCGCACGAGTGCATGACCACGCGCGGCGTCAACAAGACCGGCGTGTCGATGATTTCCTCCCAAATGCTCGGCACGTTCCGCACCGACGCGCGCACGCGCGGCGAGTTCCTGCGCTTCATCGACATCGACGCGGGGCGCCGCAAATAAGACGGTACTCCACACACGGTACCGTTCAGAATGGCTCGAGGGTCGGTGCCGGCAAAATCCGTGCGCGGCCCCGCCAGCATCGATCGAAGGAATTGGAATGGACAACACCACAACGCATGCGTCCGCCACGCCACCGTCCGGCCGTCGTGCGGCGTTGATCTTCATCTTCATCACCCTGCTGATCGACGTTCTTTCGTTCGGTCTGATCATTCCGGTGCTGCCACATCTGATCCTCGGCTTTGTCGACAACAGTGTGTCGATGGCGGCGTGGTGGTATCTCGCGTTCTCGGTCGTGTTCATGGCGATGCAATTCGTGTTCACGCCAGTGCAAGGCGCGCTGTCCGACCGTTTCGGCCGGCGCCCCGTCATCCTCGCCTCGAACCTCGGCCTGGGCCTCGATTTCCTCATGATGGCGCTGGTCAACACGCTGCCGCTGCTGTTTATCGGCCGTGTCATTTCCGGAATTACCTCCGCAAGTTTCTCGGCGTCGAACGCCTACGTCGCCGACGTCACCCCGCCGGAGAAGCGTGCGCAGGCCTACGGCGTGCTCGGCATCGCGTTCGGCATCGGCTTCGTCATCGCGCCGGTGATTGGCGGCTTTCTCGGCGAGGCGCATCCACGCCTGCCGTTCTGGGCCGCGGTCGCAATGTGCCTGACCAACTTCTGCTATGGCCTGTTCGTGCTGCCCGAGTCGCTGACGGCAGACAAGCGCAGTGCGCATTTCGACTGGGCGCACGCAAATCCATTCGGCGCCTTGAAACTGCTGTCGCGCTATCCGCAGGTGCTCGGTCTGGTCGGCGTCTCCGCGCTGATCGCGCTCGTCCACATGGTCTATCCGACCACCTTCGTGCTCTACGCCGACTACCGCTTCGGCTGGGGCCCGCTGATGGTCGGCGTCACGCTTGCGCTCATCGGTGTTCTCTCCGCGATCGTGCAGGGCGTGCTGATCAAGCACATCGTCGCCCGGCTCGGCGAGCGCCGCACGCTGCTGTTCGGCCTCGCCTGTGGCACGCTCGGTCTCGCGCTCTACGCGCTGGCGCCAACCGGCTACTGGTTCTGGGCGGCGATGCCGGTCGCGGCGTTGTGGGGTACGGCGCAGCCGGCCGCGCAGGCGATGATGAGTCACCTCGTCGATCCACGCGAACAGGGACGTCTGCAGGGCGCGGTGACGAGCGCGTCGAGCATCTCCGGTATCGTCGGTGCGTTTCTGTTTCCGTCCACGCTTGCGCTGGTCTCGGGTTCGCACGACCACGGTATCTGGGCCGGCGCGACGTTTTTCATCGCCGCCGCACTCCTCGGCCTGTCGTTTCTTTTGGCCAGGTACATCTCGGCGCGCCTTCCTGCATCGATCAGTGCATCGACAGCGGTGGTTCCCGGCCCCGACATCACCGAGGCGATCGCCGAAATTACGAGCGACCTGCACCTGCCTGCGCGAGAAATCGAGTAGGAAATCGTTCCTGCCGTTACTCGAACAACCGTGTTGTATTTCCGTTTTTGATTCGCCACCAGGGATAGTGGGTTCCAACGCCAACATCGCTTCGAAGTCTGCGCGGGGGAAGTGGCTCTTGTTGCCGTACTGAAAAAATTCTCGCGATCAAGCGAAGTGCAACACGAAGCCGTGGTCGCCGTTGCTGGCGACGCTTTCTTCGAGCCGCCAGCCCCAGCGCTCGCAGACGCGACGGATCATGCCAAGGCCGAGCGCGTGTTCGCGCACGTCGATCCGCTCCGCTTCTGCGGCCGCGGGTGGGCCTTCGTGAGCGATACACACTGCGTCCGCTGCGACGACGACGCGCAACACGCCGCCATCGGCGAACTGGGTTGTCGCACGCAATAGGTTGCCGAGAATCACGCGCAGCACTTTTTGCGGTGCGGCGACCGCAACCCTCGCCGCACCGTCGTGTTGCAGGTCGAGATGTTTTTCGATCAGCGCATCGCGGCGCTCGGCGAGCAAGCTGCGCACGAGGTCGTCGAGATCGGGCGTGCGGCCTTCGTTCGCTTCGGCCTCGTCGCTGCGCGCAAGCACCAGCAGGGCGTCGAGCAGGTCGCGCAGTTCGTCGGCGCCGCGCTGCATGCGCTTGAGGCGAGTCACGATGGCGGCGCTGCATTGGCCCGAATCGAGCAGCACTTCGATCGCGCCGCGAATCACGGCAAGCGGTGTGCGCAGTTCATGGCTCGCATCGGCGGTGAAGGTACGTTCGCGGCGCACGTAGCCGTAGAGTTTTTCCTGGTAGTTGTCGAACGCCTGGGCGAGTGCGCCGACCTCGTCGGTGGCGAAGTCGGGGGCGAGGCGTACCGCGCCGCGGCGCGAAGGTTCAAGCACGTCCACGTTTTTGGCGAGGCGGCGAACCGGCTCGATTGCACGCCCCGCCCAGAACCAGCCGAGCCAGGCCGAGAGCGCGGTGCCGAACACCACGAGGGCGATCAGATCGCGCGTCAGGCGGCGCTCGCGCACGCCTTCCAGGCCCATGTCGAGCACCACATAGAGGCGTTTTTCGCCGACGCTGTGGACGGAGACGAAACGTTGCGGCCCATCGCTGTCGATCTCATACGGGCCGCCGGGTGCGAAACGCTCGAAATCCTCCGGGGGTTTGCGCGCGCTGTCGCTGAGAAACGCGTAAAAATGGGCCGAGTGCTCGGTCGGAATGACACCATCTTCGAGGTAGCGTTCGCGCAGATAATCGCCTTCGACGCGCAGCATTTCGCGCACCACGCGATTGACGTAAGAGGCGGAGAAATGCTGCGCGATTGCAGCAAGGCACGCGCTGACGACGAGGCCGAGCAGGGCGAAGGTGAATGCGACGCGCGTGCGCAGGCTGACGTGGGTGGGCATGGCTGGCCGGGCGAGGAAGGGCGAAAAGTATTCTAGACGCACATTCGCGCCGCCGCAGCGGCATGATTGCGCACGCTCGACGGCGTGCCGATGTCCCTGCCATGCGCCGGCATGGCGAACGATTGAAAACTCATTCCAGAATGAAACCGCAGCCCCGATGTCACCCCTCCGCGTGTTCGGCGATGCGATAGCCGAAGCCGTGCACGGTATGCAGCAGGTGGGTTTCGAACGGTCGGTCAATGGCGGTGCGCAACACGGACAAATGGGTGTGCAAGGTGGCGATGTCGCCGGTGTCCTCGCCCCAGAGTGCGTGCGCGAGATCGTGATGGCGGACGAGATTGGGCGATTTGCGCATGAGGGCTTCGAGCAGAACGAAGCCGGCGCGCGTGAGCGCCAGCGGTTGGCCGGCGCGCGAGACGGCGAGCTTGATCGGGTCGAGCGTGAGATCGGCGACATGCAGCAAATCGCCGTGCTGTTTGCGGCCGCGCCGATGCAATGCGTGGATGCGCGCTTCGAGTTCCTTCATCGCGAAGGGCTTGACCACGTAGTCGTCGGCGCCTTCGGCAAAGCCGGTCAATTTGTCCTGCAGGGTGTCGCGCGCGGTCAGCATCAGCACGGGCGTGTCGCGCCCGGCACGGCGCAATGTGCGGCACAGATCGATGCCATCGAGTTTGGGCAGGCCAAGATCGAGGACGATCACATCGTAGTCGCCATCGAGCGACATGCGCAGGCCATTCGCGCCATCGGCGGCGTGATCCATGACGAAGCCGCGCAGCTCCAGGAAATCCCAGATGTTCGCCGCGATGTCGCGTTGATCTTCGATCAGCAGGATGCGCAAACCGGTACCCGGTGAGATGGCGTCGCCGCTGTCGAGTTTGCGTGGCATGGGATTAAGTCGGTCTGAAATCAGGCGTGCGGGGTGTGGGGTGAAGGGTGGGTCAAAAACGTCAAGCCTTCGCTCTTCGCTCGCTTTTCATCTCATCGCCCTTCACCATTTCATCTCGCCTTGTTTGGTCTCAATCCGCCCTTCGCCGGCCATGATCTTCTTGAACTCGCCACGACTGACCGAGACGTAGCGATCGTTGCCGCCGATCTCGACCTGCGGCCCGTCAACGACGGCATGGCCGAGTTCATCGACGCGCACGACCATCGTCGCCTTCTTGCCGGTATGGCAGATCGTCTTGATTTCGACCAGGTTGTCCGCCCAGGCGAGCAGGTATTGGCTGCCCTCGAACAACTCGCCGCGGAAATCCGTGCGCAGGCCATAACTGAGCACGGGGATATTCAGCGCATCGACGATCTCGGTCAGCTGCCACACCTGTGTCTTGGACAAAAACTGCGCCTCGTCGACGAGCACGCAATGTAGCGGCCCGTGCGCGGCGACGTCGTCCCGCGCCATGCGCAGCAAGTCGTCGTCGCGCATGAAGATGCGGCCGTCGGCCTTGAGCCCGATGCGCGAGGCGACCACGCCCGCACCGTAACGGTTGTCGAGCCTGGGCGTGAACAACAGCGTGCGCATGCCGCGCTCGTGGTAGTTGTGCGCGCTTTGCAACAGCGTCGTCGTCTTGCCGGCGTTCATCGCCGAATAGTAGAAATAGAGTTTGGCCATGGTCGCGCGCCTTATTCCACCGTCACGCTTTTGGCCAGATTACGCGGCTGATCCACGTCGGTGCCACGCAACACGGCGGCGTGGTAGGCGAGCAATTGCAGCGGCACGGTGAGCACCGCAGGGGCGATGAAATTGCCGCCCGCATCGAGTCGGATCACTGCGCCGCGGCCATGCGGTGCGCACAGACCGGCTTCGTCGAGGCCGGCGTTCGCGTCCGCGAACACGAACAACTCGCCGCCGCGCGCACGCACTTCGGCCAGATTCGACTTCATTTTTTCGAGCAGCTGATCGTTGGGCACGACGGCGATGATCGGCATGTCGTCATCGACCAGGGCGAGCGGGCCGTGTTTGAGTTCGCCCGCCGGATAGCCTTCGGCGTGAATATAGGAAATCTCCTTGAGCTTGAGCGCGCCTTCCAGCGCGACCGGCCAATGCGTGCCGCGACCGAGAAACAGTGCGTGCTGTTTCGAGACCAGTCGGCGCGCCACCTCGATCACCCGCGGCTCGACGCGAAGCGCTTCGGCGACCGCGCGTGGCAGGTGCTCGAGTTCGGCGACGAGCGCGCGCAAGCGCTCGGCGGGCAGGCCATTCAAGCGCGCGAGTTCGAGTACCAACAGGGCCAGCGCTGCGAGTTGGGTCGTGTTCGCTTTGGTCGAGGCGACGCCGATTTCCGGGCCGGCGCGGGTCATCAACACCAGGTCGGATTCGCGTACGAGGCTCGATTCGGGCACGTTGCAAATCGCCAACGTACCGAGATACCCCAGTTTTTTCGCCTGACTCAGCGCGGCCAGCGTATCGGCGGTTTCGCCCGATTGCGAGATGGTGACGAACAGGCTGTTCTGCGGCACGACGACGTCGCGGTAGCGGTATTCGCTGGCGATCTCGACGCTGCAAGGGATGCCGGCCAGCGACTCGCACCAGTAGCGTGCGACGAGGCCGCCGTGATAGCTCGTGCCGCAAGCGACGATCTGCACGTGGCGCACGCGCTCGAGCAATTGCTCCGCATCGACGCCGAAAATGTTCGGCAGCACGCGCGCGTTTGCGATGCGGCCTTCGAGCGTGTCGGCGATCGCTTGCGGCTGCTCGTGGATTTCCTTCTGCATGTAGTGCGCGAACTCGCCACGCTCGACCGCATCGGCGGACAACGTGGATTCGTGCGGCTTGCGCGCGACGGCATGCCCTTGTGCATCGAACACGCGCACCACATCGCAGCGCACCTCGGCGACATCGCCCTCTTCGAGAAAAATGAACTGGCGCGTCACCGGCAACAACGCCTGCACGTCGGAGGCGACGTAGTTTCCGTGCGGGCCGAAGCCGATCACCAGCGGGCTGGCAATACGCGCGACGACGATGCGATCGGGCTGTTTTGCGTCGAACACGACGATGGCGTAGGCACCGGTCAATCGCTTGACCGCAAGCTGTACCGCCGCGGTCAGGTCGTGGCCCTGCTTGATGAAATCGTGAATCAGGTGGGCGACGACTTCGGTGTCGGTTTCCGATGCGAACGCGTAGCCCTTGTTGGCCAGCGCGGCACGAATTTCGAGATGGTTTTCGATGATGCCGTTGTGGATCAACGCAATGCGGTTTTCCGATACGTGCGGATGCGCATTGGCCTCGGTGACGCCGCCGTGGGTCGCCCAACGCGAATGGGCGATGCCGAGCGCGCCCTCGCGCGGGTTCGCGGCGATCTTGTCGGCGAGTCGCGCCACCTTGCCGACCGTGCGCCACAACGTGAGCTCGCCGCCCGGCTGCGCGAGTGCCAGGCCGGTGGAGTCGTAACCGCGATATTCCAGTCGCCGCAGGCCTTCGACCAGAATCGGGGTGACATCGTGTTGCGCGATCGCGCCGACAATTCCGCACATGAAGCTGTCCTTGAATCTACAGGCTGCGAATTTTAAGGCAATGCGGAGAAAAGTCGTTGTCGCGCGCGCGCGATCGCGGCAAACCGCGTTACTGCGGTATCTTGCGCGGGCGTTTCCAGCCCGGAACCGTCGTCTGGCGCGCACGCGCGACCGACAGCTCACCCGCCGGCGCAGGCTTGCCGATCGTCGAACCAGCGCCAATCGTCGCCTGCCTGCCGACCGTCACCGGCGCGACCAGCGCCGTGTTCGAGCCGATAAAGGCGTCGTCCTCGATCAGTGTGTGGAATTTGTTCACGCCATCGTAATTGCAGGTGATGGTGCCGGCGCCGATGTTGACCCGCGCGCCGATGGTCGCATCGCCGAGATAACTCAAATGATTGGCCTTGGAATTCTCGCCAAGGCTCGCGTTTTTCATTTCAACGAAGTTGCCCACGTGTGCGCCCGATGCGATGACCGTCCCCGGGCGCAGGCGCGCGAACGGGCCGATGACGCACGGGCCGTGCGTGACCACGCCGTCGAGATCGCTGTGCGCCTGCACCACCGTGCCGGCAGCGAGGGTTGCGTTGCGGATGCGACAGAATGCGCCGATGCGCACTTCATCGCCCAGCACGATCGTTCCTTCGAGCACGACGTCGACGTCGATCTCCACGTCGCGGCCCGCCGTCACGCGACCGCGTAAATCCAAGCGCGCCGGATCGGCCAGACGCACGCCCTGAGCGCAGAGATTGCGTGCGGCGCGCTGCTGGTAGCGTCGTTCGAGCTGGGCGAGCTGCCAGGCATCGTTGGCGCCGGCGATGGCGTTCGGATCGGTCGAGGCGATCGCCCGCGCCGCGGCACCCTCCGCTGCGGCCAGCGCGAACACGTCGGTCAAGTAGAACTCGCCCTGGGCATTCTGGTTGTCCAGCCGCGCGAGCCAGGCGCGCAATCGGGCGGCATCGGCGGCGATCACCCCGGTGTTGATCGTGCGGATCGCGCGCTGCGCCGCAGTCGCATCTTTTTCCTCGACGATGCCCTGCACGCGCTGCGCGGCGTCGAGCAGGATGCGGCCATAGCCTTGCGGATCGGGCAACTCGGCGGCGAGCACGGCCAACGCGGCCTCCGCTTCGATCAGGGGTTGCAGGGTGACGCTGCGGATCAAGGGCACATCGCCATAGAGCACGAGTACGCGCGCCGCATCGGGTATCTCCGCCATCGCCAATTGCATGGCGTGGCCCGTGCCTTTCTGTTCGGCCTGATGCACCCAGCCGAGTTCGGCCCGATCGGCGAAAGCCGCGCGCACTTCGTCGCCACGATGGCCGTGGACGACGTGGATTTTCTGCGGTCGCAACGCACTCGCCGTATCCAGCACATGCGCCAGCATCGGTCGCCCGGCGAGCGGCAACAACACCTTGGCGTGCGCGGATTTCATGCGCTTGCCCTCGCCCGCGGCGAGAACGACGATATGCAGTGGCTGCGGCGTGATCATGTGTCCAGCCTAGCAGAAGAGTCGCATCCGGGCTTGTCGTCGCCGGGTGCGATTGCCGAACGAACGACGCCCCCGGCACACACACCATCGGTCGGTCGAACCGGGCGATGGCGACGGATCGGACGCATCATTCCGCCTCGACATCCATCGGCCTTTCCGGCACGGGCACATTGCCGCCTCGACAGGCCAGGGCCACCGCGTCGGCGCGGAACAACCACCATTCGCGGCGGTTGGCATGGCCCACGTAGCGCGATTTCGCCGCATCGATGCACGGCGTCATCGCTTCGGCCAGAATGAAAACCCAACGCGACTCGGGCCGGGCTTCCTGCCAGCGGATCGCTTGCGCCAATTGTCGATGGGCCGGTTCGACGAAGCCGAATTCGGCGACCTTGCGATCGGCGAGCAGCAGGTTCTGCTCCTTCCAGCCGACGAGAGCCAGTTCGGCATCCGGCCCGATCATGGCGCCGGCTTGTCGCATGAGTCCGCGTGCAGAGCTGGAATCGTTGAGCAGCGGACTCGCCCACAGACCCCACAGCAGCCACAGGCCGGCGAAGCCGACGACCAATCCGAGCGGTGCGCGGCGCAGACGAAAGACAGCCGCGCAAACCAACAACCCTGCGCCGAGGACGATCAACAAGTTCCAGAGCGCGGCACCCGCGCCGAAGCCGCGCTGTTCGGCGAACACGTTGGCGAACGTCCAATGTCCCGACCACGCTCGCGCACCCGTACCAACCAGCGCCACGCCGAGCACGATGAGCAGCGCCAGGGCAAGCAGACGAAATCCGCGGCGTTCGAGTATCGGCGGCAGATACGGTGCGCAGGCGAGCGCCACCATCGGCAGTGCCGGCAGGATATACATGTCGCGTTTGCCCGAAGGAATACTGAAAAACACGACGACGAGGGCGGCCCAGACCAGCGGCAACAGCACGCGTGCGTCGCGCGCCTTGAACGCGCGCACCCACTCGGGCGCGGTGCCGAACCAGACCAGCCACAACGGCAGCCAACCGCCGGCGATCACGCCCAGGTAGTACCACGGCGGTTGCTGGTGATCCCAGGAATCGGTGTAACGCGCGGCGGTCTGGCGAAACAGGATGTCGTGCAGATAGGCCGCATATTCCGATGCCGGGTGCCGCGCGACGGCCAGCGCAAGCGGCACGAGCCACAATGCGATCGCAGCGGCGAAGGCGACGATTCCCAGCGCCCAGCGTCCGGCGGATTTGTGCATCGGCACGACGAAATTCCAGTGCCTGCGACAAGCGAAAACATACGGCACGGCCATCAGCAGCGCGAGTATGCCGACGCCCTTGGTAATCACGCCGAGCCCGGCGGCAAAACAGCCGAGCCCATACCAACGCCAGTTTGCGCCAAGCAGGAAATGGCGCAGCAATCCGTAGTTGGCGAGGGTGATGAAGAAAGTGACCGTCGGGTCGATCTGCGCGCGCTTGGCCTGATAGACGAATTGGAAAGTGCAGAGCAAGGCAAGGCCCGCATACAAACCCGCGCGATGATCCCAGAGACGACGACCAAGATCGTAGACGAGTACCAGCGTGCCGAGCGCGGCGAGCAACGAGGGCAGCAGAAAGGCGATCCGCCAGTTGCGCGTGACCTCGAATGCCGCGGCCTGCATGACCATGAATGCCGGCGGTTTGTCGGCGTAGATTTCATGCCCGCGATGAGGGATCAACCAGTCGCCGCTCTCGACCATTTGCTGCGCCGACAACGCAAAGCGGGGCTCGTCGGCCGGCCAGGGATCGCGCAGACCGATGCCCGCGCCGATGACGACGAGGGCGAACAGGAAAAACAGCCAGAACTCGCGCCGTGGGCTGCGGGAAGACACGAAAAAGGAGTTGTCCATGCGCGACGGCAGCGGTGGCGGAAAATGGGCGCTCATTGTCGCCCATCCTGCCGCAAATGCGGCATTACCATTTCGTACTCTGCCAACGCGCGGGTTCAGGCGGCGACGCCATCGCGCGGCAGGCGCAGCGTGAACGCGGCCCCGCCGCCCGGGCGGTTTTCGGCGCGGATCGTGCCGCCGTGTTCTTCGATGATTTTTTTCGCCACCGCAAGGCCCAGGCCCGTGCCTTTGACCTTGCTCGTGGTGTACGGTTCGAACCAGCGGGCATCGAAGCCTTCGGGCAAGCCGGGGCCGTTATCGGCGACGGTGAGTTCGATCCAGTGCCGCCCTCCCTCGTCCACTTCGCGCGTGATCACTTCGATGTGCGGCTTGTGCTCGCCGGTCACCGCTTCGAGCGAATTCTTGATCAGATTGTGCAGCAACTGGCGCAAGCGCACCGCGTCCGCGCGCAAGCTCGGGTCGCCCGGCGCGAACTGGCGCGTGAGTTGCAGGCGCTGATCGTTTTCGTACAGATCGACGACCTCGGCGGCCAGCGCATTGATCGACAACGCTCGCGCCTCGATCTGCGGCGGACGCGCATAGTCGCCGAACGCATTGACCATCGACTTGAGCGCTTCGACTTGATTGACGATGGTCAACGTGGCGCGGTCGAGTATCTCGGTTTCGTCCGGCGGCAGGCGGCCGATGAAACGGCGGCGCAGGCGTTCGGCGGCAAGCTGGATCGGCGTCAGCGGATTTTTCACTTCGTGCGCAAGGCGGCGTGCGACTTCGGCCCAGGCCGCGTCGCGCTGAGCGCGATTGAGCAGGGTCAGATCGTCGAACACGGCGACGATGCCGGCATCCTCGCCGAGCGTGGGCGCAAGTTCCGCACCGCGCAGCATGAGCACGCGACGCTCGCCGCCGGAGGGTTGTTCGGCGTCGTCGAGCACGATTTCCTCGCGCCATTCGCGCGCCCCTTCGCGCATGTGCTCGAGGATCGGATCGACCAACGGCGCAAGGTCCGCCCGCTCGCGCCGTACCGCGCTCAGATGCTGACCCAGGTATCGCGACAAGGGCAGATCGAGAATGCTCTCGGCCGCATGATTGGCCGTGCGCAACACGCCTTCGCGATCCAGACCGAGCACGCCCGCAGACAGACGCTCGAGCACGGCCTTCAGATAGCTGCGCTGGCTGTCGGTTTCCTGCGCGCTGCGCACGAGCCGCGAACTGGCGCGTTGCAGTTCGCCCTGCATCTGGTTGAACGAATAGGTAAGAAAACCGAGTTCGTCGTCGCTGGCGATCGGCAACGGCGTGTCGTAGCGACCGGCACCGACGGCGCGCGTGGCCGCGGCGAGGCGCGCGATCGGGGCGGTCAGGCGACGCGCCACGCCGAAGGCCGTGAGCACGCCGAACAGGGCGGACAGCAGCAGCACGAAGGTCAGAATCAAGGTGAAGGTCAGCTTGAGCGAATCGCGCAGGAATTTCAGGCGCTGGAAGTCGTAGCCGGCCTGCTCCACCGTGGCCATCAATGGCTGCATCTGTTCGGGTACCGGATATAGCGCTTGCAACAGGCGCGTCGCGCCGGGCGTACTGCCGCCGAACGGTACGACCACGCGCAACTTGAGCACGTTCGCCTCACCGATCGGCTCGGCGATCGCAAAGCGCCCGGCGCTCTTGATCTGGATCAGCGCGTTCGCGTCCGGATACGCCGCGTCGAGAAAGCGCGGATCCGCCCCGGCATTGGCGAGCACCTGATGCTCTTCGCCGAAAACGACCAGCTGCGTAATCGGCTGTGCATCGAGCACGCCATCCAGACGTTTTTGCAAATCCGCATCCGGCGCATCGGCGAGATCGCGCGCGATCGTCTGCGCACTTTCCTGCGCAGCCTGCAAGCGTTCGTCCAGATAGGTCTTGCCGATGCCGAGCGCAGCGGACAGGCCTTGCTCCAGGCGCGCATTGAACCAGGTGTCGATCGTTGCATTGAGGAAATACAGCGAGAAGCCGTAGACCACAAGTACCGGCGGCACGGCCAGCGCAATCAGCATGAGCAGCCAGCGCCGGGTCAGGCGTGCGCCCGGCACCGCACTGGACAATTCGCGCGACAAACGGACCAGTCGCTGCACGATGATCGCGAGAAGCACGACCAATGCCAACGCCGAGGCGCCGAGAATCCATGGATAGAATCGACCGAGTCGATTGCCTTCGACGGCCGCATCGCGCGCAAGCAGCAATGCCGCCGCCAGCAGTGCGGCGATCGCCAGGGCGGGCAGGACGCGCCGCGCGATGAAACTCAGCCCGCCCCGGATCGCGCCTGCCATGTGTGGTTCCCGGTGGAAAGGTGCCAGTTTGCATCGAACAGGGCGGGCAGCCGCAAGGCACCCGGCAAGGCATCGCGATCGAGATCGATGCGCAACACATAGCGCTGCGCTGGCGCGGCGAGCAACGCGGGATCGAGCGGCAGGCGCAAGTCGGCGAGCGCGGCGATGACCAGCGCGCGCACCGAATAACTGCGCACCGGGCCGCGGCGCGCCGAATTCCCTTCGCGCAGTTGATATTGGCGCGTCAGTGGAAAATACCGCAACTCGCGACGCCAGCGCTGCGCGGCCACGGTCCTCTCGCGCCCGAGCAAACCCGGAGCCTGCGCCGACAGATCGATATCGAACACCAGCGGTATGCCGTGATCGAGCCCGTCGAGCAGGGCTTCGTTCGGCTGCCAGTCGAGCCGCACACTGAGCGCGCCATCTGCGATCGCCGCGTCGCGCACGGCGAAGTGCGCGTCGCCCGCACGCCACGCGCAGGCGGACGACGCCAGCGCGCTTGCGATGCAACAAAATACACTAATGGATTTTTTCCAATTGTGCATAATAAAACCCGTCCATGTCGTGCTCGCCGGGCAGATTCTGTGCGCCGCCGCCTGGCGGACGGTGCCATTGTGCCGGCGTGGCGGCGCCGATGCGCGCATCGGCGTGGCGAGCGAGAAACCCCGCGATCTGGCGGGAATTCTCGTGCGCCAACACCGAACACGTTGCATAGACTAAGCGCCCGCCCGCGCCAAGCAAAGGCCAGAGCGCATCGAGGATGCGCGATTGGGTCGCGGCGAGTTGCGCGATGTCGGTCGCACGGCGATGCAGCTTGATGTCCGGCTGACGGCGCACGATGCCGGTCGCCGAACACGGCGCATCGATGAGAATGCGATCGAATGGCTTGCCATCCCACCACGCCGCAGGCGCGCCCGCATCGCCCACGCGCACGGCGGCAGTGAGGCCCAGACGCGTGAGATTTTCTTCGATGCGCAGCAAGCGCCGCGGGTCGCGATCGAGCGCGATCAAGCGCACGTTGGCGGTTTCCAGGATGTGCGCCGATTTGCCGCCCGGCGCGGCACAGGCGTCGAGCACGCGTTGGCCATCGTGCAGGCCGAGCAGTGGCGCGGTGAACTGGGCAGCACCGTCTTGCACGGAAAACAGGCCCTCGGCATAACCGGGCAGGCGCATCACGTCCGCACTCTGGGCGAGCACGATGGCGTGATCGAGTCGGGCATCGGCGCGCGCCTCGATGCCTGCCGCCGCGAATCGTTCGAGCACCTCCTCGCGACGTGCGCGACGCGCATTGACCCGCAACCACAGCGGCGCCTGCAGGTTGTTCGCGGCGACGACAGCGCTTGCCGCATCGCCCCAATCACGCGCAAGCGTGTCGAGCAACCAGGCCGGATGCGCGCTGCGTGTCGTCGGTTCGGCATCGAGGCGGGCGATCAGGCTTTCCCGCTCGCGCAGCCAGCGGCGCAGCAACGCGTTGATCAAGCCGGCGAATTTCGGCTTGCGCAATGCGCGCGCCGCTTCGACCGTGGCGGCCACGGCGGCATAGTCGGGCAGGTGCAGCACGTCGAGCTGGACGAGGCCGAGCACGGCCAGCGCATGCACATCGGCCTCGCGTTCGCGCAGGGGGCGTTCGAGCAGCCGATCCAGCGCCGCGTCGTAGCGCAGCCACCACCGCGCGCCTTCGTGCAGCAAGCTGGACACCAAGGCGCGATCACGCGCGTCAGCCAAACGAGGCGAGACTGCGGCGAAGACGGCGCGCAGCGATTCCCCCTTCACGATGCGGGCGAGCGCTTGCGCAGCGAGCGCTCGCACGTCGTCGATTTGGCGCGCGGCGACGTTCATGACGTGGTGCGTTTCAATTCCGGTCGTGCATTGAGATAGTCGGTGATCGCGATGCGTCTGCCGCCGGCACGCTGCACGTCGATCAGACGCAATGCGCCATCGCCACAGGCGATGTCGATGCCCGCGCGCGTGGCCGCCAGAATGGCTCCGGGAGGTGCGGGGCAAGCCGCAAGCGGCGAGACACTGGCACGCCAGATTCGCAGCGTTTCGCCCGCGACCTGCGCTTCGGCGACCGGCCACGGATCGAATGCGCGCACTTTGCGTTCGAGCGCCGCGGCGCTGTCGTTCCAGTCGAGCCGCGCTTCGGTCTTGTCGAGTTTGTGGGCATAGGTCGCGCCCGAATCCGATTGGGGCGTCGGCGTCATGGTCTTGCCGCCGACGAGACGATCGAGCCCTTCGCCGAGCAGCTCGGCACCGAGTGCGGCGAGCTTGTCGTGCAGGCGAGCGCCGTTGTCGTCGTTCGCGATCGGGATCGCCCGGCGCAGCAACACCGGCCCGGTATCCAGACCCGCTTCCATGTGCATCAGGCAGACGCCGGTTTCGGTGTCGCCGGCGAGGATCGCACGCTGGATCGGCGCTGCGCCGCGCCAGCGCGGCAGCAGGGAGGCATGCACGTTCCAGCAGCCCCGGTGTGGAATGGCAAGCACCTTGCGCGACAGAATCAACCCATAGGCGACGACAACGATCAGGTCGGGCGCATACGCGGCGAGACGCGCGCGCGCGGCCGATTCCTTGAAGCTTTCCGGCTGCTCGACCGGCAGACCGGCATCGAGGGCGGCTTGCTTGACCGGGCTGGGGGCAAGCTTGCGACCGCGACCGGCCGGGCGATCTGGCTGGGTGTAGGCGGCGACCACCTCGACGCCCGTACGTCGGCACGCGCTGAGGTGCGGCACGGCAAACTCGGGCGTTCCGGCGAACACCACACGCAAGGGAGCGTTCATGTTGCGGATCAACCCACCGCGGCGCGGCGCGCTTTTTCGAGCTTCTTGCGCACCATCTCGCGTTTGAGGGGCGAGAGATAGTCGACGAACAGCTTGCCGGCGAGATGATCCATCTCGTGCTGGATGCACACGGCGAGCAGGCCGTCGGCCTCGATCCGTTGCGGCTGGCCGTGGCGGTCGAGCGATTCGACCACGATGCGGTCGGCACGATCGACGTCGGCAAAAATGCCGGGCACGGATAGACAGCCTTCCTGATAGGTCTGACTGCCTTCGCTGGCGACGATGTTCGGATTGATCAGCACCATCGGCTGATTTTTTTCCTCCGCGACATCGAGCACGAGCAGCTGTTTGTGCACGTTGACCTGGCTTGCGGCGAGCCCGATGCCGGGCGCGGCGTACATGGTGGCGAGCATGTCGTCGATCAGGGTTTGCAAGGCCGCATCGAATACGGTCACGGGCTGCGCGCGGGTGCGCAGGCGCGGATCGGGGTATTCGAGGATCGGAAGCAGACTCATGGCGCAAAAACCGCTGGATTCAAATGGAAAGTATACGCCAACCGGTACCGGCCCGACGAACTTGCGTGCGCCGTCGCATTTCACGAGCCGGATTTTCGACTACACTCTGCCCACTCGGAGAAAACGGGTACTCAAGCCATGCTCAAGAAGCTGCCTGCGATACTGTTCGGAATGACCTTGACGCTCGCCGCCTATGCGGCGACGGTCGAACTCAAGCCCGGCCATCCGGATACCTACGTCGTGCGCCGTGGCGACACCCTCTGGGGCATCGCCAACAAGTTCCTGAAAAAGCCCTGGCAGTGGCCCGAAGTGTGGCAAGCCAACGGCCAGATCAAGAACCCGCACCTGATTTTCCCGGGCGACGTGATCAACCTCGCCTACCTCGACGGCGGCCCGCATCTGAACAACGCCGGCGGCCCGCATGTGCGCGTGGAGCAGCTCGAAGACGCGATCAAGCCGATCGCGCTCGAACGCATCGACAAATTCCTCAAGCGCACGCGCATCATCGGCGAAGACACGTTCAAGACAGCGCCGCATGTCGTCGGCGTCGAAGAAGCCCACCTGCGCGCCACGCCGGGCCAACTCGTCTATGTGCGCGGGCTCACCGCCCAGGTCGGCGATCAACTCGCGGTCGTGCATCCGCTTGGGCGCTACTACGAAATCGTGCCGCGCGACGGCGCGCCGCAGCGTTTCTACCGCGACTCGACCAACGAAATCGACCGCTCGCGCGAGAGCCGCGGCAGCATGGTCTGGCATCATGGCCCGCAGGAATTCAGCCTTGCCGGCAAGGTCGATTTCCTGGGTTACGAAGGTTTGCAGATCGGCACCGTGCGCGTGACCCGCGCGGGCAACCCGGCTTCCGTGTTGCTGCTCGGTTCCGATCTCGAAATCGCGCCGGGCGATCTGATTTTGCCGCTCGACGACAAACCCTATGATGCGCAATACGTTCCGCACCCGCCGAAGCAGGCGCCGGCCGGCATGCGCGTACTCGCTTTCACCGACACCATCGACGCTTCGGTCGGCATGGTCGCCGGGCGCGATCAAGTGCTCGCGCTGTCGCACGGCGCCGCCGACGGGGTCGAGAACGGTCAGGTCTATTCCATCTTCCATCCCGGCGAGACGGTCGAGGATCGCTACGACTACCCTCCCGGCAGCGTGAAGAAGTTCGTGCATCCGAACGACGCCAAGGCGACGCTGCCCGAGGAATACGTCGGTCACGTCATGATTTTCCGCACCTTCGATCACGTCAGTTACGGCCTGGTCATGGACGGCGTGAAACCCATTCACCTGTTCGATCCGCTGTACGAACCCGACCACCTCTGAGGCGGGTGCGGCCAGGATGGCGACGCCCGACTCCGCGACCCGCCAGCGCGCCTGGCTGACGCTGCTGCGCGTGCCGGGCGTGGGCGCCGCCGCCATCCGCGCCCTGCTGGCCCAGCACGGCGACATCGTTACGGCGTTGGAACGCGCGCGTCGCGACGCCCCCGACGAGGCCCGCGCCTGGCTTGCCGCACCCGATGCGGCGCGACTGGATGCCGACGCCATCTGGCTGCAAGCGCCCGACCATCACCTGCTGACCTGCGACGACGAGGATTTCCCCGTCCTGTTGCGTGAGATCGGCAGCGCCCCGGCAGCCTTGTTCGTCATCGGCGATCCGGCGGCGCTGTGGGCGCCGCAACTCGCCATCGTCGGCGCGCGCAGTGCCAGTGCCGGCGGCCTCGCCAACGCGCGCGCGTTCGCCCGCGCCTTCGCCCTGGCCGGCAACACCGTGACCAGCGGCCTTGCCGAAGGCATCGACGGCGCGGCCCATGCCGCCGCACTCGACGCCGGCGGGAAAACCCTCGCCGTGCTCGGCACCGGCATCGACCTCATCTATCCGCGCCAGCACGCCGAACTGGCCACGCGCATCGTCGCGAACGGTGCGCTGGTGAGCGAATATCCGCCCGGCGTACCCGGGCATCCCAAACATTTTCCGCGCCGCAACCGCATCATTTCCGGCCTGAGCCTCGGCACCCTCGTGATCGAAGCCAGCCTCAAATCCGGCTCACTGACCACCGCGCGCTACGCCGCCGAACAAGGCCGCGAAGTGTTCGCCCTGCCCGGCTCGATCCACAGCCCGCTGGCACGCGGTTGCCACAAGCTGATTCGCGACGGCGCCAAACTGGTGGAAACCGCACAGGAAATTCTCGACGAACTGCACGGCGTTGGCGCCTTGCTCGCCGATGGCCTGCGTGCGCGCCTTGCATCGAACGAGAATGGCAGTGACGAGAATCCTGTCGACTCACGCGCGCGCAGCCGCGACCCCGACTACACCACCTTGCTCAAAGCCCTCGATTACACCCCCGCCGCCCTCGACGAACTCACCGCACGTACCGGCCTGCCCGCAGCTGCACTGTCCTCGATGCTGCTGGTGCTTGAACTGGACGGGGTGGTGACAGCGGAGAATGGGCGCTATGCGCTCAGCCAGGGCAGCTC
>Ga0208826_1000784_pt1 | contig 30638 bp, 29 predicted proteins | sample AD_UKC115_MetaG_FD_184451 | JGI IMG/M metagenome (GOLD analysis project Ga0208826, IMG submission 184451) | Active sludge microbial communities of municipal wastewater-treating anaerobic digesters from Hong Kong - AD_UKC115_MetaG (SPAdes)... | ecosystem: Engineered > Bioreactor > Anaerobic >...
AAGAATCCGATGGTGCCCACTATCGACTGGACCGTACACCAGTCGCCGACCCTGTGGACGCGACTCCTGTCCAATGCCGGGTTTTCCAACCCGACGGTCAGGTGGAGATCGCTGAACCGGTTTGGGCCGATCGGTGAGCGGCTGCTCGGCAACAAGGTAGCGTCGTTCTTCCTGTGGAGCCGGTTCTGTCTGACGATGCGAAAGAAGGCAGGGTAGGGGACGGCCTATGCCTTCCAGGATATGTCTCTACGTTCGGGAGCTTGAGCCTCCGTACGATGAGGGCTTCAGGAACTTCATGCACAGCCTTCTCACGGAGGCGCCCGCCCGGCGGAAGGCCCTGCGCCTGGGTCACGGCGATCCGGAGGTCTTCGACGTCGATGTCGGCGACAGCCGGTTCGGCATCACCAGGACTCTGCGGAATGCCATTCGCGGCTTTAGGCCCGAAGCGGTGGTGTACATCCCGGACGGGCCCGTGTCCGCGGCCAATCTGATCAGGGCCAGGCTGCTCAAGTGGTACGCGGGGAACGCGCCCACGGCTGTGGTGTGCCTTCAGCCGCCGAGGAGTGCGTCGTTTCTGCTGCGAGCCCTGAGGACAATCGCGCCGCCGGATATGGTCTACGCGCAGTCGGAGGCCGGCAGGAAGGCCCTGGCGGAGATCGGCTTCAATGCCGGGATCGTGAGAAGCGGAGTAGACGCCCGCAGGTTCCGACCGGCCGACCCGGATGAGAAGGCCCGGTTGCGAGAGCAGTTCGGGATCGACCCATCGGCGTACGTCGTGCTTCACGTCGGTCACGTCAAAGAGGGACGAAACCTGCGCGTGCTCGGCGACATCGCGTCGTCGGTGCCGAATGCCAGCCCACTCGTGGTGGGCAGCACGAGCACCACTCAGGAGGCGGATCTGGCGGCGTGGCTGAAGGGGAATGGTGTCCGCATCCTCGACGGCTACATTGAGCGGATCGAGGACCTGTACCGGCTGGCAGACCTCTACCTGTTCCCGGTTGTCGAGAACAATCACGCGGTCGAGATGCCGCTCTCCGTGCTGGAGGCGATGGCGTGCAACCTCCCGGTGGTGACCACGAGGTTCGGGGCCCTGCCGGAGTGCTTTGATGAGGGTGACGGCCTCTACTACGCCGACACGGACGCGGAGATGCTTGAGAAGATCGGGATCGCATCGAAGGCAGATCCGCCGAACACCAGGCCGAAGATGGACGACTACACCTGGGAGTCGGTGGCCGAGCGGCTCTTCTCGGAAGTCGATGGGTTGGCGGAGAGCAGGCATGTCTCAAGCGCGCGAAAGTGAGCATTAGGACCAAGTGTTCATCTGTTTTGTTGGCATAGACGGGTCAGGCAAGACACTCCAGGCAAAGCGCCTGGCCGACAGCCTCAACGAGCGAGGCATACCGTGCGGCTACGTATGGTGCAGGTACAGCCCGCGCCTGCTTGCGCCATTTGCCAAGTTCCTGAAGAGGTTCGTCCGCCGGAAGAAGGGCAAGCTCGACTACGGTGACTTTACCTCCGCCAAGCAGGGGATCATGCGCAAGCCGTTCCTAGGCTGGGTGTGGCTGAACGTCAGCCTGCTGGAATACCTGACCCAGGTGCAGCGAACACTCGGCGCCGGCATGCGAAAGAGCCGGAACCTGGTGTGCGACAGATACATATACGATATGCTCGCCGACCTATCGGTCAACTTCGATCGGACCGATGATGGAATACGGGAGCTTGCCTCCCATCCGCTCATCCGGCTGTTTCCCAAGCCGGACAAGGTCTACTTCCTTGACATCACCGCGGAGGTATCCGTCCAGCGCAAGGATGATCCGAATGTCATGGACAAGCAGTACCTTGTGGATAGGGCGAAGATATACTCGTACCTGAGCGACTTGCTCGGGTTCGTTAGGATAGACGGCAACAAGTCGATCGATGAGATCGCTGATATCATCCTCAGCGACGCGATGGCGTGTGCCGAGTCAGCCGTTTGTGAGGTAGAGAGTTGAGCCGCGTAGTCATTCTTGGCATGGATGGGCTGGATCCCGATGTCCTGGAGCGATGGTGGGATGACCTGCCTAACTTCCGCCGCCTGAGGGACGAGGGGATGTTCCGCAGGGTCGATTCCGTGTACCCGCCGGATTCGATTCCCGCGTGGGCGACCATATACACCGGCGTGACTCCCGACTACCATGCGATACTCGACTCCGTGGACTACCTGGACGTGAACAGCCGGTCGTTCAGGTGCGACACGTCCGGCCTGCGGGGCAACTCGTTCTGGGACGCCGCCGGAGAGCAGGGGAAGAGAGTGTGCATTATCAATCCGTTCATGGCGTATCCTGTCTGGCCCGTGAACGGCATCATGGTGAACGGCCCGGTATTCGTCACCGGCGATGTGCAGGCGTACCCCGAGTCGATCCTGTCAGAGTACGAAGTGCCCGAGCTCGGCGGCATCGTGGATACGCCCTCGAATAAGACTCTGGGGTCGTTCGCCGAGAAAACCATGAAGCTGGCAGAGGACCATCTGCGGTTCAGCAAAGAGTTGTTCGGCCGCGAGAAGTGGGACCTTTTTTTTATCAACTTCCTGATGCTCGACAGAGTGCAGCATGCCTACTGGCGGTACTCCGATCCCGATGATCCGACGTATCCCGGCAGGAACCCGTATTCGGAGGTCATCAAGGATTTCTACCTCTTTCACGACCGGGTGCTCGGCGAGTTCCTCGACATGATGGACGAGGATACCGTCCTGATGGTGTTGAGCGATCACGGGCATGGTCGGCGCTGCACGAAGGCGCTGCTTGTGAACGAACTGCTCAGGCAGAGGGGCCTGCTGAAGTCGAAGGTCAAAGGCAAGCTCGATCCGAAGTACTGGATTGAGAAGACCAAGGTATTCGTCCTGCGAACGCTGGACAAGTACGACCTTCAGGATCTCAGCTACAAGATCGGCAAGTTGATCCCGGGTGCGAAGGCGCTCAAGAAGTCCACCTTTGTGATAGACAGCGTAGGAAGCACCGCGGGGGTTGCGCGTTTCTCCGGCATGAACCCCTACGGGGGTATCGATCTCCCGAGGACCGCGTTCGATAGTGACGACGCCTATGAAGCGGCCGTGGACGGCTTGATCGCCGACCTCATGACGCTGAAGGACCCGAAGACCGGTCGCAACGTCGTGAAGTGGGCGAAGCGGCGCGAGGAGATGTTCCGTGGGCCGTACGCTACGGTGTACCCGGAGGTTATCTTCCAGCTCGATTTCGACTACGGTGTGAGTAGATCGCTCTTCGGACCGTTGGTGGACGTGAATCCGACGCACAAGCAGATATCCGGCGGGCACATGCCTCAGGCGGCGCTGCTGACAAACCGCCGCACGCCGATCCTGGAAGACGAGGGGATGAGCATCGTGTCCATCGCGCCCTCGATCCTCCGGCTGCTCGGTGTCGAGGCGCCGGAGAGCATGACATCCCCCGAGTCGGTCTGCGCGGCCGCCGATACCGGAGGCAATTGATCTTGTCAGCTTTGACCAGTCCTGATCTGCTCGACATACTGGCATGTCCCGACTGCGGCGGCGCACTCGAAGAGCTTGGCGACAAGCTCCGGTGCGGGAGCTGTGGCCGTGAGTACGATATCAAGTCCGGCATACCCATCCTGTTTCCGAGGGCGATGGACCTGTCGCACCTGGAGGCCGAGGAGGAACTGGCGGACCAAATGAAGACCGGCCTGACGGGCAAGGCTGCCGACTTCCTGACTAAGCAGTGGGACGAGTCCAAGGTCGAGTTCTGGTCGATGGTGCGAGATCGGCTGTCGCCCGCTCCCGCCACGATCGCGAATATCGGATGCGGCCGTGATGCACGCTCCAAAGCGCTCGAGGATGCTGGTTACCGGTTCATCAACCTTGACATAATCCATGACAGCCTCCTGATGCTTCAGGACCAGGACGGCGCGAAGCGGTGTGTTGTGGGCGACATCTGCCACCTGCCGTTCCAGCCCGGGTCGCTCGACTACCTGGTGTGCATCGACGTCATACATCACGAGTGCGACGGCCTGGAGCCGATACTTGCATCGTTCAAGAAGCTGCTGAAGCCTGGAGGCATCCTGTTCCTGCAGGATCCGAACTCGTGGGGAATGTACCAGATCTGGAAGTCGGTGATGATGCCCAGGTTCCTGCATCGCATGCTGAGGTCGGCGTACCACAAGATGAAGCGCTCGACACACCAGCCGGCGGAATACGAATTTCCCACCAGCGTGTGGGCCGTCAAGAGGATGCTTCGGGATCTCGGCTTTGTGAAGATAGTGGCACATCCGCACAAGGCCTATCCGCGAACCGGACCTGTCGGCCACAGGTTCTACTCGCTGCTGGCGAGGATCGACTGGATCGGCCGCTACCACAACTACCATTACACCATAACGGCGGTCAGGGACGATGGCTGATATCCGAGTACATGATCGGGGCCGGCACTGGGCGCCTGGCTCCGAGGTTGGATGGATATGAAGATAGCAATGCTCGGCACAAAGGGAATACCGGCGACATGGGGCGGGATCGAGCACCATGTGGAGCAGATCAGCACGAGGCTGGCTGCCATGGGGCATGATGTTACCGTGTACTGCCGTCCGTACTACACGGAGACCAAGGAGAAGATCTACAAGGGCGTGCATCTCAAGAAACTCCCGACCATCCCGAGCAAGAACCTCGATGCGATCGTGCACACGTACCTGGCCACGCTGCACCTGATGTTCGAGGACTATGATATCGTGCACTACCACGCCATCGGTCCTGCCACGCTGGCGCTGCTCGCCCGAATCGCCGGCAAGAACACCGTCGTCACTGTGCACGGGCTCGACTGGCAGCGCGAGAAGTGGGGCAATAAGGCCAAGATGTTCCTCAAGTTCGGGGAGCGCGCGTCGGTCTACTTCCCGTACAGCACGATAACCGTGTCGAAGTTCCTCAAGCAGTACCTTGAGGAGAAGTACCACCGGCCGGTCACGTATATTCCCAGCGCCGTTACCGATCCCATCATCCGCCCGCCGGACAAGATCACGAAGTACGGCATCGGAGAGAGGGACTACATCCTCTTCGTGGCGCGGCTCGTGCCGGAGAAGGGCGCCCATTTCCTGATCGAGGCGTACGAGCGCCTGAAACCGGATATTCCGCTGGTGATCGCTGGCGGATCGAGCCACTCCGATGACTACGTGGCGGAGCTTCAGAAGCATGCTTCGGACAAGATCATCTTCACCGGATACGTGTACGGCGAGGAACTCCAGGAGTTGTACAGCAACGCCTACTGCTACGTGCATCCGTCGACCATCGAGGGCCTGCCCGTGACCCTGCTCGAGGCCGTGGCATTCGGCAACTGCGTGATCGCCAGCGACATACCGGCGAACACGGAGGTCGTCGAGGACTCCGGTGTCATCTTCGAGAGCATGAACGTGGATGATCTCTGCCAGGCGCTCAAGATGGTGCTCGATAGCCCGGCCCTGGCGCGGGAGCTTGGTGAACGGGCGAAGGCTCACGGCGTCGAGGAGTACAACTACGACAGAGTGACCGAGAAGACGGAAGCGCTGTATCGCAGAGTGCTCAGGGGTGAGATACCTGCGATGGACAGGCCCGGCGTCTGACAGCAAGATTGGATGGTTTTCTCATGGCAAGAGTCATAGTTGTCATGCCTGCGTACAATGCTGCGGCCACCCTGCTGCAGACGTACGAACAGATACCGAAGGATGTCGTCAGCGAGGTGTTGCTGGTCGACGATGCGAGCCACGATGAGACAGTCCAGGAGGCGCGCAAGCTCAACATACCTACACTTGTTCATCCCGAGAACCGGGGTTACGGCGCCAATCAGAAGACCTGCTACACAGAGGCTTTGAGGCGCGGAGCAGACATCGTAGTCATGCTCCATCCGGACTATCAGTACGATCCGACGCTCATTCCGGAGATGGTCCGGCCGATTCAGGAAGGCAAGGCCGACCTCGTCCTGGGGTCTCGACTCATGGGTGTGGATGGGCGGCAGTACGGCATGCCCGCGTACAAGTACTTCGCCAATCGGTTCCTTACGGCGATCGAGAACAATGCGATGGGCACCCGTCTCAGCGAACTGCATACGGGCTACCGGGCCTACTCCAGAAAGCTGTTGACGACCATACCGTATCTGCGCAACTCCGATGATTTCGTATTCGACTCGCAGGTGCTGTTCCAGACGGTCGCATTCGGTTTCAATATCGCGGAGATCAGCGTACCGTGCCGATACATGCCGGAGGCGTCCTCGATCAACTTCATCAGGAGCCTCAGATACGGCTTGTCAACTCTCATTGTCGCTGCTCAGTACACGATGCACAGGAAGGGCAGGATCAAGTGTCCATTGTTCCGCCGAGACTTCGCCTCCATGGTGGTACTGGAGGAGAGAGATAACCTGATCCCGACTGAGGCTGGGACCAGCCCGGAGACCAAAAGGTAGAGGCCTGTCGGCCTCAACGCATACCATGCGTCTCTGAGCGAAGCTGGGAGTCTATCATCGGATTCCTCGCTTTGCCTTCAGAACGGCAACAGGCGGTACGCTCGACCACTATCCACGGAGTCCCTGAGACTATGAGCAACACGATGATGGAAGAAGATATCGCAGTAGCGCCTGCACGCCGAACGGCCGCGCAGGCATTCATGGCGCCGGCGGAATCAGGGCTCCAGCAGTTGTTCCGGTTCGGACTCACCGGGGCGATTGCCACAGTGGTAGACTATGCCGTGCTGTTGGGCCTCTACAGGTTTGCCCATGTCTCTCGTCCTATCGCAGTTGCTACCGGATACGGTGTAGGACTCGTGATCTGCTACCTGTTCAGCATATTCTGGGTGTTCGCGCACCGCAGCATCTCCGACAGGCGCATCGAGTTCGCGATCTTCGTGGCTGTCGGTCTGGTCGGACTCGTGCTCACCGAGTTGGTGATGGAGGTCAGCCTGCGCTGGCTGGAGGCACACCCCGCGGTGTCCGCTGCCTGCTGGCGTTTCATCCAGTCGGGGATCGACAAGAGCTTCGCCGTCACGCCTGCTCTCGCTGCCAGGACCATCAAGATCACCATGTACGCCGGGCAGATCATCACCGCCAAGTTCATCGCCATCGTAGTGGTGTTCTTCTTCAACTTTGCCGGTCGAAAGACGCTGCTGTTCACCGCCCCAAGGCGTCGCTGATCCGCCTTGCACGGTCCGTCAACGGGTGGTACAATGATCGTGCGCCGTGACTATGGGGGAGTTCTCGCATGTCCACAGTAGCCGTTCTCAAAACCACGCCACAGACCGTCCTGGACGACTATGGCCGCCTGATGGACCTGGCTCGGTACAGGGATTTCCTGAGCGAGGAGCACGACACGCTCATCAAGCTCAACCTCTCGTGGACGAAGTATTTCCCCGCGTGCTCGAGCCAGCCATGGCAGCTCGAAGGCGTCGTCCGGAAGCTGATCGAGGACGGACGCGATAGCGCCGGGATCATCCCCGTCGAGAACAAGACGGTCGTCACCAACCCGTGCAAGGGCGCGGTCAACAACAAGTGGATGCCCGTGCTGAACAAGTACGACCTCAAGTTCGTGCCGCTGCCCGATGTCGAGTGGGTGAAGTACGAGTTCAAGTCGAAGCTCCTCAAGCTCAACGACATCTTCCCGGAAGGCATTCTGATCCCGAAGATGTTCGTCGGCAGGAACGTACTCCATCTGCCGACGGTCAAGACCCACGGCCACAGCACGACCACCGGCGCGATCAAGAACTCCTTCGGCGGCCTGCTGAAGGAGGTTCGTCACTACGCCCACAAGTACATGCACGAGGTGCTCGTCGATCTGATGCTCATGCAGAAGGAGCTTCACCCCGGCATCTTCGCGGCTATGGACGGCACTGTCTGCGGTGACGGCGCGGGGCCCCGGACCATGGACCCGAAGGTGAAGGGCTACATCCTGGCAAGCGGCGACTCGGTGGCGATAGACGCCATCGCCGCCAGGATGATGGGCTTCGACCCGATGAGCATCCCCTACATCCGCATGGCGACCGAGATGGGTCTCGGATGCGGCGATCCCAAAGAGATAGAGGTCGTCGGCGAGGACATCGCCGAGGTCAACTTCGGGTTCAAGACGAAGCGCAGTCTGGTCATCATGGGCGACCAGATGATCCGCAAGGGCTGGCTTCGGCCGTTGGAGCGGCTGCTCCTCCACTCGCCGCTTGTGGCCTGGGCGCCGCTCGCATCCACGATCTACCACGACTGGTACTGGTATCCCACCAAGGGCCGCCGAGCCATCAACGAGTTCATGGCGACGGAGTGGGGCGAGTTGTGGAAGCAGTATCTCTGCCGGTAAGCTCCCGCCATCCGCGCATCCCTCAAGATTCCCTGTGGTTTCTCCGATAATTCCTAATGCACGCCACGGGTTCGTGTGTGGCTTGCATACGGAGGTATTGGGGCAATGGATCTATCCATCGCAATGCTGTGCGCCAAGATGCTGGGCGCTCTGGCGGTCGTTGCATCCGGACTGCTGTTCGTGACCGGAGCGGTGAACTGCCGGGCCGAAGAGGAGTACTGGGACCGCTTCTGGGCCGAAACCCCCGTCGCCGGTCTCGGAGTCGATCAGTCTCTGGAAGACGACATTATCGACTTCCCGATCGAGTTGAGGATCGCCGCCTAGTGCGCTGCTGCGCCAGTCTCCATCCGCTAATACAAGGGGGTGCCGGATGGCCAAAGCAACTATTCTGAAGACCGTAGCCGTGATTGCGACTCAGATCGCATTGCTGCTGGTTCTCGTCCAGCAGATAAGCCCTGCCGCGAGGTAGGTTGTCGGCATTTCAAGGTGATATCCCTGTCAGGCCATCTTCGCACAGTGGGAGGTGGCCGTTTTTCATGCCTCACCGTGCGGTTGTGGGGTGCATGCATGGCGCCCCGGTGCTTGCCACCCCATTTACGCTGTGCTATAATGTGCTCATGAAGCTTTGCCCTTGAGGAAATCCATGCTCGATCCGTCGGCTCGCTACAGTGCAATCTGCGAGATAATATCGCTCACAAGCTCGTGCCGGGAGCTTCGGCCGACCCTGCGCAAGATTCTTGGATCCGCAAAGGACGTGCTTCCCGTCGAGACCCTCGGCCTGTGGCTGCCCGGCTTCGACGGCTCCGAGTACCTCTCCTCGACGGCATCGGCTTCCCGTGACCGCAGACTGCCGGTCGACCGCGAAGTGCTCGTGCGTAAGTTCGCGAAGAGCAGGGTATCCGCAGCCAGCCTGTCGTCGAATGGCTCCTCCTACTGGGCCGTGCCGGTCACCGCCGACTCGGTGATGCTCGGCACGCTTCTCTGCCCGGACCGGGATCTGGCGCATGATGACAAGGACTTCCTGGCTGTCGTGGCGCATCACCTTGCGCTCTACCTGTCGAGGCAGGCTCCGGCTCACGGCGCTTTCGCCGTTCGCGAATCGGCGCAGAAGCGCATCGAGGAAGTATCCGCGATCTACGAGATCAGCCAGGCGATAGGGAACGTTCGGATAGACGATCTGCTCCGGCTCATCACTGAGAAGGCGGCGGCGGTCATGGATGCCCAGGCTTGTTCCCTAATGCTCAAGGATCCTCAGAAGGACGAATTGGTGATCAAGGCGAGCCACGGCCTGTCCGAGGAGATCGTCGAGGAGACCAGGGTTGCCTACGGTGAGGGCATCGCCGGACGAGTTGCGCTCACAGGCGAACCGATGCTGCTCACCAACCCACAGGACGACCCGCGTTTCGCCGGCATCAATATCACTCCCAGGCCGGACATCGTGTCGTCGATCTGCGTGCCTCTGAGGGATGAGGAGGCGCGCGTGCACGGCGTCCTGAGCATCCGCCGGATCTCACCGGCGGCGGTGTTCACGGAGGACGACGTCAAGCTCTTCAGTGTGTTTGCCAGCCAGGCGGGACTTGCGATCTCGAACGCTCATCTGTACCAGAGCCTCAGGGACAGGGTCCAGGAGCTCTCCGCTCTCTACGAGATGAGCAACGAACTGAGCAACGCCTACAGCCTGGAGAACGCCGCCAACACCATGGTGCGGCTCGCCGCCCAGTTGACCGGCGACGTCTCGTCGATGCTTCTGCTGACGGAGAACCGACCGCAGTCGGATGTGCGCATCTGGGCATCGTCGTCCGTGCCGGCCAGGCTGCGCAACTCGGTTGTCGCCGCGATCAACGACGAGCTCATCGCGTGGATGCACGGACACAGGGAGCCGCAGAGCTTGGCGACTGACGGCAAGGGCCGCGTGCCGGAGTGCGTGCGTCCGCTCATGGAGGTCCTGCGCAAGTCGTTTTCACGCGTCAACTTGGTGCCGCTGATCGCCGAGGACGGCGTGATCGGCGTGTTGATGCTCGGAAGCAACGGACGGCGTCCGGAGAAGCAGAGGATCAAGCTGCTGTCGATCATCGCGGCTCAGGCTGCGAGCATCATCAAGAACGCCAGCAGATATGAAGAGAAGATAGAGCAGAAGGTTCTGGAGCTGTCCGCCCTCTACCAGCTTTCAGAGCGCATCTCGACGGCGGGCAGCCCGAAGGAGGCATTCGACTCCATCCTGGACATTGTGCGCGACATCGTGTGGTACGACGAGAGCTCGATCCACACGGTCGACTACGAGCGGAATACGCTGGTGGCGCAGGCATGTCGATGCGTGGAGAACGGCGCCGCTCCCGGGAGCGAGATTCCGCTTTGCGAAGATGAACTGAGTAGCTGGGCCATACACGAGCGAAAGGCTCTGGTGTCGAGGGACATCCGCGAGGATCCTCGCTTCCGCTCAGCGGCGGGGACCAGGGGCAAAGCCGTAAGGTCGCTGATGGCCATCCCGCTGATCGTTCAGGACGAGGTGGTCGGTGTCCTGAGCGTTCACAGCTATGCGCCGAACGCCTACACCGAGGAGAACGTGAAGATCCTCTCGGTGATCGCGTCTCAGGCAGCGGCGCTGTACAAGGAACTCGAAGCCCTTACGGCTCTGGCGAGCTACACGGACAACATACTCCGGAGCATCGCTGCCGGTGTACTGACCCTCGACCGGGAAGGCCGCGTGCTTACCTGGAACAAGGCCGCCGAGGACATCACTTCCATCCGCGCCGGTGACGTCGGCGGCCTCCATTTCTCGGAGGTCATCAGCAAGCTCGATATCTCTCCGTCGGACCGGGCGCGCACCCTGGCGGCTATCGAGCGTGTGATGGAGACCGGCGAGAAGTACCTCGGCTACAAGCTGGAGTATCACAGTCTCGACGGCGACGTGGCGTTCATCAACATGAACATCGCCCAACTCCGCGACCACGTCGGCGAGATGCTGGGCCTTGTCATCATCTTCGAGGACATCACCCGCGAGATCAAGATGGAGAACGAGATGCGCCGAATCTCCGAGTTGGCGGCGATCGGCCAACTCGCGGCGAGCATCGCTCACGAACTGCGCAACCCGCTGAGCTCCATCAAGGGCGCGGCACAGTATATCCGCAAGGAGTACGAGGACCACTTGCTCATGTGCGAGTTCCTCGATATCATTATTGAAGAGGTCAACGTCCTCAACAAGATCACGACGGAGTTCCTCGATTTCGCCCGGCCGACCAGGTTCAACCTGAAGGAGACCGACGTCAACGATGTCATCTTCAGGCTGCTGCAGTTCATGCAGATGGACATAAGCAAGCATGCCGTGCAGGTCGAGCAGAATCTGGCGTACGATGTTCCGCGGGTCATCGCGGACGACAAACAGCTTGAGCAGGTGTTCCGCAACATCGTGTTGAACGCGCTGCAGGCCATGCCCGAGGGTGGAAAGCTGTCGATCGTGACCTCCTCGGAGCCGGACGGCGTGAGCATCGCCATCTCGGATACGGGGATTGGGATCTCCGAGGAGCAGTTGAAGCAGATTTTCGTGCCCTTCTTCACCACCAAGACCAAGGGGACCGGCCTGGGACTGTCGATCGTGCAGAAGATCGTGGAGAACCACGGTGGAAGGGTTCGTGTGAGGAGCGAAGCAGGGAAGGGCACCACCTTCCTGGTCTACCTGCCGCTCTGCGGCGAGAAGGCTCGCGCCGCCCTCGAACAGGCGGAGAGCGCCGTGCAGAAGGGCGAGGACGAGCTGATGAAGCGCAGAATGACGCGCGACTGATGTACCGACGAGTTCAGAAAGGCATAGAATGGACGAACAGAAATCCCTTCTCATAGTCGACGACGAGCCGAACATCCGGCGAGTGCTGGAGGCCGTGTTCACCAAGGATGGCTATCAGGTGCAGACAGCCGAGAACGGACGCAAGGCGCTCGATATCCTTGCGACCGACCCGAACCTGAATGTGGCCGTCTGCGATCTCATCATGCCCGACATGAACGGCGTCGAGGTACTGAAGGCCGCCAAGGAGATCAATCCCAGGCTCTCGGTGGTCATGATCACCGCGCACGGCACGATCAAGACGGCCGTGGACGCCATGAAGCTCGGGGCGTTCGACTACATCACCAAGCCGTTCGACATGGACGAGATCAAGCTCATCGTCAAGAACGCCCTGGAGCGCAGCCGGCTGCTCGGCGAGAACGTCGAGCTCAAGCAGGAACTGAAGGGCCGCTACAAGTTCGACAACATCGTCGGCAACAGCGGCAAGATGCAGGAGGTCTACAAGGTCATCGAGCGCGTCGCCGCCAGCAACGCGACGGTGCTCATCCGCGGCGAGAGCGGCACCGGCAAGGAGCTGGTCGCCCGCGCGATCCACTACAACAGCCCCCGTGCTCAGAAGCAGTTCGTCGCCGTCTCCTGCGCCGCGCTCCCGGAGACGCTCCTGGAGAGCGAGTTGTTCGGCCACGAGAAGGGCGCGTTCACCGGAGCCGTCGGTCAAAAGGCGGGACGGTTCGAGCTTGCCCACCAGGGAACGCTGTTCCTCGACGAGGTCCCGGAGATCACGCCTGCCGTGCAGGTCAAGCTCCTCCGGGCGCTCCAGGAGCGGGAGTTCGAGCGAGTCGGCGGTACCAAGACCGTGAAGGTCGACGTCCGTCTCATAGCCGCCACGAACCGTGATCTCGAACAGTTGGTGGCCGACGGTCAGTTCCGTGCGGACCTCTACTATCGGCTGCAGGTGATACAGATCTTCCTGCCGGCTCTCCGGGAGCGCAGGGAAGATATCCCGTCGCTGGTGGAGCACTTCATAGCGAAGTTCAACAAGGAGAACGGCAAGCAGGCCAAGTTCCTGAGCCCCGAGGCGATGGACCTGGTGATGAAATATGACTGGCCGGGCAACATCCGTGAACTGGAGAACGCCATCGAGCGCTGCGTGGTCCTCGCCGATCCGAGCGACGAACTGCTCACACCCGACCTCCTGCCTTTCGCCATTCAAGCTGCCGCCGAGCAGGGATAGATACACTCGCATGCCTCCCGGGAAGCGGGTCGATTGCTCGCCCGCTTCCCGCCGCTCTCATCCCCGTCGCTGCCACTCCATGCCGGCTGTGTCCCGGTAATTCCGACAGATTTGTGAAAAAATCCCGCTGAGTTTCCATCATCGGCCTTCAATGGCACGGATTATGCAATAACTAAGTGTGACAGCATCGCATGAATAGCCCGAGACCGGACATGAACGGGCAGAATACTTCATTCCCGGCTGACAGCGGGGTTCAGCCGGCGTAGCATGCTGTTGGAGGCTTGGGGGAATGATCAACAAACAGAGCATACTCATCGCGGATGATGAGATCAACCTTTGCCGAATACTCGACGCCGAGCTGCGCAAGGCCGGCTACCTGGTTACCGCCGTGCATGACGGCGCCCAGGCAGTCGACGAAGCCCATCGCCGTGATTTTGATATGATCATACTGGACGTCAGGATGCCGGTCATGGACGGCATCAGCGCACTCCAGAGTATCCGCCGGGAACGGAAAGACGTTCCCATCATTATCATGACCGCCTACGAAAGCCACGACACCATGGCCAGCGCTCTCTCCATGGGCGCTACCGCCTGCGTCAACAAGCCGTTCGATCTGGACAGCCTGGTGGCTCTCGTGAAGGCCACTCTCGATGACGGTATCGGCCAGAGGTCGTTCAACTGGTCGGGATCGGTGCGGACCGTGCTGTTCAACTACAGCCAGCCGCTGCTCATCGAGATCCACGACGGCGACTACGTCGGGCAGTACCACAGCCGCATCGAAGAGAAGGATGACCAGACGCTGACGATCGCATGCCCCTCCAACAGCTCAGGCGCTATTCCGCTCAAGCCCGGCCTCGCGGTGAGCATCGGTTTCGCGGGTGAGGACGCGTTCTACAGCTTCGAGACCTCTATCCTCGCGATTCGCGACTCTTACCAGCCGATGATGGTCGTCGGCAAACCGGCGGTGATCTACCGAGTCCAGCGCAGGAAGCATGCTCGTATGCCGGCCCGCATCCCGGTCGAGGTGGCCCTGGTCGAGAAGAGCGCGCACTCCGACGTGCCGAGTGTCGGCCCGCTGTTTAGAGTGCACACTCAGGACATCGGCGCAGGCGGCTTCAGGATCATCACCGAGCAGCGGTTACAGACCGGCGCGACCGTGAAGATCCAGGCTTCGAACATTCCGGGGCTCGACGAGTTCTCCGGGACCGGCAAGATCACGCGCGCGATCAAGGTGCACGGCAACGGCCATGAGGACTGGGAGTACGGCATCCAGTTCACCAAGGTGGATGACGATCAGCGCCATACCCTTGCCCGAGCGGTCGAGGCCGGCGCGCTCGCCTAGGCCGACTTCCTCCATATCACGATGCAGAGCCCGTGTCTCACTCCGAGGCACGGGCCTTCTTGTTTCCGGGGTACAACGGCACGTAGGGAACGGGCGCTGTCCCGTTCCGTGGGCGTAGACCTCCGGCGAGCGGAACGCGACGGCGGGCGTTCCTTACGGAACATGCCCCGATGAGATGTCGCGACACCGTTTGACGAGAGGCCGGGCCGATGGTATACTCGAACCACGATCTTGATTGTCAGGGAGGCGTTCGCATGAAGTGCTTCAAATGCGGAACCGATAACCCGTCCGAATCCAGATTTTGTGGGAGCTGCGGCTCGCCGATGTCGCGCGAGGGCATCTCAACCGGCATGCCGGCCGCAGTCCAGAACAAGAAGAAGACCGGCCTGATCGCCGCGATAGCCGGCCTGCTCATCGTGGCTGCCATCGGCCTCTATCTGCACGGCCAGAGAGTCGCCGGCACCGGCCCGATGAAGGCTCCGAGCCAGCCGCCCGTCCTGAACGCGCCGACCGTGCCAGCGAACCAGCAGCCGGAGAAGAAGGAAGTCCCGCCCGAGGTCGTTGCCTACCTGGAGCATCTCAAGAAGGTCGAGCAGATGCGGCAGAACGTCTATGCGAAGGAACTGCAGTCCCTCGTGTCCAGCATGTCCGAAGCCATGATGAAAGCGCTTCCCTTCGACTGGGACCAGGAAGGCGAGATCAAGAAGCCGACGGACGAGCTTGCCAAGAAGTCTATGGACTTCACCCGCGACTGGCAGCAGGTGTCCGCGTACTTCCTGCAGGTCAAGGCGCCGCCTGACTGCGGAACGCTGGCCGCAAAGTACTACGAATCGCTCAGTACGTTCATCAGCTTCATGGGCAAGTTCCAGGAGGCGGTCGGCAAGAACGATATCGCCGGCCTCAACTCGATCAAGGCCGACAGCGGCCAGATCGACGACAAGTTCAACGCGGCTGATGCCGAACTCGGCAAGGTCTGCGACAAGTTCGGGCTGGAGAAAAGCTTCAAGATCCGCAGCGACTCCGGCCAGACTCCGGTGTTCGGCTTCTAGGCTTGGACTTGGTGGAGCAAAGGCCGTCTCCTTTGATATGGCTACGCCTGCTCAGGACAGGCTTCGATACGCGTCGCTACTCAGGACTAGCGGTTCCATGTCCCGGGGGATAACCACCATCAGCTCTGAGTAGTCCTGAACTCCGAGTTCACTGAGTGCGAAGCGTATCGAAGTGCGAGGAGTTCAGGACGTATCGAAGGGCGGCTTCGTGAGCGAAACCCCTGCGCCGCAGGGGTTTTTCGTGCCCGGAACAAGGAGAGACCAAGCATGCGTATACTCATCACCGGCGCCGCCGGAATGCTGGGGACCGATCTGCAGGAAGTGCTCGGCGCCGAGCACGAACTCGTGCCCACCGATGTGACCGGGGATCTGATCTCTCTAGACATCACCGATACCGATCAGGTGCTGTCCACGATCGCCGACGTGAGGCCGGATGCGGTGATCCATGCCGCCGCCTACACCGATGTTGACGGCTGCGAGCGCGATCCCGACAGGGCATTCCGCGTGAACGCGCTCGGCACGTGGAACATCGCCGCCGCTTGCGCCCGGAACGATGCGGCGCTCGTCTATATCAGCACCGATTTCGTATTCGACGGCGAGAAGGGTGAGCCGTACACCGAGTACGACGCGGTCAATCCGCTCGGTCACTACGGCGCATCGAAGCTCGCGGGCGAGACGCACGTCAGATCTCTCTGCTCTAAGCACTTCATCGTCCGCACCGCATGGCTCTATGGCGTCCACGGCAAGAGCTTCCCTCGCACCATGATCAACCTGTCGCAGACGCGCAAGGAGCTCAGCGTCGTGGCGGACCAGATCGGCTCTCCCACATTCACCGTGGACCTTGCGCAGGCTGTCCGGAGCCTGGTATCAAGTCCGCTCTACGGCGCCTATCACGTCACCAACAAGGGAGCGTGCTCGTGGTGTGAGTTCGCTGCGAAGACTCTGGCTCTCGCGGGTATCAACGATGTTGAGGTGAAGCCGATCAAAGCCGAGGAGTGGCCGAGCCCGACGCGGCGGCCGAAGTACTCGGTCCTGCGGCACTATTCGCTGGAGCTTCAGGGGCGCGATGATCTGCGTCCCTGGGAGGACGCTCTGGCGGATTTCGTGTCGCGGCTCGATGGATGAAGTACAGCGACACGCTGAATCTGCCAAAGACTGACTTTCCCATGCGCGCGGAGCTCTCCCGGCGGGAGCCCGAGATCGAGCGGCTCTGGGACGAGATGGACATCTACCGCCGCTCCCTGGAGAAGCCCGCGCCGAACGGGGATTTTGTGCTCCACGACGGCCCTCCGTACTCGAACGGCCACCTGCACATGGGCCACGCGCTGAACAAGATCCTCAAGGACTTCATCGTCAAGTACAAGACCATGTGCGGCTACCGCAGTCCCTTCGTCCCCGGCTGGGACAACCACGGCATGCCCATCGAGGTCAACGTCCTCAAGGAGTTCCGCAAGGCCGGCGTCAAGCCGAACCGCATCGAACTCCGACGCCGATGCCGGGAGTACGCCGCGGAGTGGGTGGACATCCAGCGCGAGGAGTTCAAGCGGCTCGGAATCCGCGGTGATTGGGGCGAGCCGTACCTGACGATGTCCACCGAGTACGAGGCGGCGATCATCATGGTGTTCGCCGAGTTGGCGCGCGGGGGATACATCTACCGGGGCCTGAAGCCGATCTTCTGGTGCCCGGCGTGTGAGACCGCCCTCGCCGAGGCCGAGATCGAGTACGGGCCGCACACATCGACTTCGATCTACGTCCGGTTCCCGCTCAAGGCCGATCCGAAGGGCCTCTTCGAGGGACTCCCTCAGGACCGAGTGTTCGCCGTGATCTGGACCACGACACCGTGGACAATCCCGGCGAACGTGGCGCTGGCGGTGCATCCGGACTACGAGTACGCCGTCATCGAGGCCGGCGGGGTGTACTACCTTCTCGCCGAGGATCTCGTGGAGCAGGCGGCGAGCGTGATCGGGGTGGGGGAGTACTCCATTGTGCGGACCCTCGATGGCGCGGACCTCGAAGGGACCGTCTTCGCCCACCCGATCTACGGACGGGACTCAGTCGTAGTTCTCGCGGATTACGTGACGCTCACCGAAGGCACCGGGATCGTCCACACCGCGCCCGGTCACGGACGCGAGGATTTCGCTACCGGCCAGGCATACGGCCTCCCGGTCCTGAATCCGGTCGATGCCGGGGGACGCTACACGGAGGAGGCGGGGCAGTTCGCCGGCATGACCATCCACGAGGGCGACAAGGCGGTCGTCGAGGAACTCGACCGCCGCGGGCACCTGCTCGCGCAGAGCACCCTGGAGCACAGCTATCCTCATTGCTGGAGATGCCGCGGGCCGGTCATCTACCGCGCGACCGTCCAGTGGTTCATGAACCTTGACCATCAGGGTCTGCGGCAGAGAGTGCTCGATGCGATCGAGTCCGTGAACTGGTATCCGCCGGAGAGCGTCAATCGGATCACGAGCATGATCGCCAACTCGCCCGACTGGTGCCTGTCCCGCCAGCGCGCGTGGGGCGTCGGCATCCCCGTGTTCTACTGCGAGCGGTGCGGCACTGAGATCATGACCGAGGAGTCTCTCCACGCCGTCTATCACCTCGTGCTCGACCACGGCTCGGATGCGTGGTTCTCGAAGGACCCTTCCGAGATCCTTCCCGAGGGGTTCAAATGCCCGAAGTGTGAGGGCGACCGATTCACGAAGGAGACCGACATCCTCGATGTCTGGTTCGACTCCGGCTCGTCGTGCCGGGCGGTCCTGGAGACCCGCATGGACCTGCGATACCCGGCGGATATGTACCTGGAAGGCTCCGACCAGCACCGCGGATGGTTCAACAAGTCGCTGATCGTCGGCGTCGCTACTCGCGGCGAGTCCCCGTTCCACACGTGCGTCACGAACGGCTGGATGCTCGACGAACAGGGCCGGACGATGCACAAGTCATGGGGCAACGTGATCTCCCCGGCGGAGATCATTGAACGCGATGGTGCTGATATCCTCCGGCTTTGGGTATCATCTATCGACTACTTCGAGGACGTTCGGCTCGGCAAGGAGATCCTGACGAGGGTCAGCGACGCGTATCGGCGCATCCGCAACACGTTCCGGTTCTTCCTCGCCAACCTGTACGATTTCGATCCATCGACCGACTCAGTTGATGACGCGGAGTTGCCGGAGATTGACAGGTACATCCTTCACCGGCTGCAGATCCTGATCAGCGACGTCACGGCGGGCTACGAGGCGTACGAGTTCCACCGGGTCTACCGCGCGGTGCACAACTTCGCGTCGGTGGAGTTGAGCGCGTTCTACCTCGATGTGCTCAAGGACCGTCTGTACACGTCCGCGCCGAAATCGGTTGGTCGGAGAGCGGCACAGACGGCGCTGTACAAGCTGCTATCGGCGATGGTCGGAATGCTGACGCCGATTCTCAGCTACACGGCGGAAGAGGTCTGGCGATACATGCCGGGCGACAAAGAGGCGAGTCCGCAATTGTCGGGTTTCCCTCAGGTCGAAAAGCGGTATATAGATGGCGAACTTGCCGCACGCTGGGCAAGGATTCTGGAGGTTCGAGAAGCCGTGTTTCGAAGCATCGAGGATGCGCGCAGATCGGGCGTGATCGGGAAACCGCTCGAAGCCGCCGTGACGATCACCGCGCCGCCGACAACTTACGATTATCTGCTGCCATACCTGGGCCAACTGAACTCGATCATGATCGTGTCACAGGTCGAGCTCAAGCAGGCCGACGAGGGGGCCGAACTGAAGATCGAGGTCGAGCCCGCGCCCGGCGAGAAATGCGACCGATGCTGGCTGGTGCTGCCGACGGTGGGCCGGCACGCCTTGCATCCGACATTGTGCGACCGTTGCGCAGAAGTCGTAACGGAGGTATACTAAGGGGAACTCCTACGCGTGCTTGAGAGCGAATGGGAATGTGGGAGACCCGGAGTCGCCCGTTCTTCCTTTCCCGACCGGGCATCGGGCTTTGGAGAGATCATATGCGGAAACTGAACGTAGATAGATACAGGAAGATCCTGGAGCAGGAGCGCGACCGCATCCGCAACGAGATCGATGTGGTGGAGACGCGCATCGGGATCGGCGACACCGGCCCCGCGCTGAGTGAGTTGGCGGACTACGACAACCACCCGGGGGATATGGGTACCGAGACCTTCGAGAAAGAGAAGGACCTGGCCCTGCGCGACAACTTCCGAAGCATGATCGGTCGGATAGACGAGGCGATCGGCAAGATCGACCGTGGGACGTACGGCGAATGTGATCGGTGCGGGCGGGAGATTTCCATGGGCCGGCTCGACGCCGTTCCCTGGGCGATCTACTGCGTCGAGTGTCAGGACATAATCGAGGGACGTTGAGAACAAGAAGCATCTACATAGTAGCGCTCGTGGTGACGATTCTTGACCAGCTCACCAAGCTGCTCGTCACGTCACGCCTGCCCTACGGCGCTTCGGTGCCGATGCTCGGTCCGATCGACGTCACCCTCGTGCGCAACCCGGGAGGCGCGTTCGGCCTCTTCCAGGATTGGGCCGCACCTCTGACGATCATCTCCCTGATCGTGGTTGTGGGGATAGTCGTCCTGAGCCGTAGGAGCGGCCGGCTCAGCCTTCTCGTCGGGATCGCGCTGGCGCTCCAGCTCGGCGGTGCGCTCGGCAATCTGATCGACAGACTGCGCCTCGGATACGTCGTGGATTTCATCAACCTTCAGGTGTGGCCGGTCTTCAACCTCGCAGATATCGCGATCACCAGCGGCATAGCGCTCCTCGCCGTTCACATCATATTCTGTGAGAGGTCAGCTCCCCAGACCACAGGGGATGTTTCCCTGGTCGAGTCCGAGCCGGCAAAGAGGTAGGCATTGCACTCCGTTCTCTTCAAGATCGGCCCGGTCCCCATTAGGGCCTATGGCCTCATGCTGTGGTTCGCCCTGATTGCGGCGCTCGTGCGCACACTCAGGGCGTCGAAGCGCAGCGGGCTTACCTCCGAACAGGTGGTGGATATCTCTCTCTATGCGCTGCTCTCGGGGATCGTGTTCGCACATCTCGCCTCCATCATGCTCGATCTGCCGTACTATCTGCGCTACCCGTCGGAGATCACCGGTCTGTGGACGGGGATGTTCGCCGCCGAGGGTGGACTGCGCGGCCTCTCGTTCCACGGCGGGTTTGTCGGCGGGATGCTGGCGGCATACGTCTATGCGCGCCGCAAAGGGCTGTTCTTCCTCGATGTGATCGATCTCTTCTCTCCGGGCCTGGCGCTCGGCTACGGCATCGCTCGCATCGGATGCTTCCTCAACGGATGTTGCTACGGCGCTCCGACCGATGTCCCGTGGGCGGTGCGATTCGTCATCGATCCGCACTCCCATCAACTGACGGAGCCGAGCCATCCGACGCAGATCTACTCGATGCTCGCCAGTCTCGCCATCTTCGGCATTCTGGTGCTGATCGAGAAGCGCCGCAGGTTCGGCGGTCAAGTGTTCCTTAGCTACGTCGCCCTGTACGCCGTCTACCGCTTCCTAATCGAGTTCATGAGGAAGGGCGTCACCGCGGAGGTCGCCTTCGCCGGACTGACGGAGGCGCAGGTGGTGAGCATCGTCATGTTCGTCGGCGCCGTCATCTGCCTCTGGGTCCGATCGCGCCGGCCGGCAACCGAAGACCGGATCGCAAATCCCCAATCCGAAATCCGCAATCCGAAATCCGCGATCCGAGATCCTCTGGAGCGCTGACGATGCCGGAACTGACCGTCACCCAGGAAGAGTCCGGCCGCCGCTTGGACGCCTATCTCGCGGACAAGGCGCCTGAGATCACTCGCTCGATGTTCCGGAAGCTGATCGAGGACGGGTGCGTGACCGTCAACGGCTCGTCGGAGAAGGCTTCGTACAAGGTCAGGGCGGGGGATATCATCGCGTACACCGTGCCCGCTCCGAAGCCGGCGCACGCTCAGCCGGAGGAGATCCCGCTCGACATCCTCTACGAGGACGACGACCTCATCGTCATCAACAAGCCGAAGGGCATGGTGGTCCATCCCGCCCCCGGCGCGCGCGAGGGCACGCTCGTGAACGCGCTTCTCGCCCACTGCAAGGGACTGGCGTCGGTCGGCGGGGTAGAGCGGCCCGGGATTGTCCACCGGCTCGACAAGGATACCTCCGGCGTGATGGTCGTGGCGAAGAACGACGCCGCCTACCACAGCCTCCAGAAGCAGATCCAGGCCCGGACCGCCGAACGCAGGTACCTGGCGCTCGTGTGGGGCGATCCGAAGTTCACGGATGCCGTCGTCGATGCGCCGATCGGGCGTCATCCCGTCGATCGGAAGAAGATGGCGGTGATCGAATCCGCCGCCCACAGGTCCAGATCGGCCGTAACCGAGCTGCACGTCCTGGAGCGCTACGGGCCGATGACGCTGATAGAGGCCAAGCTGCAGACCGGCCGCACGCATCAGGTGCGCGTCCATACCGCGTATGCACGGCACCCGGTGGTCGGCGATCCGGTGTACTCCGGCAGCCGGCGTCTGGAATCGGGGAGGAGGGAGTTCGTGCAGGAGGTCAATCGTCTCATCGGCGGACTCCGTGGACAGGCTCTGCATGCGTTCCGGCTCAGCTTCGACCATCCTCGGACCGGCGAGCGCATGGAGTTCACCGCCCCGCCTCCCGAGGAGATGGAAGCGCTGATCGAGTTCCTCCGGAGGGAGTGCATCGGGCAATAGGAGCGATCATGCCGCCAGTCTCAGTCAAGATCGGTGATATCGCGACGATGAGAAAGCCGCATCCGTGCGGGAGCCTGGATTGGGAGGTCACGCGCATCGGCGCGGACATCGGCCTGAAGTGCCTCAAGTGCGGGCGGCGGGTCATGCTTCCGCGGGATGAGTTCGAGCGCCGGCTGAAGTCGCTCAAGGGCCGCGCCGTGGATTGACATCGAGGCCCGGTTCTGGTACTATATACCGTACGAACTCGTGCCCCCGTAGCTCAGAGGATAGAGCGCGGGCCTCCGGAGCCCGAAGCACAGGTTCGATTCCTGTCGGGGGCGCTGTCGCCAAGGTTCCGTGCGTGCGTGGGATCGTGGGGAGAGCGCGCCCGATTGGATTCGGGGTACGGTTCTGCAGGAGCTCGCTCAAACATCATGGTCGGTACGGTGAGATACCGATACCGAGACTGGCGTGGATCGCGAGCTTGTCCGGATATTCGCATATACCGAGGGCGATCGCATGGGCTAGGGTCCGGCGGTCGCCCTCGGTTGCGTTTGCCCATCCCGTCTCGATTACCACCCGGAAGCGTATGATCGTCTTCTCCGCTGCGTGCGGCCGCCTCAGTTCGACCTCCTGATTCGCTGTCCTCCAGCCGCGAACCCGCCTTTCCGCGCTGCGTTGATTATTCTTGAGCATCGACGGGCGTTTCTGCACGGACGGATCCATGTCAACGAACGGCGGATCGTCCGCAGCGCCGCATCCGTATAGCCTACATGCGTCGGCTCAGTTGGCAAGACGGCAAGAAGTTGATAACCTAGCGATAGTTGCTCCACCAACTCTATGCACCACCAACCATCATCATCCCGGTAGAATGCTATGCCGAACACGAAGTCCGATATCAGCATAATCGCCAAACTGCACGATCTCCTGAAGCTTGGGGGCTGTGACCTCCACCACTTCTGCCCTACGAAGCACCCCAAGGCTGCAGACATGGAACGGGTGCATCCCCACCTCTGGAAGGCGCTCCGTCACCACTGTGTCTCTTGGTACTGGCAGAAGAAGCATCAGTGCGGCTTGAAGCAGATGGATCGGGAGACTTTCTGCATCAGCTATGCCGACCACAAGGCTTCCGCTATATCCAGACGTTTGCGGCGTTTGCTCTCCCACCATCTAGTCATCCATGTCTGGAAGCATGAGCACCGCACGGATGAAGAGTTCAAGCCGATCGAGGCCATATTCGAGCAGGCGCTGGACAGCAGAGATCTCAAGAAGCTGTACTCCGACCATCTGACCGATATGGAAGAACGGTCGGAGACGGCCAATACCAGGGATGGCTCATCCTTCACGTCGCTCCGCACACATGCAGAGCTGACTGCTTCCTGGGCGGATTTCCTCCTGCGCAATGCCGACCGCTATCGTCTACCTGTCGGCACTGACAGCGCATACAGGTTCAGAAAGCCGCTTGAGAAGGGAAAGGTCGTCCTCGTCCGCTGCAAGATACGAACGCACGGCCGCCTTGCCCGTCTCCGCGACCTGCAGATGGTCCGCGACATCGAGGTACGAAAGAAGCTCGTGGTCAGGGCTCTCGGACGCGTATCGCTCTATGAACTGCCTGACGAGATTCTCATTCCGATGCATCCCGATCTTGCGGAGGAGATCGGCGATCTCCTCAAGCCGACTCTCAGCACCAATCACTTCATCGAGTTCACCCCTGCGCCGAGCCCATTTCTGAATGCGAAGGGAAACGGAGAGGGGTTTCTCCACAACTTCCATACACTGTTCGGCGACTACACAGGGATCGTCTATCCCGATCTCGATGATACCATTGAGCCCAATGACGAATATCCTGCCAGCCAGCGTGCGATCCTTTGCGACCTATGCCAGTTGGCTCAAGCGCGAGTAGAATACCACGATGCCTTCCCGGGAACGACTGATCCTGTTCCCGAATATCTTTGCCAGTCCTGCGCGGGTCTTCGCAAGAGATCGAAAACCCGAGCAAGGAATCTCACGACTTGGGAAAGGTCCGTCGACAATGATGAGGAACGCGCGATCGATGATGCGAAGGCTCGCCCGCGTGTATGTGTGGTCAAGGTTTCGCTTGATATGGCGGAACTCGTCAGCGCCCTGAAGAACGCCTTCCAGACGACCTTCCGCGAAAAACTGAAGGACAGGCCGTTGGATGGGCACGACCTCGGTTTCTCGATCCTCCAGGAGTTCGTCCTCGACTACAACCGGTTCGTAAAGAAGTTCGAGGAGAGCATTCTTGCTTTGCACGACGGGAGGTACAGCGGCGATAGCCACGATCACATTCTCGACGGCTTCCTGGCGCTTCGGATTGAGAGTGACTCTGAGGTCGCAGATATCACTCGGGAATACGTCAAGCTATACGACCAGTACTTCCCGCGGCTGAAAGGCCCGACGTTTCCGGTCAAGCTCTCCATATCGTGCTCGCATATCAAGCACCCGTTCCTGGAGCATTGGGAAGTACTCGACAAGCCGACATCCGCCATCAACGTTCAGTCCGTCCGCCGAGCACAGGTGGGACTCTCGTTCGAGCAGTTCGAGGCGCTGGAGAGTTTCGGCAGGAACCCGGAGCCGCGCGTCAGCGGATTCCTCCATAGGCTGGCGGAGATCTACGACCGTACCGGGAGCGAATTGCTGGTCAAGTTTACTCTGCTTGACAAGGATGACAACGAACGCAGGGTGGTGGAGCCGTTCATGAACGGCACTGTGAATCCCAGTCAGATTCTCAACTACTACAAGCTGTTCGTACAGGATGCGAAACGATGAGCACCGAGTTCTGGCAGTACAGACTGGATACTTGTTGGAAAGACGAGCGGGGATATCACGACGAACTGCTCTGCATAGGCGAGCGGATCAAGAAGGGAACGTTCCGCCCTTGTCTTGAGGAGGCGATACCGTTCTCCTCCGCGGTGGGCGCGCTCCGCGAAGCGCTTGGCTTGCCTTACTCGGTCGACTTGTATGCCGCCGGTCATATCTGCAATCCAAAGTGCTCGCCACCGGGAGTCGAGTACATCACTCTCGCACCGAGTGACGTGGCGACCGGGGGAGTGAAGCCGCCGGCTCCGCTGACCGTCAAGGCTCTGCGCGGGGTCAAAGGGCGCATCTTCGTCGAGATAAGCAGCGACGAGGTCAGGAAGGCGCTTGAGAAGATCGGCTCACCCTTCGAGATCACCATGGGAGCGATGAAGTCAACAGGCTTCGGACGCTGCCGACTGACCAGAGTGTTCGAGGATGTTCCACTTGTCGTAGAGCCGGGAAGGCTCAGGACTCGCATTCCCGAGAGGCACAAAGAACATTTCGGGATTACGGACAACGTTAGCAAGCCGATCTATGGTTACCTGTTCGATACCTCCGATGAAGCAAAGCGGAACGACGGTACTGGGACTTACGTCAAGTCGCTATTCGAGGGGAGTATCATCGAGGGGTACTCATTCTTGTTGGGAGGAGAGGATGCATCATGAGTGTGCAGGACAAGAGGGCTCATATCGACCGTCTTGTTGATGATCTGGTCGAGAAGGTGGTGGGTATTGTCCAGAGAAAGGGCATACGTTGTGACAGGCGTGGGCAGCGCTTTGCTTCAAGTCAACTGGACAGCCTGCGACATATCTTCGAGACCCGCGGTTGGAAGACGGCTCGCCTCTACCAGGTCGGCAAGATTGACCCCAGGGATAGGGACTTCGAGCTTAGGAAAAACGAGGCACTGCTGGAGATCATAGACGCAGCGGCGGACAGTGGTCTCGACCGCTCGACGGTCTCGTATACGATAGGCAAGTTGAACTCAATATTGGCCGACAGGCTCGGTGTAGATTCCGGAGGAGGACAGAAACATGGGCGAAAACGTTAAGCGGTTCACGGTGACACTGACGACTCTCGAGCCATTCAGGATCGGAGCGTTGCAGAATGTGCTATCCGGTCTTGACTATCCGGTCGCGACTGTAGGGGGAAGGGTGGTGGTCCAAGGGTCGACGCTGAAGGGTGCTCTGAGAGCCGAGATCGAGCGATACCTGATAGAGAACTATGGCTCGGACAAATGGATGAAGCCGTGCATCCCGTCGGCAGCGAACACCCTGTCTGATGAGGAGCAAGGACTCATTCGAGAGGGGTTGTATCGCAAAGGCGGTGGATGCAACTACTCGAAGCGCAAGAAGTCGGAGTCCATTTGCCCGGCTTGCTATCTACTCGGCGCTCAGGGCCTTACCGGCTTTGTCCGCGTACCCTATCTGTTCACGGAGCAGACCCCAGAGGAGCTATACTCGGTTCGCATGGACAGAGCCATCGGCGTGGTAGCGGAGAAGACGAACCGTGACTATCAGATCATGGCTGACGGTGTTGTCTTCAAGGGCACTCTGGAAGTGGTACTCGCATATCCAACGAGGGCTTGGGAACTAGGAAAACCGCGCTTCCCAGAGGACAAATGGCTTGAGTCCGGCCAGTGGACCCAGGGCAGGATCATCGATGAATTGATAAAGGATCGACTGAAGGCAATCGACCTTATCGGCGGGTTCAAGTCCAAGGGATGCGGAAAGGTGGACATCGAGGTAAAGGTGGTCGAAGGAAACCAGTAGTGCTCGCTTCATTCACCATCACCCTGAAACAGACCAGCGAAGCGGAGTGGACCGCGCCGGAGGCGACCGGGGTGTTCGTGCGGGCGCTCTTCTACGAACTCCTGCGGTCGAAGGCGCCGGGCCTCGCGGAAGAGATCCACGGGAGTTCGTCCGACGCGCCGTTCACCGTCTCGCCGATGATCCGCCTGCGCAGATCCGCCGAGGGAGAGCCGCCCGCCTACCGCGTCCGGTTCACCACGCTCACCGAGCCGGTGTTCGACGCCGCGTGCCAGGCGATCTATCTGCTCCACACAACGGGAACGCCCGTCCGCATCTCCAAGGCCGAGTTCGAAGTGCAGGACCTCGACTTCCGCCGGCAGAAACGGATGTGCCGGCTCGCAAGATATCAGGACCTCGCACGGGGGGAATGTGAGCGAATCATCCCGTTCCGATTCCTGACGCCGACCGCCTTCAAGAACGGCAAGGCGAACGTCCCCCTGCCGATCCCGCGCCTCATGTTCGGCGGGTATCTGCGGAAGTGGAACACCTTCGCGCCGGAGGATCTGCGGATCGACGAATCGCTGCTCACCGAGATCGAGGACAGTGTGCTGATCAGTCGCCACGATATCCGGAGCCGCACGCTCGACCTCGGCGCGATGAAGATGGTCGGCTTCACCGGAGAGTGCACCCTGGCCGCATCGAACGGCATCCGGCCGGAGTCCCTCCGCGCGCTCAATACGCTCGCCCGGTTCGCCTGCTTCTCCGGCACCGGCGCGAAGACGACGATCGGCATGGGGCAGACGGCGGTGGAGAGTGAGGAGTGATGAGTGAGGAGTGATCGGAAGGCGGCCCGCGTTGAGCGATGGAAGGGCGGACGCGGGGACGCGGCGAGTGGGAGACGCGGAGAGCGCGAACCGGGAGCGGCGGCGATCTACGAGGGAGGTTCGCGCGGGCGTCCGAGAGCAGGAATCCTCATCTCCGGCCCCGAACTGTCAAGTAGATTCCGGCCGCGCGAGCCTTCTCGCGCTCAGAACGACCGTTGCAACGAGCAAATCCCGCACAGAGGGATTGAAACATCCCGGACCCGGTTAGGGCGAAGGAGATGCTTGGTTGCAACGAGCAAATCCCGCACAGAGGGATTGAAACCACCTTGCGATTCGCGCCCTCTCCGGTCTCCTTACCGGTTGCAACGAGCAAATCCCGCACAGAGGGATTGAAACACTCCTCGCCCGGCCCCTTGTCGGACCTGCGGCGTAGTTGCAACGAGCAAATCCCGCACAGAGGGATTGAAACACGCCACCGATGTGACGGCGGCAACCGGCCTCGAGTTGCAACGAGCAAATCCCGCACAGAGGGATTGAAACATAATGGTGCAAGCACATGCCTGTTGACAAGATCACTCGTTGCAACGAGCAAATCCCGCACAGAGGGATTGAAACGGCGGGAGTGGCCGCAACCGCCCGCACCAATACGCGTTGCAACGAGCAAATCCCGCACAGAGGGATTGAAACACGAGCTGTGCGCCGAACGCGATGATGAACGCATAGAGGTTGCAACGAGCAAATCCCGCACAGAGGGATTGAAACCGCAGGAACAAGACCGATGTAGCGGCCGAACTCCCCGTTGCAACGAGCAAATCCCGCACAGAGGGATTGAAACCGGTTGCCGCCTCGAAATCAAGGCAGGCCGTAAAGTGTTGCAACGAGCAAATCCCGCACAGAGGGATTGAAACAACCTGGCCGACAGCGTTGACACGTCCGACGAGAAGTGTTGCAACGAGCAAATCCCGCACAGAGGGATTGAAACCCCGGCTGATCGCGCAACATGAGGAGTGGCGTACAGGTTGCAACGAGCAAATCCCGCACAGAGGGATTGAAACGATGAATCCTCGCGCCGATGGCTGAATACAGCGCAGTTGCAACGAGCAAATCCCGCACAGAGGGATTGAAACCTGAGCTTGTGGACGATGGCGACGTATCACTTCCGGGTTGCAACGAGCAAATCCCGCACAGAGGGATTGAAACCTCTCGTCGGCTAGTGTAGCAACCGACAGTAGGAGTTGCAACGAGCAAATCCCGCACAGAGGGATTGAAACGTCTGGGATGTCATCTTGCATGGCGCCCAAGAAGCGTTGCAACGAGCAAATCCCGCACAGAGGGATTGAAACATGGTGGACTTCGCTATCGACATGGCGATCCTCTGTTGCAACGAGCAAATCCCGCACAGAGGGATTGAAACGCCGACTGAGCGAGCACGCCGCTCGCCGCCAGAGGTTGCAACGAGCAAATCCCGCACAGAGGGATTGAAACCTCGGCAACCTGTTCCTCCGACCAATCGGGGTGCAGTTGCAACGAGCAAATCCCGCACAGAGGGATTGAAACTCGTGGTCACTCGCGTTGTCTACGATGACGATCTCGGTTGCAACGAGCAAATCCCGCACAGAGGGATTGAAACCATCGCCGCCGCCTCGTCGTCGAGCTCGTGGATCACGGTTGCAACGAGCAAATCCCGCACAGAGGGATTGAAACTTGATGAGCTCGCTCGGGGTTCCGGTGTTCAGCACTGGTTGCAACGAGCAAATCCCGCACAGAGGGATTGAAACACTTCCGCCGCGTGGATCGTGCTTACGGCCGCACCGGTTGCAACGAGCAAATCCCGCACAGAGGGATTGAAACGCCTTGGCGAGTGTCGCGTCGGCGCTCAACGTAACGAGTTGCAACGAGCAAATCCCGCACAGAGGGATTGAAACACGTAATCGCCCTGCCCGGAAAGCGCGCCGTCGCCGTTGCAACGAGCAAATCCCGCACAGAGGGATTGAAACATCTCTGAGCATCCCTGATTTCCTCGGGACTAAGATCGGTTGCAACGAGCAAATCCCGCACAGAGGGATTGAAACCGCTTGATCCTGACGAGATCATCCGCGACCAAGGCAAGTTGCAACGAGCAAATCCCGCACAGAGGGATTGAAACTGCGAACGGGTCGTCGTATGTCTCGTCGTCGCCGGGGGTTGCAACGAGCAAATCCCGCACAGAGGGATTGAAACACCCAGTCCACGTGCCGCGCGTCGAATAGGATGAGGTGTTGCAACGAGCAAATCCCGCACAGAGGGATTGAAACCACATGGAATCTCGCGAGCGCCTCGTGCATCATGAGGGTTGCAACGAGCAAATCCCGCACAGAGGGATTGAAACACGAGCCGCCAGCGTTTGTTGTCGAGCTGCGTGTTGTTGCAACGAGCAAATCCCGCACAGAGGGATGGAAGAGGCCGAGGCGCGAGCGGGCCGCTGAGGCGGCGATGACGGGGATGTGAGAAGGAAAAGGCCGGAGATGCGAGTGATCGCATCTTCGGCCTTTTCGTTGTGGGATTCGGCGGTCAGTCCGACGGAGTCTCATCCGCCGGCTTGCGGTCGAGGAAAAGCGCGTCCGCCTTCACTCCCTGCGCCTGGAAGACGCCGGTGACATCTCTCGATGATGTTCGTCGCGCGGATCACGGCGGACACTTGAAGCCGGACCGTTTCACCGAACGGGTCCTTCAGGCAGTCTCGGACGTCCTCCGCGGTCTTGAGATCCCGCTCCTCGATCGGATCCTTGATCCGTTCCTTCGCCAACAGCGCCATGTGTCTTGCCTCCTTTCTCGACCGGCATGCGATCTCCTGATCTCCCGCCTCAAAAGCACACTTTGCTGTACAGACTCTCGGCC
>Ga0208826_1000785_pt1 | contig 30557 bp, 23 predicted proteins | sample AD_UKC115_MetaG_FD_184451 | JGI IMG/M metagenome (GOLD analysis project Ga0208826, IMG submission 184451) | Active sludge microbial communities of municipal wastewater-treating anaerobic digesters from Hong Kong - AD_UKC115_MetaG (SPAdes)... | ecosystem: Engineered > Bioreactor > Anaerobic >...
TTCGCCAATCCGTCCTGACCGCCCAACAACCCTGGCAGCAAATCCGCGCCTACGTTAACCTCGTATCCAGCCATCGCTTCGTCTCCTCGGGAAAATGATCGTGTCGCAACGTCACTTTACCGAAGCGAAGCGGTGGCTACTCTCCACCGGATTTACAGCAGTTTAGGGACTCAACCTAGGTTGGGGTGAGCCTGCGAACCCCAACGCATGTGCGTACGCCTCATGTTGGGGTTCGCGGTCGCTCACCCCAACCTACGTCCTCAACGCGCCGCCGCGCGCAACTCCTCGCGGACCACCTTGCGCAATCTGCGCTCCAGCCTACGGCGCTACGCCGCCTTCCGCGCCGGCACGATGCGCGGTCGCCGTTGCCGCTCGGCGTGCCACAAATCGTGCGCTGCCTGCATGCGCAGCCAGACCTCGCCGCCGTTGCCAAGCCACTGACCCAGACGCACGGCCATGTCGGGCGAGATCGCCGCGCGTCCATGCAGCACGAGCGACAGGCTGACGCGCGAGACGCCGAGCGCGGCGGCGGCGGCGGTGACGCTCAAGCCCGTAGCCCGTAGGTTGGGGTGAGCCCGTAGGTTGGGGTGAGCCTGCGAACCCCAACGCACATCGGTACGCCCGCTGTTGGGGTTCGCGGTCGTTCACCCCAACCTGCGTACTACGCGACATACTTCGTGTAAGCTATGTCCATGCAACTGACGCTAGAAATCGAAAGAGAAGAAGACGGTCGCTGGCTTGCTGAAGTGCCTCAACTTGCCGGTGTCTTGGCCTACGGCTCTACTTCGGCCGAGGCCATGTCTCGCGCCGAAATACTTGCTTTACGCGTTCTTGCCGAGCGCCTCGAGCACGGCGAGGCCTCGCCTGTTCCAATCAATTTTGTCCTGCCCGCTGCGGCATGAGTCAGTGGCCTTCTGTTCGGGCCCGGGTACTTCTCCAAGCGCTGCTACGTATTGGCTGGCAAATCAAACGTCAATCGGGGTCGCATCGCACGTTGTCGCGTAACGGCTGTCTCGATTACGTGTTTTCGTTCCACGATGGTGAGGAGATCGGCCCTCGCATGCTCGCGCGCATTGCAAAGCACACCGGTTTGTCTCCGCGCGACCTGTAGGCCTGACTACTCCGCAGGAGCCCGTAGGTTGGGGTGAGCCTGCGACCCCCAACGCACATCGGTACGCCCACTGTCGGGGTTCGCGGTCGCTCACCCCAACCTACGTACTACGTACTCGACGCCGTTTTGCCACGATGCATTCAAGACACCAACTAGGGCGAGATACACAGACATGAAACCTTTGACGAATGTGCTTGTGGCGGGTGTTCTGGGTTGTTCGCTTTCGCTGTCGGCGTATGCGAAACAGGCGCGCTGGGGCAACTCAAGTGAAGCGACGGTCAAGCTCATCAAGGCCAGCGAAAAAATGTGGCTGGATGCGGACTGCGGTCCGCAGCCGGGCCTCAAGGATGTCTTTGCCGACGATTTCCAAGGCACGCATGTGAATGGTGAGCGCTACGGCAAGAAAGATGCGATGATCACTTCCACCCCTCTGGCTACCGACTGCCGCTTGGGGGACGTCACCGTGCACTTCTTCGGTGACACCACTGCACTGGCCTATGGCAGCGAAAGCAGCCTGCGCGCTAACGCGAAGGGCGAGGCAGAAAAGCATTGCCTGGTTTGGACTGACACTTGGCTCAAACGCTCCGGTCGTTGGCAAATCGTTGCGGCACAGGACAACCAAGTGCGTTGCAAATAGTCCGGCATTGAGCAAGCAAGTAGGTTGCGGTGAGCGCAGCGAACCCCAACGGTTCACCGCCTGCCGTGTTGGGATTCGCCTGACGGCCTGCGGCCTTGCCGCGCTCAAACTTCCAGCCTGTCCCCCGGTCGCGCCACCAGCGCATACAGCGCGGGCATCAGGTAGATGCTGATGAAGAGGCGCGTGAACAGTCCGCTGACGATGACCAGCGCGAACGGGCGCTGGGTGTCGGTGCCGATGCCGGTGGCGAGCGCGGCGGGCAGCAATCCCAACGCGGCGACGAGCGCGGTCATCATGATCGGGCGCAGGCGCAGGATCGCGCCTTCGCGGATCGCGGCGGCGAGGTCCACGCCCTCGCCGCGCAGTTCGTTGACGCAGGAAATGTAGACGACCGCGGTCTGCACCGACACCCCGAACAGGGCGAGAAAGCCGATGCCGGAGGACACCGAGAACGGCGTGCCGGTGAGCCACAGCGCAAGGATGCCGCCGGCCGGCGCGGACAACACCACGCCGAGCACGGTGATGAACGGAAACTTGAAATTGCCGTACAGCACGAACAGCAGCAGGAAGATCAGGAACAGCGTCAACGGCAGGATGAGGCTCAACTGGTGCCGCGAGGCCGTGTACTCTTTGTACTCGCCGCCCCAGTCGAGGCGATAGCCCTGCGGCAAATGCACCTTGGCCTTGACCTGCGCCATCGCATCCTCGACCGCGCCGGCGAGATCGCGGCCTTGCACCGAAAATTGCACGCCGATGTAGCGCGAGTCGTTCTCGCGGTAGATGAAGGACGCGCCGTTGGTCACGTCGATCTGCGCGAATTCCTTGAGTGGAATCTGCGCGCCGCCGGGCGTGGCCACGGGGATGCGACCGATCGATTCGGCATCGTCGCGATACGGGCGGTCCAGGCGCACGACGAGGTCGAACTGTTTTTCGCCTTGCACGACCTGCGTCGCTGCGCTGCCGCCGATGGCGGTCGCGATGAGGTTGTTGATGTCGTCGACATTCAACCCGTAGCGCGCAATTTTGGCGCGGTCGATGGCAATGCTCAGGCTCGGCTGGCCGAGTTCGCGCACCAGGGTCACATCGCGGATGCCGCGCACGTTTTCGAGAATCTGCTTCACGTCCTTGCCGCGCGCTTCGAGCGTGTGCAGGTCGCGGCCGAACAATTTCACTGCGAGCGCGCTCTTGAGGCCCGTTTCGGCCTCGTCGACCGCGTCCTCGGCGGGCTGGGTGTAGTTGAACGTAATGCCGGGGAAGGATTTCAGTTTCGCATCCATGGCCGCGATCAACGCAGCCTTGTCGCGATAGGCGCCGTTCCAGGCCGAATACGGTTTCAGGCCGACGTAGAACTCGACGTTGAAGAAGCCGGTCGGGTCGGTGCCGTCGTCGGGGCGGCCAAGCTCGGAGGCGACCGTCGTTACCACCGGAAACGACTTCAGCACGTCGCGAATCTGTGGCGTGATCTTCGCCGACTCGGCGTAGGAAATCGTGTACGGCATGGTCGCGCGCACCCACAGCGCGCCCTCGTCCATGTGCGGCATGAACTCGGCGCCGATGCGCGGCAGCAGCAGCAACGACAGCGCCAGCACCAGCGCCGACACGACGGCGGTCGCGCGCGGGCGCGCGAGGCACCGGTCCAGACCGCGCGCATAGACGCGCTGGATCGCCTCGAACATCCGGTTGCGGCGCTCGATCACGCCGCGGCGCATGCAGATCATGCACAGCACCGGCAGCAGGGTGAGGGTGAGGATCAACGCGCCGGCGATGGCGAAGATCATCGTGTCGGCCATCGGCTTGAACAGCGTGCCCGACGGGCCGGTCAGCACGTAGATCGGCAGGAAGCCGGCGACGATCACCGCGACGGCGTAGAACAGCGGTCGATCCACTTCGGCGGCGGCATCGAGGATCACCTGCTTGATATCGAAGGCCTCGCCATGCCGCGCCGCAATCTGGCGGTAGATGTTTTCCACCATCACCACGGCGCCATCGACGAGGATGCCGAAATCCACCGCACCGATGGACAAAAGGTTCGCCGAGGCGTTCTGCAGGTCGAGACAACAGAACGCGAACAGCAGTGCGAGCGGAATCGTCACCGCGACGATCAAACCGGCGCGCAGGTCGTAGAGGAAAAACACCAGCACGACGACGACGAGCAGCATGCCGCGCAGCAGGTTGTCCTGCACGGTCTGCGTGGTCAGGTCGATCAGATCGGAGCGGTCGTAGAACGGATGCACCTTCACGTCCGGCGGCAGGATGCCGTTGTTCAGTTCGTCGGTCTTGGTCTCGACGAGTTTGAGCACGTCCTGGGTCTTCTCGCCGGTGCGCATCAGGATGACGCCTTCCACCGCATCGTTCTGCTTCTCGTAGCCGAACTCGCCCAGTCGCGGCGCGATGCCGATCTCGACTCTGCCGACGTCTTTTACCCGCACCGGCGAGCCATTGCTCACGGCAAGCACGACGTTGCCGATATCCTCCAGCGTCTGCATGCGGCCGATGCCGGTGACGTAGGTGAACTGGCCGCCCTGCGAGTAGAAACCGCCGCCGGCATTGCTGTTGTTCGCGCCGAGCGACGCCGAAATTTGCGCCACCGACAATCCGGCCGCCGCGACCTTCGCCGGATCGAGCTGCACCTGATACTGCATCGTGCCGCCACCGAATCCGGAGTCGTCGGCGACACCGGGCACGGCCTTGTACGCGGGCTCGACGATCCAGTCCTCGAACGTCTTCAACTCCATCGGCGAACGATCGGAACTTTGCAGCACGTAGCGGTAGATCAATCCCGATGGTGAGGACAGCGGCGACACCGACGGCGACACCCCCGACGGCAAAGTAATGCCGCCGAGTCGATTGAATACGTGTTGGCGGGCCACGTATTTATCGACGCGCGTGTCGTAAGTGAGAATGACATCCGACAAGCCGTACAACGAGATCGACCGCTTGGTCGCCACATCCGGAATGCCGCTCATGCCCAATTCCATCGGAATGGTGATGAGGCGCTCGACTTCCTCGGCGGCGTGGCCGGGCCATTGGGTGATGACCTCGACGATGGGCGGCGACAGATCCGGATACGCATCCACCGGCAGGCGGATCAGCGAATGCACGCCCGCCGCGACCAGTATCGCCGTGAACAGCACGACGAGCAGGCGCTGGCCGAGCGCGGCGGCAAGGACGCGATGGATGAACGATGCGTCGCGCGGCGGCGCGGAAGCCGGCTCGCCGCTCATTGGCTTTGCATGAATTGCAGGAACAGGGCGCCGTCGGCAACGATCTGATCGCCGGCCTTGAGGCCCGCGTCGATCTGATCGTTGTCGCCGTCGCGATAGCCGGGCGTCACGTGTACGCGCGCGAAACCGCCGTCGCTCTGCACGACGTATACGAACGGCAGGTTTTCATCGTCGCGCAGGATCGCCGACACCGGCACCATCAACCCGTTGGTTTCGCTGCGCGACACGAGACTCACCGGCACGTACATCTGCTTCTTCAGCGCGCCATGTGGATTGTCCACGCTGACGCGCGCGACGACCGCGCGCGTGGTCGCATCGACTTCGTCGGCGACGTTGGTCACCTTGCCGTGCAGAGTCGCATCGCCGGCCTGGATTCGCGCGCCATCGCCCACGCTCACCTGACCGATATCGGCGCCAAACACCTGCGCCAGCACCCACATGCGCGATATATCGGCAATCGTGAAACAGGCCGTCGTGCCCGCTTGCAGCAACTGCCCCGGGGTGATGAGCCGTTCCACGACGATGCCGGCCAGCGGCGCGCGGATCGTGCCGCCGGGAAACGCCGCCTCACCGCCGGAGGCGATCGCGGCGATGGATTTGTCGTCCACGCCGAGCGCGGCGAGCGCCTGCCGTGCGGCGTCGCGGTCGGACTCGGCGCCGACCGCGTCGGATTGCGCCTGCGCGGCCTCGCGATCGGACACGCCCTTGTGCGCGAGCAAATCCTTGTCCACCTCGGCGATATGGCGCGCGTTGCGCGCGGCGGCTTCGGCCTTGCGGAACGCGCCGACCGCGGCGGCGAAGTCCGGCGATGCCACCGTCGCCAGCGCCTGACCTTTGGTTACCCGGTCGCCGGGCGCGACCAACAACGTGCCGACCGGCCCGGAAATGGGCGCGAGCACGCCAGTTGCATGTTCTTCATCGAAATCCACCGTGCCGAATGTCCGCACGGCTTTATGGAACTTCGCTTCGACGACGGTATACAAATGCACATGTTGCATCTGTGCCGCGCTGAGCTTCAGGTTGCCGGGCGTGGCCGATGCGGGCGGATTCACGTTGCCACCGGACGAGCATCCGGCCAGGAAGAATCCCATCGCGATCAGCCACATCATCCAAACCGGCGCCGTCGAATTGTCTGCTTCACTCATCATCGTTTTTCCCGGACAAATCCGCGCGATGCCACCAGCCGCCACCGAGGGCGAGGTACAGGGCTGCGGTATCGGCGTAGCGATTCGCCTGCGCCTGAATCAGCGCAATCCGCGCTTGCTGCCAGGCCTGCTGCGCGTTGAGCAGCGACAGATAATTTGCGTAACCCGCCTGTGTCTGCCGTTGCGAAAGATCGAGCGTCGTTTGCGCCGCCGATGCAGCGGCGGCGGCGGCTTGCAGCGCTTTGGCGTCCTGGTCGAGGGCAGTCAACGTGTCGGCGACATTCTGGAAGGCGGTCAGCACGGTGCCGCGGTACTGCGCGGCGGCCTGCGCGAGTTGCGCTTTCGCCGCGCGTTCGGCGTGCAGCAACTTGCCACCCGCGAAAATCGGCGCGGCAACGTCCAATCCCACTCCCCAGAAACCGGTGCCGGAGTGGAACACCTGGCCGATGTCCAGCGCCGTACTGCCGGCATTCGCGCTCAGCGTGATCTGCGGAAAGCGATTGGCGATGGCGACGCCGACCTGCGCGCTGGCCGCGTGCCAGTTGGCCTGCGCCTGACGCACGTCGGGCCGCTGCTCGACCAGTTTCGAGGGCAGGCTCAGCGGCAAATCCTGCGGCAGGCTCAGACTCGCCAGATCGAAATCTTCGGTTTGCGCCTGTGCGGGAAACTCGCCGGCGAGCGCCGCGATCAAGTGCCGCTGCTGTTCGAGCTGCTTGCGCAACGGCGGCAGCGTCGCCTGCGTCTGCGCGAGCTGCGCTTCCTGCGCGGCCAGATCGAGCCGGCTCGCATAGCCCTTGTCGAATTGGTAGCGCAGTATCTTCACCGACTGTGCTTCGATGTCGACGAGCTGCTCGCTCGCCGCCATCTGCCCGCGCAGCGCCGCCTCGCCCACCGCCGCGTTGACGACATTGGCCGCCAGCGCGATGTGTGCCGCGACCAGCGCGAAGCGCGTGGCCTGCGCCTGCGCCTGAAGCGATTCCAGCGTGCGCCGGTTCAGGCCGAACACATCCGGCGCGTAGGACACGCTCAGCTGCGGCGTGAACAGGCTGTACAGCGAGGCGTTGTTCGACGGCGTCGGTGACAACGTGCCCGGCTGCTTCTGTCGGGTCGCGGAAGCATCGGCATTGATCGCAGGGAAATACGCGCCGCGCTGCGCCAGCGCGTTCTCGTGCGCCGCGGTCAACGCCGCGCGTGCGGCGTCGAGATCGGGATTGTTTTTCAGCGCGCGCTCAACCAGTGCGTTCAGTGGCGGCGAATGAAACAGCGTCCACCAGTCGCCGGGAAGGTCCGCGCCGCTGACGAAATCTTGCGCCGCGCCGCCCGCCACCGGCGCGCTGGCCGTTTGCGCGGGCCGCGCCTCGGACGTGTAGGTTTTGGCGTCCGGCGCGGCCGGCTTGTGGAAGTCCGGGCCGAGCATGCACCCGGCGAGCGACGACACGATCGCGGCACAGCACACGCCGCGCACCATCGCGCACAGGCAGGGTATTGCCACGATCTTCCGCGCCAGCATCCGAACTTCGCCGCCATCGCCATTGTTACTGTATATCGTAACAGGCGATCGTTAAGGAGTTCCGAATCGACGAGGGCCGCCAAGTCCGACGATTCGATTCGATCGACCCAGCGAGGAATTGGAACGCACCGCCATTTCGACACGATGGCCGTCTGGACGCCGCCATCTGTTTCGGACAGACTGCCTGCCCCCTCGTCGAAGTCGTCGCGCATGAAACCCTTTTGGATCGCCCTCGCTACCGGCGCGACACTGGCCGCCTGCTCCCCTGTCGAACAGAAACCGGTCGCCGTGACTGAAAACAAAACCGCCACGACCACCGCCGAAGATCCCTATCTCTGGCTTGAAGACACCGACGGTAGCAAAGCGCTCGATTGGGTCAAGGCGCGCAATGCAGAATCGGTGAACAAGTACGCTTCCTCGCCGCGGTTCGAGAAGCTGCGCGACGCGCTGCTCGAAATCAAGGACTCGAACGCGCGCATTCCGTTCGTCAGCAAGATGGGCAACTACTACTACAACTTCTGGAAGGACAAGGAAAACCCGCGCGGCATCTGGCGACGCACGACGTTCGCCGAATACCGCAAGCCGAACCCGCGCTGGGAGACGCTGATCGACGTCGACGCCCTCGGCAAAGCCGATGACGTGAAGTGGGTGTGGAAAAATGTGAGTTGCCTCAAACCCCAATATCGCCGCTGTCTGGTATTTCTTTCGCGCGGCGGTGCCGATGCGCACATCATGCGCGAGTTCGACCTGAGCACGAAGTCCTTCGTCGCCAATGGCTTCACCCTGCCGGAAGCCAAGCTCGAAGCGCGCTGGATCGATCAGGATCGCCTCTACATCGCCACCGACTTCGGCCCGGGCTCGATGACCAAGTCGAGTTATCCGCGCATCGTCAAGGAATGGAAACGCGGCACGCCGCTTGGCGATGCGAAGGTCGTCTACGAAGGCAAGGATGATGACATGTCCGTGAGCGCATCGCGCAAGCACGATCCCGGGTTTGAGCGCGACTTCGTCACGCGTGTGATCGATTTCTACAACAGTGAGACCTTCCTGCGCCATAAAGACGGCGCCCTGACCAAGATCGATATTCCGATGGATGCGCAAGAATTCGACACCCATCGTGAGTGGATGATCTTGCAGCTGCGCAGCGCTTGGACAGTCGGTGGTGCCACGTATCCGTCGGGCGCGCTGATCGCCATCCGCTTCGACGACTTCATGGCGGGCAAGCGCGATTTCACCGTGTTGTTCACTCCGGATGAGCACACCTCGCTGGCGGGCACTTCGTGGACACGGCACTACCTCATCCTCGACACCTTGAAGGACGTTGTCAGCCATCCGGTGGTGCTGACCCCGCCGAAGTCCGGCAAGGGCGCTTGGCAACCGGTGCCATTCGGCGGCGCACCGGCGCTGTCGACGATTTCCGCGGGTGGTGTCGACGACGACACGAGCGATGCTTATTTCCTCACCGTCAGCGGATTTCTCGAACCGACCACGCTGTACTACGGCACCATCGGCCAGGGCCAACCTCAGCCACTCAAATACAGCCCGAGTTTCTTCGACGCCTCCCAATATCAGGTGCAGCAAGACTTCGCCACATCCAAGGACGGCACGCGCGTGCCGTACTTTCTGATCGAGCCGAAGACAATGAAGAACGACGGCAGCAATCCCACCCTGATCAACGGCTACGGCGGTTTCGAGGTCTCCTTGCAACCGTCCTACTCGGGCAAGGACGGTCGCGCCTGGCTCGAACGCGGCGGCGTCTATGTGGTTGCGAACATTCGCGGCGGCGGCGAATACGGGCCACGCTGGCACGAGGCCGCGCTCAAGGCCAACCGCCTGCGCGCTTACGAGGACTTTGCCGCCGTCGCCGAAGACCTGATTGCGAAAAAGATCACCTCGCCCGCGCATCTCGGTGCCATCGGCGGCAGCAACGGCGGCCTGCTCATGGGCAACATGCTGACGTTGTATCCGCAGTTGTGGAGCGCGATCGTCTGCCAGGTGCCATTGCTCGACATGAAGCGCTACACCCACCTCGCCGCTGGCGCCTCATGGATCGCCGAATACGGCGACCCGGACAAGCCCGAAGAATGGGCCTTCATCAAGACCTTCTCGCCCTATCAAAATGTGCAAAAGGGTAAAAAGTATCCGCCGGTGCTTTTCACCACCTCCACGCGCGATGATCGCGTCGGCCCGGAACAGGCACGCAAGATGGCCGCGCGCATGCTCGAATACGGCTACGACGTATCGTTCTACGAAAACATCGAAGGCGGCCACGGCGCCGCCGCCGACAACAAGCAGTCCGCATTCATGAATGCGCTCGGCTTCGAGTATTTGTGGCAGCATGTGAAGTAATTCAATCTCAATGGAGCCATAGTATCCGCAGCGAAATTCGGATGGGAGCAGGCGATGTCACGCTTGGCAATCAGCGGGGAGAGTCGCCCTCGCGTGCGCGCGAGGCTGTTGCGCAAATCGTGGAATACCACCACTGACACCAGCGGCAGCACTATCGCCGGATGATGGCTTGAATCATCGTGACACCACCGAAGCGATGTCCGTTGTACCGCCCCGAGAGATGAGGGCGACCGCACCGGCGCGACATCACCACTTCTCACGTCACCAGTTCCACAGAGTGCCGTCTTCCAGCCGCGCTACCGGCAGACAGGCAGGCGCATAGGGATATCTGGCGGCCAGGGTCTCGTCGATGTCGACACCGTGGCCGGCGGTTTCGCCGCAGAACAGATCGCCCTTTTCAAAGCGGTAGTCGTGCGGAAACACCGCGTCGGTTTCATGGGTGTGACGCATGTATTCCTGGATGCCGAAGTTTGGCACCCAGGTATCGAAGTGCAACGCGCAACCCATGGTCACCGGGGACAGATCGGTCGCGCCGTGGCAGCCGGTGCGCACCTGATACAACGAAGCAAAGTCGGCAATCCGGCGCAGATGCGTGATCCCGCCCGCGCCGACCACCGTCGAGCGGATGTAGTCGATCGACTGGTTCTGGATCAGATCCTTGGCGTCCCAGATCGTGTTGAATACCTCGCCCACCGCCAGCGGGGTTACCGTGTGCTGGCGCACCAGCTTGAAGGCTTCCTGATTCTCCGCCGGAGTGCAGTCTTCCAGCCAGAACAGCTGATATGGCTCGAGCATCTTGCCGAGGTTCGCGGCCTCCTGCGGGGTGTAGCGATGATGTCCGTCATGCAGCAGGTGAAGATCGAAGCCATAAACCTTGCGCAGTTCCTCGAACAGCTTGGGTACGTAGTTCAGCGCCTTGCGCGTATCCCAACCCGTCACCGACGGCAGACTGGAATCGGCGGGTTCGTAGAACAGTTTGCCGCGACCGACCCCATAGGCATCCCTGATTCCCGGTATGCCGGTTTGCGCACGGATCGCCTTGTAGCCGAGGTCGACATACTGGCCGACCGCCGCCACCGTTTCCGCGATATCGGCACCGTTGGCATGCCCATAGACCAGCACGCGATCGCGACTCTTGCCGCCCAACAGCTGGTACAGCGGCATGTTCGCCATCTTGGCTTTGATGTCCCACAAGGCCATGTCGACGGCAGCGATGGCGCGCATGGTCACCGGACCGCGTCGCCAGTACGCGCCACGGTAGAGGTACTGCCAGATGTCCTCGATCCGGCGCGGATCCATGCCGATCAAGCACGGGATCACGTGGTCTTGCAGATAGGACACCACCGACAGTTCGCGCCCGTTGAGCGTTGCATCGCCGATGCCGTAGACGCCCTGATCGGTCTCGATCTTCAAGGTGACGAAGTTTCGCCCCGGACAGCAGACGATGACACGCGCCGCGCTGATCTTCATGGCCGGCTCCGTTGCGGCACAGCGTTGTTCACTTTGATCATATATGTGTATATTATTGGACTGACCACTTTGATCGACCTGACAAGCCTAGCAGGAGCCCATGAATCGCGCTACCGGCAAAAATCGCCGCCTGTATCTGCAACTGGCAGAGAAGCTGGCCGACGACATCGTCGCCGGGCACTTCGCCATCGGCGACCGGTTGCCGCCCGAGCGCGAATTGACCACCCGGTACGCGATCAGCCGCGCCACGGTGCGCGAAGCGCTCATCGCGCTGGAGACTCGCGGCCTGGTGGAGGTCCGGCAGGGATCCGGGGTCTATGTAACCGCGGTGCCGACCACGTCCGGCCTGCCGCTGCCCATGGACGTCGATGCGTTTGAACTCAGCGAAGCCCGGCTGCTGTTTGAAGGCGAAGTCGTGGCCCAGGCAGCGGCACAAATCACCGATGAGCAACTGGATCAGCTTGAAGCGTTGCTCGACGAAATGGAATCGGCCAACCGCCGCAATCATGGCGAAGATGCCGATCGCCGCTTCCACCTGGCCATCGCCGCCGCAACCCGCAATGCGGCCATGATCGCGGTCATCGAGTCGCTGTGGACTATCCGGTTGCAAAGCCCGAAATGCGTGCGCCTGTTCGGGCGCTCGCGCCGCCGTGGCGCCAAGCCTGTGGTCGACGAACACCGCGCGATCGTCACCGCCCTGCGCGCGCGCGACGCGCGGGCCGCGCGCAACGCGATGCGTGCGCACCTGCAGCAGGTTCTCGACTGCCTGCTCGACGCCAGCGAGCGCGAGGCTCTGCGTGAGACCCGCGCCCACATTGCCGCCCAACGTTCGCGTTTCGCAGGCGCACGGCGCCGCGCGACGGCCTGAGCCATGCCGACACCGCTCGTACTCCATCCGGACCGGCTGCTGCCGATCGAGCCCGCGGCAAGGGACGTCGCGCGGCGACTTTACGCGCAGGTACGCGCCCTGCCGATCATCAGCCCACACGGTCATACCGACCCGGCCTGGTTTGCGACCAACGACGCCTTCACCGATCCGGCGGCATTGCTGATTACACCGGATCACTACCTGCTGCGCATGTTGTACAGCCAAGGCGTATCGCTCGAGCAGCTCGGCGTCGCGCCACTGGATGGTGGCGACTGCGAGCGTGACCCGCGCAAGATCTGGCAACGCTTCGCGGCGCACTGGCATCTGTTCCGCGGCACGCCGTCGCGCACTTGGCTCGACTGGGTATTTTCCGAACTGTTCGATTTGCGGGTGCGTCTTGAACCGGCCACCGCGGATCATTACTACGACCACATCGCCGCACGGCTCGCCGAGGCGGAGTTTCGGCCACGCGCGCTTTTCCAGCGCTTCGGCATCGAAGCTCTGGCGACCACCGAGTCGCCGCTCGATCCGCTCCCGCATCATCGTGCGATCCGCGCTTCCGGCTGGCGCGGGCGCGTGATCACCGCGTTCCGGCCCGATCCCGTGGTCGACCCGGAATACGATGGCTTCGGCGCCAAGCTGATCGAACTGGGCAACATCACCGGCGAGGACACGAGCCGCTACGCAGGCTATCTCGCCGCGCTGCGCGCCCGGCGCAGGTTCTTCGCGGACAACGGTGCCACTTCCACCGACCACGGCCACCCCAGCGCCGCCACCGCCGACCTCGACGACGACACGGCGGCGGCACTTTATTCCCGCGTGCGCGACGGCGCTGCCAGTGCGGTGGACTGCGAATTGTTCCGCGCCCACATGCTCACGGTCATGGCTGGTATGAGCGTCGAGGATGGCTTGGTCATGCAGTTGCATCCGGGATCGTGGCGCAATCACAACGTATCGCTGCACGCGCGATTCGGGCGCGACAAAGGCGCCGACATCCCCGTGCGCACCGAGTATGTGCGCGCGCTCAAGCCGCTGCTCGACCGCTACGGCAACGACCGCCGGCTGACGCTGATCCTGTTCACGCTCGACGAATCGACCTATGCGCGCGAACTGGCGCCGCTCGCCGGACACTACCCGGCGCTGAAACTCGGGCCCGCCTGGTGGTTCCACGACAGCCCCGAGGGCATGCGCCGCCTGCGTCGCCAGACTACCGAAACGGCGGGTTTCTACAACACCGTGGGTTTCAACGACGACACGCGCGCGTTCTGTTCGATACCGGCCAGGCACGATGTGGCCCGGCGCATCGATTGCGGATATCTGGCCGAACTCGTCGTTGCGCATCAGCTCGACGAAGACGAAGCAGCCGAACTCGCGATCGATCTCAGCTACACGCTGGTCAAGCGTGCCTATCGCCTGTGACCGCGCGCCTGCTCGCCTCGCGTCTGGATGTGCTGGCGACGGCCGTGCGTCGGCCGCAATACCGGCCGGAGGATCACGCGGTCGGCATCGTGCATCTCGGGCTCGGCGCTTTTCATCGCGCCCACCAGGCTTGCTACGTCGATGAGATGCTTGCCCGCCACGGCGGCGACTGGCGCATCGCCGGCATTTCGTGCCGCTCGTCGATACCGCGCGACCAGCTGGTACCTCAGGGCTGCCTGTACGCGATCGCCGAACAGTCCGCGACCGGCACGGAGTATCGCGTGATCGGCGCCCTCGCCGACGCCATCGTTGCGCCCGAGAATCCATCCGCGGCCATCGCATGGCTCGCGCGCTCGACTACGCACGTCATCACCCTGACGATCACCGAGAAGGCTTACCAGCCATCGGACGAGGCGATCGTGACCGATCTGCGCAACCCGGCGCAGGCGCCGAGCAGCGCCATCGGCCTGCTGGCGGCCGGGCTGCGGCGCCGGCAGCGCGAAGGCGTGGCCGCGCCGACGCTGCTGTCCTGCGACAACCTGCGCGGAAACGGCCAGGTCCTGAAACAGACGGTGCTGGCGTATGCGAGTCGCATCGACGCGGCGCTGGCCGAGTGGATCGAGCGCGAAGTGCATTTCCCCTGCAGCGTGGTCGATCGTATCGTTCCGACGACCACTGCGGCCGACCGCGACGCGGCAGAATCCTCTCTCGGGCTGCGCGACGAAGCGCTCGTGACTACCGAGCCGTTCTCGCAGTGGATCATCGAAGATTCGTTTGCCGGTCCGCGGCCGCCGCTGGATGCGGTCGGGGCGCGCTTTGTACGCGACGTGCATCCGTTCGAGACCGCGAAGCTGCGACTGCTGAACGGCAGCCATTCCACGCTCGCCTACGTCGGCCTCCTTGCGGGGCACAAGTTCGTGCACGAGGCGGTTGCCGATCCGCTCCTGCGGACCCTGGTCGAGGGATTGATGACCGAGGATCTCGCGCCCACCCTGCCCGCCGTGGACGGGCTTGCCGCCGATCACTACATACGAACGCTGCTGGCCCGATTCGCCAACCCGGCACTGCACCACCGGCTTGAACAAATCGCGATCGACGGCTCGCAGAAGCTGCCACAGCGGCTGTTGGCGCCGCTGCGGGAACGCATCGCCAACGGACAGACATCGCGCCTCATCTGCTTCGCGATCTCGGCGTGGATGAGCTTCATCCGCAAGCGCATCGGCGCGGGCAACGCGCACGCCCTGGACGACCCGCTGCGCGATACGCTCGGCAAGGCGCTGGTGCGCGGCAGCGGCGACGCGGCAAACGTCGTGGGCGAGCTGCTCGACATCGAAGCCGTCTTCGGCGCGGATTTGCGCCAGCATGCGCCCACGCGCCGGCTCTTGGCAGCGCAGCTTGCCGCGATTGACCAATACGGCATCATGCACGCGCTGAACCGGCTGCTCGGAGGCGGAAAATCCTGAACGCTCATTTCGTCCGTTGCACAGGCCGTTTCCGTTGGGTGATCTGCGCGTTGCTGTTCTTCGCCACGACGATCAACTACTTCGACCGGCAGATACTGTCGCTGGTCAAGGAACAGCTCGATCTCGAACTCGGCTGGTCGGCCACCGAGTTCGGGTTGGTCAACTCCGCGTTTCAGGGCGCCTACGGATTGAGCCTGCTGGCCTTCGGCGGCTTCGTCGACCGCTATGGCGTGAAGCTCGGCTATGCCGTCTCCATCGCCGCCTGGAGCCTGATGGCCGCGGCGCATGCGCTGGTCGGCAGCGTCGGCGGCTTCGTCGCCGCGCGCGTCGGCCTCGGGTTCGGTGAGGGCGGAAACTTCCCCTCATCGATCAAGGCGGTCGCGCACTGGTTCCCGCAGCGCGAGCGCGCACTGGCCGCGAGCCTCTTCAACTCGGGCTCGAACGTCGGCGCGGTGCTGGCACCGGCGCTGATTCCACCGCTTGCTGCCGCGCTCGGGTGGCGCTGGACGTTCGTTATTGCAGGCCTCGGTGGTCTGGTCTGGCTGTTGTTCTGGCTGCCCCTGTTCTCCTTGCCGCAACACTCGACTCGCGTGAGCAGTGCGGAACTGGCATTGATCGACTCCGACATCGCACCTGCCGCAGCCGATGACGCCATGTCGTGGCTGCGGCTGCTGGGCTGCCGGCAGACCTGGGCGTTCGTCGCGGCCAAGCTGCTGACCGATCCGGTATGGTGGTTTTTCTTGATCTGGCTGCCCGATCTGTTCAAGAAGGTCTATGGCCTCGACATCAAGGGCAGCTGGGACAAGCTGGTGGCGATCTATGCCTTCATCACGATCGCCAGCATCGTCGGCGGCTGGTTGAGCGGTTACCTGCTGCGCCGCGGCTGGACGGTGACGCGCGCACGCAAGTTCGCCCTGCTGCTCTTTGCCTGCTGCGTGGTGCCGGTTTACTTCGCAACGCGCGTCGACATCTGGACCGCCGCGTCGTTGATCGCGATCGCCGGTGCCGCGCATCAAGCGTGGTCGGCAACCCTGTACACCACCGTGTCGGACCTGTTTCCACGCAGCGCGGTAGCACGGGTCAGCGGCCTGGGTGGTGCGGCCGGCGCCTTCGGCGGAATGATCTTCCCGATCTTTTGTGGCTGGGAACTCGACCGATTCCGGGCCGTGGGCAACGAGGCCGGAGCCTACACGATGCTGCTCGCGCTGTGCGCCTTCGCGTATCTGATCACGTTCCTGATCCACCACTGCCTTGCTCCCCGCTTGGAAGCGGTGAGCGGCGCGGCAGATGCATTCTGAGCAGGTTTCGGGCAGGACGGCAATGACCCAGCCATTCGCGCACCGGCCAGACCGCCGTCACCTTTGGTACTTGAGTAGAACGTATCTCAAAATCAAACTCGCCTGAACACAACGGTCATCGCGGCCAGCTGCACGAGTCGAGGAAGTTCTCGACGTGGAATTCACAAGGCACCAGCAATCGGCGCCTCGATCGCATCCAGGAGAAGAGCCGCTCGACCATCCAACGCTGCGCGTAACGGCGTAGCAGACGATTACTCTGTGTCTTGCGCTTTTTCCGGCTGCTGCGGTGAGGCGCGATGCGGGTGCGCCGCAGCTACCACGACGCCAGCAACCGGCTGCTGATGCTGGCCACCAGCCTGCACCCCGCCGGCGAATTCGGTTACAGCATGACGCTGTCGCGCAATCGCGGCTGACGCAGGCCCGCCAATGCGGGCAGATCGATGCCGGAGGCCGGCCGGCCCGAGGTGCGCTGCGGGCTGGCATCGAGTCGTCACTTGCGGAACAGCAGGGCCAGCACATTCGGTTGCAGTGCCAGGCGCAGCAGCTTGCGGAATTCCGCCGGGGTCAGGCTGGTCTTGCATGGCAGCGGGCCCGCCACTCCCTGCATGACCAGCAGGCCGTCTTCCGCGCGCACGGTGTCGATGCGCACGTCGAGTTTGGTGGCCGGCGTGACGACTTTCATGGCCGGTCCTGCCAAGCCGACAGCGCGGCGATCTCGCGCCCGGCGGCTCGGCCCGAGATCATCGCCTCGGTCAGGTAGGAGCCGTTCTGGTACAGGTCGGAGAACATCGAGCCCAGTTCGCCCGCTTCGTACAGCCGCGGGATCGGCTTGCCGGCGTGGTCGAGCACCTCGGAGCGGATGTTGCGGCGCGCGCCGCCACCGGTGCAGACGATGACTGGATCGATGCGCATGGCGTAGAACGGGCCGTCCGCGATCGGGTACAGGGTGTCTGGGTTGCGCTGGAAGTCGGCGTCGCGCCGGTCGCGGCACGCCGCGTTGTAGCGTTCCACGGTGGCGCGTAGCTTGGCCGGCTCGCGGCCGATCTTCTCGGCCAGTTCCTCGATACTGTCGGCCTTCTGGATCCAGCCTTTTTCCACTTCCGCGGTGTTGTCGTCGGACCAGCGATAGCCGCCCACCACCGGGTTCCAGCTCATCATCTCCACCACCAGCTTGTTGTACTGGCAGGTGGTGGCGTCGAAGATCATGTGCACCGGGGCGGCACGGTAGTGTGGCGTGTCCACCCAGCGGCCATGCTTCTTTTCCTTGTAATGGGTCAGTTGCAGCTCGGCGGTTTCGTTGTAGAAGCGCTCGCTGTTGGCGTCCACCTCGATCCAACTGAAGCTCTGCCAGAAGAAGTTGCGCAGGAAGCCGTTGACCCAGCCGTCCGGTCGATAGCCAGGCCAGATGCCGCCGGACTGCCCCTGGTTGCGCATGTGCCACAGATCGGCGCCGGCCTTCTGCAGGATGCGGATGCCATCGCCGGTGTTGTGCGGGCTGCCCAGCGGCGCCACGTCGGACAGGCCGTAGTAGTTGCGCTGCATGTCCGGGCTGGCCTCGTAGCCGCCCACCGCCATCACCACGCCCTTGTTGGCGCGGATGGCGACGCGCTGGCCGCCGTGCTCGGCGATCACGCCGAACACTTCCAGCGTGTCGGGGTCCTGCACCAAGTCGCGCAGCGGGGTTTCGTAGGCGATCTCGATCCGTGGCCGCTGCCGCACGTTTTCGCGGAAGGCCAGGTAGACGCCGGAGGGGATGGGCAGGATGGTCGCGGTGCAGTGCACGGCCTCGCGGGCGCCGAACTCGGGAAATTCCAGCACCGCGTCGCGCTCGGAGAAGCCGGTGCCATGGATGAACTCGGCCCCGGCCTGGGCGGCGCGTTCCTGGATCCAGGGTTCCAGCGCCGCCATGGCTTCGGACCAGGGCACCAGCAGGTCTTCCGGGATCGGGTTGGCCACGCTCATCTTGCGCTGGTACTCGGCCAGTACCTCGGCGTTCTTGGAGATCAGCAGCGACTGCCCGGCTACGCGGCTGTTGCCGCCGCTGGTGGCTTCGTCGGCTTTCTCCAGGATCAGGATGGAAAGCCGTGGGTCGAGATCGTGGGCCTCGATGGCGGCGCACATCGCCGCCAGGCCGAACCCGGCAATGACGAGATCGTACTGGCGATCCCAGGAGGAAATGGATTGGAGGCTGGCCATGCGGGGTTCCCGTAGGTTGAGTGCCCGCTTACGCTAGGTCAGCGCAGTGCAGCATATCCAACAAAAATTTGTATGATTCACGCCTGTAGGTTGTGGATCGGGCAAGCCATGGATTTTCGACAACTGCGCTATTTTCTCGCCGTGGTCGAGCACGGCAACTTCACGCGCGCGGCCGCCGCAGCCGGCTGCACCCAGCAGGCGCTCAGCAAGGGCATCAGCACGCTGGAGCAGCAGCTTGGCGAACACGTCTTCCAGCGCGGCACCCGCCAGGTCGAGCTGACGCGGGCCGGCCACCTGCTGCTGGACTACGCGCACACAATCGACGAGGCGGTGGCCGGGTTCGAGAGCCGTCTCGCGGATTTGCAGACCGGCGCGGAGGGGCGGCTGCACATCGGTGTCGGCCCCAGCACCGCCGGTTCGCTGGTGGCGCCGGCGGTGATCGCCTTGCGCCGGCAGTGGCCGCGCATCCGCATCCAGGTCAGCGAGGGCATTGCGCCGGAACTGCTGCCGGCCTTGCTGGCCAGGCGGCTGGATCTGGTCGTGAGCCTGCACACGCAAGGCGAACATCCGAGCGATCCCAGGATCCACAGCGAAGTGCTGCTGCACGACGAGTACCGGGTGCTGGCGGCGGCCGGACATGCCTTGGCTGACCAAGTTCGCATCCGGCCGGAGCAACTGTTGGACCAACCCTGGATCTTCGGCCGTCGCCTGGGCGAGGTCGAGCAGGTGTTCCAGGGCGTGTTTCGGCAGCACGGAATGTCGCCGCCGGCGCACACCATGGAGAGCGATTCGCTGGAGTTTCTGCGTGCGATGGTGAGCGACGGCAGCTATCTGACCCTGCTGCCGCGACGGCTGGCGTACGCCCAACTGCAGCAGGGGCACTGGAACGAGCTGGACGTACAAGGCTTCGCCTGGCGCCGTCCGGTGATGCTCCACACCCGGGCCCACGAGCCGCAAGCCGCGCCGATGGCCCGCTTGCTGCACAGCCTGCGCGCCGGCGCTGCCGGCGCGCGCTGAGTAGCCGGCGCGAGGCGCTACTGGGACAGCACGTCCGGGTTCATCAGGCCTTTGGGGTCGAGCTGGGCCTTGATCGCGTCGAGCATGGCCCGTGCCGGCGCGTTGAGGTCCTCGCGGTAGGGATAGAACTTGCCGATCTGGAAGTTGACCGCGCCCTGCGCGCGCATCACCGCGGCGATCTTGTGCTTGAGCTCGTCGGCGGCGGCGCGCGCCTCGAGGTGCTCGCCGGGGCAGCCGATGCGCTTGCGATGATCGGCATCCACCGTGCGCACGTGGAAGGCGTTGTGCGAGTCGGGCCAGTAGATGCACGGCTCGATCAGGGTGGCCTGGGCGCCCACCGTGCTCATCAGAGGGCCGGTAAGCAGGCGAAATTACATGGCGCGTTCTGAATCCTCAGGACACAAAAAACCCCGCTGTGATGCGGGGTTAGTTGCTTTCCTGAGACTTCCAGAAACGTCCGAGACTAGGATTCGAACAACTACCGTAAATAGCTGTTTTTATGTAGTTTTTCGAAATCGAAACTTATAGTTACTGGCAAAGTTACGGACATTTGGCTCGCACTTACGAGCCCGATAGCACGTAGCCCACCGCGAGCGATACAGAGACCAATCATTCCTTTGCCACGACCGTGTCGTACAACCCGTAGTGCGTCAGCCCATCGTGGCTTTCGAGCCCGGTATAGCGCAGCGAAGCATCCTCATAACGTCGGAATGCGAACACAGCCTGGTTCATCTGCTCGGTGTTGAACACCTTCAGCCGTACCAGCAGGTGAAAGTCCTTCACGGTTAAGCCAGTGACCACCTTGAAGAGGTCGGGCTCGATCTTGGTGATCACGTCCTGCAGCGTGTTCTCGCGGAAGTCGGTCAAGTACATGAAGGCCGGGATGCGCGTGGCGAACTTGATCAGCTTTTCTTGAACCAGCTTGCGCTTGCTCTTGAACTCTTTCTCTTCCTCTGTGAGCTGCTTCTTTTCTCTCTCCGTCAGCTTGCCATCCTTAGCCTTGTTCTTTAGCGCCTTGATCTTCTCGCTCTTATTGATGATGGTCTCGATGACGTTGTCGCCTAGCGAGCGCCAACCCTCGATCCGCTCCACCGCCGCCAAGGCGTCGGGATCGTTCAATACCCGCCGCAGCGTGTCGTTGTCCACATTGACCAGCAGCGCGCTTTCCCACTTGCGCGCCAGCAGCGTGGCCGACGTGCCGGACATCGCAATGTCAAGGATGCCGCCTGCGTCGATCTGCGTCATGTTTGCGCCGTCATACGCCAGCACCGGCAGGAACGACACCAGGTCCTTGACCGCGTTCTCCGGGTTGGACTCGTTCGGCGACAGCCCGATCCCGTACTCGGACAATTGGCGCAGCGCGCGTGTCGGCGCAAAGTCGAAGACGAAGCACGCCGGCTTGAGGACCTCTTCTTCGTTCGGGTTGTCGCCGTTCGGATTCTTGATCGACCACGGCGACTGGACCCGGAACGCCGCCTGGAAATACGTTTCCGGTGACTTCAGGTTGCGCAGCATGAGGATCGACGACCACTGCGCCACGGTGACGCCGGTCGTCAGCTTGCCGCACGACAGCGTGATCGACTTGCTGTCGAAGCCACTGCCGATCGCGTTGCGCACGGGCTGCAATGCTTCCAGGCCGATGCCTGCCTCCGCGCCGGCTGCGGCGATCAGTTTGTAGTCGTGCCAGAAGACGTTGTGCTTCTCGGCCAGCAGGTTCGCCATCGCGTGGCACGCAGCCACGTTCGGCAGGAACCAGAATGAGTGCTGCAAATACGGCAGCAGGCGGCTATCCGAATACGGAAAAGGTGGCTTGGTGCCCGTCTTCAGGTGCTCGACCGCCTTGGGCAGGTAAGCTCCGCGGATGATGTCCAGCCATTTCTGCACGTCGTCCTTGTGCTTGAACTTCGCCGCCTTGCCGGTACCCGTCGCTGCGAAGAACTCGTTGAGATCGAACTCGTCGAACTCTCCAGCGTTGGCAATGGCCAGCAGCTCGTCCGGCATTTGATACGTCAGCAGCCGCATTTGCGGTAGCGCGCCGTAAGGGTTCCACTTGTCCGGGTATTTCGTCGCGAACTCTTCCTTGACTCGCTGCTCGTCGGTGTAGGTCCAGTTGAAGATTTGTTCTTCGATGAACTCGCCGGTCGCCAGCGCCTTGAACGGGGTGCCGGACAGGTACAGGTACGCCTTGGTGGTGATCGGCAGGAAATCGGCCTCCTTCTCCGACAGCACTTCCAGGTCGTCGTTCACCTCATCGAGGCCAGTCGCATATTCGAGCTTGGCCTCCTTCTTGGCCTCGTCCTCGTCCTCACCCTCAAACAGTTCCTTGGCGGTGTCGCGCCATGCGCCGAAGTGGTATTCGTCGAAGACCACCAGGTCCCAGTTCACTTCATGCAGCCATTCGTTGCGGGGCTTGATCGCTCCGGTTGCCCGGTCGCGCCCGAGCAGGTCCTGGAACGAGCCGAAGTAGACCACCGGCTTCTTCTTGTCGATCTCGGTAGGATCGCGGCCCGAACTCTTCGAGAGGTATTGCCAGCCGTCGAAATCGACATGCGACTCAAGGTCACTCTGCCATGCGTCCTCGACCGCCGGCTTGAACGTCACCACCAGCACGCGCCGGGCGCCCAGCGCCCTGGCGAGCTGGTAGGTGGTGAAGGTCTTGCCGAAGCGCATTTTCGCGTTCCATAGGAAACGCGGAACGGCGCGCTTGTCCTCCGCCCAGCGCGAGCGATAGTAGTCGTGTGTCAGCCGCACCGCTTTGGCTTGCTCCTTGCGCATGGGGAAAGTTTCGTGGTGCGTGCCCGTGAATTTCTTGCCCGTGCGCAACTCGGCGAGGACGGTTCTCACGTCCCTCACGGTGCAGCGCATCCATTCCAGCGCAGTGTTCTCGAAGCCCTTGTCGACCAGCGCCGCGCGCACGGCGTGGTCGCTGAAAATCGAGCCATCATCGCGCTCGGCGGGTTCGTCCAGCTCGATGGTGACTTTGATCGCAGCGGTCTTGGTCTGCTCGGCAATACGTGCCTTCACGTCGCGCGTGGTCTGCCCGACTTTCAACTGTCCTTGGTGTGCGGCATCGTCAATCGAATAGGCGTAAATACGTGGACGCGCGACCGGCTTGGGCGCGAGGATTTCGTCGATGGGTTTACTCATCGTCGTCCTCGTCCACCGAGACTTCGTCGAACAGGTCGCTCGTCAGCTCCATCGGACGAACAATTTTCTCGATGAAGGCGACTTCGTCGTCGGTGAGGCCGTATTTCGCGTACAGGTCGGCATCTGTCCACGGCGTTGACCAGTCCTGTGTCGGCACGAAGGTGTAGACCTTGCGCGTGGTGTCTTGCGATGGTTTGTGCAACAGGATCAACAAGCGCGTCAATCGGCAGGCAAGGTAGGACAAAGCGCTTTCCGCCTCGTCCTTGGTGTCGAACGGACCAATGCACAGGTAAGTCTCGGAGGAGATGGAGCCCGGCTCGCCGATGAATGGCGTGCTGATGATGCGATGCGGATAGGTGTCGCGATTGCCTGTGCCTGGGGCGGCGCGGCCCACGTAAACCTTCCACTTGTCAATCAATTCGGTGCCGGTCGTAATCGAGTTTCTCGGTGTGTAGCCGGTGCCGCCGTTCTGATAGACGAGCACATCATCCGCGCGTTTTGTCGTCTTGCCTTTGAATTTCGTTTCAAGGCCGAACGGTTTTCGAGAGCTGACGAGCTGGTCGAAACGTCGATCATCAGGCAAGCATAGGGTTTGCTCGGCTGCTTGCTTGCGCTCCGCTGTCACAACCTTGTTCAGAATGGACAGGCCTTCGTTGAAGCGGATGAAAATGTCTGCGCCTGGTTCCATCAGCGGGCGCGTTGCGGTGGACGCCGGCCAGTCCTTGAAATGGGTGCTTACGCGGCAGTCGCCGGGGTTTTTGCGCTCCCACAGGAAGTAGCACACGCCACCCTTGAGCCCCACGCCAGGAAAGACATCCGCCGCACTCAGAAAATCGTCGATCGAGCGCAGACGCTGATCTGACAGCATGGTTTCCCGGAACCCATCCAGCCCCTTGCCGCCCGCGAACCAGCGGGACGGAATGACCAGTGACAAATAGCGCGGTTCGAGCTTCTTGGCCTGCTCGACAAACAACTGATAGATCGGCGCGGCACTCTTGCCGTGGCCGCCATCATCCAACTGGTATGGCGGATTTCCGATGATGACGTCGAACTGCATGCTGCCTCCAAAAAATTCCTTGATCCGCGCCTTGATGTCGTCGGCATGAATGAACGCATAGGCGTGCGTTTCGAGCGCCTCGCCGCGATCCAGCGTTCTTTTGCTGGCCCCGCAGAACGTGCACTTGTCGCCGTCCCACGCGTGCTCCACCCGCTCGAACCAGATGTTGCCCGCGTCGCTGTCGAACGAGCGGGCAATCGAATGCGCGCCCTGGGCGTGCTTGCTGCAGTACACACTGCGGCGCGCCAGCAGCGCGGTCAGTTGCGTGATGGCGATGCCGAACACCTGCCGGGTCAGGATGTGGTCCACCCGCGTCTGCAAGTCGGGTATCGCATTCGCCAAACCTTCGGTCAACCGACTAGTGATCTCGCGCAGAAACACACCGGACTTGGTGAATGGATCGAGGAAACGCACGTCCGGATTCGCCCAGATATTCGCCCCCTCGTGATCCGCCGCCCATGCGGCGGCCACGGTATCCAGCATCCGGCCAGCGAACTCCGGCGAAGTGAACACCTCGTCATTCGAAAGGTTCGCGATGCAGGTCAACACATCCGGGTTGCGTCCACGCAACGAAAAACTGGCCTGTTCGCTCATAGGGCGGCCTCCGCCGCAAGTTCACTGATCGTCTGTGTCGGATAGGTCTTGGTCGGGGTAAAGATTTCGTGCTTGCCCAAGTGCGCGAACAGCGAATCTTCCGCGCTGAAGGCCGAAGCGTGGGTGAGCACGTCGAAACGGAAGTCGCGTCGCTGGAACTTGCCCTTGCCCAGATAGCCCCATTCGGCAAAGGTGATCGGTCGCTTGCTACTGTCGAGCATGGTCAAGGCATCGCCGTGAACCAGGTTTTGCGCCAACACGAAGCTTGCCGCTTTGTAGAGGTCGTCGGCGTCGTTCAAGCCCAGGTACTCCGCGAATACCTCGAGCAGGTTATCCCGGCACTCGACGATGTTGTCAGGAAGCAGTTCGACCCCATAGATGCACATCAGGCCGAATAGCGCGTAGTGGCGCTTCTCGAAATCGGACTTGCCGTACTTGATTTCGACCGCAGCAAGTTTGCGCCGCAGGATCTGCACCAGGAAGTTGCCGCTGCCGCACGCCGGCTCCAAAAACCGGCTGTCGATCCGCTCGGTTTCGCCTTTCACCAGGTCGAGCATGGCCTCCACCATCCATGGCGGGGTGAACACCTCCCCGTGGTCGGCGACCCTTCGCTTCGACTTTACTAGGCTCATGGTGCGAATATCGTGGAAAGATGCATCTTGGTCGGCGGGCAGGTGACCCAGTTCGTTGCTTGTAAGGCTCGCCATATCCGTTCGTGTAGTTTCCCCGCGCCGATTATGCAGGAATAGCCGAGGCATCGGACAAGCCTAAATCAATTAGGTCAGTCACCTGTTTTCCGCATAACCCGCGCGATGAAACCAGCCAGCACGACGTTCTCGCGCTCGGCCAGTTCCGCATCGCGCGCGGCGTATTTCTCGAAGGTGCGCCAACGCATCCCCTTTGGCTTGTACGGTTCGCCGTACAGGTCGCTGGATTCGTCGCCCAGCTTCCGGCGCAACGCCCAGCGCTGCGCCTGGACGCGCGCTATGCCGCTTTCCCGCTGAGTAGCATATGTCGGCAAGGGCCGTATCGACATGCGGTGACAGAACCGCTCGATGCCGGAAAACTTGTACAGTTTGCGCGCGCGGCGTCCGGTGTATGGACAGTGTGCGTACCAGCGATGCCCGCCGTAGTGCAGCGGGATCGATGAAAGCTGGACGTCATACTTCACGGCTTCACGTTCGCCGTCACGCTTCGTGTGCGTGTACTCCAGCGTCAGCATGCCTTCGTCGCCCAGCATGCTCACGGCGTAGCCGATACTTGCGTACACATTGCCATCGCGTTTCCAACCCCATGCGCCACGCATGCCGTCACGCAAGTAGCCATCCCGGTGCATGCGCCACACGTCCAGTCGCAGCGCGCTTTCGATATGCGGCCGCCAGCCGCCTGGATACGTCATCCCTTTGCGTCCAGTCTGCGCAATTCGGCGGCTACGGCGTCAGTGACGGCTTCCTTTACGTCGTCGTCATCGTGCAGCATCGGAAACTTCGCGCGCTCGATGTGCGGCCTCGCCAACTGTTCGGCCACAGCGTCGCGCCCTGCCAATTGCTGGACGACAACCGTCACCGGTCGCGCAGCTTCGTAGCCTGGTCGGCCCATGACGTAGGACGCCAACCACGAGCGCGCCTGTGCATCGCCATTTTTCGCGGCCGCCAATGTTGCCGCGACGACTTCGCGCCAGTCATCCAGCGTCACGGCGTCCAGCATCGTTGCCAGATAATCGGTTTCGGTGCGGCGGTGTGTGTATGCGCCACGGATGTACTTCGATTTCTTCATGCTCCAATCTCCATGCGAAAGGGCGCGCAAACCACACGCGCCCTGGCCGAAAATAACCCTGCAAGACCCCGCAAACCCCGCATCTTCATGCCGCCTTCTCCCAACGTGCGGGGTCTGCGGGGTTTAGCAGGGTTGTTTCCGGTCGAGTGGCGATGCGTTGTACGGCCCACATGGCCACACCGTTGCGATCATCCTTGATGCGGGCGAATCGCAGGCTGCCCAGAATCTGCCCGGCGTGTTTGGCAATCCACGCTCCGAGGATGCGCCTATTCAGGTCGCGGCCTTGCAAGGCGATATCTTCCAAGGCATCGAGTAACGTCCCACGTGCGCGCGATGCGAAGTCGATAACCTTGCTTACCGTCATCGCATCGCCGTTGAAGTTTGCGTGCCATGCTTTCAGCAGCGCCGCTTGCTTCGCCGTCTGCGGGTCTTGCTCGAAACTGTCGGCAATCACGTTGTTGGGATCGGTCAGCATTGGCAGGCCGTCCGCCGCGCTGGTGCCTTGCGCTTCGGCGATGAGACGCGCGAGCCAGCAAATTGGCTGGCGTACCAGATCGTCCCAAATCTCAAACGTGGCGGTTCGCCCCAGCGCTTGTTTCGGACGCCCGGCTGCGATGAAGGCACGCACAAGGGTCAGCGCCGCGACGACGTGGCGTGTGTGGTCGCTGGCGATATATTGCGCCGGGTCGAAGTCGAAATCGCGCGCATAGGCCCGCTCCGTTTGTGCGTCGAGTCGGGCCACCAGCACACGGCGGCAGGTGTCGCCCGTCATGCGCAGGTTGTTGCCGGTCGCGAGAAACAGCGCGCGGTTGGGCAAGGTCGCGGTTTCGCTCGCGCCCAGCACGCGATCTCTGAATGACGGCGCGGTCAGGAACGCATCCAGCGCGGCGCCGCCCAATGGCTCACGCACGTTATCCCATAGCAGCACGCGCGAGCCTTCGCGCAGGGCGGCAAACAAGCGCTTGCGCATTTCTTCGTCTTCGGAAGCGGGCGGCAGGATCGGCGGCTCGTTTCCGGTCGCAAGGATGCCGATGCAGCGCGCAAGCAAGGTTTTGCCCGTGCCTGCGCTGGGAGCATCGAATCCAAACCCCGGCGTCGTCGGCAGACTCGCGCGCAGCGTCGCCGCGAGCATGGCCGCCAGAGTCACGGCGCGTGCGGCGTCGTCCACCAGCGGAAATTCCGCGAAGGGCTTCCAGAGAAACCGCAGCGCGGCCAACGCATCCGCTGGCGACGGCAATACGGGAACGCGCGGCGCGTCCGCTTGGTCCTGAAAGTACAGCAAGCCGGATGTTTCATCGAAACCGGGCACGTCAAGAATCGAACCATCCGCGCGCAGGGTCGGCGCGGTAATCACGGCAGTCAGTTTGCGGAAACCGCGTTCGCCGTGTTTTGCCATGATCGCCATGGCGACACCCGGTGGCGCGTCTTCGGGAATTTCAACGAATGCGCCGTCGGGCTTGGTCTTGACGCTGAAATACTCACTCACGCGGCCCATGTGATCGGTCAGCCAGTCTCGCCCCACGGCACGCGCACGGCCTTCGGCGACGTAGGCAATCGCGCCCTCGCCGAAGTCGAAAAGCTCGCCGCGTTCGCGCAGTACCGCAAGCGTGTTGTCCGTGGTATCGATGCGCATGCCGCGTCCGACTTGAACGCGCGCGGACTGGCGGCGCAACTCGAATCGCTGGCCGCCGTGATCGTGCGAAAACAGATAAGGGCGCGTGCCGCTTTTCAGGTTCGCCCACGCAATGCGGGAATCGTGCGGATCGCCGCCGAGCGGGTCGGCGAAACGTTGGCCGTGCCAATGATCGGGCCGGTCCAGAATCTCGCCTACGGAAACGCGCGTACCGTCGCGCGCGATCAGCATGAAGTTGCCCATCAAAACCCGATGCTCGGATGCCCGAATCAATACGGCCTTCGCTTCGGAAACGGGAATCTTCCGTTCGCCCGCCAGCATCGGCGCATGTTCTTCGGCCCATGCTTCACGCGCCGCCATGCATTTTGGTTTCACAGCCTCGCGCGCGGCGCGGCGCTGCTCGCTCGCCAGCTTCGCCGCCGCCTCGTCCAGTTCGATCAAGGCCAGATCGAACATTCCCGGCGCGTCGCCATACACGCGATGCTCGGGCGACTGGCGCTGCAAGCCATCGCGCAGGATCGGCGGTGCCGCGAAATCGAGCCGTTCGGGTTGCCACACGCTTGCATCGATCAGCGTGCGTTCCAGCGCGGAACCGGCTTTGCTCACTTCGCACCAACCGCGACCGCGCGCCCACAACAGCGATACCAGACGCTTGCCGGCATCGGTAATCGCTTTTGCATCCTTCACCGGGATATACAAACGATGTTTCGTATTGCCGGTAAGAATGCGCCCGTTCGCATCCGTGATGCCCGCCGATGCGGATGGCCGCCACAACATCGGCGCAGCGGCCAGCGCCGGGCAAACGTCAATCAAGGCGTCGCGCAACGTGTCCGCGTCGAACGTCGCGTTCGGTGCGCCGTCGTGGTCGAGCATCATCACACCCGGGCCAGACGAAAAAGTGAAGAATTCCCGTGTTCGCGCTATCGCCGTTTTGTCGTCGGGCACCTTGTCCGCTGTAACGACGGGCGAATCTTGCGGCGTGATGCCCCATGCGATGGCTTGCCCGGAATTCAGCGCATCGAGTGCGACGGCAAGTTCGTGAAGATCGCCAACGGCCACACGCTCGCAAGCGCCTTGCGTCATGTCGGCAGCAGCGGTCTTGACCAATACGCCATCACGCAACGAAAACACTTTTGTCATCGTGCGAGCGCTGTCGAAGCGCGTGAATTGCAATTGCCCGGAGGATTGGGGATTCGTATACTTCGTGCCGATCCTGCCAAGGTCAGCACCAGCCATCACGGCCCCGTCATCGGGGCCGTTTGCGTTTTCGGGCTTCGTCATGCCGCCGCCTTTGCAGCGTCCGCTGCCAGGCGTTCCGGGAGTGTGCGCAGGCTATCCGTATAGACGTAACGGCGCGTTCCGATGGTGAAGGTTTGCAGCTTGCCCGCACGCGCCAGCTCGAAGGCGACGCTGCGGCTGATGCCGTGTGCGCGGCAGGTTTCGACTAGCGGCCCGAAAGTCGGGGCGGTGGAAAGTTCCATGATCGGTTCCTCTACCGGGCAATCCCCCGGCGGGAATCCCTGCGGGTTTGCAGGAACCGATGAAACTTTATGTACGTCGGCGGGCGCTCTGTCCGCTAGCGGGCCGTCAGCGGATCGCGCGGGTTACTCTGTCCAATCTGGCAGGCGCCCGCGGACTGTGGAAAGTATCCGCTCGCATACGTCCGCAGAAACCGCATAGCCGGTTTGTTCCAGCTTAGAGCGAATGGCCGCTGCCGTAGTCATTCGGATATTCAGGCCGCTGGCTTCGACAAGACCAGCAATCACTTTCAAGCGCGCATCCGAATCGGCTTGCGGGGCGCGCGGCGCTTGCTGCTTCAATAGTTCAATCTCGCGCTTCAGCGTATCGCGCTCCGCTTCGAGCGATTTGTACGCATCTACCGTTATCGCATCGTGCGTCGCTCGCTCAACATCATCGAACAGCCAAGCCATGTGCTGCTTGCGGGCGTCGGCGGGATATTCACTGCGTATCCATTCTTTCAGGTCGGCATGCGCAATCGTTCGCCGCGGGCGTGCGACATGGTCAGTTACCTTGTGCCCGTCCCTTCCATAGGGAAGCTTTCCTAGTTCCATTGCCGCTTCTACCGCTTCCGAATGCACGGCAAGGCACGGGTAATGAATTAGCTCACCTTTTTGGACGCGCCAAGCTTCGGAAATCTGCGGCAAGATCGTAGCTTCTTCACCGGTTAGCCCGCACCACCGAATGGCAATATCAATCGGCTTGTAAAACGGTTTACGGATTCTGTCGCAATCTTCCCAAGGCGCTTTCACCTGCGCGGCGACTCGCGTTTGTTGTGCCTGTTTTGCCCAATTCATCATTCACTCTTCGTACCCTTGTGGTGAAGCCGCGCCAGCACCGCAGGGTGTACGGCGTCTTCGTCCCGTAGGATTAGGGAAGGTCTGATCAACCCATCGTAATCCGCGGCACAGATTCCAATTGTTCTCCGGCGGGCGTGAAAACGCCGGATCGCTCCTTGCAGACCGGCTTCCGTGCCGGTTTTTGCCTCAAATTTCCGCGCCGCAGGCGCAACTATCCTGTCGAGCCCAGGATTCGTTTGCGCGCCATCCACAAATTCGCCAACGCGAACAGCGTGGTGACCTGCGCACCATTCTTGGCCAAGCCGCGATAGCGCACCTTGACGAA
>Ga0208826_1000786_pt1 | contig 30554 bp, 26 predicted proteins | sample AD_UKC115_MetaG_FD_184451 | JGI IMG/M metagenome (GOLD analysis project Ga0208826, IMG submission 184451) | Active sludge microbial communities of municipal wastewater-treating anaerobic digesters from Hong Kong - AD_UKC115_MetaG (SPAdes)... | ecosystem: Engineered > Bioreactor > Anaerobic >...
TAAATGTAATGTGCAATAAGAATTTAATTCAACATTCTTATTTTCATCCTTACATCTTTTGTTGGTCTATCCATTGTTCTTGTTTGTACATTGGCTATTTTATCAATAACATTTAAACTAGAAATTACTTCTCCAAAAACGGTATAATTTTGGTCTAAAAAAGGCGTACCACCTATCCGCTCATAAATTTCTTTTTGTTGTTTACTGTAAACAAAGTTGGGTGCATTGGGTTTTATACGTTGTTCATACACTTGATTTAATTGAGCACTATCCATTTTTTTTCCTTGCACCAAATAAAACTGACAGTTGCTGCTTGCCTTTTCTGGATTGCCATCTCTTGCAGCAGCCAAAGCTCCTTTTTTATGAAAAAAATTATTTCTAAATTCTGCTGGTATTCTTTCATTACCTGGTGCTGAGCCATCTCCTAACATAGCAAGGCTATCAGCATGTTTACTTGTAGGATCGCCTCCTTGAATCATAAACCCTTTTATAACTCTGTGAAATAAAAGGCTATCGTAAAACCCTTGCTGAACAAGCTTAATAAAATTATCTCGGTGCAATGGTGTTTCATTGTACAAACGAACAATCATTACACCATAATCTGTACTTATTTCTACTAATCTTTCTTTGGTTGTAGTATTTTTTGTTACTGCTTTTTGAGCAAATAAGTTTATGCTAATTATAGAAAATGTAAGTAGTAAAATTTTCTTTATCATAAGAATTTAAAAATGTTTAAACCGCTGTAATTAAAATTCAATTTTTTCAAAGTAACGAAGTATGTGCTCTTTTAAAAAAACTTCTTGTTCTGCTAATGTATAATCAGGTGTAGCTTTTATTTGTTTAAAATGAGGCCAGTTGTCTTTATCTTTTTTTTCAAAAATAAAATAACCACTTGTTGCCAATAAAGTGCAAACTGCAATATGCATTAAATCTTGCTTTTCTTCCTTCGAAAATAGTCTAGGTTCAAAACCTGTTTCTTGCAATCCTATTAAAAATAAAGTTGTTTCCAAATCGGGTTTTTTACCAAATCTTTCTGCTAATTTGGTTTCTAATTTTTCCCATGCTTGTTGCACCAATTCAACTTGTGTACTCATGGCACAAATGTACTGTTTGTGTAATAAAGAAAAAGGTAAAAATTGAGTTTAAGACTTTTACTCCCTTACAATGTTTTGTGCACAATATATTTTACAATTTCATCTAATTCTTTAGCACTTTCATCAAGCATATTAAGTAGCTCTTGTACTTTATCACTATGCTTTTCATCTTTTAATAAACTTACTAATCCCAAAATATTTGAAAGCGGTTTTCGCACTCTATGACTTTGTTCCCAAGCAATTCTTTTTAATTTTTCTTCAATAGATTTTATTTCACTAATGTTTAAAAAACTCAGCATTACACCTATAATTTTACCCTCATCATCATACACTGGTTTAGTAGTCATTTTGTACCATATTTCTTTTTCAAAAGTTGGCAGCGATAAATTATCTTCAAAGTTGTTTTCTATACCATTAAAAGCTTCATTAAAACATCTTTCAAAACGTTCTTCTGTACCTGGTACCAATAATTTTCTTACATCAAAGCCCTCATGCAAATCTAAATTATAATATAGTTTTGATTTGTAGGCAGCCCCATTATTATAGGATATTAATTTTTTATTTTTATCAATAAAATAAATAGACTCAGTAGTACTATTTAACATAGCAAGCAATTTTTGCTGTGTTAAAATATGCCCCTTTTTTTCTATTGCATACGCAGTTGTAGAATAACCTACACCGCCTATTTCAACAGCTTTACTTTCCTCATTTATGATAGCAAGAAAATTCCATTTAGTGTGGCTATCTATATCATCATGTTTTTTATTTCTTAAATCTGCTTTTACAATATCGCTTGTATATTCTAAGCATTGCTGTGTTATTTCTTGAAAAGTTTGTAAAGAATCTTTATGTAAACAATTAGATAAATTTTCGCCAATGAAATTTGTATAGCTGTGAGCAAAACGTTTTTTAAATAGTCGGTTTGCATACAAAAGCTTTCCATTCAAATCAAAACGGATGAAGTAAATAGAAGGAGTCTTTTCTATAAAATACAATAACGACTTATACATTTTTTGTTTTTTTGATAAAAAAAATAAAAACCATCAAGCAATTATACAATAAACCTCCCCAATCATAGGGGTTATAAAGCTATATATAATTTTACTTAGAAAAAAAATAAAATCAATCTTTTTTTTAAGTAAGGTATTTACACTAATCATCAAAAGCATTTATACGCTTTTAAGGAAATTTTTTTATGTACGTTTGCAGCAAATACAAAGAAATATGTTACTAATAAGTACTTTAAGGCAAGATTCAGATTTTGTAAAAGAAAGATTAAGTGTAAGAAATTTTACTGACTTATCATTAGTTGATACCATTATTGCATTAGATGATAACAGAAAAAAAATACAACTTGAATTTGATAATACTCAAGCTACAATAAATGCTACAAGCAAAGAAATTGGGAAATTAATTGCACAAGGAAAAAAAGAAGAAGCCGAAAAAACAAAACAAGATGTAGCACAATGGAAAACAGATGCAAATAATTTAAGCACACAACTTTCAGCAATAGAAAAAGAACTGCACAACACTTTAATTCTATTACCCAATTTGCCTCACAGCTCTGTTGTAAAAGGAAAAAGTGCAGATGATAATGTTGTTGTAAAAGAAGGAGGAAATAAAATTTCTTTACCTGAAAATGCTTTGCCTCATTGGGATTTAATTAAGCAATACAACTTAGTAGATTTTGAAATTGGTGCAAAAATTACAGGCAGTGGTTTTCCTTTATATACTGGTAAAGGTGCTAAGCTACAAAGAGCACTCATACAATATTTTTTAGATTACAATACTGCTGCAGGTTACACAGAATTTATTCCGCCATTTATGGTTAATGAAGCAAGTGCTTATGCTACAGGGCAACTGCCAGATAAAGAGGGTCAAATGTATCATGCTACTGAAGATAATTTTTATTTAATTCCAACAGCAGAAGTTCCTGTAACTAATATTTATAGAGATGTAATTTTAAAAGAAACGGATTTGCCCATAAAAATGACTGCTTATTCCCCTTGTTTTAGAAGAGAGGCAGGAAGTTTTGGTAAAGAGGTAAGAGGATTAAACAGAGTGCATCAATTTGAAAAAGTAGAAATTATTCAAATAGTAGAACCAACAAAAAGTTATGCTGCTTTAGATGCAATGGTACAGCATGTAGAAACTTTGTTGAACCATTTAGAATTGCCTTATAGAATTTTACGTTTGTGTGGAGGCGATATGGGTTTTACTTCTGCTCTTACTTATGATTTTGAAGTTTGGAGTGCAGCACAACAACGTTGGTTAGAGGTAAGTAGTGTTTCTAATTTTGAAAACTTTCAAACCAATAGATTAAAATGCAGGTATAAAAATGCTGAAGGTAAAATGCAATTAACGCATAGCTTAAATGGCAGCTCGTTGGCTTTACCAAGAATTTATGCTGCATTGGTTGAAAATAATCAAACTACAGATGGCATACAACTACCTAAAGTATTGCATCATTATTTTGGTAATACTATAATTAATTAAGAGGTAAAACTATGTCTGTAAATAAAATTTCTTATCAAAATATTATTGCTCAATTAAATAATAAAGCAACGCTTGTTGCAGTAAGTAAAATAAAACCTGTAGAGGATATTTTAGCTTTATATAATTTGGGGCAAAAAGATTTTGGCGAAAATTATGTACAGGAATTGGTAGATAAACAAGCTCAACTTCCTACAGATATTTGTTGGCATTTTATTGGTCATTTACAAAGCAATAAAGTAAAATACATTGCACCATTTGTACATTTAATTCATGGCATAGATAGCTTTAAATTATTACAAGAAATAAATAAGCAAGCTGTAAAAAACAATAGAATTATTAAGTGTTTGCTGCAAGTACACATTGCACAGGAAACTACAAAATTTGGTTTTGGATTAAATGAATTAAACGATTTATCTATGCTACAAAATTTATCCAATGTTCAGGTTGTAGGTTTAATGGCTATGGCATCTTTTAGTGATGATAAGCAATTGGTAAGAAACGAATTTAAACAACTGAAAAAATTATTTGATACTTTAAAAATAATACAGCCACAGTTTTCAATTTTATCTATGGGTATGAGCGATGATTATACTATTGCCTTAGAAGAAGGTAGTACTATGATTCGTATTGGAAGTTTGCTTTTTGGTAAAAGAAATTAAATAAAAAATACCCATTTGTGGGTATTGGAATGTAATTTTTTAAAACTCAATATTGCACTTGAATAAGCAATTTACTTGTTCATTCTTCAAGGGGTAGCTGATGGTATTTGCCATCAGCTTTTTTATTTAAACAAATATTTTGTGTAAAGAAAAGTTATAAGAAACGTCAAAAGATTTAATAACTAAAAAACCCCTTATTTTGCAACCTCAATTATAAAAAATGGAATACAGTAAATTAATTTCAGTTACAGGTTTGCCAGGTTTATTTGAATTAGTAGGAAGCAAATCAGACGGTGCTATAGTTAGAAATTTAGAAGATAAAACAACCAAATTTGTAAGCAGCCGTATTCATAATTTTTCGCACTTGGAAAGTATTGAAGTTTATACTATTCGTGAGAATGTAAATCTTATAGAAGTATTTAAAGCAATGGAGGCAAGCAACGAAACTATGCCTAATGAAAAAGACGCAAAAGCGGTAAAAGCATACATGGAAAAAATTTATGGCGATATTGATTTTGAACGTGTTTATGCAAGCGATATGAAAAAAATGATAAAATGGTTTGGCATTTTAAAAAGCAATAATGTTGAATTGAAATTAACTGAACAGGAAGAAGAAACTACTTCTGAATCTGAAGCATAAAATATTTTCTAAAAAAATTAAAAAGCCACTAAAATTAAGTGGCTTTTTTTATTAGTACATTAGCAAATTATTTTTTAATAGATTACCATGAAGCATAAACTATTTTTTTTACTCGTAGCAATACTATTTCTTAATTTTTCTTATGCACAAAAATTTTCAGAAAAATCAGCAACTGCAATTCATTGGGCAGATAGTGTTTTTGCTTCATTAACACCAGAACAAAAAATTGCTCAGTTAATGATAATAAGAGCTCACAGCAATTTAGGAAATGAACATGTACAAAAATTAACTCAGCTTATTCAACAATATAATATAGGAGGTTTATGTTTTTTTCAAGGTGGTCCTGTAAGGCAAGCAAATCTTACTAACTATTATCAAAGTATTGCAAAGACACCTTTAATGATTTGTATAGATGGAGAATGGGGTTTAGGAATGCGATTGGATAGTGTAATAAATTTTCCAAGACAATTAATGTTAGGTGCTGCACAAGATGCACAACTTATATATCAGTTTGGTAAAGCTGTTGGTGAGCAATGCAAACGATTGGGCATTCATGTAAATTATGCACCAGTTGTAGATATAAACAACAATCCCAATAATCCAGTAATTAATGACAGAAGTTTTGGAGAAGATAAATACAAAGTGGCATTGTTTGGAACACAATATATGCAAGGCATGCAAGATGTTGGTGTAATGGCTTGTGCAAAACATTTTCCTGGTCATGGAGATGTTGATGTAGATAGCCATTTGGATTTGCCTATTATTAATAAATCCAAACAACAGTTAGACAGCTTAGAACTTTATCCTTTTAAACAATTAATTAAAAAAGGAGTTGGAAGTATTATGGTTGCTCATTTATTTATTCCAGCTATAGATACTACAAACCATCTTGCAACATCATTATCTAAAAAAAATGTTACAGAGTTATTGAAAAATGAGTTGGGTTATGAAGGAATAATTTTTACAGATGGTTTGGAAATGCAAGGTGTAAAAAAGTTTTTTCCTGACGATGAAGTTTCAGTACAAAGCCTTATTGCTGGCAACGATATGCTTTGCTTACCCGAAAATGTGCCTAATAGTATTGCAAAAATTTTAGAAGCAATACATCGAGGAAAGCTAAGCTGGGAAAGCATTAACAAGAGTGTAATGAAAGTTTTAATTGCAAAATATAATTTAGGGTTGAATGAAAAAAAACAAATAGAAGTAAATAATTTAGTAGAAGACTTAAACAAAAATACCAATGAAATAAAACAGCAAATTAGCCAACAAGCATTAACACTTTTAAGGTTGAATAATAAAAAACTCTTGCCGCTTCATAGTAAAAAAAAGGTTGCATTTGTTGGTATAGGTTTGCAGCAACCCAACAGTTTTGCAACTGCTATTCAGGAAAAATATAAAGCATCTGTTTTTTTATTAGACTACAACGATAGCAGTTCTTTAGCTACTTTAAAAAATCAATTAAATGATTTTAAAACCATTATTGTAGGTATTCATAATTATAGCAGAAGACCAGCTAATAATTTTGGATTGAGTAATAATGCAATAGAACTAACTCAATTTTTAGCTGAAAAAGAAAATGCTATATTATTTAGTTTTGGAAATCCTTATGCCATAAAAAACTTTTGCAATGCAAAAAATTTAATAGCCTGTTATGAAAATGATTCTATAACACAAATAAAAGCATTTGAATTATTGCAAGGCTCATTCTCAGCAAAAGGAAAATTGCCTGTTACTATATGTGATAATTTTAAATTTGGCGATGGCATTACTTACAATTACTACATGCCTTATGAACAAAATGATTGTTCGAAATTTGTAACCATTGATAGTATTGCAACAGATGCAATACAAAAAAATGCAACACAAGGTTTAGCCATTCTTGTTGCAAGAAAAGGGAAAATAATTTACCATAATAATTTTGGATTTACAGATACAACACATCAGCAATTAGTGAATGATAATACAATTTACGACCTTGCTTCATTAACAAAAGTTACTGCAACAACAGTAGCAATAATGAAGCTGTACGAAGAAAAAAAAATTAAATTAGAAAAAACAGTAGGTGATTATTTGCCTTGGTTACTAAACACAAACAAAGCAAGTATAACCATTAAAAATCTTTTATTGCATGAAGCAGGTTTAGTGCCTTACATAAAATTTTATGAACAAGTTATAGATACTACAACTGGCAAGCCTTTACTTGGTTTTTTCAATAAAGAAAAAAATAGTTTTTATACTTATCCTGTAGCCAATGAAATGTTTTTAAGAAACGATGTAAGGAATCAAATTTATGCAAGTATTGTAAGCAGCCCACTTACAGAACAAGGGAAATATGTATATAGCGACAACAGTTTTATTTTATTGGGATTAATTGTAGAAGCTGTAACTGGTAAGCCTTTGAATGAATATGTAAAAGAAATTTTTTATCAGCCATTACAGATGACAAGCACTACATTTCTTCCAAGCGAACATTTTGTGTTGAACAATATTGCCCCAACAGAATTAGAAAAAAAATTTCGCAATCAACTAATTCATGGTTTTGTACATGATGAGGGTGCAGCCATGTTTGGAGGAGTTGCAGGTCATGCAGGTTTGTTTAGCAATGCTTATGATTTGGCACAGTTGTATCAAATGCTGTTGAATAAAGGAAAATTGAACGGAAAAAGATTTTTACAAAAAAAAACTGTTGAATTATTTACAAAATATAATAGCACAACAAGCAGGCGTGGCTTGGGTTTTGATAAACCAGAAAAAAATAATTTCACTACTTCAAATCCTTATCCTTGCTTTTCTGCATCTTCAAAAACCTTTGGACATACAGGTTTTACAGGAACTTGTGTTTGGGTAGATCCTGCTAAAGATTTAGTTTTTGTTTTTCTATCCAATAGAATTCATCCTTCTCGTGATAATAATTTACTCAATACCTTACACATAAGAAATAAAATTCAAGAAGCAGTTTATCAGGTTATTCATTAATTTAATTCTCTTCAAAGCAATATAGAATAAGGGTTATTGGGTATTTGTAATATTATCAATTTCTTTTATCTTCGTACACTTAAACTTATTTTATGCGTAAATATTTCCCTCAACAATTATTTATTGTTGCCATTATTTTATTAATTACTTCGTGTGGTAAAAAAGCACCTAACGAAGCAAAATACATTCCTAAAAATGTATCTATGGTAGTTGCTATCAATCCAAAATCTTTAGAAGAAAAACTAAAGACTGGTAATTTAACATTTGATAGTATTACAAATCGTATTTTATCGAACGATAAAATTTTTACTGAAGAAAATAAAAAGGAATGGGAAGATTTTAAAAACAGTGGCATTGATTTAGAAAATAATTTTTACTACTTTATGACTCAAAAAGGTTCTTTAAATGCCGATTTAAGAACAACTATAAACATAATGGCGGTAATGAAAGATGAAGCTAAGTTTGATAAATTTATTAGAGAACAAAAAGATATTAATGCAGCAGATATAGAAAAAAGCAAAGATTTCTCAATTGTAAAAACTGGTAAGGATGTAGTTATGTCATGGAATAAAGAGGTGGTAATTTTATCTATAACTTTAGAAAAAGCAAGTGGCACTTTTGATGAAAGTGGAAATTATATTGAACCAGATTTATCTGCTATACAATCTAAACTTATATCAGAAGTAAAGAGCTATTACAGTTTAAAAGAAAATGAAAGTATTGCCTCTGTATCTTATTTTAAAGATATGTTTAAAGATAAGGCAGATGGGTATATGTTTAGCACTACATCTGGTGTTTCAAGTTTACTAAGTTCATCGCCTTTCAATATTCCTAAATTGCAGGAGCTTGTAGAGGGCAATTATTCTACATCTACTTTTAATTTTGAAAATGGAAAAATTGATGTAAAAAGCAAAAGCTATCTAAATCCTTTTTTAAGTAGTTTAGTTAAAAAGTATGGTGGCAAAGAAGTAAATGAAGATTTTGTAGAAAACTTTCCTTCTCAAAATATGAATGGTGCACTTTTAATTTCTTTCAATCCTGAGTTGTTAGATGCTTTATTAAAAGAGTTGGAAATAAGAGGTATGGTTGATGGATTTCTTTCTAAAGAAGGCTTAACCAGTGCTGATATTTTTAAAGTTTTAAAAGGAGAAATAAATTTTGCACTATCTGATTTTTCTTTAACAACAAAAGAAGTTCCTTATAATTCAAGTATAGATGGTACTCCTTCAACCTACTCTACAACTGTTCCTTCTTATAAATTAATATTTGAAGCACCAGTAGGCGATAAAGCAGCATTTGAAAAAATTATGAACAAAGCCGTAGAAATGAATTTGCTTACCAAAACCACTACAGGTTATGAAGGTGGAGAAATGATAAACTCTACTGGAATGTATTTTATGGCAGATGACAAAAAAATTGTTTTAGCTAGTGATAAAGAATTTTACAACACTTATCTTGCTAAGAAAACTAAATCAAATATAAGCTCTGATATTTTGAAAAAATTTGATGATAAAACAATTGCGGCTTATATAGATTTTAATAGTATTATCAACGGAATGTTGCCAAGTATAAAAGACTCTACAGTTTTAAAAGGAATGAATATTGTAAATGGAACATTTACGAATCTTGTTTCTACTGTAGAAAAATTTGATGGGAAAAGTATGAATGGAAAATTTGAAATAAATATGAAAAATACAAAACAAAATAGTTTAGTAAGTTTTGTAAATATGCTGTCGGATATTTTTAAAGTAATAAAAGAAGATGACAAAAGCAGGAATGAAATAATAGCAGATTAATTTTCAGTTTTATACATACAACTTTTTATACACACAGAGGCTGCTTTAACAAGGCAGCCTCTGAGTATTTTGCCTACAATTATATTTTTCTATTTTTAGTATAGTTTCGTTTTCTTGAATTGAAAATGAAATAATTTAAAACAAAATATTTCTTTAAATAATAAAACGTACTTTAAAAGTAGTGCCTACATTTTTTTCAGTTGTAAAAGATATGGTGCCATTGGCTCTTTCTACAATGCCTTTGCAAATGGCTAAGCCTAAGCCTGTACCAGAAGATTTTGTAGTAAAGTTGGGCGTAAAAATATTTTGCTTCATAGCTTCATCAATACCAGAGCCATTATCTGTAACTTTTACCTCAATAGCATTATTTGTTTTGCTTTGCGAAATAATAATACGAATCACTTCATTTTCGTTGGAAGCTTCAATGGCATTGGTAATAAGGTTTTTAAACAAACGACTTATTTGTGCCTTATCTGCATAAATAGAATAAGGCTCATCATTTTTAATCCATTCAATAATAATATTATCACGGGTTTTATATAATTCAATTAAGGAGGCTATTACATCGCTTACATTAAATAATTCTGGTTGCTGGTTTTCAATATTTGCAAACTGTGAAAAATCGCTAGCAATTTTTGATAATTGTTCTATTTGTTCTATTAAAGTATTGGTAACATTATTGGTTAATTCTTTGAAATTTATTTTTTCGGAATTAATGGATTTTTGTAAGTATTGAACACTCAGCTTCATAGGTGTTAAAGGGTTTTTTATTTCGTGTGCTACTTGCCTTGCCATTTCTCTCCAAGCTCCTTCTCTTTCACTTTTAGTTAATGCTTTTACACTGGCATCTAATTTACGAACCATAGTATTGTATTCATTAATTAACCCTCCAATTTCATCATTTTTATTCCATACAATTTCTTCATTTTTGAAACCAATATTTATAGCTTTCATTTTTTCGCTAATCAAATTGTACGAAGCAGTAATTCTGCCAGTTGCTGTATATGCCACAGCACCAGCTAATAAAAAAATAAAGGCATTCAAATTCATTAAGGTAGAAAGCAAACCAGAAATTTCCTGATTTAATTCTTGTTGAGAATTTAAGTAAGGAATATTAATGTAGGCATAAGTATTACCTGCTTCATCATTTACAGGTGCATAGATGCTTAAATATTTAAAGCTTGCAATTTTTTCGGATTGAATGTAACGAGATTTTTTATTATCGTTTAAAGCTATATAGGCAGTAGGTTGCAACTTTTCGCTTAACAACTGTTTGTTGAAAATGTAAGGTTGCGTAGAGGCTATTAATGTGCCAGAAGTATTGTATAAATTAATGTCTGTGTTAAATATTTCTGCAATATCGTTAATGGTTTTTTCTAAGCTGTTACCAAAACCAAGTGTAGTAAAATCAAGCATATCATCAAAAGCAAAATGAGCATTGGTTGCTTTTAATTTTTCTTCTACCTGATTAGCAATAACCTGAATGTTTTTTGAAAGTCTGTCATGATTGTTTTCATTAAACCTGTAAATAAAAAACGAAATAGTAGTAATACCAATTACTACAAACGAAAGTAAACTAACAGCAATAATAGTAGCCTGTATTTGCGTTTTGATATTAAAATGAAAAATAGTAAAAAGCTTTTGTATGTTGAATTTTGTTTTTGTAAAAAATATAACACTATGTAATAGTGCTACCACAATAAGAAAAATACAAAACAAATAAGCAAACAAAGTAAGCAACTCCAATATTGCAGCATTCTTTTTTACAATTACTACAATTTTTCCATTGTTATTGGTGTACCATAATTCATTGTAGCCTTGTTGTTCTCGGAATTCAAATTTTTTTGATGGTATATTGTTTTTTGAAAGTGTTGATGGAAAACTATAATCGTTGAAATTATTAATGAGAATGCCATTGTTGTAAACTGCATAAGAATAATGTGTATTAAAATCGCTGGATAAATCTTTTACTTGTTTAAACAATTCAGGATACAAAGCTTCGCTTTTGTATTGCTTGGGTTTTACCATTACAAATAAATAGCCCAGTATTTGTGTGTCTTTTAAAACTGTTTTTTCGTAAATAAAATTTTCTTTTTTAGAATTACTTTCAAAGCTGTACAAATGGGGAATAGAGGTTGCTTTGCTATTGTTTTCAATAATTGTTTTAACTACTGAAAAAGGGATAGAATCCTCGTTGTACAAGGGTTTGAATGATTTGTCATAAGTGTAAATTTTAGTTTCATATTTATTAAGATAACCCGAAAAATTTTCATTTACCAAGCTGTCTTTAATAAACTTATTAGAAAACTCCTGATTAAATCTATTAAAATTATTTTGTAAAAAATAATCGCTGAAATTGGTAGTTGCAATTTTGAGTAATGTTTCGCTGTTGGGGTCAATTTGTTCTGCTAATTTTTCTGCCCATATTTTTCGTTGTTCTTTTTCAATATAATTATTTTGTTGAATGATAAGAGCAGCAACAGATACAGAAAAAAACATAATCCATAAAACAAAAAACGATGAGTTGAATAAATAAACAGCAGTGTCTTTTTTTCTTGTATTGATAATACTTACAAACAACATTAACCAAACAAGAATTATAGAATTAGTAACAGCAGCAACACTACCAATTTGAAAACTTATAACCACTAATCCTGCTACTGCAATAGTTAATAATTGTAAGCTTAATTTAATTTTTTTATCGAAAATATTTTGTAAAAGAATGTGTGATAAATGATAGAATCCAATGACACATAAACTAAGAATAACAAAACTTACCAGGCTATAAACAGATAGGCTAAAAAAGTTGGTTACGTCTAACGAAATTTTAGAATCCAGTACAAGGCTTTTTATAGTGCTTGTAGTAATAAATGTTGCAGCTACCAGTAAAACAAGTTGTATAAAAGGTAAAGTTTTTTGAACTGTTTTTTGTGTAAATAAAGAAATATTTGTTGTTGTATTTTTCTTGTAATTGAATTTGTAAAATAGTATCAACCATAAAATAAATATTGTGTTGATAAACAAATCTCCCAAAGAAGGATTGAAAAAATTAGAAGCATAAATAGAGGGGTCGAAGAGTGTAAGTCTGCTAAAATTAAAAGGGAAATTAGTAGTATAAGAAATTCCTCTTAGTACCAACAATATAGTAAACAAATAAAAAAACGCTTGAGCAAAAGTCTTTTGCTGCAAGGTTTTCATAGAAAATCTATGAATGTAAACCAAAATACACATTATGGCAATGGTGCGTAAAATAATGGTAGGCAAATCATAATCAAGGTTTACATCAAGCGTTTTTTTGCTTATTTTAAAAAGTTCTTTTTGATTGCTGCTTACAATAGGCAAAGCATTTGCATCATCACTTATTTGGTAATATTTTTCAATTTCAGGATGCCCGGCAAACGAGCTTTTTAAGTAATTATTTTCAATAAAATAATGAAACCTAATAGGTATTAAAGCAGCAACAATAAAAGATTGATGGTTTACACTAATTGTTTGTTTAATAAATTCAAAAGAACCATTTTGGTATTGCACAAAATAATTTCCATCTGCTTTTAACACATCTTCTTTTGAAACAGTGTAGTTGTTATTGTTCCAATACAATAAATTTTGTTCTTGAAAAATATAAATGCCAAAAGGAAAAGTAGTGAGTTGAATTTTATCGCTAACATTTGTTGGAGAAACAATAATTTTTTTTAGTAAAACTGTATCTGCAACAAAGTGCAAAAACTGATTTTCGTTTTGATGTATTGAAGCTGTTAAATGCTCTTGCACTTTTGCTGGAGAAGCTGTATAAGTAATATATTTTGTTACTACAATAGAAAAAATAAAAAGTATTGCAGCCAAGAACAATAAAATATTTCTTTTAAAAAAAACTATTTTAAAATAGGTATTCAACTGTTTTAATTTTGTTTTTTAACTTCATTCCATATTGCATCCATTTCTTCCAAACTCATATCAGATAAGGCTTTGCCCTGCTGTATTGCAATAATTTCCATGCTTTGAAATCTTTTTAAAAACTTTTGATTGGTTTTTTCCAAAGCACTTTCAGCATCTACCTTCAAAAACCGTGCATAATTTATTAAGCTAAACAAAACATCGCCCAATTCTTCTTCAATGGCTTGTTGTTGCTTATTAAAAATAGCTTCTTGCAATTCGTTCATTTCTTCTTCTACTTTTTTCCAAACATCTTCTTTATTTTCCCATTCAAAACCTACTAGTTTTGCTTTTTCCTGCATTCGTGTAGCTTTTATTACAGCAGGTAAGCCTTTTGGCACACCACTCAAAACACTTTTCTTTTTACCTTCTTGTAATTTTATTTTTTCCCAATTACGTTTTACATCATTTTCATCATTCACTTTTACATTGCCATAAATATGCGGATGTCTTACAATAAGTTTTTCGCAAATACTGTTAATTACATCATTCAATAAAAATTTATTTTCTTCTTTTGCAATTCTGCTATAAAATAAAATGTGCAACAATACATCACCCAATTCTTCTTTTATATTATCCCAGTCTTCATGTGTTATTGCATCAGTAAGTTCGTACAATTCTTCAATAGTCATGGGGCGTAATGATTGAATAGTTTGCTTTTTATCCCAAGGGCATTGCTCTCTTAATTCATCCATTATTTTAACTAATCTTAAAAAATTATTGCTTAAAGAATTTTCCTGCATAACACTATTTATAAAATTGAAAATGCTAATTAATACTTAAAAGTACAGCATTTTACTCCACTAATGTATGTTATGTTCTCTACAATTTTGAATGTTGTTCTTGTAGTGATTACTTTTGAAATATAATAACAGTTATGAAATATTTTTTTTCAATTTTACTGATAGGTTTATTATCACACACAAGTTTGTTTGCACAATATTATTACAACGATATTATTGCAACAGAAAACACCAATCAGTATCAAAAATTATTAAAGCAAAATAAAATTAGGAGTATTAAAATTATCAATAAAGATATTGATGGTAGTGTGGTAGAAGATTTTTTGGTAGAGCAAATGATTAATGCTGATGCATCTGTAATTACCACTTCATCTAAAACATCAAAAGGTAATAAATCTGTTTTAAAATCTTTTTTTACAAACAATGCTATTTCTAAAACAACCAATGAAGGTGATGGTGTATCAAATACTACCTTTTATACTTATGATGAAAAAGGAAAAATTAAATACATAGAATCTTTTACAAAAGATACTTTTATTACTACTCAATCCAATGAATTGCATGAGTGGCAATACAATAATAATGGCATTCCTGAACGATTATTGAAAATAAAAAACAATAAAGATACTACTGTTGTGAGCTTTGTATTAGATGAAAATAATTTAGTAGTAGAAGAACACTGGAAACGAAATGGAAAAGAAATAGAAGTTTATTATTATTATTACAACAACAAAAATAAACTAACAGATATTGTACGTTATAACCAAAGAGCAAAAAAAATGTTGCCCGATTTTATGTATGAATATGATGATAATGGCAACATAAAAAAAATGATAGAAGTAATAGCAGGAGGCAGTAATTACAACACTTGGTATTATACTTACAACACAAATGGGTTAAAAGAAAAAGAAGTGTGTTACGATAAAAAGAAACAACTTTTAGGCTCATTAGAATATTTGTACAACAACTAATGCTTTACAATAATGATGAACGTTAAATCTATGCTTGCAAAGCCTTTTGCAGCAATAATTCATAAGCAAATAAAAAAAGGAATGCTTAATGCTGTTCAAGACCAGCAAGCTATTTTTAAAGATTTAATTAATAAGGCAAAGCAAACCAAATTTGGTAAAGATCATTTTTTCAACAACATACATACGCATCAAGATTTTGCTAATGCAGTTCCTGTAAGAGATTATGAACAAATAAAAAATTACATTGAATTAATTAAAGAAGGCAAGCAAAATATTTTGTGGAAAGGCACTCCCATTTATTTAGCAAAAACAAGTGGTACTACAAGTGGTGCAAAATATATACCCATAACCAAGGATTCAATTTCTAACCATATCAACACAGCAAGAAATGCCTTGTTGTGCTATATGAGTGAAACAGGAAATACTGCATTTGCTTCGGGTAAAATGATTTTTTTGAGTGGTAGTCCAGTATTGGAAAGAATAGGAAATATACCAACAGGTAGATTGAGTGGTATTGTAAATCATCATGTACCAAAATATTTAAGAACCAATCAACTACCCACTTACGAAACAAATTGCATAGAAGATTGGGAAGAAAAGTTGGAAAAAATTGTTGCAGAAACCATTACAAAAAACATGACTTTAATAAGTGGCATTCCACCATGGATGCAAATGTATTTTGATAAACTTACAGAAAAGAGTGGTAAAAAAATTGCAGAACTTTTTCCAAACTTTAGTGTAATGGTGCAAGGTGGTGTAAATTTTGAACCTTATAAAGCAAAGCTTTTTGAAAGCATTGGTAAAAAAATTGACAGCATAGAATTGTTTCCTGCCAGCGAAGGTTTTTTTGCTTTTCAAAATTCTCAACAAGAAGAAGGTTTATTGCTCAATACCAATAGTGGTATTTTTTATGAATTTATTCCTGCCAACGAAATATTTAATGAAAACCCTACCAGACTTGCATTGCAAGATGTAAAGGTGGGCGAAAATTATGCTTTAATTATAAATAGTAATGCAGGTTTATGGGGTTATAATATTGGCGATACTGTAAAATTTGTGAGCACTAATCCTTATAAAATTGTAGTGAGTGGCAGAATAAAACATTTTATTAGTGCTTTTGGCGAACATGTAATTGGTGAAGAAGTTGAATATGCTTTGTTGCAAGCAGCTCAAGAAGAAAATATAAAAATTGTAGAATTTACTGTTGCTCCAAATGTGGCACAAGGCAAAGGAAAAAGTTTTCATGAGTGGTTTATAGAATTTGAAAATACACCAACAAACATGAACAGTTTTATTGAAAAAGTAGATGCAAATCTTCGTAAGAAAAATGTGTATTACGATGATTTAATTAAAGGAAATATTTTGCAGCAACTGCATATCAACTGTGTTAGAAAAAATGGATTTATAGACTACATGAAAAGTATAGGAAAATTAGGTGGGCAAAATAAAGTACCACGCTTAAGCAATGATAGAAAACTGGCAGATGAACTGATGAATTTTTTGTAATAATTTTTAAATTAAGTATTAACTCCTGTACTATTTATTTTATTTAAAATTTGATGTGCAACTTCCATCGCTAAATAGCCATCAATTTCGTTTACAACTGTAGGTTTATTGTTGAGAATGCTATCTACAAAAGCTTCTAACTCTAATTTTATTGCATTGGCTTCAGGAATTACAGGATTGGCAACAGCTATTGTTTTCTTGCCTTTGGGCGTTTCTACATCAAAAGCAAAAACATTTTTATCGTTGGGCTCTCTTTGTTTTATAATTTCTGTTTTCTTATTTAAAAAGTCAATACCAATGTAACTATCTTTTTGAAAAATTCTCATTTTACGCATTTTTTTCATGCTAATTCTACTACTTGTAAGATTGGCAACACAACCATTGTTAAATTCAATTCTTACGTTGGCAATATCTGGTGTATCTGTCATAACAGCAACACCATTTGCATGGATATTTTTTACACCGCTTTTTACTAAACTTAAAATAATATCCAAATCATGAATCATTAAATCTAAAATTACACTTACTTCTGTACCTCTTGGATTAAATTGTGCTAAACGATGTACCTCAATAAACATAGGGTTTAGCTTTAAATCTTTTATGGCAAGAAAAGCAGGATTAAATCTTTCAACATGGCCAACCTGCATTTTTACATTAGCTTCACGAACCATATCTACTAAAGCTTTAGCCTCTGAAATATTGTTGCACAAAGGTTTTTCTACAAATACATGTTTGCCTTTTCTTACAGCTTTCATGCAAATTTCGTAATGCCAATCAGTAGGTACAACCACATCAATAACATCACAAGCATCCATTAATTTATCTTCATCCATATAGCGTTTAATGCCATAGGTGGCAGTAACTTCTTTAGCTGCATCGTTGCTTGGATCAAAGAAGCCAACAATTTTTACTCCCTCAATTTCTTTCCAGTTGTTTAAATGAAATTTGCCTAAATGACCTACACCAAATATGCCTACTTTGAGCATAAAATTTATTATTAAAATTCGTTTTTGAAAATTATTTTTTGAAAGCGTAAAGATAAATAAACAGCTTACCTAAAATGTTGTAAATGTTAGTATGTGGAAATATTGGTACTAAGTTCAAAAATGGAATAGAAATAATTATTTGTGTAATTGTTGTATTGCAGTTGCAAATTCCAATAAGTTTTGAAATCTTAAATCAATATGTTCATTAGGGTAAGGAGTTTCTGGGTGTGTAGTTGCTACAAATACAGTGTGCATTTTTGCATTTCTGCCAAATTGCATATCACTTAATTTGTTGCCTACCATTATACTTGTAGAAAAATTGATGAAAGGAAAATCAGCCTTTGCCTGAAAAGCCATGCCAGCATTGGGTTTTCTGTTTGGCGATGAATTTTCTACATCGGAACAATGATAAATTTTATCTATTCTTCCTCCAGCAATTTCAATTTCTTTTACCATGTGTTGATGTATATTTTGTAAATCGTTTATGTGCATTAAACTTTTGCCAATGCCTCGTTGATTGGTTACTACAACTATGGTTTTGAAAAATGGATTTAAAATTTTTAAGGCTTCTTTTACATGATCGTAAAAATGAAATTCGTTCCAGTTAAGTATGTAGCTGTTTTCTTTTTCATGATTAATAACACCATCTCTGTCTAAAAATAATGTCCATGTATTGTTGATTGCTTGTAAGTTTAACATAAAAAAAGATGCTAAAAGTTTTTGTAGTACAAGTGTGCGACGCAACTAAAGTTTAATAAAATTACAAAAGCTTAGTTTCAAAAAATATTAAAATAATTGTTCTTCTACTAACTGACAAATAATGTGTCCCAATAAAATATGACTCTCTTGAATGCGTGGTGTATCGGTGCTTGGAACGTTTAATAAATAATTACTTAACGTTTTCATTTTGCCTCCTGTAGCACCTGTAAACGCAATGGTTGTAATGTTTTTGTTATGTGCTACTTCAAAAGCTTTAATAATATTATTGCTGTTGCCACTTGTAGATAAACCAATAATTACATCGCCAGCATTACCAATTCCATCTAACAATCTTGCATACACTACATCGTAACTGTAATCGTTTGCAACTGCAGTAAGATAAGAAGTATTGCAGTGCAAAGCCTCTGCTGGCAAGGCTTTCCTGTCAGTGTAAAATCTGCCACTAAACTCTGCTGCTAAATGTTGAGCATCTGCTGCACTACCTCCATTGCCACAAAACAAAACTTTGTTGCCATTTTTAAATGCTTGTACAATTATTTCTACACAATCGTTTACAGTTTGTATTAAAGTTTCGTTGTTGAGAATTTGTTGTTTTACATCAACTGATGCTTGAATGATAGATTTTATTTTTTGACTCATAGTATGTTGTGTTGTTTTATTTTGAAGTCCAGGTTCTTAATCCATTTTTAGTAAGAGAGTAAGGCTTTACTTCGCCACCAAAGGTTTTCAGGGTTTCTATAACATGGTATCTTGAATTGGCGGGGCAATAAAAAATCATAAATCCACCACCGCCTGCACCACTTATTTTACCTCCAGTAGCACCTGCTTTTTTAGCAGCTTCATAAATATTTTCTATGTTGGTGTTAGAAATATTGTTTGCCATTTTTCTTTTTTGTTGAAAACCAAAATCCAAAATTTCGCCAAACTCGTTTAGCTTTCCTCTCAGCAAAGCTTCTTTCATCATTTTAGCTTGCGCTTTTAATTGGTGCATGGCTTCTATGCTTTTTTCGTTTTTGCTTACTACATTTTTTTGCTGTTCTTTTATAATAGTTGCACTTTCACGACTTGTGGCTGTAAAATATAAAACCAAATTATTTTCTAACTCACTCAAATATTCAGGTCTTATTCTTAATGGATTTACAATTACTTTATCGTTGGCATAAAACTCCATAAAATTTACGCCACCAAAAGTTGCTGCATATTGATCTTGTTTGCCACCTGCTAATTTCAAATCATTTCTTTCTATTTCGTAAGCATAGTGTGCTATATCGTAATCGCCCAAAGGAAGTTTTAGCATTTCTACAAATGCACCAATAATGGCTACAACCAAAGTAGATGAAGTGCCTAAACCACTTCCTGCTGGAGCATCTACATAAGTGCTAAGCGTAAAATTTTGTTGCGGAATACCATAATCTTTTTGAATACGATTGTAAACGCCTTTTAGTAAATCTAATTTTCCATTAATGGGTAGTTCATTATTCCAATCAAAATGTTCAGTTTCATTTCTATCTAAAGTTTGAATTGTAATTCCTTTTTTATCTGTAATTTCTATAGATGCATTGGCACTTAAAGAAATAGTTGCATTAAGTATTGCTCCACCAAACTCATCACTGTAAGGGCTTACATCAGTTCCTCCTCCTGCTAAACCAATTCTTAAAGGTGCTTTACTTCTATAAATCATACTAAAAAAATATTTTTAATAGCTTTCACTTTCGTTAGGAAAATCTTTGCTTTTAACATCTGTTATATATTCTTGAACTGCCTTTGTTGCTAAGGCTGCAATATTCAAATACTGACGTAAAAACCTGGGTTTAAATTCTGTGTTTATGCCAAGCATATCGTGTAAAACCAAAACTTGTCCATCGCAAAAATTACCTGCACCAATACCAATCGTAGGAATTACAACACTTTCAGTAACTTCTTTTGCGAGTGTGGCAGGAATTTTTTCTAAAACAACAGCAAAGCAACCTGCTTGTTGTAATAAAAGAATATCGTTTTTTAATTTTAAAGCTTCTGCTTCTTCTTTTGCACGAACAGTGTAAGTGCCAAATTTATAAATACTTTGAGGGGTTAAACCCAAATGCCCCATAACAGGAATGCCAGCACTAACAATTTTTTTTACGCTTTCAATTACTTCTTCACCGCCTTCTAATTTTACAGCATGTGCACCTGTTTCTTTCATAATTCTTATGGCAGATGCAAGAGCAATATCACTATTGCTTTGATATGTTCCAAAAGGTAAATCTACTACAACCAAACATCTATTAATAGCTCTCACAACACTTTGAGCATGGTAAATCATTTGGTCTAATGTAATAGGCAAAGTAGTTTCATGACCAGCCATTACATTGCTTGCACTATCGCCTACAAGAATTACATCAATACCTGCACCATCAACAATTTTTGCAAAAGAAAAATCGTATGCAGTAAGCATAGAAATTTTCTCTCCTGCTTGCTTCATTTTTTGTAAAGTATTGGTGGTAATTTTCTTTACTTCTTTATGAATTGACATTATATTTTTAATAATTTTTTTTACAATAATTACCGATGTAAAAGTAAAGTTTAGTTGTTAAATGGAAATAATATGCTTTACCAATAAACTCCAATTAACAAAGCAATAGCACATACAACAAGTAAAATAAATAAAAACGGTGTAATAAATTTCAACCATACTTTAGTATTGATGTTTACCATAGCAATAGAAGGTAAAAATAAACCTGTAGGGGTAATAAAACCCATGATGCCCATACCATACAAATAACTATTTACAATTTCTCTGCCTGGCACATTTACAATTAAAGCCAATGCTCCTAAAATAGGCATGGTTAAAACTGCCATTCCTGATGATGATGAAATAAATAAAGTAAGTACAATATATACACCCAAAATCATTATTATAAAAAGGGCAGCAGGTAAATTTCCAGTAATTTTTGCAGTATAAAATAAAAGTGTATCGCTAATATTTCCTTCGTTTAAAATTACTGTTATGCCTCTTGCAATACCTACAATAAATGCAACAGCCAAAAGGCTTTCAGCTCCTTTTATAAATTGATTAATAAACTCTTCTTCTTTTATTTTAGTGATAAAAAACAATAGTAAAGCTGCTCCAAAAAACAGCATTGTAATTTCTAATAACCACCAATCAAAAAATATAACACCTGCAATCATTATTAAAAATGAACATCCAAAAATGGTTAATAACAATTTTGTTTGTAGCGATAGTTTTGTTTCTTGTATTTCATTTGCATCTAATGCATTGTAGGTTGAAATAGCGTTGTTATTGTATTTTAAAACCAAAGAATTTGCCTGATTTAGTTTTATTTTTTTAGCATATTTTAAAATATACCAAATAAGTAATGATGTAGTAATTACATACATGATTAATCTTTCGTAAATGCCATCAATCCAGTTTAAACCTGCTGCATTGGAGCCAATAATTGTTGCAAAAGGATTACTGAAAGAAGACAAACCTCCAATTTGTGAGCCTCCAAAAATTACAGCAACTGGCACTAACAAATCGTAGCCAGCAGCTAAAAATAATGGTACTAATACAGGATAAAAAACCAATGTTTCTTCTGCCATACCATACGATGAACCTCCAAAAGAAAACAATGCAGTTAAAATAATTATTAGCATTTGTTCTTTGCCTTTTAGCTTATGCGATAAGTATGTAATGCCTTTAAACATAGCCCCTGTTTCATTAAACACATGAATAAAACCACCCATTACCAGTATCAATAACACAATATCAATAGCTTCATAAATTCCTTTAATGGGTGCTCCTAATAAATTTAAAAAAGTAGCCCTGTTGCTTTTAATGGGTTGATAAGTATTAGGAATGGAAACAGGTTTTGAAATATCTTTTGAAGTAAATTTTCCCAATGGAATTAACACCTGTAAACTATCTAATGTTTTTTGGGTTAATGGTACATGTACAGTTGCTCCATTGCTTGTAATGGCAAAAGTATTTTCTACAACAGATAATTTATTGTAAGCACCAGCAGGAACAAACCAAGTAGCAATGGCTGCAATAATGGTTACAAACAATAAAATGGTTATAGGGTTTAAAACTTTTTTTTCTGAAGCCATGCTTTTCTTGAGTTATTAATAGAACAATAATACAAAAAGCAATTTTAAAATGGAATAGATAGGTATTTCACTTATAAAAAAGTTACTAACAATTAAAATAAAAATTAAACTTATCCCCCAAGTAAATTTTTCAAAGTTGCATAGCTTAATTTGCAGCCATGCAAGATTATTTATCAGGATTAAACCAACCACAAAGAGAAGCTGTAGAATACATTAATGGACCATTAATGATTATTGCAGGTGCAGGAAGCGGAAAAACAAAAGTGCTTACAACTCGTATTGCTCACATAATGGCAAATGGCGTAGATGCTTTTAATATTTTGGCATTAACTTTTACCAATAAAGCTGCTGCCGAAATGAAAGAAAGAATTGAAAAAATTTTAGGCAATAACGAAGCAAGAAATTTATACATAGGCACTTTTCATAGTGTGTTTGCAAGAATTTTAAGAGTAGAAGCACATAAATTAGGCTACCCTAATAACTTTACTATTTATGATACTGAAGATAGCAGAAGTGTTTTAAAAACTATTATTACAGAAATGAATTTAGATATTAAGCAGTACAAGCCCAATATAATTCATAACAGAATTTCTGCTGCAAAAAATGCTTTAGTAAATTATCTGGAATATAATGAAGACAGTAATTTAAAACAAGAAGATGTAAAAGCAAACAGACCAGCAACTGGAAAAATTTATAAAGCATACGCAGAGCGTTGTTTTAAAAATGGAGCAATGGATTTTGATGATTTGCTTTTAAAAATGCATGAATTATTAAAAAATAACAATGATGTTTTATTAAAATATCAACACAAGTTTAAGTATGTATTAATTGACGAGTATCAAGATACTAACCCTGTACAATATCAAATAACCAAACTTTTGGCTGCCGTATATGAAAACATTTGTGTAGTAGGTGATGATGCACAAAGCATTTATAGTTTTAGAGGTGCTACTATTGAAAATATTTTACAATTTCAAAGTGATTATGATGATGTAAAAGTGATAAAACTTGAACAAAATTATAGGAGTACACAAAGTATTTTAAATGTTGCCAATAGTGTTATTGAAAAAAATAAAGGGCAATTACCCAAAGAACTATGGACAGAAAATGAGGAAGGCGATAAAATTAAAATTGTAAAAACTGCAACCGATAATGAGGAAGGAAAGTTTGTTGCAGATTGTATTAAAGAGCAACAGTTAAGATACCATTATAGCAATAATGATTTTGCTATTTTATACAGAACAAATGCTCAAAGCCGTTCATTTGAAGAAAGTCTTAGAAAACAAGGAATTGCTTATCGTATTTATGGAGGCATTAGTTTTTATCAAAGAAAAGAAATCAAAGATATGATTGCGTATTTACGTTTAATTGTAAATACACAAGATGAAGAGGCTTTGAAACGTATTATTAATTACCCTGCAAGAGGCATTGGAAAAACAAGTATAGAAAAGCTTACTATCATTGCAAGAGAGCAAAACTTATCCATGTTTCAAGTACTGGAACGTGCAGCAGAATTTGGTTTTAAAGCAGGCACCTTAGAGGCTTTGCAGGATTTTGTAACAATGATAAAATATTTTCAAAGTATTTTAACTGAAAAAAATGCTTATGATGTTGCACAATTGGTAGGCAAACACACTTCATTGGTAAAAGAATTATTCAACGATAAATCTACTGAAGGTTTAGCAAGATACGAGAACGTTCAAGCATTATTGAACTCTATAAAAGAATGGACAGAAACACCAGATACAGAAGAAGGCGAAACTTTTTCAAAAAATTTAGGCTCTTACTTACAGCAAATTACTTTGCTTACAGATGCTGATGATGATAATGAAAATACAGATAAAGTAAAGCTGATGACTATTCACTCAGCAAAAGGTTTAGAGTTTAGTTGTGTATTTGTAGTAGGCTTAGAAGAAACTTTGTTTCCTAATGCTATGGCTTTAAATACAAGAGAAGAATTGGAAGAAGAAAGAAGATTATTTTATGTAGCTATTACAAGATCCAAACAAAAACTATGGGTTACTTATGCCAATACAAGATATAGATTTGGCAATCTTGTACAAAATGAAGAAAGCAGATTTTTGAACGAAATGCCTAATGAGTTTTTAGATAAAACTTATGCTGGTGCATCAATGCAAAGAAATAATTTTAATGTAGGTTCTGCTTATGAAAGAATGAACAGAGGCTTTGGCAATTTTTCAAATCAAAAAGCTAATGAAAAGAAACCATCTTACTTGCCTGTAACTCCTGTAACACCAAAAGTTGCTACTCATATACCAAGTGAAAATTTTGTAGAAAGCGATACAGCCGATTTGGAAGAAGGACAAAAAGTAGAACATAAAAAATTTGGCTATGGTGTTGTGTTAAAATTAGAAGGCAGCAACCATAATCCTATTGCCACCATAAAGTTTGATTTGAACGGTGAGAAAAAAATTATGCTGAATTATGCCAAACTAAGAATTGTGAAATAGGGTAGAAGGTTGGTTTTGTAAAGATTTTTTTCTGTTAATGGCATTTAAAATAATCAAAAGGTTCATTGCAATTATTGCAATGATACAGGGCTTTACAAGGTGTACTGCCAAATCTTGAAACTAATTTTGTATTGTAAGAATCGCAATGAGGGCAAGGCACTGCCTCATCTTGTTGAAATAATTCAGGATCGCAAACAATTTGTTTTTTATTAGGTGGTGCAATGCCGTAGGCTTTTAGTTTTTGTTTGCCTGTTTCAGTCATCCAATCTGTAGTCCATGCAGGCGAAAGCACATTGGTTATTTTAAAATCTTTGAATCCGTTTTTTTCTAATTCTGTTTTTATGCTCCAGCCAATTAAATCCATAGCAGGGCAACCAGAATAAGTTGGTGTAATAATTATTTCAATTTCATTTTTATCATTAATAATTACCTCTCTTAAAATGCCTAAATCTTCAATAGTAATAACAGGTATTTCAGGGTCAGGAATATTTTTTACAACATTCCAAACCTCTTTTTTAAGTTCTTCTGCTGAGGCATTATTATTTTTTGTTTCCTGCATTATTAAAGAATTAAAATTACATTACCAATTTGCATTAGGATATGTTCTTTGTAAATATTGCATTTCGGTTAAAATATAACCTAAGTGTTCAGTATGTTTTCCTGTTTTACCTCCTGTGTGTGAAAAATTATTTGTAGAGAATGTAAGTGTTGCTTCATTCAATACAGCAGTTATTTTTTCTTCCCATTTTTTTTGAATAGTTGCCATATCAATTTGCATAGCTTGCTCATAACTTGCAGCAATATAAATTTCTCCTGTATAATCTTTAAAAAAATCAAGAGCTTGTTGCATACGTTTGTTGCTTTCTTCTGTTCCATCTCCCAAACGAATAACCCATTCGCCACTCCAACGAACATGGTAGGCTACTTCTTTAATAGATTTTGCAGCAATAGCAGCTATTTGCTCATCTTCATTTTGTTGTAATTGTTGGTATAAATAAAATAAAAAAGTAGAGATATAAAACTGACGTAATACAGTATAAGCCCAATCTTCATTTGGCTGTTCTGCTAATAATAAATTTTTATACTCATGCTCTAATCTTAAATAAGCCAAGCTGTCTTCTGTTGCATTGTTGCCTATTAATTCAGCAGCATATTGATAAAAATTTCTGGCTTGCCCTAATAAATCCAATGCAATATTGGTTAATGCAATATCTTGTTCTAACACTGGTGCATGACCACACCATTCACTATTTCTATGCGATAGAATTAAAGCTGTATCTGCAATGTATAAAAGGTAATTAATTTTTTCTTCCTTAGAAACAGTTGTTGTTGATGCCATTGATTATTGTATTTAATCGTGTAGTTTAAAAATTCAATTTTTCTTTTTATAAAAAAATGATGTTACATGTGATCTACTTCTTTAGGTAATTTATAAAAAGTAGGATGACGATAAATTTTATTTTCTGCTGGTTCAAATAATTCTCCTGCTTCTTCAGGATTGCTGGCAGTAATATTTTTACTTTCTACTACCCAAATACTTACACCTTCTAATCTTCTTGTATAAACATCTCTTGCATTTTCAATAGCCATTTGTGCATCTGCAGCATGAAGGCTTCCTACATGTTTGTGGTCTAAGCCTTGTTTGCTACGAATAAAAACCTCCCAAAGAGGACAGGCTATTTTTTGTTCATTTTTATTAGATGCCCCTCCTTCTTCAATCTCTCCATAATCGCCATAAAAATGTTTGGTTATAAAATTTTTCATTGTGTTATATTTTAGTTGGTTATTTCTATTACATAATTTCTTACAAAAACAGTATCGTTTTTAGTATTATCTTCTCCTTGATAATATTTGTAAAACTTCATTACTGTTTTGCCGGTTTTAATGGGTGCAATTTCAATTTCTTTATCTACAGAACCACCATCCATATCAGGTGGACTGTTATCAATGGTTTTTATGGTTGCTAATTTTACAATATTGCCAGTATCGCTTATAGTATAGTTGGTACTATTTTCTACAGCACAACCTCTGCAAGTTCCATCAAAAATTACTAAAGTATCTGTTAGTTTTACAGTGTTTATAATTGAATCTGCTTGTAAACTAATTCTTGTATCAGGCTTTTCGTTTTTTCCTTTGTTGTTACTATTGTTGGTGCAACTTGTAATAACGATTAAAAAATAAAATAAAAAAACTATTTTTTTCATGTTATGCTGCTTTATGTTTTTCTTTTTGTTTTCTGGCATGTGTTAATGCAGCTTCTCTTACCCATGCTCCATTTTCATGAGCTTTACGTCTTGCTTGTAATCTTTGTTTGTTGCAGGGGCCATTTCCTTTTACCACATTCCAAAATTCATCCCAATTAATTGCTCCAAAATTGTAAGAAGAAGTTTTTTCATTCCATTTTAAATCGGGGTCGGGCAAAGTCATTCCTAAAACTTTTACTTGTTCTGCAATCATATCTACAAATTGCTGACGAAGTTCATCGTTGGTTTTTCTTTTAATTTTCCATTTCATGCTTTGTTCTGTATTGGCACTTTCACTGTCTGTAGGTCCAAACATCATTAAACTGGGCCACCACCATCTGTTAATAGCATCTTGACACATGGCTTGTTGTTCTTTTGTGCCTTTACTTAATACATATAAAATATCAAAACCCTGACGTTGATGAAAACTTTCTTCTTTACAAATTCTTACCATGCCTCTTGAATAAGGAGCATAAGAGGTGCGTGTAAGCATTACTTGGTTTACAATGGCAGCACCATCAACCAACCAACCTATTGCACCCATATCTGCCCATGTTAAAGTAGGATAATTAAAAATAGAAGAATATTTTGCTTTGCCACTGTGTAATTGATCTATCATTTCATCTCTGCTAATGCCTAAGGTTTCAGCAGCAGAATAAAGGTATAAACCATGCCCAGCCTCATCTTGAATTTTTGCTAATAAAATGGCTTTTCTTTTTAAAGATGGTGCTCTTGTTATCCAATTTCCTTCAGGCAACATACCTACTACTTCGCTATGAGCATGTTGGCTTATTTGCCTAATGTTTGTTTTTCTGTATGCTTCTGGCATCCAATCTTTAGGCTCAATTTTTATTTCATTATCAATTTTATATTGAAAAATTTCTTCTAATTTTTTCAATTCCATAATATTATTTTTTGGATTTCAAATATAAAAGTTATGCAAGTATTTGTTGTAAAATTCTAAACAAAAACTTATTGCTTTAAAGGTAGTATTTTTATTTAATACAATTTAGTAGATTTTTTTTAGTTTTATAATTCAAGTGGTAACAACGTATTTTGTGTATTCAAACTTTGACTCTGAAAAAGAAACAAAAAATATTTTTCAATTACATTATTGGTCCTATTTTATTTGTATGGCTTAGTTTTTCTATTTATAAACAAGTAATAGAACAACCCGATTTGCCCAAAGCCTGGCAAGCCATTTTAAATTCTTACAAAAGTGTAGATGCTTGGAAATTGTATGCAGTAATTGTATTAATGTTTGTAAACTGGGGTATTGAAGCTAAGAAATGGCAAATTTTAGTTTCTGGTATTCAAAAGGTAAGTTTTTTAAGAGCTTTTAGAGCCATTTTTACAGGGCAGGCTATTGCATTTAATACTTTTAATGGCATAGGAGAATATATTGGTAGAGTTGTGTATTTGCAAGATGGCAATAGGCTTAGAGCTATTGCTGTATCTATTGTTGGAAGCCTGAGCCAATTAATTGTAACAATGATTATGGGTATAATTGGCTTGTTGTATATTAAGCTAAATATTTTAGATGATACACACCATTTGCAGGGCTTAAATAAATTTTGGTTAAATGCTATGTTGTACATTTTAAGTTTTGGAACTGTAGTAATTTTAATTTTATATTTTCAATTATCATGGGTAACAAAATTGGTTGAAAAAATTCCTTTTGTTGCTAAGTATAGTTTTTATGTTCAAAAGTTAGAAGATTTTCATGCAAAGGAATTAACAAAAATTTTATTACTTTCTTTTCTTAGATACGTTGTATTTGTGGTACAATATTTATTATTGTTACAGTTATTTGAAGTAAATGCAAATTGGTGGCAATTATCATGGATGGTTTGTGTATTGTTTTTAGTGTTAGCAGTTGTACCATCTATACCTATTGCAGAATTAGGTTTAAGAGGCGAAGCAAGTAAACAACTATTTGGTTTATTAAGCACAAATACGCTTGGCATAGTTTTTACAGCAGCCATAATATGGTTTGTAAACAGAGTAATACCAGCCATTACAGGAAGTTTATTAATTTTAGGAGTTAAATTATTTAAGAAATAAATTATGATGAAAAAAATTGTATCTCTTTTTATTGCAGTAGGTTCGTGGCTTACTCTTACCTCGGCAGATGATGATTTTTGCAGTGTAAGAAATACAACTTTTCAAGATGGAGAAAATATTACTTACAAAGTTTTTTACAATGCCTTAGGTTTATACATTGATGCAGGCACAGCAAGCTTTACTGTTACTGGCGAAACTTTTAATAATAAACCTGTATATCATATTGTAGGAACAGGAACATCAAACTCAAGCTACGACTGGATTTTTAAAGTAAGAGACCGTTATGAAACCTATATTGATACAGCTACTTTAAAACCTCAAAAATTTATTAGAAATGTAGATGAAGGTGGCTATAAATTTTATGAAAATATAACCTTTAATCATAGTACCAATTCTGCTATTACCAATAAAGGCGTTTATAAAGTTCCTGAATGTGTGCAAGATGTTTTAAGCTCTATTTATTATGCACGAAATATTAATTTTAATAAATACAATGTAGGCGATAAAATTCCTTTTACTATGTTTTTGGATAATGAAATTTATGACTTGTACATAAAATACATGGGCAAGGAAACTGTTAAAACACGTTATGGAAAATTTAGAGCTATTAAGTTTAAACCTTTGTTAATAAAGGGCACCATTTTTAAAGGAGGCGAATCTATGACTGTATGGGTAAGCGATGACGAAAACCATATTCCTTTAAGAATTGAAAGTCCTATTTCTGTAGGTAAAGTAAAGGTAGATATGATGATGTATAAAAATATTCGTTATCCACTTTCTTCTATGATAAGTTTTAGATAACAGGAATTTAACCTTGTTGCGTTTGTTGTTTTTTAAGTTGTTTTAAAAATAACAACATCATACCTATAACAATTAAGTAAGCAACAATATTGTAAAATGTGTGATGGTCTAAAGTAAATGGTTTGAACATTTTTTTTTGTAGTGCAATTAATAATACAACCACTCTTAAAACATTGGTAATAAAAATAATGATTAAGCCACTAATTAACCATTTAGTTTTAAACCAAAATTTACCCTTGTTTACCAAAATAAAAGCTGTCCAAAAACATAGTACACCATAACCAATACAAGAGTACACCATACGAACACCAGAGCCATTTTTTATTTGTAAAATATAGGTTGAGTGAATGTGTGTTTCATAACCTA
>Ga0208826_1000787_pt1 | contig 30550 bp, 22 predicted proteins | sample AD_UKC115_MetaG_FD_184451 | JGI IMG/M metagenome (GOLD analysis project Ga0208826, IMG submission 184451) | Active sludge microbial communities of municipal wastewater-treating anaerobic digesters from Hong Kong - AD_UKC115_MetaG (SPAdes)... | ecosystem: Engineered > Bioreactor > Anaerobic >...
TACAACCACTTATAATCTATATACGCCCTGTCTATGGATATTATGCTGTCCGGTAAAAGCGGCAAATCAAGACTTCTGGCTACTTTAATATCATGTTGCTTGCCATCTGTTATCACTAAAAATGAAGGTAAAGAACCACTATGGTCATACAAAAAATGAAGTTTTAATGCCCCCTTTACTAGCCGAAATTTTGCCCAGGGAAAAATACTTAAACATAACTCTATTAATGTCGAATCTAAACTATAAAGTGGATTCTTAAATTTAAACTTGTGATTCGAACTGAGATTCCTACACTTGTCCAGAAGCGCATAAAACATATCCTCAAATACCCTGTAATCTATACGATTGTTCGCATCTGACAAAGTAGAACGCTTTATATTCTTCAGACCTAAATGATACCACCTGTTAATCTGTGTTAGAAGGGAAGTCACTATGTCCCTTAAACTGTCCTTCTTCCTAATCTGGGCATAGAGTAGCGTGACGAACAATTGCCAGCAATCAAAATACTTTACATAACGGTCTGCTTCATACTTTTTTACAATCTTATCAAATTGATGTCTCGGTATAAGTTGTAGTAGCTGATTCATGACTGTGCTATAATAAGACATGGCTTGAAACTCCTCTGTTGATTATGGTTTTTAGATAGTATATTATCTATCTACAACAAAAGTTTCAAGCCATCTACTAATCTTTTAGCGGACAACAGTGTTAGTAAATATATTTTCCCCAAAGCACTATATCAAAGGTCATCTGTTATATACAGAACACCTGAACGCAATAGTTGGCATTATGAAGATGTTTTCGTATCCGTAGGAGATGAGAAAACACACGGTTGGTATATTCCCTGTGAAAACCCCAAAGGGTTTATTTTATTCTCGCATGGAAACGCTGGAAATGTAGCGGACCGATTAGAATCTATTGGGATTTTCCGGAATTTAGGCATGAATGTTTTGGTTTATGACTATGGTGGTTATGGGCAGTCAACTGGAAAACCTTCTGAAGAACGATGTTGTCAAGACGCATTAGCAATGTGGCGATGGCTAACAGAAGAGAAAAAAGTTTCACCTGAGAAGATAGTTCTTTTTGGTCGTTCCTTAGGCGGTGCTGTTACAGCAGATTTGGCAACGAAGGTCAATTGTGCAGGGGTTATTTTAGAAAGCACCTTCCTTTCAACGGTGGATGTTGCAAAGGATATGTTTTCGTGGTTTCCTGCAAGATTTGCAAGAGGCAACGAGTTCAATACAAAAGAAAAGGCAAATCGAATAAAGTCCCCTGTTTTACTCATACATAGTCCAGAAGATACCTTAATAAAATACTATCATGGCAAACGAATATTTGATTTATTGGAAGTAGACAAGGAGTTTTTAGAAATCCGTGGTGATCATAATGAAGGATTTATTATAACAGGTGAGAAATATCACGATGGCTTACGAAATTTTATAGAAAAAGTGCTGACAGATAAGAATAGCGAGTAAATTTAGTGAAGGGGTTTTGTCATATAAAGGACATAGGGACTATTTAAAAATGGAGTAATCTACTGTGTTGAATTGGTTGTCATCAAGAATACGAGCAACGATAAAAAGGAAATCACTTAGCCGATTGTAAAATGGTAAAAAGGTTTCATTAGATATTTCTGTGTGGCTTTTTAAGAGTGAAACAAGTTGTCGTTCAAAATCTCGTGCCACTGTGGTTGCTATATCTGCATGAGCAGAAACAATATTACTTGCAGAGGCAACAAATTTCTTTGGCAACTGCAGATGTTTTTCAAGCCTCAACTGATACTCTTCTAATTGTTGGAGATGTTTCGCATTTAATTGAGGGTGGTCTGGAGGTGTTTGTTTCCCAGACGGGTCAGAAATTTGTGTCCCTGTGATAAAACAACAGTAAACCAGCCAGAGCAATGTATCTGACAAAAAATTTTTGTGTGCGTTATTTGTTTCTAAAGTTTTTAGTCGTAGCAAAGATAAATGAACCCGGAGGCTATCAAGTTTGCCGAGGCATTCGATTATATCTGAATCCTTTGAAACCCATTGACCATTTAGTAATCGTGTTTTGCCAGAATCACCTTGTTTTGTAGTGACATAAGATTTCATAACTTATCCCAACTCAATCCCAATAGGACAGTGGTCAGAACCGTAGACATCAGATAAAATCCACGAGTTTTTGACATATTTTTTGAATCCTTCATTAACCACATGATAATCAATTCTCCAACCGATATTCCGTTCGCGTGCGCGGGTGCGATATGACCACCAGGTATAGTGCCCACCTTCTTTACAGAATAATCTAAAAGTGTCTACAAATCCTGCATTGAGAAATCGGGTCATAGCCTCTCTCTCCTCAGGATAATAGCCTGCATGATTTTCATTGTCTTTAGGTCTCGCAAGGTCTATCTCTGTATGAGCAATATTAAAATCACCACATACAAGGATGTTCTTCTTTCTCTTTTTTACGAAATCAAGGAGTTTGGCTTGCAGTTTATCAATAAATTCAAGTTTATAAGGGATTCGTTTCTTTTCCTCTTGACTATTGGGCCAGTAAGAATTAAACAAAAGAAAATCGCCAAAATCTGCTATTTGTAGACGCCCTTCGTCAATAAAAGTAGGGTCTTTCTCTTCTATAATCTGGATAGGCTGTTTTTTAGAAAAAAAGGCAGTTCCGCTGTAACCGGGCTTCTTCGCGAAACTCCAATACTTGAAATAATTATCAGGTAAGGAAAGAGAGTCGTCCTGTATATCGGAGGGTTTAAGCCTGATTTCCTGCAAGCAAAGAATATCAGGAGAGGTTTTTCCCAACCATTCAACGAATCCTTTTTTCAAAATAGAACGAAGACCATTTACATTCCACGATATAATCACAGCCATACATAATTCCTATAATAATTATAGAGTTATAATAAAATACCACTTTAACAGTGATGAATTACAAAAAATATTAACATTAAATATATCTCAGTTTGTGCTGTTTAATTTACTTCTCCAATAATCTAATAAATCCGTTAATATGTCGTTTATATTTAATTTAGGTTCCCAAGAAGTATCTGCCTTCAATTTTTCATAACTACCATATATCTTTGAAATATCATAGGTTCGCATTCTTTCAGAATCAACAGTTATTTTAACTTTTATACCTGTCTCCTTTTGTAAGGTCTCTATAATCTTTCTTATTGAGTAATGTTTGCCTGAACAGAGGTTATAAACTTCTCCACTTTTCCCATGCTGGGCAAGTATTTCATAAGCCTGCACCACATCTGATACATGAAGAAAATCCCGTTCCACTTCAATATTTCCTACTTGAATATTGGGTTCCTTTATTCCCTTTTCAATTTCAACAAATTGTTTTGCAAAACTGGATAAAACGAACCGTTCACTTTGTCCCGCGCCAGAATGATTGAAAGGTCTGATAATAATTGTTAACAACAGGTTGTTTCTATTAAGATATTGACAATACAGGTCAGAAGTTAATTTTGAAATAGCATACGGGTTCTGTGGATTTAAAGGATGTTTTTCATTAATGGGAAGGTAGCAGGGGAGACCATATACCTCAGAACTACTAACAAAAACGAATTTCAGATTTTTACCATAATATTTATGTAGAAGTTCGGTAAACATAATCACACTGTCTGTATTTATTTTGAAGCAAGTTAGTGGGTCTTGCATTGATTGTGGAACAAAACTAATAGCAGACAGATGAAATACAGTTGAGATTGAACCTATCTGATTTAAGAGTGTTTCAATCTGTTCCTTGTTTTGTAGGTCGCAATAGAATAAGCCTTCCCTGCGGACAACATCGCAGCCAAACACCTCCCATCCACAATTCTGAAGGTGTTTTAATAAATGTTGCCCAACAAAACCACCAGCACCTGTTACTAAAGCCCGTTTTTTCATACTTCTGCCTTTAACTCATGGATATGTTTTTGGACAAACTTCAGGTCTGCATCTACCATCATCTTGACTAATTCTTCAAAGGAGTGTTTTCTTTCCCATCCCAATTTTGTTTTTGCTTTTGAAGAATTACCCAGCAATAAATTTACCTCAGCAGGGCGATAAAACTGTTTGTCTGTTTTCACATATTTTTTCCAGTCCAGACCAATATATGAAAATGCAACTTCACAGAACTCCTGAACACTATGTGTTTCTTCACTGGCAACAACATAGTCGTCAGGTCCATTTTGTTGTAGCATAAGCCACATTGCCTCTACATAGTCTCCTGCAAAACCCCAGTCCCGTTTTGCTTCTAAATTGCCTAAAAGTATCTCATTTTTTAACCCATTCAAAATACATGCAGCGCCATAGGTAATTTTTCTTGTAACAAATTCTAATCCACGGCGAGGGGATTCATGATTGAATAATATTCCACAACAGGCAAAGATGTCATAACTTTCACGATAATTTACGGTAATCATGTGTCCATACACTTTTGCCACACCATAAGGACTACGAGGGTGGAAAGGGGTTGTTTCTGTTTGAGGCGTCTCTGTAACTTTTCCAAACATCTCACTGGAAGAAGCCTGGTAAAATCGTATAGATGGGTTTACGACTCGTATTGATTCTAACACGCGTGTAACGCCTAATGCTGTAACATCTCCAGTAAGGATTGGCTGTTTCCATGAAGTAGGAACGAATGATTGTGCCGCTAGATTATAAACCTCAGATGGGTTTGCAGTCTGGATGGCTTCAATCATAGAGACCTGGTCTGTCAGGTCTGCCTGGATTAATTTAATTTTTTCCTGTATATGTGTGATTCGCTCAAATGTCTCCGTGCTTGACCTGCGAACAATACCATAGACTTCATATCCTTTTGATAATAAAAATTCAGCAAGATAAGAGCCATCCTGTCCTGTAATGCCTGTTATTAATGCACAGCGACTTTTATAAGTTTGAGATTGTTGCATAAATTTCTCCTCTTTTTATTACAAATTATAGAACTTTTTAAACCAATGGATATATCTTTTAATACCTTCCTCTATGGGAATGCAAGGATTATAATTTAATAGAGTGCGGGCATGGGTTATATCTGCGTAAGTAATTTCCACATCACCAGGTTGTTTAGGTTGCCAGTCAATTTCAACAGATTTGCCTACACTCTTTGAAATAATCTCAATAAGTTCTATGAGTTTAGTTGTTCTACTTTCGCCTAAATTAAATATTTCATATTGGAAAGGTCTTTCGATACTTTTCATAAGTCCATCTAAAATGTCGTCAATATAAGTGTAGTCTCTTGCAGAAGTTCCATCACCAAATAACACAACCGGTTTTCCTTCAATAATTTGTTTAGTAAATTTATGTATTCCCATATCTGGTCTTTGTCGTGGTCCATAAACAGTGAAAAAACGAAGTAAGGTAATATTAACGCCATAAATTGAACTATATATATATGATTGCAGTTCGTTTGTCCTTTTTGTCACTGCATAAGGGCTAATTGGAAACATTACGGGGTCTGTTTCTGAATAAGGAATGGCTTTACTGCCACCGTATACAGATGAACTGGAAGCAAAGACAAGATGAGAAGGTTGATAATCACGACAAGCGTCTAATATGTTCTGCGAGCCTATTATATTTATTCTGTAATACTCTTCAGGATTGTTTAATGAAGGACGAACCCCTGCACGGGCTGCAAGGTGAACAACTACCTCAGGCTGCTCTTTCTCAAAAATATCGTATATTGCCTCTTTATTGCATATATCTGTTTCATACATTATGAAGAGTTTTGATTCATTTGCATTCTCAATATATCTATGTTTAATCTGTGGGTCATAAGTAGGACTGAAATCATCAATGCCGATGACCTCATTTTTATATTCAATAAGTCGGTCTGCAAGGGTTGAACCGATAAATCCTGCAACACCAGTAATAAGAACTTTCATATACTTCCCTTCATAGTTATCTTTGTTAAGATAAAAGTGTAATGGAAAAACTTTTAAAAAGGCAAACTTCTTAAATTAACTAAATAAGAAATACCTCCATCACTGTCCGCTAAAAATATGGAGATTTCTTCCATAATTTCAACGATAATATTGTTCGATAAAAATAATGAACAATAATATTTCTATCCTAGAGTCTTTTTACAAAATAAAGAGGGGATGTCAATTCACCAACGAATATATGTAGGTGCTTGATTCATCAAACCCTCAAATATCCGCTATCTAATATGCCATAACCTGAATTTTTGTGTAGGATGAATTGTGCTCCTACCATAACACGAAAATATAAACTCGTGATAGATGAGATATAAAGTCTATTTCTTTTTGCTTCTGCGGTATTTCTTAACAGCAGTTACATGTTCGTCTATACCTTTGTTAAAAACATGTGTTTTTCCATCGGCATTTAAAACGAAATAGAGATATTCACCTGCTTCGGGAAATAGAGCGGCGCGTAAACTTATAATACCTGGGTTTGAAATAGGGGTAGGAGGTAGTCCTTTATATTTATAGGTGTTGTAAGGGGAATCTATCTGTTTATCTTTGTCAGTAAGTTGCACTCCATATTTTTGATTTGCATACTGCAAAGTAGCGTCAATCTGAAGCAACATATCCTTTTTTAAGCGATTATAGATTACTTGTGCAATAAGTGGACGCTCCTCATCTACCTTGCCTTCTTCTTCAACTAAAGATGCAATAATAACCTTCTGATATTTTTCTTCTGGGGATAGGTCATAACCATTTTCTTCCATCAATTTTTTCCATTCCTTTTCAAATTGGTCAATCATGTTATTGGCAATGGTTTTAGCATCAGGAATCTCTTCAAAGAAATAAGTACCGGGCATTAAAAAACCTTCTACCGTAGGACCTGGTATATTCTTTTCCTTTGCATATCCAGCAGAATTGACAAGTGTTAAAAACTCCTCTGGATTGGGGGTAATCATTGAAATTTGCTTATTTGTCAAGCCTTCGGGGACGGTAATTTTATATGCGAATATAAGTTTCACAGGACCTTTCAGGATTAGTTCATATATCTGTCTTGCGGAATATCCCTGCGGTATAGAGTAGATACCATATTTTACATCTCTATCACCTCCTTTTATTTTCAACATAGCCAGAAAACAAATCTCGTGAGGTATTAATCCTTTTTCCTTCAAAAGTAAAGCCACATCTTTTGCAGTGCTACCTTTAGGAATAGTAATTTCGATTGGTGCACCAGGAATACCTTCTCTCATAAGATACACATATCCAGCAACCGCAGAAATCCCTATGATTAGAGCAATGCAGAAAATAGATATAACAAATGTGATAAATATTTTATATAATATCCCTTTCATTTTACTTAAAGTTCTTATAAAAAAATATTATTCCTTACTTTTACTTTCCAAATATGTCTCTAAAAGTTTTGCGGCTGCTACCATATCTATCATCTTTCTTTGTTTTCTCTGGTCAATCCCGACTTCGGATAAAGACTTTTGTGCAATTACAGTTGTAAGCCTTTCATCTACAAGTTCAACGGTTAAATCTACAAATTCTTTTATATCTATGTAAAACCTTCTTACCTTCTCTGTCTGTATTCCTTCTTTTCCTTCCATCGTTAAAGGTAAACCAATAATAATCTTTTTTACCTCTTTCTCTTTAATAACTTCTTTTATGACTTTAATATAATCTTTTGTCTTTTTCAAATCAATTACCATAAGAGGGAAGGCAAGGAGCCCTAATGGGTCACTTATTGCCAGACCTATTCTGACTTCGCCATAATCTATTGCAAGGATTCTTCCTTCGTTCATTCTATTTCCTAAATGTTAACATTTGTTTTATAATTGTATGTAAGTTTATTCAATATATACAATTATAACCTTTGAGGGTGTTTATTATGCACATTGAAGATAGACCTATTCATTTCTCTGTTGAATTAATACATAATCCCACTCCTATCAATAAAGAAACACTGCAAAGATTATATTACGACCTAATTGGAACTCCTATTTCTTATGATAGTATTGATTTCAGTTTTCCCATGCAAACCCGTTTTTATTCAACACGCGGAAAAAGTCAATCTATCGCACTGTTCCTTTTAGACCGTGCCATAATTATAGAGGAATGGACATCTACAGCCTTTGAAGATTTTTTAAATAAGGTCAAAGAACTAAGCCCAAAAATTTTGCAGGCTCGCAAACAGACAGCCTTTTTGGCACATGTAGGAACTTTCCGTTCGACATTTGCTTTGACCCAATATGACGACGCAAAAATCTTTATACTTGAAAAATTATTAAACCAATCGCAAGAGTTAATCATTGACCACTTTGGTAGACCTTTAGCAACAGCAGGAATACGGTTTGTTTTTCCAGAATCAAATGATACCCCTGGCATTTACCATGTGCTTATTGAATCGTTCAGACATAATAGAAAGGAATTATTTGTTGAAGTTCGAGGTATTTTTGGTAGAACATTTATCACAGCACAAAAAATTGATGTAATAATTGAAAATCTTAAAGATATGCGAGAGTTCCTTACCCAGAGGCTTCAGCCCTACCTTGCTCAATACGATTGAATTAAAACAATTACCACCCTCTCACACGATAAACTTCGAGAGGCTCTCTATCAGTAGCCGATGGAGGCTGGTAGGATAAATCTGATATCTCATTCCACTCTTCGGGTGTAAGTTTTTTATCAATACATTGCGTCACTTCTTTAAATTGCTCTAATGTTCTTGCACCCAATAATATGGCTGTGACCGCAGGATGGCTCTTTACCCAGGTCGCTGATAATACCGCAGGAGAATAATGTTTTTGCTGTGCATATTGAACAAATCTTTTTGTGATTTCAGCATACATAGGATTTCTATACCGTTGCTGATACATCTGATTTTCATTCAATCGCCCTTTATCGCCTCTCAAATATTTGCCTGTTAGCATACCTGCACCGAGCACATTATACGGAATTACAGCGAGATTCTCATGTTGAGCCAGAGGTAAAATTTCCACTTCAACCTGCCGCTTAATCAGGCTATACATGGGTTGAACACATACCGCAGGGGCATAAAGGTATTGCTTCGCAACGGCAATCGTCTTCATAATTTGCCATGCAGAAAAATTTGATAACCCCATATACAGGACCTTCCCCTGCGAAATAAGTGTGTGAACCATTTCCAACGAATATTCAATTGAAGTATGCTCGTCCCAATGATGTAAATATAAAATATCCAGATAATCAGTCTTTAATCTACGCAACGATTCCTCTACGGAGAGTATAATATTCTTTTTTGACAAGCCTTCACGATTTACACCACCCTCCGATGGGAAAAATACCTTAGAAGCAAGAACAATTTCCTTCCTCTTTTCACCTAACCATTCGCCAAGAATTTTTTCCGTTTCCCCCTTATTATAATTGTGGGCTGTATCAAAAAGGTTTATGCCCAGATTATAGGCATAGTCCATAATCTTAAAACTCTCTTCCTTGCTAGCTTCATTCCCAAAAGTCATTGTACCCAAACAAACTTCTGAAACTTTCAAACCCGATTTGCCCAGTGAAACATAATTCATATCCATATCTCCCTTATATGCGATGACACAAGACAAATAAAAAGTGGCGGCGCAGGGATTTGAACCCCGGACACGCGGATTATGATTCCGCTGCTCTAACCAACTGAGCTACGCCGCCATTCAATACTATTATATACAAAATATTTCCAATATTTCTACACAACATTTCTATCTATTTTTGGACTTATATTCGTTTAACATTTTTTACCAAAACTAATGGAAATAATAATTGTTAAATACAATTGTATACCAAATACATATTATCTGTTCTTTGTTTTTAGTGAACAACAGTGTGGTGTAGGTTATCTAAATATTTTAGTCTTTAGGATATTGATTGCAGATTCATATATTCAGAATCCAACTTCAATTTTCAGCAACATTTGCTTCATTTTGTTTTATCTTATTATCCTGTTCTATTAACCATGCCAAACCATCATCCAACAATCGTATGACTTCGGGTCCATCTTTATCTCGTATGCCGGGATGGTCAATTGGATACCACCGCATCTCCTTTGGCTCTCCTGCCGCTTCAAACAATGCTTTCCCCGATTCCGGGGTTACTAATGTATCCTGGTCCCCATTTAAGAATAACACAGGCGTCGGTGATGTATTTTTAGCATAATGTATCGGGTCTGCAATATTCATAATAAAAACAACAATAGGTTTCCCTATTATATGTAGCCATCTTGGAGAATTATTTTTTATGGCAGGGGCATCCAGCATCAAACTAATATCTCCACCACCTACAACGAGAACTGACGCTTTAATCCGTTTCTCAAACGCTGTTAGGGTACACCCTGTAATAGAACCATAACTTGCACCTACCAAATAAATTCGATTTGAGTCAATATCCGGATGTGTTTCCAGATAATCAATTAATCTCCGTGCATCATTAATTGTTTCACTGGGCCTACGATAAAAAGCAAATCCCTGTTTTAGCCATCCCCCCTTAATCTTTCGTTCTCCCTGCATAATTTGGTCAAAACTTGCTATGGCAAATCCCTTCTCTATAAAATTGCCACCTATGTCATGTATAAAACCTTTGCTCTGGCCAATTCCATGAAGAAACACTATACATGGAACTTTTCCTTTAAGTTCCATAGGCAATAAAAGCAATGCAGGAACTCGTTCACCAGTCCTACTTTCATAAGAAAACTTTATACTTTGAAATCGTCGAGGACGCTCAACATTGAAAGCATTTACAACATCATTAAATTCTTTTACTTCTTCCACCTGAGGATTCAATGGAAGATGAGAATCGTAGTTGCTAAAATAGGTTCGGTCTCCATAAAATTTTAATAAAAGGAAAGAGAGAATCAAAACAATGATAACAATACCTACCCACTTTAATATTTTCTTAACGACTTTCATGAAGAGCACTCCTTAATTGTAATTCTTAAATAAAAATGATTATAAAATCTTGTATAGGACAGTATATAAAATAAATTTGTTTCAAAAATATAAAATCAGATTTATTTAAAGAACTTAACACTTAAAATTAACACTAGTCGTTTTAATTTATTTGTGTAGGTTCAAAGGAATTTTTTAATTCGTTGTTCGACTTCTGTTGCAAATCGTTGTATGTATTGTTGAACAAGGTCGTTAGGGTTTAACGATACATCTTTGATAAGGGGTGTCAGGTCCATACCAAAGTTTAGAGATGTGGCAGTGTCTATGCCATGTGACGCAAAATAGGTAGCATGGGCTTTGCGTCTGCCCATAGTTGCGAGGTCATAGCGTTTTCCACCAGCGATTTGTGAATCAAACACTCCCAACAAAGATGCCTGTAAATTTTCATGTGGCGATACATCAAACGGCACTTTATCCTCATCTGTAAGCCAATCCAAATCACGCCATACCTCACCGCCATAGACTTTTTGTGGCTGATACTGTTCTTTTACCTCACGAAGTGCTTGAATCAAACGAAGTGCTACCCCTACATGCGTATCATGCTTGTCTGCTAAATTGTGAGTATAAATAAATTGAGGTTTTGTTGTAATCAGAATTTGCTTCAAATCTTCAATAGGAGCACGATTATTTTTATCCTTTATAAAACTACTGGGATAGTCAAGTAAGAACTGGACAGAATATTCACCGATGACAGCGGCTTTCTTTTGTTCTTTGCGTCTGACTTTCATCATATCTTCGTCTGTATAGTTCGCATACAGGTCTGCCCTTGGCGAACCGCTTCCATTTGTAACCGTTACGGCTGAAAACCACAAATCAGGGTTTTGAAAGCATGCCAATATGCCATGATACGCCATAATCTCAATGTCGTCCTGATGTGCCGATACCGCTAAGTGCGTGGTTCTTGAAATTGCCGTATCTAATGCTATGCCGTCAGGAACAAATATCTCAGCACCAGGTTGAGTCAGTTTCATAACTATATTCCTTCTTTAGATTTATTTTATAAAGGTCGAATCCGTAGATTGCGGAACTCTAATCGCGAGCCATGATTTTGCAAGCCGATGAATCCGCTTGTTCGTTTCAAACCTGGATGTTCTCCTATCTTATCTATATGCTCATTCAAGTCTGCGTCAATAATTTGCACACCGTTCAAGACGACTTTTACTTTTGAACCGATACAGGTGATATGGTATTTCTGCCATTCACCAGCAGGCCGGGTAACACGGCGAGAAGGAGCCACGGTAGAATATATACTTCCACAGAATTGCCATTGCTTAAGGTCTTTATATTCGGCAGAATAGTCATCTAAAATCTGAATTTCACTACCTTCAAAAGCAGGATTTCCCTCTTTGGGTGCACGAATAAATACGCCACTATTACCGCCGGGAGGAACACGGAATTCCAGTTCAAGTTCAAAATCACCATACTCTTCTGTGGTAGCCAACCAGCCACAACCTTCACCACCTTCCGTTATAAGCATTCCATTTTCAGCCTTCCAGCAACTCATATTTCCACCGAAGGCTTGCCAACCTGTCAAATCTTTTCCATTGAAAAGTTTTTTCCAGCCTTCACCACGGGGTATTTCGCGAACAAAAATATTGCGGAACCATAAGGGCGAATTATGGTGCTGTAATTCAATAGGACCACTGGGAAATAAAGGCTGTGAACGGTCCCAATAATTCTCTAATACCGTTTTGTTCACTACTAATTTATCATTCAAATATACTGTTACCCGGTCACCAATTAGACGGATAAGGAAGCGATTCCATTGACCTACAGGATTGTCTGCAAATACAATCGGCTTACTTGGATTCTTCTCATTGTTATACAAACCCCCAGAACCAATTTCTTTATTGTCCCATATTTGCACTTGCGGTGTTCCACGCAGGTAAATGCCGCTATCACCGTTCGCCTCAATTTTCCAGTCTACCAACAGTTCAAAGTCTTCATAATCTCTACCTGTGGAAATGCTATTCCCTTTCCCATCATAACTCAACACACCATCAACCACTTTCCAATGGGCACGCATTTCTTCATCTGCTTTCTGCTGTGCCTCTGCAAGTTCTTCTGGAGACATCTTTGCTCGTTTTATTGGGTCAGCAACCAAACCTTTCCAGCCTGTCAAGTCTACTCCATTAAATAAGGGAACAAAACCTACAGGTGGTTTCTCCGGTGAAAATTGCCCTAATAATTCGGCAAATTTAGGTTCTACTGCACTTGCCCAAATCTCATATCCTTTCGGACCCGGATGTAATAGGTCAGGCATAATAGTTTTGGGAATATTTCCATTCTCATCTAAAAATTCTGCACCAATGTCCAGAAAAGACACATAAGGTCTACTCTTGGGAAATTCCGCAATTGTTTTGTTTGCTTCTGCAATGCGTTCCAATTTATCTTGTGGGACATCAGCACGGGGAAAAATTGCAAGTAAGAGGATTTTCATATCAGGGAATAGTGAATGCAATTTATCAACAATCTTTTCAATTCCCTGGGCAATTTGTGTGCCTGAATGTTGATGGCAATTATTTGTGCCAATCATAATCATTGAAAGTTTCGGCTGGACACTGCCCCATTTCAAGTTCTCCAAACGCCAGAGAACATGTTGAGTCTGGTCACCAGAAAATCCTAAATTGACTGCATTGCGGTCCGCATAATATTCCTCCCATACCTGTTTACCGCCTTCCCCTTCCCAGCCATGTGTAATAGAATCACCAATAAACAGGACATCTACATTTCTTTGTGAGATACGCTCCTGATTTTTTTGAAATCGTTCTTGCCACCATCCGTAATTACGCGGCACAGGAGTAACAGAATCTTCCTCAGCGTAAAGAAATGTTGTAAAAATGAAAAGAGTAATAAATAAGGGAATAATAAACCAATTCTTCCTAACAAAAAATTTACTCATGTTCTATCTCCTTAAATTTAATTTATTGATTAGACTTAAATGCTTTTTATTCTTCCAAAGACATTTATTGATTTTAATTTATTACCAAAAACTAAGACAAATTTACAAATATACGAGAAAGGGTCTTCTAATTGACTTTTCTTATTTTTATATGGTATTACATTGTAATACTATATATAATGAAAATTAATCTCGATAATATAAACAAAAAGGATTAAACTAATGTCTTCAAATTCTGAACCGCAAGTCATTTCTTTCAAGGCTGATAAGGCTCTCTGGGAAGCATTAGACGGAATTGCTAACCGTTCTCAATTTATCCGAAATGCTATACTCATGGCACTGGACAATGTTTGTCCCCTCTGTGGCGGCACAGGCTTAATATCTGCTTCACAGAAAAGCCATCTGGAAGTTTTTTTGAAAAATCACGAGGTTGTTGTTTGTAAAAAGTGTAACCAACGACATTTGACCTGTTCTCAAACAAAAGAAAAGTAATTATTAAAAAGGTTCTGTTTAATGAAGACATTATGGCTGTTTGTAGTTATTTGTAATATTGCATTGATATATATTTGTGTATCTTATCCCGGCTGGACAGAAGAGGCGACGCATGTTTACTATGCAGGCATTCCACCTATTGGCGGAATTCTTGATAATTTAGCACTTGCAGACGAAAAGGTTAAGGTCATAGGAGACACAAATAGAAATCCTCATACCTTTGACATATCCCCATCGGAATTACAAAAACTAACTCACGCTCAAATATTTTTCCATACACATTTCCCTTATGAGTTGAAAATTGTGAACACCTTAAAAGAAATGAATGTTCCTGTTCGCTGTGTAGATGTTACTGATGGTATTGTTTGGCGTAGTGATGATGTCCATCAACATAATACAAATGACGATTATGAACATGGAGACATAAATAAAGACAAGGATTTACATTGCTGGCTTAGTCCAAATAATTTAAAGATTATCTCTACCAACATTTACAAGGCATTAATTGACTATAATCCTTCCGCAAAGGATTCCTACCAAGCCCATTACGAAAAATGGATAGAGGAGATTGAGCATGTTCATACGACAATTCAACAAAAATTAACTCCATTTAGAGGAAAAAGTTTTTTTGTTTATCATCCTGCGTTTGGATACTTTCTTGAAGTGTATGGACTACATGAAGTTTGTATTGAGATGGAAGGGAAAAGTCCATCTCCAAAACAACTGAGATTACTCATGGAAAGGATGCAAAAAGAGAATTCGCACATAATCTTTGTCCAGCCTCAATTTGACCCTAAACCTGCAGAAATGATTGCAAAGGGGATAGGTGGCAAAGTAGAAATTGTGAATGATTTTGAAAGAAATGTATTGAATAATTTGTTAAATATTGCAGAAAAAATTTCTCTATCATATAGCAACAAATAACTAAAAAATGAGAGTATATTTAATGATATGTCTGAAATAAAAGAAAACAGCATAGAATCGGCTGCGGAATTGCATAACGATTTTCGCAACATACCTGCAATTTGTATTCGTAATTTATACTTTTCCTACCAGAAAGAACCTGTACTTGAAGAGGTAAATCTTGACATTTATGAGAAAGAATTTGTTTCTGTTATCGGTCCCAATGGTGGGGGTAAAACAACCTTGCTTAAATTAATTCTTGGCTTACTGCAACCACAAAAAGGAAGAGTTCTTATTTATAATGAGAAACCTGAAAAACAGCGTGACAAAATAGGTTATGTCCCTCAACATGCCCAATTAGACTTATCTTTTCATGCCACCGTTATGGAAGTGGTTTTGATGGGACTTGTTCATAATCGGCAATGGTTCTATTTTTCGCAATCTGCCAGGAAAAAAGCAATGGATAGTCTTGCTATTGTAGGTCTTGTTGATTTTGCAAATAATTTATTTTCTCGTCTTTCCGGCGGACAGCGTCAGCGTGTTCTAATTGCCCGTGCATTAGTGAGCCAGCCAAGAATCCTGCTCTTTGATGAACCAACCGCACATGTGGATACAGTTGCAGAGAAAAACCTGATGGACTTGCTTAAACAGATTAGTAAAGAACTAACTGTTATTCTTGTTTCTCACGATTTGGGATTTGTTTCGCAATATGTAGATACTGTGGTATGTGTTAATAGAATGGTGCAGAAACATCCGACAGGGACTCTTACTGGAACAATGATTCAGGAACTTTATAGACAGAGCATTGAAATGGTCCATCATGGGTTATCCGAAACACAGGAGCGGCATCATCATGAATGAAATATGGAACGCTTTTACTGACCCAAATTTTTATTTTCTCAGATACGCTTTCTTTGCTGGAATTTTAGCAAGTATCAGTTTCGGTATTGTAGGCTCATTTGTAGTAACAAAAAATATAGTTTCACTTGTGGGTGCTATATCGCACTCAGTTCTTGCTGGTGTGGGTTTTGCTCTGTTTTTGAATTATCGCTATCACTTTACATATATTACGCCGTTTTATGGGGCTCTTATCGTTAGTATCCTTTCTGCATTTATACTCTCCTTTGTATCAAGGTATTTAATAGGCAGGAAGGATGCAATAATAGGTGCAATCTGGGCAATAGGCATGGCAATAGGTATGATTTTTATGGCATATACACCGGGCTATGTTGACCCTATGAGTTATCTTTTTGGAAGCACTTTGCTTATCACAAAGAGCGATATTAATAAACTTATAATTTTAGACCTTGTTATATTTGCCATAACACTTTTTTATTACCCCCAATTATGGGCATATTGTTTTGATGAAGAATTCGCAAGTGTGCGAAATATCCCCGTAGTATTTTTGAGCACACTTTTATTAGTTATGTCTGCTATAACTGTAGTAATGATGATGCCTATGGTAGGAATTATACTCGTATTAGCACAATTATCTATACCAGTTCTAATTGCGGAACAATTTGTATCTCGCCTTTACTTAGTTATGCTTCTATCTACAATTGTTTGCATGCTGACCAGTGCTATGGGATTAATTGGAAGTTATAAATTAGACTTACCTGCTGGACCCGTAATTGTTTTGACCTCCATGACATTCTATCTAATCGTTGCTGGCTGTATATTAGGATTAAAGGTAATCCATTCAATTAAAAGCAAGGAATGACCACCCTTTTAAGCAGTTTTTCCTCCATCGCAAACGAGTATAGCGCCATTGGTATAGGTAGCGGCGTCAGATGCTAGGTAGACAACTGCACCTGCAATTTCATCAGGCTGAGCATGTCGTCCCAGAGGTGTTGATTGAACATACCAATCACGGATTTCAGGCGTTTCTACCAGCACAGAGGCAAACCGTGTTTCAGTCAGTCCAGGGCATACCGCATTACAACGCACCCCAGCAGGACCCAATTCGCGTGCAAGCACTTTCGTAAGCATAATCACCGCCGACTTGGTCATAGAATATATACCCATAAATGGAGAAGGATGTAAACCTTCAACCGACGCAATGTTAATAATAACCCCTTTCTGTTGAGAAACCATTATTTTGCCTGCCTGCTGTGCCATTAAAAAATAGCCTTTGCAATTTACTTCAAATGTTTTGTCAAAGACGGCTTCAGTTGCGTCAAGAATAGGTCCAAAATATGGATTGGTCGCAGAATTGTTCACGAGTATATCCAATTTCCCAAAATCATTTTGTATTCGCTCAAACAAAGCAGAGATTTCTCCACTACGGGCACTGTGACAGGCAATTGCTGTCGCCTTACCACCACTCTCATTAATCTGGTTAGCGGCTTCTTCTAACGGTCCCAAGTTCCGTGCTGTTATTATGACATGAACACCCAATTCTGCCAGAGCAAAGGCAATTGCTTTGCCAATACCACGGCTTCCACCTGTAACCAGAGCCACTTTACCATCAAAATTCATTTTCTCACGAATAGAAGAATGAATAGGGGTTGTTTCAATTACCATAGTTAATTCCTTATCATAATAATTTATCATTTTCTTTTATGGCATTTTCTCATATTATCAGAGCATAGAACAAAATATTATTCCATTTTTTGAATTATATGAATTGCCTTATAAATATGTTTATATGAACTAATGTTATAACACCCTCATTAATCAATAGAGAATAAAAACACATTAACTCTAATAGATAAGAATACACCGATTGCCTTATAGCGTAAATATACTTCAAATCCGTTGAACTTTTTAATAGATGAACCCCTCTTACGCTTCTAAATCTTTTAATTTATGAGCATTCGCCTGCACTTTTTTAATTATCTTTACAATGTCCTCCATATCCTTTTCTTTGCCAAGCAAAATATTATGAGGAATCCATGTCCCACTGTTGTAACATAAATCCTCCGCAATGGGACAACGAGTTCTGGAATAATCGTAGAAAGTAGCATCTTGGAAGGCAGGCTGTTTATACAACGGATAGGGGTAGCCCACAGTAATAGGCAAGCCTTCCGCTTGTGCCGCTTTAACAAATTGTTCTCGTGAACAACCAAATTCCTCTTTTTTTATTTGTATACACAACAGATGATATGACCTGCGCGTAATTCGGTTGCTAATAGGTTGAGGATAAATCCCGGGAATTTCTTTGAGTGCATTTGTTAAGTAAGTTCCATTTACTTCACGCGTTACCAGTTGTTGTAAGGCACGGGATAATTGGGCAAGCAAGATGTTTGCAGTAAACTCTGTCATTCGGACATTTGTGCCAATACGCTCGTGATAATACCATGGACCTGATTTTGACCTGCCGCAATTCGATATTGAGCGGCATAAATCTACAAAGCCTTCATCATTTGTAACAATTGCCCCACCTTCACCTGCCGTAATGTTCTTTGACATCTGGAAACTGAACACTCCACACAAACCAAGTGTACCCGCTCCTTTCCCTTCCCATTGCCCACCCCAGGCATGGCAGGCATCTTCAATCACCAAAAGATTGTGCTTATGTGCTACTTCATTTATTTTGTCCATGTCGCAAAATCTACCGCCAAAATGGACAGGGATTATTGCCTTTGTGTGTTGGGTAATTGCAGGTTCAATCAAGTCTGGGTCAAGACACCAGGTATCATCCACATCTACAAAAATAGGTATACCTCCTATACGGGCAACGGCTGATGCAGTGGCTACAAATGTATACGGAGGAACAATTACTTCATCACCCGGCTTTATGCCGATGGCTTGCAGGGCTATTTCTAGACCCGTTGTGCCACTATTACAGGAGACACAATATCGTGCACCTTGAAATCTGGCATACTCCTCCTCAAACTGTTTTACCTTTTCGCCATAGAACCACTTCCCACTTTCCAGCACTTCTAATACTGCTTCCCGTTCCCGTTCATCAAACACAGGCCAGGACTGCCATTTCTTTTCTGGGGGTCGCACAGGTTGCCCACCTAATATCGCCAGATTATCCAAACTCATGATTTATATCCTCTACAAATTGTGTGGTATAAAATATCTTCACTCTTGTAGATTATGAAAGTATCAATCAACAAATCAAGTAGAAAAAAAACAAATCTGTATTTTTAGATATGTATACTTAATCTGCGGTTGGTTTATTTATTGAAGGGAAATGGTCTATTAATAAAACGGTATTTTTATTTGAGTTATTTTTCCGCACAGTTAGGTAAAATTTCATCGGATACATCAGGGAGTAGACGCTGTGATAAGGGTAGTATTTCAAAAACCAGGTCACCTTCAAATATATGTTCCGCTCGAATACCGCCATCATCCTTCATGTTTAGACCACCACTATAAACTTTGAATCCGCCATCTTTCCCTTTAATATATTTTATCAGTCTATTGGGCAACCATGGGTCTATAGGCACAGATGGCATATAGTTCGGCACTAATTCGTCCAAATTTTCTGGCAGTCGCTGGTGTGAAAGATGGAATCGTTCAATAGCTAGAGCCGTTTGGGTAAGCATGATATAGGTGATATAGGTATAGTGCCGAATTTCTGCTTGTATAATACGACTGTCGGCTGCATATTGTATAATAGAGGTTGGGCTTATTAGTTGCATTTCCACTATATCAAACAAATCCATGCTATCCTGAGATAAATCCTCTGACCTTAAAAAGAATTCATATTTATATTTTTCTGGAAAATACAGGCTCCTTGCATGGATACTTTTATCAAAGTAGTTAGATAATACCAGATAATATAATAACCCCATAGTTTGGTCTGTGCTACGAGATAGGACAAAATCAAAAATAGGAAGCCAGGGATAGAGTATTCCTCTACCCCATCCATAATCAATTCGAAAAATTCGAGAATAAACTTTATTGTGTGCTTGTGCTTCTTGCAGCAATGTATTTAAGTATTTTGTCGGTTTGGAAGTTGTGTCGAGTAAGTAAATAAATTCAGCATAAAGCCCTTTTTGGAACATAGAACCTTCGTTAACTTGAAGTGCATACTGCTGAACGATATTTTCAAGTTCTATTAACTCGACTTCGGATAACTCTTCATGGTTGACTATCCATTCAAGCATTTCCTCAACTATTCCAAAACAGGCAATTCGAACTAATTGAGAAATAACAACAGGCTCATCTTTAAGAGAATTATACAGTGGAAAACAGGCATATAACGAACGGAACATTTCATTACGGTCTCCTTCAATGGCATGCACAAGGGCTTCTGCGGTTAAGTCCCTTGTAAGTGCTCTAATTTCTGCAAGATGAGGGAGCAAAACATTATAACCAAGTTTCAAATCAATAGGGTATCGTGATTTTGTAAGATTGAGTTGGGCAATCTCTTTCAGTCGGGTGTTCGTGTTTGCACTAACAATGTTATAGTAGGCTTTCACTAATGTAAACGAAATTTGGGGAAATGGCTTATCATATTTTAGTTCCCTATAACTTAATGGGTAGTCCTTTATCCTTTTGCATTCTTCAGGTATATCTAAACTATCATAATACTCATCATATTTTTTCATTGCTACTGGGAATAACCTATCATACTCCATTATTAATTCCCAATATTTTAAGCCAAGGTTTTCCTTGTCTGGAACTTTTTCATACCATTCGTTAAGTTCAGATAAGTTTGTTGGCAAACTCCTTTCTTTAAGAAAAGCCGTTATCTTGTTATAATTATATGAAGAATAAAAGCGGACAAAGACAAAAGAACAGGCAATAATAAGCACGAAAAGATGAACAAGGACTATCTGTGTGTTGGAGGTAGATGGGTTGGAATAATTAATAAATTTGATAGGTGTTGACCATGTAAATTTATATGCCCTTAAAAGCGATTTCAGCCAGAATATCAAAATCATAGAGGTCAAACCGAGGTAGGTAGCGATGAATCCGGAAGGAGCAGAAAGAATGTTGTCCATTCCATATTGAAATGGAAGTAAACATATAAAGACAAATAGGTAAATGGCTAAAATCAGGAGAATCTCTTTGACCTTTAATATGCGATTGTAGAAGGCAAGGAATAGATATACAAAGAACATAAAGGTAAGATAAAAGCAAATAGAAAAATAAATTATGGAAATGAATGACAAATAAGAAGGAACAAATAAAGCAATAAAGATAAGAAGAATCAGTAGAATGGTATTTACCGGGCTTGATATAAAAATCCAGACAAATGTTCCGCTGATAAGTGTTGTTCCTACAATATATACAAGCAATCCCCAAAAAATAGCAGAAGAAAAGTAATGGAAAGTGTCTGTATATCTTGATAACGCAGATTGAACAGTTTCAAAACCGGGAGACAAATAAAATCTATACATTATGTATACGCCTGTGAACTGAATTAGCCAGACTATTATCATGGCAAGAAAAAGATTAAAAGAAAGGATTAGTCCTTGCACATTGACACGCTCTATTGGAAGCATTGGCATCCATGATAATGAATAGGACTTCTGCTTATCTTCTCTAATTATCCTACGAGAAACACGCAGATACCACATTATCCCCGCTAAAATTAAACTGATGTGGGGAAGAATTAACCATATTATTGCGGAATAGGAAAATAAATGAATACTTCCAGAATAATTTTTTAAATAGCGATTTATATATAGATACAGCAATAGCAACGCAATCCCTAAAATCCAGAAGATACATGTCCATAATGGCAAAATTAAACCATGACTCTGTTTTAACTCGAACCAGAGTTGGGCAATATACCTGTTTGAGAATCTCTTAAACAATAATGGTAATTTTTGTTTAGATTTTGATAACACTGCATAGAAAGGAATAAACCTTTCAAGACTATATTTTGACAGAGTATCACAACGAATTGCTTTAACAATTTTTAGGTTTATTAAATAGGCTGCTAAAGTAAGAATCAGTAATATAACAATGGGGTGGCTCTGAAAAAGGCTTGCGATTGGGGATATTTGTCCCATATAAGTTAAGGAGTGATTCATTATATATGCGGCTAGGAATAAAATGCCTGCAAGGAGTGATACAAATATTCCGATAGGCACAGATAAATCAAAGAGCCAACTCATTGTTTGAAGCACTAAATATATTGACCCATGTATACACATTGTTGAGACAAGAGGAAATCCATTTTGGGCATGTATTTCAGCAAAATTTTTTAAGTAAGCAATGGGATGTTCAATAAATAAATGTAAAGGCAAAGGATGTATGATTAAAGACAATAAAAGAGCCCGTATAAAAATTGCTTGAATCAGAATAAGAAGCAATCTCGTTATCATAGACACAGCAACAGGCAAATAGGTAGGAACAGGCAATCTCAGTACCCGACGCGAAAATCCATTTTGCATATTCCCTGTGTTTCCAATATTTAGAAATATCAAAAAAGCCGTTATAGCAGAGATGGCATAACTAATCATGTCAAGTTCCGTAAAAGCAAAACGGAGATAAGAATCCCCCAAGAAAGATATTAAAGGATAAATTCCAATACAGATTAAGATTGCTAAAATAATTGAGCCTGCGACAAACAATTCTTCCCATAGAAGGGCTTTGCACGGCGAATTAAGTTTCATAACTCTCACTCCTGAATTTGCTGATTTATATATCTATTGAATATTTCTACTAAATTTTGCGAAATAATCATGTCTCTATTCCTCCATTTCTTTACGAATGCACTCAGGTATTACTTCATTAGAGACATCAGGTTGCTGTCGTTTTTCTAATGAAGAAATTGGAAGGACATAATCACCGGCTTCATATCTATAATATATGTAATACTCATAAAACCTATCACCAAATTTTTTTGGCTGGACTCCATTATTATCAATTCTATCTACTCCCACGCTATAAACTATGTACCCTCCATCTTCCCTTATCCTATAATTTATAGTTTTGTTGGGACTATAAGGGTCAAAAGGAATTGAAGGGATGTAATTCGGTACTAATTCTTGCAGGTCTTCTGGAAGTCTCTGTTGTGTAGCAAGGAATTGCTCAATGGCAAATGAAGTTTTAAACATTTTAATAAACGAATATTTCCACAGTTCATAATAAGCCAGACATTCCAGGTCATTATTTATTCCGTATAATGTATCAATAGTAGTAGAATTACTTACATAAAATAACCATTTAATAAATCCCTCATCTCTATTTCCACAACAGCCGCTGTCATAAGGACATGATATATTTCTACCTATATACCATTTGAGGATATTGTATAAATAATTATAATATTTAACGAGTTCTAATGTGTCTATTCTTTCATCTTTGCTAATTCTATTGAAATATTCTGACAGAACGAAATAATTTAATATCTGTTTCGTTTGCGCCATACTTCGTGGGACAAGTAAATCAGTAAAGGGACACCAGACATCAAAAACCCATCCATGCCAGAATAAGTGAACAAGTTGAGAGAGAGTCCTCGATGATGTATAACCATCATATTTTATGAAATATTCTTCGACAAAACCCCTTGGAGTTGAATATTTATCAACTATTGTAATTGTATCTTTCAATAGTTCTTTGTGCATGGGTGAATCTTCAGATGTTTTGGGAATATATTGTTCTACAATATTCTGGAGTTCTACCCTGACTTCTTCGGGCAATATTTTATGATTCAAAATCCAACCAATTACATATCTAACTTTGTCAAAGCAAGAATTACCGTGTGTCCAGGAAGAAGTATCATATTCATTTTTTAAGGAATTGTAAAGCGTTAAATTTGCCCTGAAAGATTCAAGCATTTCAGGATAATTCTCATCTATGGCATACATAAATGCTTCTACCGTTAAAATTTGCGATAAAATCTTAATATTTTTTAATGGGTCATCAAAATATCCAAAATATGCACTAAAAAGGTTTCTTTCTTCCAAAATATTTTCACCATAATATGATTTTGTCAAATTTAATTTAGATATATCTTTTAAGGATTGGGCAAAGTATTTTCCATAAGTGTCAAAATAAATTTTTGTAGACTTGTAGAAAATCTCAGGGAACGGTTCATCATATTGTAAATTTTCCAGGAAATTATATGATTCAGGCAAAGCAAAACATTTTTTAGGTATGTTTAGTCCTTTTATGTAAAAGATACATTTTTCATAAGCCGTTCTTATTTCATCTATCAATTTAAGTTCTTCCTCTGATAGTTGTATTTTCTCTTCTGGACAGCGTCTACATTGAGGAGTCTGTGGCTCTATGCTTGTCTGACAGAGTTTATAAATTTTTTGTAGTTCTAAATATTTCAAGGCTAAATTTTCTTCATCCGGGACATTTTTCCCCATATTTTTAAATTCATATAGAATTGTGGGCAAGTTTTTCTCTTTGAGATATGCACTTATCCGCTCATGATTACAGACAGAATGAAATCTAATACCTAACACAAGAAGGGCAATAATAATTATAAAAATATGGGATAGAAATATTTGATATATAGGTATCTCATACGAAGAGGATATACCTGAACAATATAGACGAATAGATTTACGAAGACTTAACCCATAAGATTTTACTACAAGCCTGAGCCAATACATAGAAATTAAAAAAGTCAGGAAAAGGAGTGTGGGGTATAGAACAGGTGGTTGTAAATCCTGGACATACCAATATGGAAACAAGCAAATAAATACAAAGAGAAGTATAGCCAGAAGGGGCAGAATCGCCTTTGGTTTAATGATTCGATTGTAGATAGCAAGAAACATATATACGATAGACATAAAAACGAAATAGCAACAAATAGCCAGGTAAATAATTAGAAGAATAAGATAAAAAGAGGTCTGTGCTCCCCTGTGAGCAATATATATAGGTGTGCTTTCTCTCCATCCCGGTAGTGAACTAATAATACATGAAAAAACAAAATCTAATATCCATAAAATTTTTTTCATAATAGATGTTATATCTATTATAGGTGGTAAAAAATTAAAATTAGAAAAATCAGTTATAATAATAGGTACAAGGGCAATCAGAAAAATTACATACCCGGGATACGAAACAAGCAGCCAGACCAGAGCACCTGTAAAAACTACCCAGCCTGTAACAAAGAAAACTATATCCCAGATATAATTAGGATAGAACCTATCAAAATCTGCTGCATTCACAGTCAATACGCTTCGTATCGTATCATAGTTGTTAAATAGGTGAATTCTATACCCTATATACAAACCTGTAAATTGAATTATCCATATAAGCGTCATGGCTAACAGGAGATTTATGGAGAAATAGAGTGTGTATGAGTTTATTCGTTCAATATTAGTTGTAGGCAGCAATGAAGATAAACCTGTTTTGTGTGAGGTCTCTTTATAAACGGGTCTCGCAATGCGTAAATACCAGACTATCCCTGAAACCAACAAAGCAAGTTGTGGAAATGTAACCCAAACATGAAAAGAGTTTACCTGTGGAAAATAACCAAATAGATACATGTCTGAGGCTATTAGTATCACCACACCTAAAATCCATAATAAGAATGTCCATTTCGGTAAAACGAAACCTCGATTCTGTTTTATCTCGAACCATAATTGAGCTATATATCTATTAGGAAATCGTTCAAATAGCAAAGGAGATTTTTTGTTGGTTTTATATCGCGGTTTGAACACAAAAGGAAACCTATTCAGGTTATAATTTGATAGCAAATTGTGCCTAATCCCTTTGACAATTTGTAAATTTATAAAGTAGCAGATAATAAATAGTAGAGCCAGAGTGATAATTTGATGGTTAGAAATGAAACTATAAATTGTTCGAGTTAAAATCAGATTGTAGAAAGTAGCATCAATGGTGTATACAAACGCAACAAGCATAGATGTATAAATAAATACAACCCATGCGAACGAAGTAGATAAGTCAAGTAGCCAACTTACGGTCTGAAATGTTAGATATATAAACCCGTCCATGAGAATTACAGAACTGAAAGTATGCCCATTCGCTAAATAAATATCATTAATTGCTTTCCAGTAAACAGAAAAAAATTCAAAAATGGACGAAAACTCTAATGGTTTTCTTATTACAAAGGTAAAGAAAACAAATCGAACTATTACTGTCTGTGCTAATAAGAGAAAAAATCTTGTCCCTAATGATATTAGGACGGGCAAATAAGTAGGCACAGGCAATTGTAGAATACGGCGTGAGAAGCCACTTTTTAATTGACCCAAATTTGTGTTATACAACAACAATAAGAAAGAAGTGAGGACTGAAAAGATTAAGCAAATTGCATAATACGCATCGAAAGATAAGAATCTAAGTGGATAATCTCCATAAAAGAATAGGTAATGCAGCAAATAAAAAGAGCAGATAATAAACACTGTAAGCAATATAGTGGCAACCACTGCAACGGCTACGCACATTTCTTCCCATAGAAGGGCTTTCCACGGCGAATTAAGTTTCATAATTCTTACTCCTAAATTTGCTGATTTATATATCTACCGAATATTTCTAATAATGTATGTAATAAAAATTTCATTGTTTTGCTGTCCCCTCTGTATTCTTTTGCATACATTCTGGTAGCACTTCTTTTGAGATTGCTGGCTGCATGCGTTTTGACTTTGAAGCAATTTCTATAAGATAATCCCCGTCTGGTTTGCCGTTATCTTTACCCCCATCATCTTCCTCATCCATGCCAACGCAATAAACCTTGTAGGATTCATCTTCTCCTTTTACAAACCTTATATCATTGCCGGGTGTCCATGGGTCCTTAGGCACAGAAGGAAGGTAATCTGGCACTAATTCCTGCAAATTCTCCGGTAGACGATTATATGCCAGACGAAACCGTTCAATTGCTATAACTGTATTCATTAGGTCTATGTAGGCATAATGTCGCAATTCAGCATGAACAATCCTACTCTCTTGAGCATAAAACTCATAAAAGCATCTAATTTTCGTCCAATCATCTATAAATACCCCATTAATAAAACTTCTATTAAAATAACTCATGAATTCTTTATATTCGGGAAAGTATACATTTTTTGCCTGACTAACTTTTTCATAATACTCAGTTAAAACCAGATAATCTAAAAAAAAGGCGGATTGCTCTATATCGCGAGGAATTATTAGATTGATAATAGGTGCCATAACAAATAAAGCCTCCTTTTCCTTAAATAATTCAGAAAGGTATGAATAAGTATCATGGTATTTTAGATGTCGGGAATATCCCCTTATCACAAGAAGTGTTTTAAATGGAGAAGTCGTGATGTCAAGGACAGTAAGCATATCGTGATGAAAAGCCATTTTGAACATAGCCTCGTCATCTTTTGCTGGCAGAAAACTTTGGTTAATATCTTTAAGTCCCACCAATACAGGTTCTGTTAGTTCTTTATGATTTATTACCCATTCAATATTACCCTTAACTGTCCCGAATAGAGAGGTGCGAACTAATTGTGATACTACAACAGGCTCATCTTTAAGTGAATTATATATAGGTAGACAAACCCCTAATGATTGAAACATCTCATCATATTTATTTTCACAGGCAAATACGAATGCTTCTTCTGCTAAAATTTTTGTGAATGTTCGTAAATTAGAAAGATGAGGTAAAGGAACTCTTATACCAACTCGCAAATCAATCGGGTATCTCGATTTTTTAAGATTTAAATTTGCAATCTCTTTTAATTCTTGAGATATATAACCTCCGATTGTGTTGAAGAAATTCTCTTCTATTCGAAAAATGAATTCAGGAAACGGTTTGTCGTTTTTCTTCTCATTATCAAAAAAAGGATAATAATCTAAAATGTTATCCTTACAGTTTTTTGGAATATCAAGAGAGTTATAAAACTGCCTATGTTCCTTTATTTTTTCTATTAAAGATTTATCTTTTATCCAGGAATAATCTACTTCCCCATCAGGAAAATATAAAGGGTAATATATAATACGCACCATGTCCATAATATCCCAATATTTCTTTGCAAGATTTTCATTATCGGGCACATCTTTATACCAGTCGTTCAACTCATATAGATTGGCTGGTAATCCCATATCCTTGAAGTAAGTAGTCATTCTCTTGTAATTTATGACAGGATATAATTGGACAAAGAGGACTATACATGAGATTACAATTGCAAAAATATGTGATAGTAGCAGATGTGATGTTGATATTCCGGGTTTTGGCGTAGTTACAGCATGCATAAATCGAATTGGTTTAAGCAAATGTAATCCTTGCGATTTCAAAATTGATTTCAACCAGGGCATAGTGATAATTGAAGCCAATGCAAGATACATAGCAATTACTGCCGATGGGAATAGGTCAATGTTATAATAAAATGGGAATATACATAGAAACACGAAGACATAAATGGCTAATAATATAAGGACATCTTTACTCCTTAATATGCGGTTATATGCAGCAAGAAACAAGTAGATAAAGAACATAATGGTCAGGAAAAAACATACTGAAAAATAAATTAACACAGTAAGAGGTGCGACAGTGATTTCCCCTTCTACATATCCCTTATACATGTTAAGTATTATTAGTGTAAAAAGATAATCAAGTCTTCCAAGAAAATCGGGTATAAATGGGATACTTTCCCATATTGCACTAAACACAGAGTCATAAAGATTAAGTATGCCGCTGAAAGATAGTAAAGATGTGATTGTAGAAATTAGCATTAGAATACATACAAGGGCTATGCCAGAAGGATATAAATTTAAAATCCAGACCAACGCCGATGTAATAACGATATTACCACCTACGAACACAACAAACGACCATAAATAAGAAGAGGAAAAATCACGATATACATCTGCATTTGTGCTTACTGCGGATAGTGCCAATTTAGGCAAATTGGATAAGAATTTATAATCTACATACATAATGGAAAATTGGATTATAAAAACAACAAGCATTGCAAGGATAAGATTTATAGAAAAATTGAGTATAGAGATGTTAACCCGTTCTATATTTGTAACTGGCGTCCATGATAGCGGACCCGACCTCCACCGTATTTTTCTATTTACTCCCCGCATAATACGCAAATACCACATTATTCCTGAAAGAAGTAAACTGATATGAGGGAGTAATACCCATATATAGACAATCTCAGCATGGGAAAAATTTCCAAAAATTGTATAGGTTTCAAGTCGTCTGCTGAGATAATGAACAGTTAGAAACAATCCTATTCCTAAAATCCAGAAAAGGAAAGTCCATAACGGCAGAATAAATCCATGAGTTTCTCTCATCTCAAACCAGAGTTGTGCAAGATACCTATTTGGAAATTTATTAAATAATAATGACTTGCCTTTTCGAAACCTTAATAATGCCAATACTCTGAAAACAAATCGAGCAATACTACCCCTGAATTGAGAGTTATGGCGAATTCCTTTAACAATTTTTAAATTGACAACATAAAAAATGAGAATAAGAATACAAAAGAAAGCAACAGGATGATATGCAGAAAAATGGTCTATAGGACTTGCTATTGGTTCAAGAATCCTCTGAACAGGGTGAATTATAGGTTCAAATATATCTTTCCACTTAAAATAATCTATTGTTGATGAATAAATTAGAATAGTAGACAGGAATAGAAAAATAACAACTACAAGAGGCAATGAAAAATCAATAAGCCAACTTATGGTTTGAAATATTGAATATACAATCCCATGAATGAAAATTGTGAAATAAAAAGGTTGAGCATTATATACATATAACTCGGAGACTCTTTGCAAAAAGATTAAGGGGTCATTAAAAAGTGAAATGTTTTCAAAGGCTTTACCATTAAATAAAATTAATAGAACAAGTCTGATTATTACTGCCTGCGCCATTATAAGAAATAGTCTCGTAAAAAAAGAGATAGCCACAGGCAAATAAGTAGGCACAGGCAATTGTAATATCTGCCGTGGAAAACCGCTCTGTAATTGTCCAGAGTTCCCGATATGAAGAAGTATCAAAAAAGATGTAATCGCAGAAATTACGAAACTAATTGCATCTATTGCGTTAAATGATAGTATTGGAATAGTGAGATATCCATATTTCAAATAGAAAAGCAAAATCACAAAGACTAAAACCAGGAGTAATGAAAATAATATTGTTCCGACAATTAATCCGCTTATTCGTAATTCTTCTTTGAGAAGGGCTTTCCACGGCGAATTAAGTTTCATAGTTCTTAATCCTAAATTTGCTGTTTTATATATCTACCGAATATTTCTAATAATGTATGTAATAAAAATTTCATTGTTTTGCTGTCCTCTCTGTATTCTTTTGCATACATTCTGGTAGCACTTCTTTTGAGATTGCTGGCTGCATGCGTTTTGACTTTGAAGCAATTTCTATAACATAATCCCCGTCTGGTTTGCCGTTATCTTTACCCCCATCATCTTCCTCATCCATACCAACGCAATAAACCTTGTAGGATTCATCTTCTCCTTTTACAAACCTTATATCATTGCCGGGTGTCCATGGGTCCTTAGGCACAGAAGGAAGGTAATCTGGCACTAATTCCTGCAAATTCTCCGGTA
>Ga0208826_1000792_pt1 | contig 30407 bp, 27 predicted proteins | sample AD_UKC115_MetaG_FD_184451 | JGI IMG/M metagenome (GOLD analysis project Ga0208826, IMG submission 184451) | Active sludge microbial communities of municipal wastewater-treating anaerobic digesters from Hong Kong - AD_UKC115_MetaG (SPAdes)... | ecosystem: Engineered > Bioreactor > Anaerobic >...
GGGGAGCATGGTGGTTCGCGCCCGCATGGCCATGGCAGCGCCGCTGTAGGCCTGCAGCACAGGGTTGGCGGGCTCGGCCTTGAGCAAGGCAGCAAAGGCGTCCGCAGCCTGCGCAATCGCCGCCTCCTCGCCCTGCGAAGCGCGCATGAATACCTGGAACGCAGGTTCGAACTGGGCATCGGGCACCGCCTGGGCGGGCAGCGGCGCAGCCGCGATCAGGGCCGCACAGGCCACGGACATCAGCAAGGGGTAGGGCATGTCGCCATCTCCTGGGCAGGGTTGAACATGCCGGCAGTGTCTAGACGGCGATCACCTTGCGCAGCAGGGATGCGACGAAACACCGACCGGATGGCGCCAAATACCGAACAGGCTCCGCCAACGGCTGTGGGCTGGGGCATCGTCGCCGCAGCCGCGTCTGTTGGCGTATCCTGATGTACGGGTTCACTGGCGCCCCAACGCAATGCGCTCGCCCGCCATGGGCGCCTTGCAGCCAGCCTGACATTCCGCGCCGCCCACAGGAGACCCTGCATGCCACTGAAGCAGCTTTCAGGACTGGATGCCAGCTTTCTCTACCTGGAGACCCCCGAAATGCCCATGCACGTGGGCGCGATGTACCTGCTGGAACTGCCCTCGGGCTACCGTGGCCGGTATGTGAACGACCTGCGGCGCCACTACGCAGCGCGCATGCCCGCGACACCGGCCCTGCGCAGGCGCTTGTGGTGGATGCCGCTGAACCTGGCCAATCCGGCATGGGTCGATGCCGAGCCCGATCTGGCCTACCACGTGGTGGAGCACAAGCTGCCCCGCCGCACGCGCAAGGAGGGCGCTTTGCCCAACGCACGCACGCTGCTGGAGGACATGATTTCCACCCTGCATCCGCAGCTGCTGGACCGCAGCAGACCTTTGTGGCGCATCCATGTCATCGACGGTCTGCCACGCAGCGCGAACGGCCACAAGCAGGTGGGCGTGTACTCGCAGGTGCACCATGCCGCCGTGGACGGCCAGGCCGCCGTGGCACTGGCCAACGTGCTGTTCGATCTGGGCCCCGAGCCGCGCGAGATCGAACTGCGCCCGCCCACGCGCCGCAAGACCTTTCAGATCGGCATGGTGGAGATGCTGCGCGGCGCACTGAGCAACGAGGCCGGCCAGGTGGTGCGCATGGCACGCGAGCTGCCTGCCACGCTGGGCACGGTGGCCCGCACGGCCAGGGGCGCATTCAGCCTGAAGACCTTGCTCGGCAAAGGCACCGGCAATGTGACGCTCGCGCCTGCCACCCCCATGAACGTGACCGTCGGCAGCACCCGGGCCTTTGCATCGGCCAGCGTGCCGCTGCAGGAGCTCAAGGCGCTGGCCAAGGCCCATGCGGCCACGCTCAACGACATGGTGCTGATGCTGTGTGCGGGCGCACTGCGCAGCTATCTGCAGCTACACGGGCAACTCCCGCGCAAGAGCCTGGTGGCGGCGGTGCCGATCTCGCTGCGCCCGGTCGGAGACGTTCGGCCGGACAACCAGGCTTCCATGAGCCTGATCAGCCTGGGCACCCACCTGGCCGATCCGGCCAAGCGCCTGGCACACATCCTGGTCGCCAGCAGCGCCATGAAAACGACCATGGGGCCAATGAAAAGCATCCTGCCCACCGACTTCCCATCCATCGGCATCCCCTGGCTGATGGAAGCCGCCGCCTCGCTCTACGGCAAGGCCCGGATGGCCGAACGCCTGCCGCAGGTCGCCAATGTGGTGATCTCCAACGTGCCCGGTCCGCAGGTGCCGATCTACCTGGCCGGTGCCCGCGTACGTGCCAACTGCCCTACCAGCATCGTGGTGCACGGCCTGGCACTGAACATCACGGTGCAGAGCTTTGACGCCCACATGGACTTCGGTTTGATGGCCGACGCCGCCGCCCTGCCCGATGTCAGAGCGCTGGCAGCGGCACTGGACGGGGCCTGGGATGAACTCCAGGCGCTCCCCGTGCCCGCCACGCTCCCCAAGGTGTCGCGCACGCGACTGCCCTCTAGGGTTAGCGCGCCCGCCCCACGCCAGCGCGCTCGCTAGCATGGGCACATGGCTCTCACCCTTTGCGCACGCACCATGCCCCGCCCCTCCCGCAAAACCACACCCAAGCCAGAGCCCACCGGCGGCGATGACACCGGCCTGCACCTGACGCCGCCCGGACTGGGCCTGGTCTTGCTGGAGGCCCGTGCGCCCTGGGAGGCCATGGCGATGGCAGCCGTCTTCCCCTGGCTCTCGCGCATGCCTTCGGGCGATGGCCATGCGGTGCTGGTCTTTCCTGGCCTGGGCGCATCGGACATCAGCACGCTGGCGTTGCGCCGCTTTCTGAAGCAGCATGGCTACCAGGCCCATGGCTGGAAGCAGGGCCTGAACCTGGGCCCCCGCGACGGTGTGCTCGACGCCTGCCGCGAACGGGTGCACCAGTTGCACCAGCAACACGGCGGAAAGATCAGCCTGATCGGATGGAGCCTGGGCGGCGTCTATGCGCGCGAAATGGCCAAGGAAATGCCCGACCTGGTGCGCTGCGTCATCACCCTGGGCACACCGTTCACGGGCCACCCCAAGGCCACCAATGCCTGGCGCTTCTACAACCTGGTCAGCGGCCAGCAAAGCCATGACGAAGACCTGCTGGCAGAGGTGCGCAAGCCGCCTCCGGTACCCACCACATCCATCTACAGCAAGACCGACGGCATCGTCGCCTGGCAGTGCAGCATCAACCCCACCAGGCATGCGCACACCGAGAACATCGAGGTGCACGCCAGCCACATCGGCATGGGCATGAACCCGCTGGCCATGTACGCCATTGCCGACCGGCTGCGCCAGGACCCGGCGCACTGGAAGCGCTTTGACGTGCAGGGCGCGCGCCGCTGGTTCTTCAAGGTGGCGCACCAGCCCGAGATGGTCACGCAGTGGTATTGACCTCTGCGCGGATGTCGGCGCACTCCAGGATCAATACCGCTGCATCTGGCAACTGTGCGGCTGCTGTGCCTTGTCGGCCGGTAGATCGCGCACCACGCGGAAGCCGTAGCCCGAGCCCTCCACGTCGAACCTGACGCCGGGCGCGCCCTGCTTGTCCATCACACCCACCACCAGCGGCTGCTGGAACTGGTGGTCGGCCGCGCGCATACTGCCGCTGCGGCCGGCCAGTTGCACGCGCGCCTTTTCCATCTGGCGCGCCACGGCGGTGGCTTCCACGCTGCCGGCTGCTTCGATCGACTGGGCCAGCGCCTCGACCATGAGCTGCATGCGCATGTGCACATAGTCGTCCTGCGGCTTGGGGAAGCGCTCGCGGAAGGCCTGGTAGAAGGCCTCGCTCTGCGCGCCCGGCACGTTGGGCAGCCAGTCGGCCACGGCCACCACCTTGCCGATCCCAGCGTCGCCAATGGCAGCGGGGGCCCCGAGGGCGTTGCCGTAGAAGGTGTAGAAGCTGCCGGTGTAGCCCACCTCGCGCGCCGCCTTGACCAACAGCGTCAGGTCATTGCCCCAGTTGCCGGTGATGACCGCCTGCGCACCGCTGGCCTTGATCTTGACAGCGTAGGGCGCAAAGTCCTTCACGCGGCCCACGGGGTGGAGTTCGTCACCCACGATGGCCACATCGGGCCGCTGCACGGCGAGCTGTTTTTTCGCCTCGCGCAACACGGCCTGGCCAAAGCTGTAGTCCTGGCCGATGAGGTACACGCTCTTGACCGCTCCATCGGACTTGAGCACGTCCATGAGGGCCGCCATGCGCATGTCGGCATGGGCATCGAAGCGGAAATGCCAGAAGCTGCATTTCTCGTTGGTGAGGATGGGGTCCACCGCCGAGTAGTTGAGGAACAGCACGCGCTTGTCGGGCTCACGCTCGTTGTGCTTGTTGATGGCGTCGATCAGCACCGCCGCCGTGGCCGAGGAATTGCCCTGCATGACGATGCGGGCGCCCTGGTCAATGGCCGATCGCAGTGCAGAGAGCGCCTCCTCGTTCTGGCCCTTGCTGTCAAAGCGCTGTACCTGCAAGGGGCGCATGCCGCCCTGGGCTGCGGGCAGCAGCACGCCACCGCGTGCATTCACGCGTTCCACCGCCCAAAAGATGTTGCGAAACACGGCCTCGCCGGTGTTGGCAAACGGCCCCGAAAGGCTTTCGATCAGCGCCAGCTTGACCGGCACTGCCGCGGCCGCAGCAGGCGCAGGAGCCGCCGTTTGCGCATGGCTGACCGGCAAGGCCAGCACCGCCAGAGCGATGGCCGCACAGGCTGCGCGCCCTGGGGTGAGAAGCGCCGATTTCAACCCGGCAAAGCTCAAAGTATTCATGCTTGGTCTTTCTTGAAATCCACAGGCAGATGCCTATCTGCAGGGGCATGCGGTTCACCCCTGGCCGCGCAGTGTATAGGAGTTACCCTGATGTTCTTCACCCCCGTCACCCGCCGCGCCGCTTGTGCGCCCCACCGCTCTGACGCCGCATGGCAGCACCTGGTGCGCAGCAGCCTGCAGGCCGCTGCAGCTCCTGCACCGGGCGTGAAAATCACCCAGGACGACAAGGCCACCACCCTGCAGATCGATGTGCCAGGCCTGGCGCGCGAGCAGTTGCAGATCAGCATCGAGGGCACACGCGTGCAGGTGCGCAGCAGCGAAGGCGCACCGCGCCAGGTGCACCGCGCCTGGGAGCTCAGCCAGCCCATCCATACTGCCGCCAGCACCGCCAAGCTGGAGCACGGCGTACTCACACTGACGCTGGCCCACGCACAACCGCAAGCCGTGGAACTGACGGTGCATTGAGCGCACCAGTAAAGCTATTATTTTTATAGCTACTAACGCCCGCAGATAAAGCGCTGCGGGCATTTTTTATGGTTAATCACTCGTGCCGCAAGGCTTCGATCGGGTCCATGCGCGCGGCGCGCCGCGCCGGAAAGTAGCCGAACAGCACCCCGATGCCTGCCGAAAACAGAAACGACAGCAGGTTCACCCCTGGGCTGAAGACATACGGCACCTGCATGGCCTGTGCCAGCACCAACGAGGCACCGGTGGCCAGCACGATGCCGATCAGCCCGCCCAGCGCGGCCAGCACCACGGCCTCGATCAGGAACTGCAGCAACACCTCGCGCTCCAGCGCGCCAATGGCCAGGCGCAGGCCGATCTCCCGGGTACGCTCGGTCACGCTCACCAGCATGATGTTCATGATGCCGATGCCACCCACCAGCAGGCTCACGGCGGCCACTGCGCCCAGCAGCATGGTCATCACCTTGGTGGTGCCCGAGAGCGTGTCGGCCAACTGCTTGGTGTCCAGGATGTTGAAGTTGTCCTCGTCGGCCTCGGCCAGCTTGCGCCGCTCGCGCAGCAACTGGCGCAGGCTGGCCGTGACACGCGCAGCGTCGCTGCCGTCCTGCATGGACACCAGCAGCGTCTGCACCCGGGTGCTGCCCGTCACGCGGCGCTGCAATGTGGCCAGGGGCAGCAGCACCACGTCGTCCTGGTCGTTGCCGAAAGCGCCCTGCCCTTTGGAGCCCAGCACGCCAATGATTTCGCACGAGAACGCCTTGACGCGCAGTTGCTGGCCCACCGGGTTCTGGCCGCCAAACAGCTCGCGCTGCAGGGTGGAACCCACCAGGCACACAGCGGAGCCTGCACGCAGCTCCTCGGGGCTGAACTCACGCCCCGTGCGCACCTGCCAGTTGCCGGTTTCGAGCCAGGCGTTGGTGCTGCCGATGATGCTGGTCGTCCAGTTGCGCCCGCCCGCCACCACCGTGCTGCCGGTGCGGCCCTCGGGCGCCACGGCCTGGATGCCGCCGATCTGCTGCGCGATGGCGTCAGCGTCCACGTCCTTGAAGGCCGGAGCACCGCCGCTGCCTGGCCCCATGCGTTGCCCGGGGCGCACCTGCAGCAGGTTGGTGCCCAGGCTGGATATCTGGTTCTGCACCGCCAGGGTGGCACCATTGCCCAGGGTGACCATGGTGATGACGGCACTGACCCCGATCACGATGCCCAGGATGGTGAGGAACGAGCGCAGCAGGTTGCGCCGGATCGAGCGCAGCGACAACCACAGGGTGTTGAGCCACATCAGGCAGACTCCTGCGCGGTCAGGCCCTCGGGGGCGCCCGCGCGTTCGGGGTTCAGGCGGTCGCTTTCGACCACGCCATCGACAAAGCGCACCACGCGCCGCGCATAGGCTGCCATGTCGGGCTCGTGCGTCACCATGATGACGGTGATGCCGCGCTCGCGGTTCAGGCGCGCGATCAGCTCCATGATCTCCACGCTGCGCTGGGTGTCCAGGTTGCCCGTGGGCTCGTCGGCCAGCAGCACGGCGGGGTTGGTGACGATGGCGCGAGCAATGGCCACGCGCTGCTGCTGCCCGCCCGAGAGTTCGGCCGGGGTGTGGTGTTCCCAGCCCTTGAGGCCCACCGCGTCCAGCGCCTGCGCTGCCGCCTGGCGCCGCACAGCGGCGCTTTCGCCCCGGTACAGCAGGGGCAGTTCCACGTTCTCTTGCGCCGTGGTGCGCGCCAGCAGATTGAAACCCTGGAACACAAAGCCAAAGAAGCGCCGCCGCAGCCGCGCGCGCTCATCGCGCGTCAGCGACTCCACATGCACGCCCTGGAACAGGTAGTCGCCCGTGGTCGGACGGTCCAGGCAACCCAGCGTGTTCATGGCCGTGGACTTGCCCGAGCCGCTGGGCCCCATGATGGCCACGAAGTCGCCGCGTGCAATGTCCAGATCCACCCCCTTGAGCGCCGCAAACGCCAGTGCGCCTTCGCCATAGACCTTGGTCACGCCGCGCAGCCGGATCAGCGGCATGCCGTCCTCGGCAAGGTTCCGTGTGCTGGGGGCGGCTGCGCTCATGGACGCGCCCCGCTGCTGCGCTGGTCGGTAATGACGGCCATGCCCGGCTGGAGCTGCTCGCTGCTGACCTCGGTCATGCGGCCATCGCTGATGCCCACCTGCACCGCCATGGCCTGGGGCTTGCCGTCCTGCAGCACCCACACCTGCCTGCGCGCCCCCTGGCCCGGCCCCTTGCCGTTGCCCGAGCCGCCGCGCGAAAACGACCTGGGCGCGCGCGGCATGATCTGCGCCACGATGCCCCCACCGCCCTGGGCGGAGGCCCCGGCTTCGGGCGCCGCAGCCGCGCTGACCGGCGTGAACCGCAGGGCCGTGTTGGGCACCAGCAGCACGTCGGTACGTTCGGTGGCGGTGATGGTGGCGGCCGCTGTCATGCCGGGACGCAGGCTCAGGTCGGCGTTGTCCACCTGCATCCAGGTGGTGTAGGTCACCACGTTGTCGGTCTTGGTGGAACCAAAGGCCACGCGGGTGATGCGCGCCGGGTAGCGGCGTGATGGGTAGGCGCTCACGGTGAAGCTGGCCTTCTGGCCCACACGCACGGCGCCCACGTCGGCTTCGTCCACGTTCACCTGCAACTGCAACTGGCCCAGGTCTTCGGCCACGGTGAACAAGGTCACGGCCTGCAGTGACGCCGCCACGGCATTGCCCGGCTCCACGCTGCGCGTGAGCACCACGCCGTCAATGGGTGAACGGATGGAGGCCTTGGAGAGGTTGGTTTCATCGTTGGCGAGCGCTGCGCGGGCGTCTTCCACACTGGCACGGGCGCTGGCCTCATCGGCCTGGGCACGCTCGAGCGCGGCGCGGCCCGCATCCAACTCGGCCGCCGAAGGCACCTTGCCACCCGACAGGCGGGCCACTTCCTCCAGCCGCCCCAGGCTCGCCAGTGCCTCGCGCTGCGTGGCCTGGGCCTGCGCCAGCCGCGCCTGCGCCGACGCCAGCGATGCGCGCGAACGCAGCACCTGCGCCGAGAGCTTGGCGGTGTCCAGCTCCACCAGCACCTGGCCCTTCTTGATGCGGTCGTTCACATCCACCAGCACCTGGCGCACGGTACCCGACAGCTCGCTGCCAATAGTGACCGAGCGCGTGGGCTGCAGCGTCCCCGTGGCCGAGACGGTGAGCGTGATGGCCCCGCGCCGCGCCTCCTCGGTCACGTACTGCGGCGCCTGGGTGTCGCGCCGTTGCTGCATCCAGGCCCACCCCGCAGCACCCATGGCGAGCAAGACCAGCAACCCCACCCACACGGAAGGTCGGAGCCACCAGCGGCGCGGGTGCTCGGCACCCAGCAGGGATTGCACATCGCGCACGGCAGCCGGGCTGGCAGCGGTGGCGGAATCGGACGAAGAAGTGGTCATGGGTACAGCAATGGATCGTCAAAAGGGCAGGCATGGCACGGCGTCATTGCCAGCCACCCCCCAGGGCCTTGAAAAGCCGCACATGGTTGGAGCCCAGATTGGCCTGGGACGTGGCCAGGGCATCCTGCGTGGCCAATTGGGTGCGCTGGGTTTCCAGCACCGAGGCAAAGTCGATCAGTCCGCTCGCGTAGCGCTGCTGGGCCAGCAAGGCCGCGTTGCCCGCAGCCTGCGTGGCCTGCTGGAGGTGGGCCAGGCGCGCGGCCTCGCCCTGGAGTGCCACCAGAGCGTCTTCCACTTCTTTCAGGGCCGTGAGCACCGCCAGCTGATAGGCCTGGCGCGCCTGCTCCAGTGCCGCCTGCTGCACCTGCACCTGGGCCTGGGTGGCGCCGCCGTCGAACAGTGGCACGGCCACGCTGCCCAGCAGCGAGTGCACCAGAGAAGCACTGTCGCCCATCGCACCGAGCGTGAGCGCGCGCAGGCCCAGGCTGCCCGACAGGCGCAGGCTGGGGTAGCGCGCCGCATCGGCCTGCGATACGCGCGCCAGCGCAGCCTGCACGCGCTCCTGTGCCACCCGCACGTCCGGGCGCTGGCGCAGGGTGTCGGCGGGGATGTCCAACGCCAGGGCCTGCGACGGCTGCGGCACCGCCTGCGGTGCTGCCAGTGCAGCATCGAGCGCTGCAGGCGCCTGACCGGTGAGTACCGCCAGCGCGTGGCGCGCCTGCGCCAGGCTGGCCTGCAACTGCGGCACCTGCGCCGCCGTTTGCTCGGCCGCCGCGCGGGCCTGCTCAGCCACCAACGAGGTGGCCAGACCGGCCTGCACGCGCCAGTCGGTGATCTGCAAGGTCTGTTGCTGGGTTTCCAGATTGCGCTGGGCGATCGCCAGGCGTTGCTGCAGGCTGCGCAGGGAGATGTATTGCAGGGTGACCTCGGCCGACAACGACACGTGCACCTGCTCCAGGCTCGCCTGGGCGGCGCGGGCATCGGCCTCGCTGGCCTGCACGCCGGCGTCCAGGCGTCCGAACAGGTCGGGCTCCCAGCCCGCATCCAGCCCCACCTGGAAGCTGTTGCCCGTCTGCCCACCCGATCGGCTGCGCTGGGCCGAGCCCGACAGCGAGACATCGGGCAGCATCCCCGCTGCCTGCACGCGTGCCTGGGCCCGCGCCTGGCGCAAGGCCGCCTGGGCGGAAAGGGCACTGGGGTGTGCCTGCAAGGCCTGCGCCACCAGGGCGCTGAGTTGCGGATCGCCAAAGCGCTCCCACCAACGCGCCAGATCGTCGGCCTGAGGCAATACGGCTACGCCCGCAGGCAAGGGCGCATTCCATGCCACCGGCAGTGCAGCCCCTGGAGCCTCGGACGCCACGGGGGCCCGATGGGCACACCCTTGCAACAGCAGCGCCAAGCCCAGAGTCCCTGCCACGGGGCGCCAATCCAACCAACGCAAACCGATAGTCATGCCCCGATTGTGCCCAGCAGCACAGACAGCCCCGCAAACCCCAGGTGAAGTTCCGGTAAAGAGCCATGCAAGCCGATAGCTCGCACGTCTTCCACGGTGCAAAAAATCAGTGCTGCTGTCGTGCCAAGGCGCGCATGGCCTGCTGCGCGGGACGGTCCAGGCAGCGCGCCAACCAGGCGTGGGTGGCGGGGTGGGCCTCCAACAAGGCGCGTGCGGGCTTGACCCAGCCCATCACGCTGGCCACGCACAGGTCGGCCACGGTAAAGCGCTCTGCGGCCAGATGGCCCTGGCCGCGCTCCGCCTGGCGCTGCAGGTGCTGCTCCAGCACGCGCAACGGTACCTTCAGGCGCTTTTCGGCGGCTTCGGCCAGATCGGGCTTGCGCTGCTCTGGCGGCATGGCCAGGCGGTGCATGAGCACGGTGAGCGCATCGGCCTCCAACTCGTTCACGGTCCAGAAGCTCCAGCGCAGGGCCTCGGCATCCTCGTGCGGATCGGCCGGGGTCAGGTCGCTGCCATCCCCCTTGCCATGGTGGCGCGCCAGGTACAGCGTGCAGGCCATGCTTTCCCACAGCACGACCTCGCCCTCAGGGCGACGATCCACGAGCACCGGGATGTGGCCATTGGGGTTGAGCGCCAGAAACTCGGGCGTGCGCGTGCCACCTTTCTGGTACGGGGTGGGCACATGCTCGAACGCCAACCCCAGTTCGGTGGCCGCCCACAGCGGTCGCACCGCGCGCGATGCCGCAATGCCGTAAATGGTGAGACCCATGTTGTCTTGCCTCCAAAAGCAGCAGCGGACGCGGTCAGCGCTCCAGCCACCACTGAATGATGAACTTTGCCAAAAAGCCCAGGAAGCCCACGCCCAGGCCCAAAAAGATCACAAAGGTACCGAACTTTCCGGCCTTGGATTCCCAGGCGAGCTGTCCGATGATGAACACCATGAAGAGGATGAACGCACCCACGCCCCAGGTGAGGAAAAACGCCGAAATCTCGGCCTCGGTATATCCAAAAATCACGATCCGATCGCCTTGTCTTGTTCATGCCCCATGCCAGGCTCTTCCGTGCGGGGCTGTCGCTCGGGCAAACCGCTGGAGTCCACCAGGTCGCGATAGGCATGCCAGCTGGCATGGCCCAGCCAGGGCATGACCAGCGCCAGGCCCAGCATGAAGGTGGCCATGCCCACCAGCACCAGGGCCAGAATCAAAAAGGACCACAGCGCCATGGTCACAGGGTTGGCCAACACGGCCTGCCAACTGGTGAGCACGGCGCGCCACAGGCCAATGCGCCGGTCCAGCAGCAGCGCAATGGACACCACGCTGGACGCAAAGATCGGGGCGGCCAACACGCTCCCCAACACCAACCACAGCTCGAACAAGTTGTTGTCCTTGGCAAGTACCACCAGCAGCAAAAAGTCGTAGGGAGTGCGCACCGGCGCTGGCGCCAGCAAGGTGATCATGGCCGCAGACGTCAACACCCAGCCCGTGCCAGCCAGCGCCAACAAAAGGCCCAGGCGCACCAGGCACCAATAATCGTGGTCCCAGCGACTGCGGTAGTGGCTCTGCCAGAACAACCAGGTCCGCAAGACCTCCGCCATGCGGGCGGGCTCCCCCTGTTCGAGGGACCGGCTGAGCACATAGAACCCCGTCGCCAGCACGGGTGCCATGACCAGAAAGCCCGACAACGCGCCCACCAGCAAGCCAAACTTGTCGCGCCCCAGCACCCACAGCAAGAGGCCGAACACCGCCACGGCGGCGCCCTGCAGCAAGCTGGCGCCTCCGGCCTTCCATAAATCACGCCATCCCCGTGCCAACCAGGACAAGGGGCTCGTGAAAGGGACGGAGCGCACCGGGGGCAGGGCTGCGAAGTCTTGGCTCATAGGGTGTTCCGGGTGAAATGGAAATCAAGGTGTCAACAACTCGGGCAAGGCGTGCAGGCTTGCCACGGTCGCATGTGGCTGCGCAGAACCAAGGGGCCAATCGCTTCCCGCCCGGTTGAGCCACACCGCCTGCAGGCCTGCCTGCATGGCCCCCTGGGTATCGAGATGCGCGTCGTCACCGATGTGCAGCACCTGGTCCGGGCCCACGCCTGCGGCCATCGCGGCCTGGTGAAAGATGCGCGCATCCGGCTTGGGCACACCCGCCTCGCGCGCGCTGACGGTGGCATGAAAGTAGTGCCCCAAACCCATCTGGTGCACATCGGCATTGCCGTTGGACAGGGCCACCACGGGCCAGCGGCGACTCAGGTACTGCAAGGCTGGCAGTGCGTCATCGAACAGATCCACGCGCTGGCGTTCGGCCAAAAAGACCTCGAAGGCAGGCTCGGCCAGTTGGGGCGGGTCGCCCGCCTGCTGCAGCGCCATGCGGATGGACTCGCGGCGCAAGGCGCCCAGGTCGCAGTTCAGTTCGGGCCGCAGTTGCTGCACCCGGTCGCGCAGCGCCCTCAGCGCGGCGGTCGATGCGTGCAGGGCGCGGGTCGCAGGCGCATGCTCCGCAAGCCAGTCCAGCAGCACGGCCTCGGCACGCGCAATGGTGGGCCAGATCGGCCACAGCGTGTCGTCCAGGTCGAGTGTGATGGCTCGGATGCGGGAAATATCAAGGGCAGATGCGGTCACTGCAGCTTCGAGGCGCCATGGCCCCAGATCAAGTGGAGCCAGAGAATACCGCAGCACGCAAGCCCTTGTGGTGCGTGTGACCTCGCGTCCACTTGACGCACGACAAGGCGCACCGCGCCGGGCTGCTTCACAATTTGCAACGTGGCTTCCCGTTCCGCACTTCCTACGCACCGCATCCGTCTGGGCTTGGCCCTGGCGGTATTGGCGTTGTGGGCACAGTTCTGGATGGGACAGATCAGCACCACCCACCTGGGGCAGATGCTGACCCAGACCGTGGTCAGCGCTGACATTTGCCAGGCGCAGGGCAACCCCACTGAGGAACCCGGCGCAGCCAGCGACCACAGCGCGGTCGATGCAGCGATGAACTGCCCCGTCTGCACACTCGCAGCGACCAGCACGCTTGCACACACCGGCAACACTCACAGCTCCACGCAGGCCCTCCCACCTGCCACCCTTTTCAGTTACCTGCCCGCGCCCGTGTTGGCGCTGCGGCACGCGAGCCTCTACCCACCAGCCCAGGCTCCACCACAGGCCTGACGGGTATTTTTCTCTCTTGGTACTGGCCCGCAGCCTCTCCGGCTGCGGGTCGCCACAACGTTTGCCGGGCCTTGCGTCCGTCGGCAAACACGCTATCCCACACCTCCACGCACCATGAAACCTGTTCTTCGTACAGGCGCTGGCGAACGCCATCGCTTTGCCCTGTTGCCGCTGTGCGCCCTGCTCGCCAGCCTGCCGTTTGCCACCCTGGCCCAAGAGGCCGCCCTGCAACCCGTCACTGTCAAGGCATCCAAGGCGGCGGTACAGCCCGCTGCCGTCAGCGAAGTGCCTGCCGACCAGATCGAAGCCAACCGCACCCGCACCAGCGACACTGCCCATCTGCTCAGCGGCCTGCCCGGAGTGAGCCTGTACGGCGCAGGCGGCGTTTCCAGCCTGCCCAGCGTGCATGGCCTGGCCGATGACCGGCTGCGCATCCAGGTTGATGGCATGGACCTGATTTCTGCCTGCGGCAACCACATGAACCCGCCGCTGTCCTATATCGACCCCTCGCGCGTCGGCAAGGTGCGCCTGTTTGCGGGCGTCACCCCCGTGAGCGTGGGCGGCGACAGCATTGGCGCCACCATCCAGGTGGAATCGGCGCCCCCCGAATTTGCCGCCGCTGGCCAGGGCAAGCTGCTCAAGGGCCAGGCGGGCACCCACTACCGCAGCAACGGCGACGGCGTGGGTCTGAACCTGTCTGCCACCTACGCCACTGAACAGATGAGCCTGCGCTACGACGGCTCTACCGCCAAGGCAGACGACTACAAGGCCGGCGACGTCTTCAAGCCCGCGGGCGCTGCAGCCACCGACAAGCCCACCCGCTGGCTGGCGGGCGACGTGGTGGGCTCTTCGAGCTACAAGACCACCAACCACGCCCTCGCCTACGCACTGCGCAACGAAAACCACCTGGTCGAAATGCGCCTGGGCCTGCAGGACATCCCGTACCAGAACTACCCCAACCAGCGCATGGACATGACGGGCAACGACAGCCACCAGTTCAACCTGCGCTACCAGGGCAACTACGCCTGGGGCCAGTTGCAGGCCCGCGCGTACCACGAGAAGACCCGCCACAGCATGAACTACGGCGAGGACAAGCAATACTGGTACGGCCCCGCCAACAACGTGCCCGGCATGCCCATGGACACCGAAGGCAAGACCACCGGCCTGCGCGTTCAGGCCGAGTTGCCCCTGTCGGCGCGCGACACGCTACGCGTGGGCAGCGAGCTACAGCACTACCGCCTGGACGACTGGTGGCTGCCCTCGGGCGGCGGCATGGCGCCCAACACCTTCTGGAACATCCGTGATGGCCAGCGCGACCGCTTTGACGTGTATGGCGAATGGGAAGCCCGCTGGAACCCGCAATGGCTCTCGCAGATCGGCCTGCGCAGCAGCCATGTGCGCACCAACAGCGGCGCCGTGCAGGGCTACAACAACAGCTACGACATGGACGCCAACGCCTTCAACGCCAAGGACCGCAAGCGCAGCGACAGCAACATCGACCTGACCGCGCTGGCACGCTACACGCCCAATGCCAACGCCAGCTACGAGTTCGGCTTTGCGCACAAGACGCGCTCGCCCAACCTGTACGAGCGTTACACCTGGGCCACCGGCGGCATGGCCATGCGCATGATCAACCTGGTGGGCGACGGCAACGGCTACGTGGGCAACCCGGACCTCAAGCCCGAGACCGCCAACACCCTGAGCGCCACGGCCGACTGGCACGACGCCACGGGCGAGCGCTGGGGTGTCAAGTTCACGCCCTACCTCACCTACGTGAACAACTACATCGACGCCAAGCGCTGCGGCGGCGGTGGCGGCATGTCGGCCTGCACCAACACCAACCTCACGGCCAGCAACGCCTTTGTCTATCTGCGCTACCTGAACCAGGACGCACGCCTGCATGGCTTTGACCTGTCGGGCTTTACCGACCTGGGCAAGCATGGCCAGTGGGGCCAGTTCACCCTCAGCGGCGTGCTGAGCTACGTGAACGGCAAGAACCGCACCACGGGCGACCACCTCTACAACATCATGCCGCTGAACGCGCGCGTGGCCCTGACCCAGCGCCTGGGCGCCTGGACGACCAGCGCCGAGCTGCAGGTGGTGGACGGCAAGACGCGCGTGAACGCCGAGCGCAACGAGCTGACCACCGCTGGCTACGGCCTGGTGAACCTGCGCGCCAGCTACGAATGGAAGCAAGTGCGCCTGGACTTCGGCATCGACAACCTGTTCGACCGCTTCTACAACCACCCCCAAGGTGGCGCCTATGTGGGCCAGGGTCGCACCATGGCCGGCACCGCCGTGCCCTGGGGCGTGCGCGTACCGGGCATGGGCCGTTCGTTCAACGTGGGGGTGACCGTCAAGTTCTGACGCTCCCCAGGGCCAAGGCGGCGGGGCCCCATGCAACCGCCGCCAAGTTACTCCATATTTGATAGCACCTCGCGCTTTATCCATAAGCGCCAGGTGCTCTTTTTTTATGCAAAATCTGGCCTCAGGCGCATCGCGGCACAATGCACACCAACACCTTCACCCTTGCCACCCATGCAGCCCCACGAAGCCCCACCCTTCCAGATATACATGTGCGCCGTCTGCGGCTGGGTCTATGACGAAGCGCAGGGCCGCCCGCAGGACGGCCTGGCACCCGGCACCTGCTGGGCCGACGTGCCCGAGGACTGGTGCTGCCCAGAGTGCGGCGTGAAGAAGGCCGACTTCGACCTGGTGGCTTTCTGAGAACGTGTTCATGATCTGAAGGAACCCACGCCATGGAATTCCGCCTGATCTACGAAGGCCCCTTGCACGGCCAGGGCGCCAAGTCTGGCCACAAGTGGGAAATCCGCCGCGCCCTGCACCCGCAGCTGCAGCGCCTGTGGCGCGAGCGCCCGCTCAAGGACGCCGCGTCCAGCCTGCTGGCCCACCCGGCGCTGCCAGACAAGCCCTCGGTCATCGTCGAAAAGGGCGGCCTGCTGTTCGCGCCGCTGGTCACGCAGCGGCTGGACTTGTACGCCGAGCTGTCGGTGCTGCTGTTCCGCCAGCAGCCACGCGGCACCTTGATCACCGACGGCGGCGACATCGACAACCGGCTCAAGACCCTGCTCGACGGTCTGCGCGTGCCCCACGGCTCCATGGAGGGCCGCACCGAACTGCCGCCCCAGCCCGACCCCACACCTTTTTTCTGCCTGCTGGAAGACGATTCGCTGGTCACCAAGGTGGCGGTGGAGTCCGAACAACTGCTGCGCCCCGCCAAACCCGACGAGGTGGTGGCCATCATCAGCGTGCACGTCAAAAAGACCGTGCTTTCGCACCACAACATGACGCTTTGACGGACACCAAGACCGCCGCCTCTCTTCTGTCGCGCAGTGCCTACAGTCGGTGGCACGGGAGCGCAATCTGGGCAGAGCGCCACACCATGCGGCAACATCTGGCTACACAATGGAGACGCCCTGCCCCCGCTGTGTCCCATGACCGCCCTATTTGCCTGGAACGACGCGTTCGTCACCCACCTGCCATCGGTGGACGAACAGCATCGCAAGCTCGTCGATCTGATCAACGGGCTCAGCGAACTGTGCATGTCCGCCGAGGACATCCATCAGAGGGACTTTGAAGCTGCGCGCGATGCCCTCGCACGCTACGCCCAGGAGCATTTCAGCGACGAAGAATGGCACATGCAGCGCAGCGGCGTGGACCCCAGGCACCAGGAACAGCACTGCGCTGCACACCGCGGCTTCCTCAGGGAAGTGCAGATGCTGGGCAACGTCAACCACGGCATCAGCACCGAGCGCACACGCAATCTGCTGGACTACCTGGTGCACTGGCTGACCTACCACATCCTGGGCATAGACCAAAGCATGGCCCGGCAGGCCCTGGCCATCCGGGCGGGCAAAACACCCGCACAGGCCTACGAAGACGACACCCGCGAATCGCTGGCCGACCAGGAGCCGCTGATCCATGCACTGCGCGGGCTGCTGCAAATGCTATCGCTGAGCAACGCCGAGCTGCGCAAGTTCAACCACGATCTGGAGCAGCGCGTGGCCCAGCGCACGGCCGACCTTGAATACGCCAACCGGCAGTTGCAAATGCTCTCCAGCCAGGACGACCTCACCGGCCTGCCCAACCGCCGCTTTGCCGTGGCCGCGCTCAACGAGCTGTGGGCCGAGGCGCGGCGCGACGGCACGCCGATGTCCGTGCTGTTGCTGGACGCCGACCACTTCAAGCCCGTGAACGACCAGTTCGGCCACGCCGTGGGCGACGAACTGCTGCGCCACCTGGCCCAGCGCCTGCGCAATGCCGTGCGCAGCAGCGACATCGTCTGCCGCATCGGTGGCGATGAGTTCCTCGTCATCTGCCCGCGCAGCAACCTGCACGGCGCAGTGCGGGCCGCGCAAAAAATCCTGGACAGCCAGGAGCCCTTTCTGACCGCCCAGGCCCAGCCCTGCTGGGACGGCTCCCTGAGCATCGGCATTGCCGAGGTGGACGCCGCCATGCTGCACACCGAAGACCTGCTCAAACGCGCCGACCGCGCACTCTACGAGGCCAAGCAAAAAGGCGGCTCTCGCGCAATGACAAGCTGAGGCCGTGCCGCCAGGGCCACCGCCCTTGGGCGAGAATGCGGCATGCCTTTCCAGTCCGAACCCGCCTACACCCACGGCCAGGCCCAGCGCACCGCCGTGCTGCTGTGCAACCTGGGCACGCCCGACGCCCCCACCCCCAGCGCACTGCGCCGCTACCTGGGCCAGTTCCTGGCCGACCCGCGCGTGGTCGAGATCCCGCGCCTGCTGTGGCTGCCCATCCTGCACGGCATCATCCTGCGCACCCGGCCCGCCAAATCCGCCGCCAAGTACGCCAGCATCTGGCGCCCCGAAGGCTCACCCCTGGCCTACTGGACGCAGCAGCAGGCCACGCTGCTGCGCGGCTGGCTCGGCGAGGCGGGCTGCAACGTGCTGGTGCGCCCGGCCATGCGCTACGGCAACCCGTCCATTGCCAGCCAGCTCGACGCGCTCAAGGCCGAGGGCGCCACGCGCATCCTCATCCTGCCGCTGTACCCGCAGTACTCGGGCACCACCACGGCCAGCGTGTTCGATGCGGTGTACGCCTGGGCGGGCCGTCAGCGCCATGTGCCCGAGCTGCGCTTCGTCAACCGCTACCACGACGACCCACTCTACATCGAGGCCCTGGCCCGCCGCATCGAAGCGCACTGGAAGGAGCACGGCCAGCCCGACCAACTGGTGATGAGCTTTCACGGCGTGCCCGAACGCACCCTGCACCTGGGCGACCCCTACCACTGCGAAAGCCACAAGACCGCCCGCCTGCTGGCCGAGCGCCTGGGTCTGCGCAAGGACCGCTGGCAGCTCACCTTCCAGTCGCGCTTTGGCAAGGCCAAGTGGCTGGAGCCCGCCACCGAGCCCACCCTGGTGGCGCTGGCCCAGAGCGGCACGCGCCGTGTGGACGTGGTGTGCCCCGGCTTCACCAGCGACTGCCTGGAAACACTGGAAGAAATCGCCCAGGAAGCGCGCGAGGCCTTCGTGCACGCGGGGGGCAAGGAGTTCCACTACATCCCCTGCCTGAACGACAGCCCTGCCTGGATCGGTGCCCTGAGCCAGATCGCGCAGCAGCACCTGGCAGGCTGGCCGGTGCAGCCCCCGGACCAGGCCACGCTGGAGCGCGCGCGCGACATCGCCCTGGCCGGTGGCGCACCGCGCTGACGCAGTGCCCCCTGCACGCCCGTGCCTAGATTGGCGCGGTTTGCACCGTGTTCGCACTGGTAAAAATAGTGTGAACAGGCCCTAGCGTTTTTTGGGTTTGCGTACCGCCTTTTTCTTGGGGCCGCTGTTCTTGCTGGTCGCTGCCGCCGTCGGCTTCTGCAGGCGGTAGAACACCTGGCCCTGCAGGCTGCGCGCCACAGGCTCCGCCTGCGCAATCCAATCCCGCATGTAGCCGGGCTCGCACAGGCCCTGGGGCGTGTGGTCGTGCAGGCTGCGCAGCACCTGCACCCCCTGGGCCGTGCGCTGGTAGCTCCCGCGGTAGTCCAGCGTGGCATGGCGCGAGTCGAACGCCTCGGGCAGGCGCGTGAACTGCACGCCGGGCGCCAGGGTGATGTCGTAGCGTTCCTCGCTGTGGTAGCCGTAGCAGCGCACGCGGCGCTGGGGCGGTGTGAAGTCGCCCACCGCCAGGCGCACCACCGACAGGGGCAAATCCACCACCGGCGCCAGCACAAAGGCCCCTTGCGTGCCCGACTGCAGGAAGTTGTCGATGTCAAAACGCAGCTCCACGGCGTAGCGGTCGGACAGCAGCAAGGCGTCCGACAGGTCACCCCGGTCCAGCTCGCCCTTGCCCTTGTAGCCCGAGCGCGCCAGCAGCCTGCGCACAAAGTCGCGCTGTGCCTCGGCCTGCAGCTCGCGCATGTAGGCACGCATGCGCGCCGCCTGGGTGCCCTCGAACTCCACGCGCAGGTGCCCGCTGGCGCTGCCATCGGCGGCCACCCGCATCGTGGTGTGCACGCGCTGCACCGCCTGTGCGGCGGGGCCTGCGGGAATGCGGCGCAACGGGTCTTGCGAGCCCACGTGCACCACCGGCTTGGCGTAGGCATTGGCAGGCAGGTGGCCGAACGGAATCTGCTTGGCCGTCGCATCCACATACATCTGCCAGTCGGGCAGGTAGTTGATCACATGGTTGGCGCTGGCCACCACCGGCAGGCCCGGCAGGTCGTAGGTGTCGCCTGCGTTGACGAGCACCTGCTCACTGCGGATGCCCGCCGCCCCCAGCAGCGCCTGCAGCAAGGTGGCGTGGTCCTTGCAGTCGCCCATGCGGTTCTCGAGCACGGTGTCGGTGTCGCGCGGCACCACGGCCCCTACGCCAATGCAGTTGCCACCGTAGGTGATGTGGGTGGACACCCATTCGTACAGCAGGCGGGCGCGCTCGCGCGGCTCCTGCACGGTGCCCACGATGCTTTGCGCCAGCGTGCGCACGCGTTCGGTGGGTTCGGCCTTGGGCAGCGCACGCTCGCCGTAGGCGCGGGCGATGGCGGCGTAGTCGGCAAAGGTGCTGGCCAACAGCACTGGGGTTTCTTCCAGGCGCCAGACGCCCTCATCAGCCTCGTTCCAGGTGCGTGGCTGGAGGTTGCGGTAGCGCCACTCGCGCACGCTGAGCTCGCCCTCCTCTGCGCTGGGCTGCTCGTCCAGACCATGGGCCTCAAAGCGCAAGGGCAGCCCCTTGGGCACGCGCACGGTGATGCGGCTGTCGGCGTGCACCATGAACGGAGAGAAGCTGTGCGCCACCGAAAACGCGCCAGGGAAGATGGCCTCCTTGTCCTCGATGCGGTACTTGACGGCCACCGTGTCGCCCACGGCCAGGTCCGGGAACACCACCGTGATGCGCGTGCGGTCCGAGAAAAACGGCTTGCCGCCCTGGTGGCCATCGCTGGTCTGGGTCTGGAAGTTGTTGGCAGGCACATCGATGCGCCGCCCGTCCTGCTTGAGGGTGTAGGCCTCGAGCACCTGGCCTTGCTGGATACCGTTGCTGAACCCGATGCTGTAGGTCTTGAGGTCTTCCAGCGCCCCCGCCTGCAGCACCTGGTTGTGCAGTTCCTGCGTCATGGTGGCGCGCCCGTCCGGCCCCAGGTCGTAGCGCACATGCCAGCGTTGCAGCGCCGAAGGTGCCTGGGCACCGGCAGCCGGTGCGGCCGCCGGCGTCTGCGCCCCTGCGGGCAGCGTCACGGCAAGCGCCAGCCCCCAGGCCCATGCTGCGCGCGAAAAGGCCGGGGTGAAACCAAACATACCAAGCATCCGGGAGTCTCCGTTTCTATTGCAGCGCCAGCGCCGACGCGTGGCCGCCGATGGTAGTGGAGCTGCGGCACAATCCACGCGGCGCTGCAAACCGTTACACCTGGCTCACCGGCGCCTTTCCGTCCACCACACCATGAACCACAGCATCTCTTCCCTGAGCCTGGAACCCCTGGACACACCAGAGACGCCCCAGCAACGTGGCTGCCCGCGCTGCCAGTACGTGCGCCAGGCCAGCGACACGGCCCCCGAATGGCAATGCCCACGCTGTGGCGTGGCCTATGACAAGGTGCAGCCAGGCGCCACTGCACCCCCGCCCTCCACGCGCAAGGCTTCGGCCGGCAAGGCGGCACAGCGCAGCGCCCAGGCACAGTCGCCGCAGCCGCCTGGCCGGGCATCGGTCTCCAGCACACCCGAGCGACCCTGGGCGCTGATTGTTTTCACCGTGGGCATGGTGCTGCTGCTGGGCCTGGTGGGCTGGAAATGGCAGGCCCGCCATTACCAAGCCGCCGAGCGCGCCGCCCGTGCCGCCGCCGATGCACAGGCCCAGACCGTGGCCCAGGAAAAGGCGCGCCAGGACGAAGAAGCCCAGCTCAAGGCAGCGGAGGGCCTCTGGCGCAGCCACAAGAGCGAACAGGCACTGCCCACCGTCGAGGCCATGGCCCAGCAGGGCCACCCCAGGGCCATGGTGCTGCTGGGGCTGATGCACTGGGAAGGGCGTGGCGGCATGCCCAAGAACCCCACCCTGGCCCTGCAATGGCTGCAAAAGGCAGCACAGCAGGGTTCGGCCCTGGCCGCCGTGTGGCTGGGCTACATCCATGAGAAAGGCCCGCAGGACATGCGCCAGCCCAGCCTGGCCGAAAACTGGTACCGCAAGGCCGCCAGGGCGGGAGACTCCACCGGCCTGTACAGCCTGGGCAAGCTCTACGCGCAGGACCTGCCCGGCGTGGGCTACCGCCCGGTGCAAGCGCTGATGCTGCTGGAGCTGGCCATGCGCGACTTCAACGCCAACCCGACGCAGGAATCATTGACTCCGAACAACCAGAGCGCCTTCTGGGCGCAGGGCGCCATGCGGTCGCTGGAGCCGCGCATGTCCATCACGGATGCGGCCCAGGCACGCCGCCTGGCCGACGCCTGGAAGCCAGGGATGCCGCTGGAATAGCGGCCCCTGCGGGTGCTGCACCTATTGACGCCGCGCCCACCAGACAAAGCCCAGAAACACCACGCCCAGCACCAGCGGCACCCAGGACATGAACAGCTCCAGCGGCGAGGAGGTGCGAATGCCCGACCACACCTCGATGCGCACGCTGTCCATGCGCAGGTTGCGCATGCCCGAGAACTCGACCGCCGGGGCGATCTTGCGGTCTTCCTTCAGCGTCACCGGCAACGCGGCACCCACCAATTCCAGCACCTGGCCCGCCCTGGCCTTGGAATGCGCCAGCTCGGGCATCAGGCCCGTGCGCGTGGCGCCGTCGAGCACCCAGCCGCCCACCAGGCGTGCCCCCACATCGCCGTCGGCCAGCGCCACACCCTGAACCTTGATGACCAGGGTGTACGGGCTTTGCTTGGTGGTGAAGTCCAGCTCCTTGCCCGTCCAGGCCACCGTATCGGCCAGCACCGGCGGGACCTTGCGCGCGCTTTCTGCGGGCGTCTGCACATTCTTTTCGTGAAAGCGCACAAAGCGCGCGACCGCCTCGGCGGGCAGTTCCTCGCTGTGCACCATGCGCTGGCCCCACAGGCCCGTCTCGTCCTTGGCCTGCGCCGGCAGCGCCGTCCACACCATCGCGGCCATCGCCAGGGCCGCCCCCAGCCAGCGTGCGGCACGGCCCACCCCCTGCGCTCGGGTCATTGTTGTCTGCATGTTCTTGCGTCCCTTTCGATATGCGTTGACCGCGCAGTGTACCCAAGGCAAGCACTCATTTTTTGATAGCTGCTTGCGCTTATCCATCAAGCGCCAGAGGCATATTTTTTCCCAAAATCACCACAGAAGCGGGCAACGCTGGATCGGGTCACAGGCGACAACCCGGCACAATGCCGCGATGTTTTATGCCATCCCCCTGGACAGTCGGCCCACCTGGCGCAATCCGCCCTGGATGACGGTGCTGCTGATCCTCATCAACATGGCCGTGTTCTGGGGCCCGCAGCGCACCGAGGAGGCCGCACAGGAACGTGCCGCCGCCTACTACCTGCAAAGCCCGCTGCCCGCGCTGGAGATTCCCCCGTTCATTGCCTGGCTCGACGACACCGGACACAAGGACGCCGCCAAGGCCCACAAGCTGCAGAAGGCAGGCGCCAGGCAGCATTTGCTGCGCTGGATGGAGTCCGAAACCGTGTTCCAGAAGCGCCTGCACGCCGGGCTGGTGGTGCCGCAAAGCGCGCCCCAGCATGCCCAGTGGCAGGAGGCCCGCGCGCACTACGAAGCGCTGCAACCCCCTCCCTTCACCGAGCGCTGGGCGCAAGACTACAACGCGGACGCACCCTGGCGCCCCATCACCTGGCTGACGGCCACCTTCCTGCATGGCAGCACCGGGCACCTGCTGGGCAACATGGTGTTCCTGTTCCTCTTTGGGTTTTCGGTGGAGCTGGCGCTGGGCCGAGGGCTGTACCTGGCGTACTACCTGCTGGGAGGTATCGGCGCGTCCCTGCTGGCGGGCTGGGCCTACGCGGGCATGGGCGGCTATGGACTGGGCGCTTCGGGCGCGGTATCGGCGCTGATGGGCATGTACGCCGTGCTCTACCGGCTGCGGCGGGTGCGCTTCTTCTACCAGTTGTTCTTCTACTTCAACTATGTGACGGCCCCCGCCCTGCTGCTGCTGCCTGCCTGGATGCTCAATGAACTGCTGCAGCACTGGCTGGGTGGGCGCGGTGTGGCCTACATGGCCCACCTGGGCGGACTGATCGCCGGCGCGGGCCTGATGGCGCTGACCATGGCCGTGCGGCGCAAGCCGCTGGAGGTGCCCATCACCCCCGTCCGTACCGACCACCAGGAAGACCTGGACTTCCAGGCCCATGTGGCGCGGGCACGCCAATTGGCCCAGGGGCTGAAGTTCGAGCAGGCACTGGCCCAGTGGCGCGCCGCCGCCCAACTGCGCCCGCAGGACCGTCCCACGCTGGAAGCCTGGTTCAGCACCGCGCAGCTCTGGCCAGAGGGCGAGGACTTTCACCGTGCGGCGCGCCGCATCTTCCAGTTGCAGGCCCACGACGCCGACACCCTGGCCTTCCAGCACACGGCCTTCCGCACCTACCTGGACAAGGCCCGGCCCGGCGCCCGCCTGCAACCCGACGTGATGGCCCATCTGGCCCGCCGCTTTGCGCGCGCCCAGCAATGGGGCGACGCCGAGCGCCTGTTCAAGGCCCTGCACCAAACCGCACCCACCCACCCGCTGCTGGGCGAGACTTTGGGCCTGCTGGTGGCTGCGCAGTGGCATGCCGGCCAGCATGAACGCGCCGCCGCGTGGCTGCCGCAACTGCGCACGCTGGCGCCGGACAGCCCGGTGCTGCGCACCCCTGGCCTGGCACGCTAGGCGGTGCTGGGCGCAGGCGGCAGGTGCTGGCGCAGCAGCCAGCGCGCCTCTTGCGTGGCGGCGTCGTTGGGGTGGCGCGCTTCCAGCGTGGCCAGCACCTTGAGGGCCATGTCGGCCCGGCCCATGCCCTGCAGCAGCGCCCGCGCCGCCAGCTCGTAGGCCTGGGGCACGCTGGCGTGGCCCTTGAAGCGGCGGTCGAACCCGCCCAGCAAGGCCAGCGTCAACGCTGCGTCACCCACGCCCCAGGCCGTGCGGGCCAGGGCCAGGGTGTGGTCAGCCTCGGCCAGCAAAAACTTTGCGTCCTGTGCGCGGCAGGTCTGGCAAACGCGCAGTGCCTCGGCGTTTTGCCCCAGGCGCAGCAGCAGTGGGATAAAGCGCTGCGCATGGTCCAGCAGGCTGGGCGTCTTGTTCGCCAACGCCAGAATGCGGTGGTAGCGCCGCTGGGCTGGCAGCTCGTCATGGCGGGTGCGCTGGTGTTCGTAGGCAATGCCCAGGGCGCCTTCCAGGTCGCCTTCAGTCACCTTCTGCGCCACCAGGGCGTCGGTGGCGTCGTGTTCAATCTGCTGCGGCGTGCGCCGGTCTGGCGGTTGTGTGTCGATACCAGCCCCTGGCAGCAGGTCAATGCCAAAGGCCTCATGGTTCTGGTACATCACGTAGCCCAGCAGGCTGCACATCACCCAGCTGAAATAAATGAGCACCCAGTTGATCAACGGCAGCAGCAGCCACTCGGGAAAAATCGGCGCCAGCAGCGCCATGGCCAGGACCGAGCCCTCGCTGAGCAGGAACAGGAAAAAGCACAGCAGCACATAGGGCCAGCCGACCACCTGCACCGCAGCCCAGGCGTTGGCCGGGTTCAGCGTGGCGCGCAGGCTGCCCGTTTGCACCAGCACCATGAGGCTGGCTGGCAGCAAGAAGCTGATGGCCAGCAGCGCCAGTTGCCCCAGCACAGGCTTCACACTGCCCAGCCAGCCAGCGGCCATGGATTGCAGCACCAACAGGGCGAACAGCTTCCAGGGCAGGTTCTTCCAGTCTTCGTCGTAGTGGCTGGTGAAGTCTTCCGCACGGTAAATGCCGCGCGAACCCAGCGCGGTGACCTTGAAGCCATAGCGCGATGCCGCCAGCAAGATGCCCAGCTCCGTGACGATCGCCACCAGGGGGGATGGCAACAGATAGATCAACAGACTGCACAGGGCCAGCAGCCATCCATACGTCAGAGGCTGGGACTGGAGCGGGAACAGGAAAAAGGTGTTGAGCCGGTGCCAGAAACGGGGCGGCTGCTGTGCGGGCTCTGCAGGCCCTGGGGTGCGCTGGTTCATGGTGGGGCCCGCCTCCCTCTGCGGGCCGGGGGCATTATAGGAACCGGGCCGCACAGGATTGCCGCCCCGGTGCCCTCACCACACAGGCCCCGCTTCCAGTGCGTTGAATGCTATTATTTTTATAGCTACTTGCGCTTATCCATCAAGCGCTGGAGGCCAATTTTTTTTAAAAGTCTGCGACGCTGGTGCGCGCCATCCCACACCATCACAAGCGGCAGAAAGAACCCAGCGACACGGGCCATGCCCGCCCATGCAGCGGCGCCCCAAGAGCAGCCACCACCACACGCCCAGCAAGGTGCCGCTCACACCCATGGGCTTGTACCCAGTCTCTGTGGGCCACCCTGTGGATAAACCCCGGCACAAGCCGCCAAAACCGCACCTGCATTGGCGTGCAACGCACTGCCCGCCAATTGGGCAGCCTTGGCCAGCATGCGTTTGCCTCTATAGTGGCGGGCCTTTCTGCCCTACAGCATCCCCCTCCATGCCTGCTGCCGCCCTGTTCTGCCTGGTTGTCGCCATCAGCGACGGCGATTCTTTGACCGCGCGCTGCGGTCACCCAGGCGCCTACGAAACGGTGCGCGTGCGCGTGGCGGCCATCGATGCGCCTGAGCACAGCCAGCCCTACGGTCAGCGTGCGCGCCAGCAACTGGCCCGCCTGTGCTGGCGCCAGCAGGCGCGCATTGAACCCGTGGACCGCGACCACTATGGCCGCACCGTGGCCCGGGTGCAATGCCAGGGGAAGGACGCCGCCAGCGCCCAGGTGCGCGCGGGCATGGCCTGGGTCTATGCGCCGCGTGCGCTGGCCTCCCCGCACCTGGCCCGCCTGCAGCGCCAGGCCCGCGCAGAGCGCTCAGGCTTGTGGGCCGATACAAACCCAACGCCGCCCTGGAAGTACCGCCATCGGCAACAGTAGGTGCAAGCAGGCCTATGCCTCGAACCGCCCGCTCAGCAGTTCCGGCAAACGGCTGACCGGCATGCGAAACCCGCAGGCCTGCGCATGCCCGCCGCCACCCATGCTGTGCGCCAGCGGGATGCAGTCGTAGCCACGCTGCGAGCGCAGACCCACCTTGACCACGCCGCCCTGCCCGGCCGACCACAGCAGGGCAAAGCTGCCGCACTGCTTTGAGAGCAGTTCGCCCAGCAGGCTGTGGAAGGCGCTGGGCGCGTTGAGCATGAGCCCCTCCTGGCCGTTGAAGCGAAGGGGCTGGGCGCCCTCGGCCATGTCGCTGGCGAGCTTGCGGAACTTCTCGTCCATGGCCTCGCCGCGCGCCATGAAGCCAGCGTTTTGCGCCGCATCGAAAGTGGCCAGCTCCTGCCAGCGCGCAAAGTCCTGGGGCTCCATGTCCAACGCGGCCAGGTAGGCGGCACTTTCGGGGAACTGCCAGTTCCACAGGTCGCGGTCCTCCACGTAGCGCACCAGGTCCGGCAGTGGCGCCTGCGGGTGGAAGAACTCCCACGCCAGCCGTGCCCCGGATTTGTGCATGTCGAAGAACACCACGCCACAGCGGCAGGTGAAGCCGTCCAACTGGTCGGCCGCGCTCTTGTGGTGGTCCAACAGCACGAGCTTGGCGGCCTGCGCCTCGATGGCGCGCAGCAGTTCGGGCGCAAACGCAAAGTCCAGCACATAGACCGTGCGGCCTTGCAGGGGCGGCAGGTCGGCCACGGTCTGCACCTGGCCATGGTCCAGGCCCAGGCACTGCACACGGCCTTCATAAAACGTCCAGGCCGCCAGGGCGGCCGCAAAGCCATCGGGACAGCCCTTGCCGTGGTACAGCACCAGGGGATCGGGATCGTTGCGGTCTGGGGCGACCAGCAGTTGCAATGGAAGAAGGGTTCTCATGCCCGAATTGTCGCTTGCCATCGCCGATCCAACGGCCCTGCGGCGGCGCTGATTGCGTGTCGCCCTATATCCCCAGCCAACGCCGCCACAGCGAGGGGGCAGCGTCCTGCGCGCCCAATTGCTGGAGTTTTTGCACCAGCATGTCCCGCCCATGCTTGCGCGCCGCCTCCAAAGGGGTCAGCCCATCAAAATCCGAGCGCAGGTGTGGGCTGGCGCCATGCTCCAGCAAAAAGTCGGCCACGGCATCGTGGCCCTGCACCAGGCTCGCGACCAGGGGCGTGCACATCACTTCGGGAAGTGTAGTGTTTCGCTCTGATGGGTACTTTCAGAGCCCCGAAAAAGCTGCCCGGCTAGGCGCAGCGCGCAGGCAATGGTGGTGCCCTTGTCAAGCGCTGCAACGACGCTGGGCGGCTTTTTCGGGGCTCCCTTCGGGCCAGTGGCCAAGGGGCCATCTGCGTTGTTGCAGTGGCTTGACGTAACCCGTTATGCCTGCGCCCCTGCGCCTAGCAGCTGACCCCTTGGCCACTGGCTGAAAGTACCCATCAGAGCGAAACACTACACCAGTAGTTCGGATCGACGCCCGAGGCAATGTGGTGCCGCACCCGCGCCAGATCGCCCGCCACGGCGGCCGCATACATGTCCTTCCAGTCCCCTGCCGACATCGGATACCTCCTCAGGATTGCGCTGGGGAGGCATCCTAGCAGCGCGGCCCCCAGTCTGCATGGAGCACAATGCGCGCCTCTCCTCCCACTCCCCATGACTGCTCTGCACCTCCTCTGGCACGACGCGCACCTGGTCGCGGTGTACAAACCGCCGGGCTGGCTGGTGCACCGCACAGGGCTGGACGCAGGGGAAACCCGTTTCGTGGTGCAGACGCTGCGCGACCAGTTGGGCCAGCATGTCTATCCGGTGCACCGGCTTGACAAGGGCACTTGTGGCGTGTTGGTGATGGCGTTGCACCCCCAGGCAGCGCACGCACTGGCACAGGCTTTCGAGCACCACAAGGTGCGCAAGCGCTACCTGGCCCTGGTGCGCGGCTGGGCACCCGCGCTGGCCGAGGTGGACCACGCCCTGCGCCCGGACGATGCGCCCCCGGATACCGCTGCGCAGCCTGCCCACACCCGCCTGCAGCGGCTGGCGCGCCTGGAATTGCCGATGGCCAGCGATGCGCGCTTTGCCAGCACCCGCGCCAGCCTGGTGCTGGCCGAGCCCACCACCGGCCGCAGGCACCAGATCCGGCGCCACCTCAAGCACCTTGCGCACCCCATCCTGGGCGATGCCACGCACGGCAAGGGGCCGCTGAACCGCTGGTGGGCGGCACACCTGGGCCGCCAGCGGCTGTGGCTGCACGCCTGGAGCCTGGAGCTGCCCCACCCGGTGACTGGTGAGCCCCTGCAGTTGCACAGCGGGCTGGATCTTGGCGCCGCTGCCACGGCAATGCCCGAACCCGACGGGCGGGACGACTGGCACATGCTGCTGCGCAGCCAGCCATGGATGCCTATGTTAGACGCTGCAGCCAGTCTTCCTGGGGCTGCGGACGGCAGTACAGGAAGCCCTGGCAGATGATGGCGGACGAGCGCTCCCTCAGGTAGCTGGCCTGTTCCTCGGTTTCCACCCCTTCCGCCACCACGCGCAGGCCGAAATGGCGTGCGACAGACAAAATGGCCTCCACCAGGGCACCGTCGTCGGCGTTGGTGCAGGCATCGCGCACAAAGCTGCGGTCGATCTTGATTTCCTGGATCGGCAGGCGCTTGAGGTAGGCCAGCGACGAGTACCCGGTACCAAAGTCGTCGAGCGAGAACTCCACCCCCAAGGAAGCAAGCTCGCGCATCTTGGCGACCACATCGTCAAAGTCCTCGATCACCAGGCCCTCGGTCACCTCCAGCGTCAGCAAGGCCGGATCGGCGCCCGTGCGCTCCAGCAGGGCCCGCAACTCCTGCACAAAGCCCGGCTGGCGAAACTGGCGCGCACTCAGGTTGACCGACAGGCGCACCCGCTGCTGCGCCAACGCAGGGTTGGCCAGCAAGGCGCAGGCCTGCTCCAACACCCAGCGCCCCAGCAGGACGATGAGATCGGATGACTCCGCCACCGCAATGAACACGCCCGGCATCACCAGGCCGTCGCGCGGGTGCTGCCAGCGCACCAGCACCTCGGCCCCGGTGGTGCGCCCCTGCATGTCCACCTGGGACTGCAGGAACAGACGCAGTTCCCCGGCACCGATGGCCTGGCGCAATTCCCGCTCCAACTGGAAGCGCTGCTCTGCGGCTTGCCCCATCTCCTGTTCGAAAAAGGCCAGTTGCCCACCGCCCACGGCCTTGGCCCGGTGCAATGCCATGCTCGCGCGGCGCAGTGCATCGTGCGCCTGGTCCTCAGGCCCCTGGGGGTAGAGCGTGATACCCACACTGGCCGTCCATTGGATGGGGCCGGCGTCGCCCTGCAAGCGCAGGGGCTGGCCCAGCGCCGACTGCACCTGGTCCGCAAAAGCCAGCGCCCGGCGGCCCGCCTGGGCCGCATCGTCCCCCAGGCCATGCAGCACCAGGGCGAATTCATCCCCCGCCACGCGCACAAGCATGCCCTCCGCAGGGAGCTGGTGCGACAGGCGCAGCGCCATGGCGCACAGCAGGCGGTCGCCCATCTCGCTGCCACGCGCGTCGTTGAACACGGTGAATCGGTCCAGGTCCAGCAACAACAAGGCGTGCAAGGTCGCCGGGGACCCATCGGCGCGCTCCTGCAGCCCGTGGAGGTGCTCCACCAGCATGGCGCGGTTGGGCAGGCCGGTCAGCGCGTCATGGCGGGCCAGGCGGTGGATTTCCTGCGCGGCACGCTTGCGCTCGGTGATGTCCTGCCGGTACTCCACATAGTGACTGATGCTGCCGTCGGTCTGGCGTATGGGCGCCACCACCACGGACTCGGCCAAGGGCGCCCCATCCTTGCGCTGGTTGGTCTGCTCCCCCGCCCAGACCTTGCCGCTGGCCAGTGTCTCGCGCAGCCCCTGGCGCTGGGCCGCCTCCATGCCCTTGCTGGAAAACAGGGCCGCCGCATGGCCCAACACCTCTTGACGCGCATAGCCGGTGCGCTGCACAAAGGCCTCGTTCACGTACTCGATGCGCTCTTGCAGGTCGGTAATGACAATGCTCTCGGGGCTTTGCTCCACGGCACGCAGCAGCTTGCGCAACTGCGACTCGCTGG
>Ga0208826_1000796_pt1 | contig 30309 bp, 19 predicted proteins | sample AD_UKC115_MetaG_FD_184451 | JGI IMG/M metagenome (GOLD analysis project Ga0208826, IMG submission 184451) | Active sludge microbial communities of municipal wastewater-treating anaerobic digesters from Hong Kong - AD_UKC115_MetaG (SPAdes)... | ecosystem: Engineered > Bioreactor > Anaerobic >...
TCGAAGCCGCGGTGGGTGGCGCGCCGGAACTGCACTCGGTGTTCAGTCTGGTCGGTCTCAACTTCCTCGGCGGTGGTGGCCTCAAGTCATCTGCCGCAACCATGTTCTTCCCGCTCAAGCCGTGGGAAGAGCGGACCAAGTCAGCGCAGCAACTGGTGGGCGAGAGCTACTACAAGACCGGTGGCATCAAGGAAGGCCTGCCACTCTTCTTCGCGCCACCGGCCATTCAGGGCCTCGGCCAGACCGGTGGCTTCGAGTTCTACCTGCAGAACAAGGGCGAGGGCGGCGTGCGCCGACTGGCGCAGATGCTGCCGCAGTTCCTCGCCGAGGCGAACAAGCAGCCTGAGCTGCAGGGCGTGAAGACCATCTGGCAGGCAAATTCACCACAACTGTACGTGAATGTCGACAACGAAAAGGCCAAGCTGCTCAACGTGTCGGTGGCGGACGTTTACAACACGCTGGCTGCGACGCTTGGCAGCTACTACGTGAACGACTTCAACAAGAGTGGCCGCATCTATCAGGTGCTGGTGCAGGCAGAGGGCAGCTACCGCGCCAAGCCTGATGACATCGGCGCGCTCTACGTGAAGTCACGTACCGGGCAGATGGTGCCGATCCGCTCGCTCGCAGAAGTGCAGTTTGCTGCCGGGCCGGACTCGGTGGAGCGCTTCAATGCGTTGCCCGCGATCAAGATTCTTGGTGAGGCAAAACCGGGCTACAGCTCCGGGCAGGCAATTGCCGCCATGGAGCGCGTGTCGAAGCAGATTCTGCCAGCTGACATGGGCTACGACTGGGGTGGTGAGTCGTTCCAGCAGAAGCGCACCAGCAGCGCGGCGGGCATTGCGCTGGGCGCCGGCATCCTGATGATCTTCCTGATCCTCGCGGCGCAGTACGAGCGCTGGTCGTTGCCGTTCTCGGTGCTGCTAGCGCTGTTCTTCGGCATCTTCGGTGCCCTCGCAGCCGTGTGGGTGCGTCGTGCCTTCGGCGGCGCGTTTGCCAACGACGTCTACTTCCAGATCGGTCTGGTGACACTGCTTGGCCTATCAGCGAAAAATGCCATTCTGATCGTGGAGTTCGCGATGATGAAAGTGCAGGAAGGCCTGACGCCGGTCGCCGCTGCGCTCGAGGCGGCGCGCCTGCGCTTCCGTCCGATCCTGATGACCTCACTGGCGTTCATTCTTGGCGTGGTACCGCTGGCCTTTTCAACCGGGGCCGGCGCCGCCGCGCGGCAATCGATCGGCACCGGCGTGATGGGTGGCATGATCGCGGCGACCTTCCTCGCCGTGTTCCTGGTGCCGCTGTTCTTCAAGCTGGTCAACGACTGGCATCTGCGCAGCACGGCGGAAGACTTCCGTTACGTCGGCCGCGTGGCACCGCACCCGTCGCTGCCGGGCGCACATCCGGAGCAGGCCGATTCGCCGCTGGTGAATCCGTCGAGCGGAGGACACAAGTAATGAGAACGATACAACTCTCCGTAGTCGCAGCGGCAGTTAGCCTGGCGCTCGCCGGCTGCGGCGCGCTGGGCCCGAACTACGAACGTCCTGCGCAGACGCTGCCGACCGCCGCGATCAAGCCGCAAAGCTCGCACACATCGGCAACCGTTGACTGGCTCGCCTGGTGGAAAGGCTTTCAGGACCCGACGCTCGACGCGCTGCTCGACGAAGCACGCGCCAACAGCGCCGACGTCGCCCTCGCAGCGGCCCGCATCGAGGAATCGCGTGCGCAGCTAGCGTTGACCCATGCCAGCCGCTTTCCGACCGTGGACGCGAACCTCGCCGCGTCGCGCTCGCAGGTCAGCGAGCACGCCGGGAAGCTGCAGCCGGGCGCGAACCCGCGCTACAACGACTTCCAGCCGGGCATCACGGCTGCCTTCGAGATTGACTTCTGGGGCAAGTTCCAGCGCGCCGACGAGGCCGCACGGGCACGCATGCTGGCACTGGAAGCGGGCCGCGGCACCGTGCTGGCGAGTCTCTACGCCAACGTTGCACAGGGCTATTTCGCCCTGCGCGGCTTCGATGCCCAGGTGGCGCTGGCCGAGCAGACGCTCGCCACGCGACGCGAAAACCTGCGCCTGCAGCAGAAGCGCTTCGAGGGCGGCGTCGTCGGCGAGCTCGACGTGCAACAGGCTGCCGCCGAAGCCGCAGCGATTGAGGCCACGCTACTGACCGCGCAGCAGAACCGGCGCGCCACCGAGGCGCTGCTGGCCACGCTGCTGGGCCGCAGCCCGGCCGCCATCGTGCAGCCAGTGATTGCACGCGGTACGGCACTGGCGACGCTCTACACGCGCGCTGCGGTGCCGGCAGAGTTGCCGTCCGACCTGCTGAATCGCCGCCCCGATCTGATCGCGGCGGAGCAGCAGCTGGTCGCCGCGAACGCCGACATCGGGCAGGCCAAGGCAGCGTATTACCCCACCATCAAGCTCACGGCAGGGCTCGGCTATGAGTCACGGCAGCTCTCCACGCTGTTCGAGCCCTCCTCGCTGTTCTGGAACCTCGCGTCCGGTATCACCCAACCACTGTTCCGCGCTGGCTCCATCGACGCGGTGGTCGCCGGCGCCGAGGCGCGCAAGGCACAGGCGACGGCGCAGTACGCGCTGGCAGTGCAAAGCGCGTTCCGCGATGTGCATGATTCGCTGAACGCCATCGCCGCCAGCGAGGCACTGGTGGCGACGGCGGAGAAGCGCATCGTGGCACTACGCGAAGTGCTGCGGCTGGCCAATCTGCGTTACAGCAACGGCTATTCGAGCTATCTTGAAGTGCTCAACGCGCAGCGCGACCTGTCGCAGGCCGAGGCTGGCGTGATCGACGTCAAACGCGCGCAGCTGGCCGGCGTGGTGGCGCTGTACAAGGCCATGGGCGGTGGCTGGGCCACGCCAGCGAAGTCGTAACCGGGTCAACATCGGGGGTGACGTGCTGGCCGGTGGGAGCAGAATAGCAACCTGCCCCACCCGCGCCGACGCCGCCCGATGAAACACCTGACACCGAAAGAAGCCCACGACTTCATCCACCAGAACACCGATGCGGTGTTTGTGGATGTGCGCTCGGAAATCGAGTTTTTTTACGTCGGGCACCCGGTCGGCGCCGAACATATTGCCTGGCAGGAGCCGCCGGACTGGGACGTGCAACCGGAATTCGCGTCCCACGTAAAGGCGCTGGTGGCGGGCGTGAAGACACGCCCGGTGGTGCTGATTTGCCGCAGCGGCAAGCGCTCGATCGATGCTGGGCAGGTGCTGGAAAAGGCCGGGTTTTCCGACGTCTACAACGTTCTGCATGGCTTCGAGGGTGATCTCGACGAGAACTTTCACCGCGGTCACAAGAACGGCTGGCGGTTTGACGGCTTGCCCTGGGCACAGATGTAGCGGCGACGCGACCATCAGCTTTTTCGCAAAAACCGCAACGGCATTGGGCGCGGTACCATAAATCTTCGATAGTCGATTTTTTGTTTTTTGCTCGATGAAGCCCAGTCAGAACGCGGCTTTCACCCAAGAGCTGTTGGCGCAGTGCGCACGGCGCCGCATGTAAAGCACTGACTGGCGTCAGTACCGCGTCATGGCTGGTCAGCGATAATTCAGGGCTTACCCGCGCCGGTGCGGGCTACGCTTTCCTACCCCTCTTACGCTATCCGCATGACGACGCCAGCGCCTTCCGCCTCCGCTCTCCATACTGCCGCCAACGCCATCCGCATGCTCGCGGTCGATGCCGTGGCCGCTGCCAAATCCGGCCATCAGGGCATGCCGATGGGCATGGCAGAGATTGCGGTGGCGCTGTGGTCAAAGCACTTGCGCCACAACCCGGCCAACCCGCACTGGCCGAATCGCGACCGCTTTGTGGTGTCAAACGGTCACGGTTCGATGCTGCCGTATTCGCTGCTGCATCTGTCGGGCTACGACCTGTCGATGGACGACATCCGCAAATTCCGCCAGCTGCACAGCAAGACGCCGGGCCATCCCGAAGTGGGCATCACCGCCGGCATCGAGACGACCACCGGCCCGCTCGGCCAGGGCATTGCCAACGCGGTGGGCATGGCGCTCGCTGAAAAGCTCCTGAACAAGCGCTTTGGTGACGTGATCGATCATCGCACGTATGTCTTCCTCGGCGACGGCTGCATGATGGAAGGCGTCTCGCACGAGGCCTGCTCGCTCGCTGGTGTGTGGGGTCTGAACAAGCTGGTCGCGTTCTACGACGACAACGGCATTTCGATCGATGGCGAGGTGCAGGGCTGGTTCCGCGACAACACGGCGGAGCGCTTCCGCGCCTACGGCTGGCACGTGATCGGCCCGATTGATGGCCACAGCATTCCCGCCGTCGACGCCGCCATTGAAACGGCGAAGAAAGAGACCAGCAAGCCCGTCCTCATCATCTGCAAGACCGACATTGGCCACGGCTCGCCCAACAAGCATGGCACCGCTGACGCGCACGGCACCGCCGTGATGGGCGACGAGATTGAGGCGACGCGCAAGAACATCGGCTGGACGTATGCGCCGTTCGTCGTGCCTGCGGAAGCGTATGAGGCGCTGGATGCCAAGGCCAGCGGCGCGGCTGCTGAAAGTGCATGGCAGGCGGCCTGGGGCAAGTACTACGCCGACCAGATGCTTGCTGGGTCCACGCTCGGCGACGAACTCAAACGCCGCCTCGCGGGCGAGCTGCCCGCGAACTACGCCGACATCGTCAAGAGCGCGGTGGACGCTGCGATTGCGGTGGACAAGGAAGTCGCCACCCGCAAGGCCGCCCAGAATGCGCTGGAAAAATTTGGCCCGGCACTGCCCGAGATGATCGGCGGCTCGGCCGACCTCACCGGCTCCAACCTCACCAACCACAAACAGTCGGTCGCCGTTGACGCTGAGGGCAACGGCAACCACGTCAGCTACGGCGTGCGCGAGTTCGGCATGTGTGCCATCGCCAACGGCATGGCGCTACACGGCGGCGTGATCCCGTATGTTGGCACCTTCCTCGTGTTCAGCGACTACGCGCGCAACGCCGTACGAATGGCCGCGCTGATGAAGCAGCGCGTGCTTTACATCTTCACGCATGATTCGATTGGCGTCGGCGAAGATGGGCCGACGCATCAACCGGTGGAACACGTCGCCTCGCTGCGCCTGATTCCCGGCCTCAACGTATGGCGCCCAGCCGACTCGCTGGAGAGCGCGGTGGCCTACGCCAGCGGCATCGAACGCAAGGACGGGCCGACAATGCTTTGCCTGTCACGGCAGAACACTGCGGTCATCGCACGCGACGCCTCGCACGAAGCGCTGATCCGTCGTGGTGGTTACATCGTGGCGGAAACACTGAAGCCCGCGCTGGTGCTGATCGCTACCGGCTCCGAAGTCAGCCTGGCGCTGGGCGCGCAGAAGGCGCTGGCTGCAGAAGGCATCGAGGCCCGAGTGGTGTCGATGCCCTGCACGCAACTGTTCGACGCGCAAAGCGCTGAATACCGCGAGGCCGTGTTGCCACCGGAATTGCCGAAGCTGGCGATCGAAGCCGGCGTCACCGGCGGCTGGTGGAAATATGTGCATGGCGGGCAAACGCCCGGCGCGGTGCTGGGCATCGATTCGTTCGGCGAATCGGCGCCGGCCGGCGTGTTGATGAAGCACTTTGGCTTCACGGTCGAGAACGTCGTCGCGAAGGCGAAGGCACTGGTCTGATTTTGGGTCGGGTGGTCGCCCCGGCGCCACCATTTTTGAACGTGTGGGCACGCCGTGCCCACCCTACGGGAAAAACGCAATGGCAATCAAGGTAGGCATCAACGGCTACGGCCGCATCGGTCGCAACATTCTTCGCGCGCTTTACGAATCGGGCCGCACCGACATCGAGATCGTCGCGATCAACGACCTCGGTGACAGCGAGACCAACGCGCACCTCACGCGCTACGACACCGCGCACGGTCCGTTTGGCAAGACGGTAACCGTAGACGGCGACAACCTCGTGATCGAAGGCGATCACATCAAGGTGTTCGCCATCCGTAATCCGGCCGAGATTCCGTGGGGCGAGCGTGGCGTGGATGTGGTGCTGGAATGCACCGGCCTCTTCACCAGCAAGGCCAAGGCGGGCGCGCATCTGTCCGGCGGTGCGAAGAAGGTGATTATCTCGGCGCCAGGCGAGAAGGATGTCGACGCCACCGTGGTGTACGGCGTGAATCACAACGTGCTCAAGGCCAGTGACACGGTGATCTCGAACGCAAGCTGCACCACCAACTGCCTCGCGCCGCTGGTCAAGGTGCTGCACGAGCAGATCGGCGTTGTCAGCGGCCTGATGAACACCATCCACAGCTACACCAACGATCAGGTGCTGACCGACGTCTTCCACAAGGATCTGCGCCGCGCCCGTGCTGCCGCGCACAACATGATTCCGACCAAGACCGGCGCTGCCGCCGCTGTTGGCCTTGTGTTGCCTGAACTCAACGGCAAGCTCGACGGCTTCTCGGTGCGCGTGCCGACCATCAACGTGTCGCTGGTTGACCTCTCGTTCATCGCCGCGCGCGACACTACTGTGGCTGAAGTCAACGACATCATGAAAGCTGCCGCTGCCGGCGCGATGAAGAACGTGCTCGCTTACAGCGACGGCCCGCTCGTCTCCAGCGACTTCAATCACAACCCGCACAGCTCGGTGTTTGATGCCACCTGTACCAAGGTGTCGGGCCGCCTGGTCAAAGTCTGCTCCTGGTACGACAACGAATGGGGCTTCTCGAACCGCATGCTCGACACCACGGTCGCGCTGATGGGGGCGAAGTAATTGGCGGCAGTTCTCGCGCCGACGCTGGTCAGCACGCTGTGGCCAGCGCCATCGGGCGGCTCGCGGGCCGCTCGCAATGTGTTGCTCGCGCTGGTCGGCACGCTTGCGCTGACGGTGTCGGCGAAGACGCAGATTCCGTTCTGGCCGGTACCGATGACGATGCAGACCTTCGTCGTGCTGGTGATCGGCATGGCGTACGGCACGCGCCTCGGCGTCGCCACCATCGCGCTCTACCTGCTTGAAGGCGCGCTCGGCCTGCCGGTATTCGCGGGCACACCCGAGAAGGGCGTCGGCCTCGCCTACATGATGGGGCCGACCGGTGGCTATCTGCTTGGCTTCGTCGCCGGCGCCTGGCTCTGCGGCTGGCTCGCGGAGCGCGGCTTTGACCGTTCTCCATTGAAGGCACTGCTCGCGATGGGCTTGGGACACGCACTGATTTTTGTGTTCGGCGTTGCGTGGCTCACCTGGCTCGTGGGTTTCGAGAAGGCTGTCGTTGTGGGAGTTGCACCTTTCTGGGCGGCAACTATCGCCAAGACGCTCCTCGGTGTCGTGACACTTCCGCTGGCGTGGAAGTTGATCGGCCGACTCAAATAGTTCGACTCAATGCAGGCGCACTCCGGTGCGCTTTTTCTTTGTTGCCATGAAATTCCTCCGCCTCACCGATCTCGACCTCAATAACAAACGCGTCTTCATCCGCGCTGATCTCAATGTTCCGCAGGATGATGCCGGCAACATTACTGATGACACGCGGATCCGTGCCTCGGTGCCGGGCATTGCGCATGCCGTGAAGGCAGGCGCAGCGGTGATGGTGACCTCGCATCTGGGCCGCCCAACCGAGGGCGAATTGAAACCCGAAGACTCGTTGGCGCCAATTGCGGCTCGGTTGTCGGAACTGCTCGGGCAACCGGTCCGGCTCGTCGCCAATTGGGTCGATGGTGGCTTCACGGTGGCACCGGGCGAAGTCGTGCTGCTCGAGAACTGCCGCTGCAGCAAGGGCGAGAAAAAGAACGACGAGGCGCTCGCCAAGAAGATGGCCGCGCTGTGCGATGTGTACGCCAACGACGCATTCGGCACGGCACACCGTGCCGAGGCAACCACTGAAGGCATTGCGCGCTTCGCGCCGGTTGCCTGTGCCGGCCCGCTAATGGCTGGGGAGCTTGAGGCACTGGGCAGTGCGCTTGGCAACCCGAAGCGCCCGCTGGTGGCGATTGTGGCGGGCTCGAAAGTCTCGACCAAACTCACCATCCTCGACTCGCTCGCCGACAAAGTGGATCAGTTGATCGTGGGTGGCGGCATCGCCAACACTTTCCTTGCTGCCACCGGCGCCAAGATCGGCAAATCACTGGCTGAAGCCGATCTCGTCACCGAGGCGAAGAAAATCATCAACAAGATGGCAGCGCGTGGCGCCAGTGTGCCGCTGCCGACCGATGTGGTGTGCGCGAAGGAATTTGCTGCGACCGCCGCTGCGACGACAAAAGCCGTCGCCGACGTGGCCGACGACGACATGATTCTCGACATTGGCCCGCGCAGCGGCGCGGCTCTTGCTGACTTGCTGGCAAAGGCGGGCACGATCGTCTGGAACGGCCCAGTCGGTGTGTTTGAGTTCGAACAGTTCGCTGGCGGCACGAGGGCTATTGCAGTGGCGGTTGCCGCGTCAACTGCGTTCTCCATCGCCGGCGGTGGCGACACCATCGCCGCCATCAACAAATTCGGCATCGCCGACAAGGTGAGCTACATCTCGACCGCTGGCGGCGCCTTCCTCGAGTTCCTGGAAGGCAAGACGCTGCCGGCGGTTGCGGCGCTGGAAGCGCGGGCGCTGGCGTAGTTTCACGCGCGCTCCCGCCGCACCCGTGCGCACAAATTGCGCCCGCAGATGCGATCCCTTGCGCTTGTTGCGGTCACGCTCCCCGGAGACAGGGGACAGGCCGCCTGGATACGTTGGCCCGAAGCCGTGCGCAGTAGCTCTGCTCGCAGCGCAGCGGTGATGCATGTCGCGCTGCAACATGCCGCGTTTGGCACAATGGTCAATTGCACTTCGGAATTGCTGCGACATGTTTCCTTACGACCGTTTCGTCAAGTTTGAAGAGTTGACCAGCCTGCTGCGCAAGGCTGCCGATACCCACCCGGATCTCATGCGTCTGGCGTCGATTGGCTCTAGCTACGAAGGGCGCTCGCTGTGGTGTGCCACGCTCACCAACTACGCCACGGGCGAGCCGCTCACGAAACCAGCGTTCTATATCGACGCAAACATCCACGCGACCGAACTTTCTGGCTCGGTGGCGGCGCTGAAACTGATCGACACCCTGCTGACGAACTACGGCAAGCGTGAGGAAATCACCCGACTGCTCGACAGCCGCACGATCTACGTGTTGCCACGCGTGAACCCGGACGGCGCCGAATGGGCGATGGCGGAGCGGCCGCGGTTTATCCGTTCGTCAGTCCGACCCTACCCGTACAACGAAGACGCCATCGAGGGGCTGGAGGCGGAAGATATCGACGGCGACGGCCGCATCCTGATGATGCGATTTCGCGATGACAATGGACCGTGGAAGAAGCACTCCGATGAACCGCGCCTCATGGTGCGCCGCGACCCGACCGAGTCCGGTGGCGAGTACTACCGCATCGTCAGCGAAGGCCGCATCAAGAACTATGATGGCTTCAACCTGCCGGTCGCACGCGTCAAGCAGGGGCTCGATCTGAATCGCAATTTCCCGGAGGAATGGCGCCCCGAAGGCCAGCAGCTGGGCGCTGGGGACTTTCCCACCAGTGAGCCGGAAGTGCGCGCCTGCGTCGAATTCATCAATACCCATCGCAACATCTGTGGCGGCCTTTTCTTCCACACCTGGAGTGGCGTGCTGTTGCGGCCGTTTGGCACCAAGTCTGATGACGAAATGCCGCCCGAAGACTTGTGGGTATTTCAGGCGCAGGGGAAAAAGGGCGAAGAGGTCACCGGCTACCCGGCCATCAGCGTGTTCCATGAATTCCGTTATCACCCGAAGGAAGTGATCACGGGAACCCAGGATTGGCTCTACACCGAGCTTGGCTCGTATGCCTGGGTGGTTGAGATCTGGTGCCCGATGCGCGAGGCTGGCATCAAGGACTACAAGTACATCGACTGGTTCCGTAACCATCCGGTGGACGATGACCTGAAGCTGCTCAAGTGGAGCGACGAGACACATCAGGGCAAGGGCTACGTCGACTGGTACGAGTTTGATCACCCGGAGCTGGGGAAGGTAGAGCTGGGCGGCTGGAACCGCTTTCATACCTTCAGCAATCCGCCACCGCATCTCATGGAAAAAGAGGTCGAGAAGTTTCCCGACTGGATCGTCTTCCAGGCGTTGATGTCGCCGAAACTGGAGCATCATTCGACCAAAGTTACTGCCCTTGGCGACAACCTCTGGCGCATCGACTTTGGTGTACACAATACAGGTTATCTGGCAACCGATGTCAGCAAGCTGACACGCTCGAAAAAACTGGTGCGAGGCGTCGTCGGGGAGATTGACTTGCCCGATGGCGTGACACTGGTCGAGGGGAAGAAGCGGATCGAGGGGCCACAGCTGGAGGGACGCAACAACATCCACACGCTGGTCAGTTTCTTTCCTGGCGCCAACGCAACACAGGATCGCTTTCGCTTTAGCTGGATCGTGCGCGGTATCGCTGGCGCGAGCGTGCGGTGTGCTGCGAGCTCGGAGCGGGCAGGCAGTGTTTCAGTCACGGTGATGCTTGCTTAGCAACACTCTCTGGTCGCTGCGACACACGGCCGGAGACATGCACCGCAAGGTCTCCGGCGTTTCATTCTCGCTGCTGGTTTTTCTGGTCTGGGCCGTGCTCTTTGTGGCCTGGCCCGGATATACGCTGCACACGGTAGACAATGTCCGCGACTTTCGAGTCGCGATGGACATTGCATCCGGCGCGGTATGGCCTGCCGCCAGTCAGCCGTTTGCCGGACGCTGGCAACTGCCGCCGCTCTACTTTCACCTTCTCGCACTGCCGCTTCGAATCTGGCCCAACGAGTACGCGGTCTTTTTGTTTTCCGGAGTGTTTGCTGCCGCTGCCATCGCAACGCTGGCGGCATCGCTGCGACGCGCTGTCGGTACGACCGCTGCGGCGATTTATGCAGCGTTCGCCGCCCCTGCGCATGCCGCTGTGGTCTTCCCTGGTGTCAGCAATCCGGCACTCGCGTTTGCGTTCGTGACGCTGATGCTCGCCGCGTGGTTCCATCTGCGCACCCGGCCGGCAGTGGCGACACCAGCCCTGCTCGTCACCGGATGGTGTGCCGTCCTGATGCACCCTTCTGCATTGGCGCTTGTCGCACCAACGATCATCGCCAGCGGCTTTGTGGCGAGCGCCAGCTGGCGCCGCAAACCAAGCTGGATCGCTGTGCTGCTGCTCGCCATTGTCAGCGTCGGGTGGGTGTCGCAACATGGCGTTCTCGCCCCTGAAATCCGACCAGAAGAGAGCGTCATTGGCAACGACTGGGTAGCTGTCTTCTCGCGTTTGTCGTCAGCGTCGCACTGGGCCACTTTGTGGGCTACCCCCTGGTTGCATGTGCTCGCTCTCGAGGACCTCAACGCGAGCGTTGGTCGAATACTTGTCTACGCGGCCGCAGCAGCCATGGCTGCCGGAGCGTTGCTCGCATGCTTCGCCTTCGGATCGTCACTGGCGCCAGAGTGTCGACCGTTGCGGCTAGTTGCCGCGACCAGCGCGCTGGTGGCAACTGCGTTCCTTGCGACTTGGGGTTTCTGGTATCTCGACTCTCTGTGGCCGGTGTTTGCAGTGCTTGCTGCTGTCGGCTGGTCACGATTGCGGATGCTGGGTGGGCCGTCCGGCTACGGACTGGCCATGCTCGCTGCCCTGGCAGCAATATCGCTACCGGTCATGGTCAAAAGCATTGCCGTGCGGACAGAACGCTACAGCGTGGGCGTCCGCGGCATGTTTTTTCCGGCAATGGATCGAACGGGGGTGCTCAAAATTCCACTTGCCAGCGCGTTGATTCGATACCGAGCCTTCGTCGCCAACCGAGGTGGATGCGACTCGTCACGGTTCGTCGGGATCGACGAGTTCTGGCTTCGTGACCTCACGCTGCGCTTCGCCATCGCCGATTGCAAGGCGGCCGCGGCAGCGCCAGGCTTACCGTCGCGCTTTCTGGTGAATACCGGCGCTGTGGCCGATGCGTCCAGCGCACAGCAATCGTTTTCTGACATCCGCCTCACGGCGCTGCCGTTGGCCGACGTATCCGTCGATGGAGCAAGCTCTGGCGAGATTCTGTCATGGGCGCCCGGCCTTCGATATTCGTACTACGAACCGGCTACGCTGCGCCCCGGAGTTGAGATCCGGGCTCGTATCCGGGCGTCTCCCGCGCAAGAGGCCGCAGTGGACCGCTCCGGTATTGATACGCATCTCTTCGTAGCGTTTCGTTGCCTCGCCGCCGGTGCGGCTAACATCGAAGCGGCGCTCGCATCGCAGACACCGCTCTCTCTCAATCGCGAGCGCACGCTCTCGCCGTTCTACTACGCAGAATTTCTGACTCCAGTTGATTCAGCGGGCGATGCTGTAATCACCATCAAGTCAGCGCTCAGCTGTGATGTCGCAGCTTGGGCCGATCAGGCCACCACGAGGCGATAGCGCCCATGACTCCAGGCCGCCGCTGTTGATGACGACCATCGCGGACGTGGTTGTGACACTTTGCGTTCACTCGTCACGCCGTCAGGCCCTCCATGATCGCCATGCGCTGATGACAGGCTTGCCGGCACGGCAAATCGGACGATTCGGCGCGATACCGCAGCCGGCGCGATGGTAGGTCCGTCTGCTACACCAATGGATAGTCCTCGCCCGCAGCACACCCTGCTGCGGCGGTAGCCTGCACATTGCGTCACTACTTGCAGGCTGTGATAACTAGTTCGCGATGGTGCCAGACTGTAGCGGCCTGTGCCCCACGGCAATAAATCCCGGCACGGGTACGCCCGCCTCATGTCGCAGCGTCAGTGGCTCGATGTACACGTCGATCAATCCAGCTGCAGCAAACACCTGCTGTACGTGTTCGGTGCTATGGGCGAAACGTTCCGTTGGTCGGAGCACGCACGGCAGATCGTCAGACTGTTCAAAGGTCGCAATCAGTCTGCCATTCGGCCGCAAGATGCGTGCAGCCTGTTTGACGTGCTCGTCAAGTTTGCCGAGGTAGATGAATACATCGCACGCTGCGATCACCTCGTACTGCATGTCTGGCGTATCGCGCAGTGCGTCGCGCAGATCGCAGTGATGGAGGCGGTCGTAGTGACGATTGGCGGCCTGATCGAGCATGGTTTTGGACAAGTCCACGCCAACGATGCTGCCGCTGATCGGACCCAGGTAGGCAGCCAGCATCCCGGTACCGCATCCAAGATCCAGCACCGACCCGTTGCCCTTTGGATAGGCCTCGCGGATCATCTCGGCGACACGCCGCGGCGCGTAGTAGCCGAGTGCGCCGCTTACCCAGTCGTCAAAGCGCGATGCGTAACCCTCCACCGTGCGCAGTACCAGCGACACCGGCTGTGCTTCGGGTGTTTCACCGCGCGCGAGCGACAGGAAGTAGGCATACTCCGCGCTGGCGGGATGAAGCTGCACGAGCCGCGCATAGTCCGCCTCGGCGCGCGCCAGCAAGCCTGATTGCAGATGCGCCCAACCGTGTCCGGACAGTGCCAGTTCGTCATTGCCGTCTTGTTCGAGACAAGTGGAGTACCACTGTATGGCCTCGTCGAACGATTGCCGGCATAGCGCGTTGAAACCGAGCGCTCGAACGACATTGAGGTCATCGGGGTTGGCCCGGTACGCCTTCTGAAGGCAATCATGCACGAACGTCCATTCCCGCGCTGCAGTGCCGATTGCCACCGCTCGCGACAGAATCAGCTCGTCCGCATCGTCCGCTGTCGCGGTCGCCTGCCGGGCGAGATCAACCGCACGCTCGTGCTCGCCGTCGCGCGACAATGTTCTAGCGAGTTCAATTTGCGCCAGCGGGGCCGTCGGTGCCATCTCGTGGGTGCGCTGCGCTGCCGCCCGCGCAGCGATCAGGTTGCCCGACGCTTCCGCGAGTTGAATGCCGATCAGCGGCACCCGCCAGTCGGTCGGGGCGCTCCGGCCAAGCTGGGTCAGCGCGCTGGCGGCTTCAGTCAGCTGGCGCCGGGAGATCAAGGCTTCGATTCGCCGCAATTCAGGGCGCACAAAGTCGTTGAGGTCGGCGAAACTTGAGAGGGTCATGGCAATGAGGGAGGTGGTTATTGGACGATCCGCGATGCCGCCGTACCGTCGTCGCCGGGGACAGTCGGTTGTTCGCAGGATCACTACGGCGCTGGCACGCGCCCGTCACGCTTGTGCTCCGATACTGCAGCCCGGAGCGATTCCCGGCGGTCGCGCGCCGTCGCAGCACAGCTACGGAGGCGGCAGCGCCTTTGCCACCGCAGACGGTGATCGCGCCAACATGGCGAGCAGCCTTCCCGGAACGCGCCGGTATCAACGCAGAACGCTGGGCGGATGTGCGCCGCTATTTGCGCTCCGGCGGCGAAGGCAGATCCAGCACCGGCGCCTCGATGCTGATTTTATGCCGTGCTGCAAGCCGTGCGCGGCTGACGGCGTCTGCCTGTATCTCGCTTTCAATCGCCGCACGCATGCTCTCGAAGGAAGGCTTTTCCCGTGCGTCACGCGCGTTCAGACGCACCAGTACAAACCCGGTGGCGACCGGGATTGGCCCGGAAATGTCCCCCGGCTTGAGATCGCGGAACACCGCCGTCCGCAGCGCACCTTCGATCTGTTCCCGGTCGACGGTATAAGTCGATTCCTTCGGCGCCGCCATCGCGGAGCCTTGCCCGGTCCCGGCATCTGAAAACTGCTCGACCGCCGCGTCGAAAGTTACCCCGCGTTCGAGCGCCTGTTGCGCCAGTTGCAGGCGGGCCAGTGACCCCTGAAAGCCGTGTCTGGCAAACTGGATATCGAGCACGGTGATGCTGGCGACAATTGGTGCAGGCAGCAGCAGCAACTTTTCGCGATATACCTCCCGCGCCCGTGCTTCGAGTGCCTTCGGGTCTGATGCGATGCGCCGCACCGCCCGCGCTTCGTGCACGTCGTACCAGCCGCGCAGACGGCCAAGTTCTGCGGTTTGCTGCACGTACAGCGCTTCGCTTTCATTCAATTGCTGCGCTTCGCCGCTGCGCGCCCAGAGCTTGGGCATCAACACCAGCTCGGCGGCGTCGCGCACCAATTCTTCGGTATGTGGCACCTTCAGGGCGCCGGGTAGCAGCAACGCAGCTTCGATCTCCGCGGCTGTTGCCGTCGCCGATCCCAGGCGTCCTTTCAGACTGGCGCCAGGAATCGTCGTCAATACTGCGGCAGCGGCCTTCGGTGGCGCGGTCACCGAAGGTGGCGGGGGTGCGCGCGTATCTGCTTGCGCCAGCGCGGGAGGATTGCCTCCTATTGCCAGCAGCACGAAGCCCAAGGTTGTCCAGCAGTTCGCTCGCCGGGTGCGGCGGAAGGCAACAAATTTCATCGCGAAGTCACTAAGATTGGTCAATCAAGACACCTGGTACGAAGCTTGGCAGCGCGCACTCGGGTAGCAAGTGTCGTACCAGTAGCGCCCTCCGGTTTCGCCTTAACGCATAAATTGTCATTGCAGCATCCATGAGTCGCAGGGCGTTCAGTAAACGTTGTACGACGATTGACAAGAAGTGTTGGCAGCACATGCGTCAGTACGGAAATTGATATACCACGCCTGTCCGCCCTGCGCTTCTGGAAGCAGCAGTCCAGGAAGTCCATTTGCGCCGCCGTTCGTCGCTGCGGGCAGCGGCTGCGAACCAACCGGAAGGCCATACCAATACATAAAAATATCGTACGGAGATTTCTGCACAACGTTACTTGACGTCAGGTCGCCGGGGCAACGTGAAATGCCCCATTCCCCCGTCCAACCAGCCGCGATCCGCGCATTGATGGCGTTCGCGTACGCGAGGCCGAGCTGATAGCGTGCGGCATCCGCCCAGCCAGGATCCGGAACCAGTTTGATATACCGGGTAACCCCGACCGGCAGTGCCATAATGGTCAGGCGGTTTCCACTCGGTCCTGCCGTGTCATACAACTCGCTGTTGGCGGGCGCCGCTGGGCATGCTGCCGGTCCGGTAGTGATGGTGATCGCCATATTGCCGGAGACCGTCGCCGGGGTGGCATTGCTGCTGACGGCATTGACGGTGAGTGCCTGACCGGACGCGGCAGTGGTTGGTGTGCCAGTGACTGAGCAGGTGATGGTTCGCACCGAGCCCTGCGTCGAATCATTGCAGGGCGCTACCACTTGCAAGCCCGCCGGCAGCGGCGTATTGGCGCTGATCGAGCAGGTGAAGTCAGTCAGTCGGGAGCTGCCCGAACACGAGAACTGGCCGCTGTAGGGTGTGCCTACGTTACCGGTCGTGGGCATCGAGACGAGACTGACCGTCGGCGCTGCCGGCGGCGATCCGTCATAGATGACCTGCGTGTTGTTGACCGAATTGTTGTCCGGCTCGCTGCCCGTCACGGTCGTATCCATGCCGGCACGCAGGGTGATGGTGCGCGGCGTTTTGGTCGGGCTGAGCTTGAGCAGACAGCTGCTCGTCACTGCGTCGCCACACAGCGTCACCGACTTGCTGTTGCTCGCGTCCGTCCAGTTCGGCTGGCCAGCCACAGGCTGGGTGTCGCTGCTGCCATCGGTGTAAACGACTTCAATACCGCACGTGGCATTGGCAGGTGTCGCCCGATTGCCAGTGTTGGTGCAGGCCAGCGACCAAGTCGTGCTGGCAGTGGGCGGGTTGTTCTGCGGCGACGGTTGCGCCACAAGATCGACGTACTGCGGGTTCGCGCTCGCGCTGCGGCACGACGTCTCGTTTGCACCGCAGGTAAATGCGCCGCTGGGGGCGGACGCCGAAGCCGACACGCGCGCCACCAGCGTTCCGGCAACGCCGCCAGCACCGGCGGCGGGCGTCAGAACGATCAAACCAGCAAGCCCGGGGCTTGTCGGCAGCGACGCCGCCACGCCCACCAACGTACAGCGCCGCAACTGGGTGGTCGCACCAACCACACAGGTCAGCAATTGATCACCAATGCTCACGCTGGTGAATTGCCAGTTCGCCGGAATGGCCAGATCGAGATAAAGCGGCCCTGCCACCGGTGTACCGTCAGCAGTGGCCGTAAACGACCAGTTGCTGGCGACACCCAGCCGCGACGTCGCGGGAGCCGCCAGCGTAGCGGTAATCGGTGCTGTCGCGGGCGGTGTGTTGAAGGTATCGCTCACAGCGCACACCGGATTGCCAGGCCCGGCGCCGCCGCTCATGCTGGACGGGGCTGGGGCGCCGACACATACGGCGACTGCCGCCGCGCCGCGCGCGTTCTCCGGCACGGAATACGTCAGACCCGGCGTGGTTTGCGTCCCGCCGTTGGTATCAAATCCGCCACCGAAAGTTACCTGTGTCCAGGTGGAATCAGTCGCCAGTTTGTAGAACAGCCGCGCGAAGACACGCTGGCCGCTGGTATTGCTGGTGACCGACGCATTGACCGACAGCGCAGCGGTGTCTGCGCCAGTGACCTGGACGTTGCCGACAGTCAATTGCAACGTTGGGGAGTTATTGACCTCAGGCGTAGTGAACTGGGCGCTTTCCGAGCAGGCGGGATTCGATGGACCAGCGCCGATGCTGGCAGGGTCACCGATCGATGTGCTGGTAGCGCACACACGCACCGATGCGGTACCGCGCAGCGTACTCGGCACCGTGTAGTTGATCTGGTAGCTCTGCGTGCCGCCGCTACTGGTCTGCTGCACGCCATCAATCTGCGACCAGCTTCCGCTCGCGGTGCGGAAGTAGGCGTAGACCGTGTACAGATCACCGCTCGTATTGGCGCCGACACTGGCCGATATGGTGATGGTGCCACTGCTTGCCCCGGAGATGCCAACCTGCCCCACCGTCAGTGCAAGCGTCGATTGCGCCGGCGTCGTGAATTGCGCGCTTTCGGCGCACGCAGGGTCTGCCGGACCAGCGGTCGCGTTACCGGGGTCACTGGGTGACGACGTCCCTGAGCACCAGCGAATCTTGGCCGTGCCGCGGCGATCAGCCGGAAGCGTCATGAACTGCGTCACGGAACGGTCACCGGCCACGCTGCGCGAACGCACGCCACCAAGCCGTGTCCACGTCGTCTCGGCGGTCAGCTTGTGATAGATGTTGTCGATGTAGTCGCGGTTCGCGATCTGCGCGAGCACGGTGGAATCGATCTGCAAGGTACCGGTGCTGGCGCCAGACACGGCGACACTCTTGACGGTAAATGCCTGACTGGTCGGTTCGACCGCCGTTGCATTGGCGGCGAGCGTCGAGCATGGATATGCCGGCGTCGCGCTGGCGCTGCAGGCGGCGATCTCCGTGGCCGTTGCCACGCCGTCGGCGGCCGCGCCACCGCCGGTCGTCTGGCGCGTCGTTGCTGCCGCTTTCAATAGCGGCACCGGTGACGTCACGTAGCCAGTCGACGCGGTCAGATCGACGTCGATGCTGAATTGGCTGCTGGTCGTGCTCGACGGGAAAGTGCAGGCCAGCCTGGTGTTCGGCCCGCTGGTAACGGCGGGAAGCTGTGCGATGGTGCTGCAAGAGTGTCCGGCGACTGGCGTCGCGGTGACCGCATCCGGCCACGCGAATACGAGGGTACCGCTCGGTCTTGCAGGGTCGCCGACAACTTCGCTGCCAGCCGTCACGGTGATGCGAAAGCGGGCAGTGCCGCCGGCAGCCAGCGGCGTCGCTGAAAGCGGCGCAATGGTGGTGCTCAGGCGATAGCTGCTGTCGCCGACACAAAAGCGCACCGATTCCGAGTCATAGCCCTGCCCTTGTAGCGCGACCGCATCCGCATAGCGATCAGTCAGCCGGTGCTGGATTGGCTCGCTGCTCGTCGCGTTACTCCGGAAGAGGCGCCACACCGGACGCTGGCTGAGTCCGCACCGCGCCAGCGCGTAGCTCGGACTTGAGCTGCCTGTTTCTGACGACGGTAGCGTTGGAGCAGCAAAACTCCCTGCCCGCCCTTCCTTACAGGTGGCGAACGTCAAATTGCTGCTCACACCAACCGTCGCGTCCAGCGCGGCTTCTTCTTGTGCCAGCACGGTGTAAAAGTGTCGCGACGCAAACGTCGTACCGGTTCTGGCAGCGAAAAAATAGCGCTGAAGGCCGCGCCCGTTGTCAGCGCTGGCAACAGCGCTGCTGTCAATGACCCGATCAGTTTTGGTGAAGATTCCCGGCTTCACCAGATTGGCAGCGTCAACAGCTGCCTTGTCTGCCGCACAGATGAGGTAGACGTGCACCCCACTCTCGTGGCGGTATTCGTCAATGCGCTGATCAGAGCAACTCACAGCTGCCCCGCATTGCGCTTGTGCAACACTCGCACAGAGTCCGGCCATGAATGCGGCGGCCCAAGCGAGGGCCCTGCGAGTGCGTTGGCGCAGAGGCATGTACTTCTCCAGATTCGGCGTTGGAAGATCCGGTTTGACCAGCGCCAGCACAGGCGTGGCGTTCGGCTCAATCGGGTCGTGGCGTTCAGTCGGGTGGCCGCGCTGCGGACCGCAGTGTGATGTCATTATCCGCTCGCAACTATCGGCGCAAAGCAAGATATGACGGTGGGTGAGTTCGATGGTTCCTTCGCCTGTCCTCATATGTACGCAAGGTATGCGTCGGGCTTAGTGATGTGAGTGCTCTTGGCGGCAGGCCGTCGCGTTCACATGGCCTGAATCCGACGTTCGGGTGGGGACGCTCTCGTGATCTGCATGATTATATGTCACGCATCCCTGCAGCGAGGCGACGTTGTGCACGTGAAGGCGACCGTTCGTGTGGTCGAAACAACCTGTCATCGGTCCGCGGTTCGTTGCGGTCCAATTCACGCGAAGTTGAGCCGGTGTCGGGCCGCACGTTTCTCCGGTGACTGACAAGATGCCCGGCGTCGGCGGCTGCGACCGGTGACGAGTCCGATGTACGTGATGTCACGATCGGGCGTTTGCGGCGACACCTGCCGAATCGCACTGACTGCGCGTGACATCTGTGTGCTTCGATTCATATTCGCTGCACGAGGCTTAGCAGCGTTGTCTCCAGGTCCCGCGTAAATCCGCCCGTGTCCCACAACGATGCGGTGGCGCGCTTCGCGTTCAGCCGTCGCTTGGCGTCGCTCAGGCGCTGGCGATCTTTGATCAAAGAATTGAGGACGACTTCGTAGTCGTTGAGGTTGCCCGCGATGAATTCGTCCTCAGCGAGCGCCCTCACCAGCGCTGCACCAACACGGCCGGCAAAGCGTTTGCCGTACATGGTTAGCATTGGTACGCCCGCCCACAGAGCATCCGCAGCTGTCGTGTGACTGGCGCAGGGAAGTTGATCGAGTACGAGATCGGCGACCGCCAGGCGGTTGATGTGATTGCGTGGATCGGCGCGGGTGGCGAACCGAATCTTGTGTTCTGGTGCGTCCACACCGTGCATGCTGGCGCAGCGAAGGATTTCACGCTGACCGATGGCGCCCGGATCGAGCAGCCACAGTCGGGCGCATGGATTCTGCGCGAGTGCTCGGCACCATACCGCGACGAATGGCTCGCCCAGCTTCCATGACTGATTGAAGTTGGCGAGGACCACCTGATCTTCGTTGAAACCGTAATCGCTTTTTTCGGTGCGCTCGGGCGGTGCGCGCCTGGCATCGTTGACCTGATAGCAGCGTGGCAGGCGCAAGACAGTTTCCGGGAATTCCGCTTCGCCGCCTTCAGGCACAGTATCCCAATCGGCAAGGAAGTAGTCGATTCCGTAACCCCCGATCGGGCCCGGATAGCCAAGGTAGTGAATCTGGATCGGAGCCGGGCGGCGGGCAGTGATGCCAAGGCGCCCGCCCTGGGTGTGGCCCTTGAGTTCAATCAGCAGGTCGAGCTGGTCAGCGCTGATTCGGCGTGCCGCTGCCGCGTCGTCAAGGTCGTTGAGGTCACACCAGTGCTCTGTCGCCTTTTGTATCCGCTGGCGATAGCTGTCTGTTGCGCGCGGCCCATAGCTGTAGGCAAAGATGTCGAAGCGGTCGCGGTCATGTGCTTCAAACAGTCCGGCCGCAAGAATGGCGGTTGCGTGCGTGTGCAGATCAGACGAAAGATATCCCAGGCGTACTGGTCGATTGTTTGGGACTCTGCGCGGTTGCGGCGGTGGCACGAACGCGTCACCGGGCAACGGCGCCGGGGGCTGATTGCCGTACAGCATCAGCACCTGATGATTGGGAATGCCGCGGACAGATTTCTGCTCGGAGATGTGGTGACGCGCCTGGTCGGCTGCAACGGCAGCGTCTGACCAGCGCAACTCCTGCAAGGCGTTGAAGTATCGTCCGCACCAGGCGATTGTGTTCGAGGGTTGGTCGGCAAGCACTTCACTATAGAGAGCGTCGGCTGTCGTTATCTCACCGCTCGCGGATTCAAGAGATGCCAGCGCCAACTTCAGGTCGTCGGCAACCGCACCAAGCCTGATCGCTTCGCGCAACGGTTTTCTGGCGGCGCTCGCGGCCGCAGTGTCCAGCAGTGCTCTTGCCAGACTGGCGAGAACATGCGGATTGTTGGGGCGCAAGGCGGCCAGGCGGTTAAGTGCGGAGATCCGCAGTGGATCACTGGGTGTCGCCGCAAGCAGTCTGGTGATCGCGTCCAGCACTGTGGCCGGATCACGGACAATGCTGATCGCTCTTTCCAGCGCCTGTGCCGCCGCGTGTGACCCCTGCATTGTGCGTGTCCACTCCGCGAGCGCCAGCCAGGCAGTTTCGCTTGCCGGGTCGCGACGAATGGCGTCGTGAAGCGAATCGAGCGGCGCTGTCTTATCGGTGCCGGAATTGCCAGGGATCGAAGGCATGTTCAGTTGAGTTGAATTGAGGAAACAGGGGGTGCTGATTGCGCTTGGCCGGGATGCGCGCTGTGGTTCGAGGCTATCTGGCCGAATATAGAGGTAGCCATGTGCCGTCAGATCTCTTGGCGCATATGCCGGGGTGTGTTCACTCTGTATTGTGAGTGGCTTTCCTGCGAAGCGCTTGTGGGTGAGTGGCGCGCGGGGAGGACCATGGTCGTTGCGGCCAAATGTTCAGGCCAGTCGCTGGAGCGGACTTGCGGACCAGATGCGTGAGAGGCGGCCGCCCGTCGCCAAGGTCCCTGCTTGCTGCCTGGTGGCGGTTTCCCCGCAACTGGATCGTTGCTGCGCTCCCTGCTTGCGCGCGCGTCATGGTCACTGTGGCAAGCACGGCTGGCCAGTCGATCAAAGTCGTGGCATCCAGACCCGTGGAATTCATGTTGCTGGTGCCGTGACCTGACAGTGGTTGATGCGGCCACCATTGTTTGGCGTGTCCAATTTTGCTTCAGATGGGGGCTTGGCGTCTGATCGGTCGGAGTCTACTGTGCGGTTCGGAGACACTAGACATTGCTCTGGCCGTAGTCGGTCCATGACGGCCGCGATGTTTAGTGTATCGATGCGACGTCCAGCGTTCGGCGATCACTTGTCAACGGGGAGTTTGTTGCTGCCGCCGCATCTCCTCGCACTGGGTCGGCGAGGCGCTGTTACCTGTTCTCGGCGCAATTCGGCGCACCGTTCCTTGGCTTGGGTTACATGGTCGACGCCGCACTCTTCGCGACTTTTCCAGGCAAAAAAAAAGCTCCCGAAGGAGCCTTTTGTGGCAACGAGGCCAGATATCAAACGCGACCTTCTTATTAAGGAGCGGCCGATACCGACACCGTGCGGCGCAGCGTGAGCGGCACCGAGTCGTTGTAGTTGTTTTGCGGCGAACCCGTGGTAAAGCGGGAAACGGAGCTGCGGAAGCCGATTACCGGCAGACCACTAACCGTGACGTTCGCAGCAGAAACCGTCGAACCGGTCGTCAGGCTGAGTGCCGTGCCGACTACCGGGCCACCGATTTCGCGCGTTGCGCCTGCAACCGTCAAGGGCAGGTCCATCCAGCCTGACGTACCACGAGCGATCGAGTTGTTCAGCCAGAGAGCAAGCGGAGACGCATGCACTGCGCTCGGACCACCAGTCGTCGCCGGAGCGCCGAAGCTGATGATGTTCGCCTCATAGCAGAGCGAATTCGGACGTGTTCCCGGCGGACGTGGCGAGAAGCCGGAACCCGCGGAGCCAGCCGTATCTTCTTCGCGACTGTAAGTGGCCGACGAAATCGTCAGGCAGGACACCTTGTCGGTGCGGTTCCACAGGGCCGTACCGTCGGCCGTCGGGTTCACGAACGGAGCCAAGGCAAGCGACGTGGGCGTACCGGTCACGTTACCGTGCGGATCACCCGTGCTGGTCTTCCAATCGGTCAGGTTGGTAAAGTAGTGCTTGCCCGGCATCGTGATGATCCAGTCAGTGCCATGCGTACCCGTACCGTTGGCAGTGCCAGTGGCGAAGAACGAGAACTCACCCTGCACAGCCGACGCCATGTTGACAGCTGCGAACGCGCGAGCTCTCGAGTTGGCATCACAGTTGCCAACCGGCGACTCGGTGTTCATCAGCGCAGCGGTTGCGCCATCGGACACGAGCGCGCGGCAAGACGTGTGATCGGAGAAGTTGGGCGAGGCTGACGACGGATCCTGAACTTGCGCGACGCGAGCAAAGCCCGTGTAGGCAACAGCCGCCTCGCTCGTCGACACACCACCATTTGCACCGCCGGCAGTGTTCAATTGCGTGACCGCACCAAACAAACCGCCCGTCGCAGCGACCAACGGCGTGCCAGTGATCGCAGCTGAGCCAAACAACGCGGCAGCAGCAGCCAGGGAATCACACGGCGGGACGCCATTCACGTGCTTGATCGCCGTGAAGAACGCGTTACCCGACGGGATCGTAGCCATCTCAATGATCTCGACATAGCCCTCCAGCGTACGACCGAGCCCCTGCGACGAGGCAGTTGTTCCGTCAACCGAGTCGTAATCGTACGGGAAGAAGCCCTTGCCGTAGACGCGGTTGGTAGCGTCGATCGCGTCCCAGCCCGACTTGGCCGGGTTGGTGCACGACGTGTCGCTCGTGGTCAGGTAAGCACCACCGCTCTTCGCGGTGACGCCGCCCGTCCACACGTCGAACGGCGACAGGTAGAGGTTGAAGTCAAGTACGTCGTTGGAGTTACGAGCTTCGCGGAAGCGAACCTTGACGGCCTTCGCGTTGTTCGTCGTGTTGACGACCGTGAGCAGCGTGGTTTGGTCGCCACGAGCGGTGTAGTAGGGGTAAACCAGCGCCTCACCGGTGCCGTCGGCGTTAAGCGCTACCGCACCAACGTTTCCGGACGCAATAGCGAGCCCCGCAGCCATCGCCGCGACCAGCTTGTTTTGCTTAAACAGTTTCATATTGGATGTGACTCCTTATGTGGACCTTGGACTTTAGAACCAACAGCAATACTAATAAATATATTTTACTGAAGACCGATGCATGGCATTGTAGCAACATTTCCGGCAGGAAATGGCGCCAAAAGGCGCCACCTCCGTCACGCTCACGTTCTGGGGACTTGGTCGACAGCGTCGTGTCGGCTATCGCCCCTAGTGCCAAACAGCGCCATGCGTATTCATCAATTAACTCACATGGCAGACGGGCTGACAAGTAAATCCTTGTTACCGCCCGTTAATCCGGGCGGACTGTTGCGCCGATGCAGCACGCGGCTGTCTGACGGGAAGACGAGGCCACTGCAGCCGCCGCGTTGCCCCCGGGCGCGCATGGCTCACCGCCCGATTTCGTCGGACCCGCGCACCACAGGGGCGGATGCAACATTCGACGTTGTCAGCGCGGCGCCGAATTTTTCGGAACCAGATACGCCGCGCCGTCGACGAACTCCCAGCGCTCGAAGATCACAATTGGCGTCTGCCGTACACCGAGCCGCGGAAGTGCAATTTTGCCAACCAGCTGTATCGCGGCATCGCACTGCCCGCCGCGACACTCGATCGAGCCGGGCTTGTCGAACACAAATACGGCGCGCTCGTGATCGAAACGGACCTGTTCGGGCGTCACTACGATGCGCGTTCCGGGGCTGAGGAATGACCAGGCCTCCTCCCACCGGCCCGCGTTAAGGGCCGCCTGCCGGGCCATGATGCGCTGCAGTACTACCTGTTCGTCGAGCTTGTCCTGCTCCGACGCAGGAGGCTTGACCGCCGTCGGACGGCTCCACCGCTCCTCGCGCGGAACCACTGCGCCATCAGTCGCACCGGTGCTTGCCGGGGGCGTTGTCGAGGGCGCTGGAACTGCGCAACCGACTAAGGCGGTCATCAAGGCAAGTGCTATCGGCGACAGGTAACGCATCGGGACCGCTTGCCAGAAACGGGTGGATAAGAAGTGTGTTTTCATTTCGTCAATTGCTGCATTGCTTGAGTTGACGCGGCCAAGCGTTCCGCAAAAGGTGGTGTCTGATCCGGTCCCCGCGACGGGTGGCGTCGACCGCAACGGGACGAACATATGGATGCCGTTGTCCGCAACTACTGCGCGGGCGGTTGGCCCCCCTGCTGCTGCTGGCGAGCGGTATCGAGGCGCGACCGATTCCAGTTGGTCGGGTTCTGTGCCACCAGCGCCTCCAGCCGCTGAATTTCGCGATCGTCCACTGGCGCAGCGCCGGTGCGACGCGTACTTTCTACTGCAGTTGCCATCTGCGGCAGCGGGGCGGGCGTTGCCGGGACTGGTACCGAAGCCTGCACTGCGGGCGCAACTACCGGTTGCAGTGGTGGCTGGGGTGGGGGCGGGGGTGCCGGAACCCGCCCCGAAGCGGTGTACGCAGCCAGCCGTATTTCATCACGCTCGCCCAGAAAGGCCAGTATCAGCCGGTCCTTCTCGACGGCGAGCACCTGCATCTCCTGTAGCACGTCGCCCTTGCGCACACTATGCGTCCGGCGGCTGGCCAGTTCACGCACTTGGGCGACCCGCACGGCGCCCATTTCGGACACACCGAGCAGTTCATAAAGGCCACGCCTGATCTGCGGTCGCGGCGGCTCGGTGGCAACGGCAACCGCCTGCTTCGGTGCAGGCTTGCGTTCGGGGTTGAGCAATGGGCGAGTCACGACGGCCGCATACGCGTCAGCCTGGTCGCTGCCAAGCCGAAAATCGGGCAGCACGCTGGCTCGCGCCGACTGTCTTGCATCAGGTGTGCCACTGCGTACATCAGCAGACCCGCCGAGCATTGAAATCTGCACCAGCAGCGCAACAGACAAGGCAGTCGCCACCGCAATGAGTGCAACCCTCATCAATCTCTCCCGATGCCGCGCGTCCGCACCACGCCTATCTCGGGGCGGTTTCGACCGAAGGCAGCTTGAGCGACTGCGAGAATTCGCCCAGATCGCTGGCTGCCTTGCGAACGTGGTTGTTGCGCTCCGCCCGAGCCTCGGCAGAAGCTGGCAAGTGCTGAGTGCTGACTTCCGGCAATAACGATTCGATGCCACGCAGGCGGCCACGCAATTCATCGACGACGTCACGAGTCTCATTGATCGTGCTCATCACGCGTGGAGTGACCAGCATGACCAGTTCAGAGCGGCTGCTTTTCCAGCCTTGCGTGCCGAAGAGTCCGCCCACCACGGGTATTGTCGACACCAGCGGCAGACCGCTCGACCCGAAGTTGCTGTTGTCCTGAAAGAGTCCCCCCAGGAGCATGGTGTCGCCATTGGGCACCATGACCGTCGTCTGCTGCGAGTTCTGTGTGATATCGGGGTTCGGATTGCCGTCGTTTCGTGGTTGGGCGTTGCTGTTTTGTTGTTGAATTTCCAGAAAAACATTGTTGCCGCTGACGCGCGGCGTGATGTTCAACGTCAGCCCGGTGTTGATGTACTGGTAAGAGTTGGTCGCCGACGTGGTGCCGCTCGCCACGGTGGATTGTGTCTGCACGGAAATCTGGGTGCCGTTGGAGAACATCACTTTCTGGTTGTCGAGTGTCAGTAGTGTCGGCGATGCGATGGTTCGCGACTGCCCCTTCGTCTGCAGCGTATTGAGGATGGCCTTGGCCGCCTGACCTTGCCATGTATAGCTGAACCCGGTCGAAGCCAAGGAGCCGACGCCCCCGTCTGACGTCAGGCGGTTGATCGGAGAGTCGATCTTTTCCTTGAACATTCCCGAAATGCCAAACTGGAGCTCGCCGGTGAGCGCCACCTGCGCAATCTGCACCTCGATCGCCACCATCTTCGGCGGTGTATCCAGCTTCTTGATTGCGGATTCGATTGCCGCGTACTCGGAAGGCGTCGCCACGATCAGCAGGGCGTTGCGATCCTTGTCGGCAATCACCGTCGCGTTGCGGGCAAGCGCGGTTGCCTGGTTCGCCGCTGTGGCGGTGACAGGACGCGCGCCCGCTGCGGGCGCCACCGGGATCGCAGGGCTGCTTCCGGCATTGCCGGGGGTGAGCAGCGGCTGTCCGGGGATCGGGCTGATTGGCGACGACAGCGTCGATGCGCTTTGCCCGGGAGCAACGGTGGCAGTGCCAGCTGGGTTCGCCCGACCGGAGATGGCCTGCTGCAGCGTGGCTTGCAGCTTTTCTGCCTGGGTGTATTGCAGCGGGTACACGTAGAGACGCGCTCCGCCGCCAGCATCGTTGCCATTGTCCAGCCGTTCAATGAGGCGCTGCGCCTCTTTCACGACATCGGCGTTCGGCGAAATTACCAGCAACGCGTTCATGCGCTCGATGGGAATCAGCCGGAGCAGGCCATTGAGCGGGCTGCTGGCCGCCGGGAAAATCTTTTCCCAATCGGCCACCACCGTCTTCACCTCTGCACTCTGCAGGGGGTACAAAACAAACGACATGCCTGACATCAGGTCGACGTCGAACATTTCGGCGATCTCGACAAGATGTCGCAGTTCGTTCTCGGTCCCTGACAAGAAGAGCAGATTGCGCACCTCGTCGACCCGCACCGATACGTCCGGCGCCTTCGCAAACGGAAGCATCAGCCGCTGCAGTTCCTTGGCGCCGATGTACCGCACCGGCAAAATGACCACGCTCATGCCAGGTCCAAGCGCCTTGACAGTCGCCCGTGGCGTGACCGTGCCCTGCAGTGCTTCCGCTTGCGGTAGTACTCGCCAGATGCTGCCGTCGCGAATGAGGGCGAAGCCGACGCCACGGAGAATCGTCTCGAGCGTGGCCATCAGTTCTGACCGGCGCAATGGCTTGGGCGTCCGAATCGTCACGGTGCCGGTCACGCGTGGATCGACAATGACCGTTTCCTGCAGGTTGTCGACGATGACGTTCTTTACCAGTTCTCGGATGTCGCCATTTTCGAAATTGAGCGTCAACGTAGGCGCAGCGTCGTCGGCAACCGCCGACCTGGTCGCCGGAGCCTTGAAAAGCTGCCCGCTCCCGATCGACACCATCGGCTCATTGCGCCGGGCTACCGTCATCTCTTCGCGGGCGGCAGCTACGGGCTGAGCCGCCACCAGCATTGCCGGCTTGCTCGCGGCATTTCTCGGCATCAGTTCGCCCGCATCGCCGCGAGTAGGTGCCTGACCGCACCCCGCCTGCAGCGCGGCGGCAATCACGACGAACACCAGCGATACGCTTCGCGTCAATGTCACAACACGCCCACCGCCCGTGGATCGCAACATCTGTCCGCGCAGATTCAGTTCTTGTATGTTCAGCATCATTGTCCAAAGCGTGCACGCCGTCGGGCCTCGATGAAGGCTTCGGCATTTGCGGTTGTGTAGGGTTGACCATTGGGCAGGGGGGTTGGCGAAAGCATGGCATTGCGATCCACCGCATCGGTCGGCTGGGCCGCTACAGTGGCCGGGCGCACCTGCGCATTCGTTTGCGCTGGCGCTTGCGGGGGCGACGCCGCGTCGTTGCGCGCTACTGGCTGAGTGCTCACCGGTTGACGGGACGGCGGCGGCACCCGCGACGACGCGGTATAGCTCGGCAGGGCAATCGTATCGGTTTCGCTATCAAACGCCAGCACCACCTGATCCGCGCTCACCAGCTTTACCGTGAACTCCTGCAACGTATCGCCTTCGCGCACGCTTGTTATCCGGCTATTGGACAGCTCCCGAATCTGGGCAATCTTTGCGCTACCGAAGTCGGTTACGCCCACCAGCTGATACAGTCCGCGTCTAATCTGCGGTTTCGGTGGTTCCACCGGCGCCACCACCGCCTGCGTGGGCGCCGCCCGCCGTGTAGGGTTCAGCAGAGGTTTGTCGACGATTTGTGAGTACGTGACGGCATCCGAGCCAAGACGAAAGTCCGGCAGCACGCTCGCTACATCGCGTGTACCTGCAACACCCCGTAGTGTGAAGCCGCTCGCCGCCAAGCCCGACGTCCAGTTTGCCTGCAGGCCAACGGCGAGCCCCAGCGCAACAGCGAGCGCCACCAGCCCGTTACGCCCGTTGAGGACCATCGCGTTCACTTCGGCCCTCCTGCGGCGGTCGCGCCCGTCGCTTGCCGTGTGTTGCGCGCTGCCTCCTTCGGGCCGTATGCCTGGATTTCAATCTGCGCAGAAACCTCCGGTTCCTGATTGGGCGGTGGTTTGTAACCGCGTGGAACGGTAGCGCGCAGGGTCACGCTCTCGAGAAACAGATAAGGAACAGCAGTTTCCAGCGTGTAGAGCGTCTTCTGAAGAGCGGCTGGTGTGGCATTGAATCCAACATTCAGTGAATACAGCCGGAATCCAGCCTCGTCCTTGACAGTCACCGGCTGAATGGAGGTCAGGCGCGCACCACTGCTTTCGAGCGCAGGGCGCACGATGTCAGTCAGCTCCGCACCGCCAAGATTGGGCGCAGAGTTCTTCAGGAAGAACCGACTCGACTCGCGTGCCTTCAGCACCTCCAGTGCGCGCTGGTGGTCTGCCCGCGACGACGCTACTCGGCGGTAGCGATCAATGCGCTGCTCCGCCGCCGTGCGGGCGGCGTCGTAGCGGTTGTAAAGCACATAGGCTGGAACAGCGACGGCAGCAACCGCCAAAAGTACAGCCACAAGCAGCAGGAATGCCGCAAGCACCCGGCCACGCACACCGGTTGGCAAAGTCATGGCTTCTTCTCCGGAGCCGGCTGCGGCGTCGTCGGCGACGCAACGGGGGGCGGTGCCGGGGGCCGACGCGTGTCCGGGGCGGCGCCAGCGGCCGGCGTTGCGGGTGCTGCAGGCGGCGGAGTGACGGCGGTCGTCGCCGGCTGCGTATTACCGGCGGCTGTCGCCGGCGCCGTCGCGGCAGCCGGTGCACCCGCCTTACCTGCAGCAGGAGCGCCCGCAGGCAGCGCTGGTGCGACCGGAACCGTGGTAACTGCTGCAGCGTCGGAAAGCTGTAGCTGCTTGGGCAGTTCAGCGGCCACCAACTCACCGGCTATGTGGAACCGCTCAGCAGTGGGCGTCACCCTGGTCATCGTTGCCTTGAATGCTGGATCCTTGATCAACGGGGACTCCTGCACGATCTGCAGCAGCTTGCCGCCGCTGCCGGTTTCGCCTTGCAAGACAATTTCGCGCGTCTTCTGATTCGGGACCGAGCGAATCTCCAGCGATTGTGCCCACGTGTCTTCCGGCAAGCGCTTGCTCAGATCGTCAAGCACCTGAATCGCCAGCGGCGACGAGTGCTTCCGGGCGAGCGGCAGGTTGTACTCGGTAATCTGCTTGTCGAGTTGACGCTGCATGGCGCTGGCAATTTCGGCATCGG
>Ga0208826_1000798_pt1 | contig 30269 bp, 20 predicted proteins | sample AD_UKC115_MetaG_FD_184451 | JGI IMG/M metagenome (GOLD analysis project Ga0208826, IMG submission 184451) | Active sludge microbial communities of municipal wastewater-treating anaerobic digesters from Hong Kong - AD_UKC115_MetaG (SPAdes)... | ecosystem: Engineered > Bioreactor > Anaerobic >...
AAGCCCCCAGGAAGACCTCAGGTTCTGTTTCTGTACTTCATCCATTTGATTCAAATCATACATATTCTTTGCTGCTCTTTGCCGATAGGCCTCATAAACTGTGATTGCACAGGCTACAGAAATGTTGAGGCTTTCAATAATACCCACTTGTGGTATATTAAAATAGCCATCTACCATTAATTTCATTTCCTCACTCACGCCATCTTTTTCATTTCCAAAAACCAAAGCGATACATTTAGTCAGGTCCATAGTAAATAAAGAGGTTGCGTCTGGCATCAGGCAGGCCGCATAAATTTTTTCATACCTGCTTTTTAAATGACGAATACAAATCGCCCTGTCTTCAAACGTATGGATACTCATCCATTTTGAAGCGCTGCTACTACTTTTAAAACCCCATTTTTTAAAAGGCGGTATATATGTGTTCAAAATATAAATGTCCTGTATGCCTACTGCATCGCAGGTGCGCATAACTGCAGAAATATTATGCGGATCATGGACATCCTCTAAAACTACAGTCAGATTGGTTTGTCTTTTATTTAAAACCTTTTCCAATTTTTCACGTCTTGCTTCGGTCATTTCTTTTTTCTTAAAATTGAAAATAAACAAATTGTCCGCCATTAAAAACACCTGTCATTAAAAGTGCCGTTACAAGGAACGTATAAAATCCATAACGAACTGCAATACGTTGATGATTCATAGGGTCATGCTTTGGAAAATATTCCTGGATAAATTCTACACTTAATAAAAGCACAAGCGCAAATACACAATATGCAAATGCTGTAGGAGGCTCTCCTTTATAAATATGCCCGGGCTTTAAAGTAAACATCGCTTTGAGCATAGCCCAGGATTGATCAATTTTTGGCGCACGAAAAAAAACAGCCATAGCAACAAAGAGCGAAACAGTAAAAAATATCCTTACCCCATTTTGAAAGATCCCAAAAAATGCATGCACCTTTCGAAGTACCGGGCTCATCAAATGTTCAATAACAAGTACGGTCCCATTGAGCAAACCCCAAATGACAAATGTCCATCCTGCTCCATGCCATAGGCCACTAATGGCAAAGACGATCAACAAATTTCGAAGCAGTATAACTTTTCCTTTCCGACTACCTCCAAGTGGAAAATACACATAATCACGAAACCAGGTAGTCAATGATATATGCCATCGTTGCCAGACTTCCTGAATACTTTTTGCAAAAAATGGCCTTCTGAAATTCGTCATTAAATTTATTCCCATCACACGGGCGCAGCCAATAGCAATATCCGAATATCCCGAAAAATCACAATAGATCTGAAAGATAAAAAAGAAGCTGGCAATGATCATTGATACCCCACTGTGATGCTGATAATTTCCATACACAGCATCCGTATAAATGGCCAGCCTGTCTGCAACAATAATTTTTTTGACAAAACCCCATAAAATTAATTTGAGCCCCTCTGTAACCTGTGCATATTCAAATCTTTTCTTCTCATGAAACTGATGCAAAATATTTTGTGGCCTTTCAATAGGTCCTGCAACTAATTGCGGGTAAAACATGACATACAATGCATATATACCAAAATGATTTTCCGGTTCCTGGTTTTTTCGATATACTTCAATCGTATAACTCATCGCCTGGAATGTGTGGAAAGAAAGGCCGACAGGCAATAAAATGTGCAAAAACGGAATGGAATTATAATAATTAAAAAGCCCTAAAAAAGTCGTCAATGAATCATTCAAAAAATTATAATACTTAAACACAGCCAATACGCCAACATTCGCAATAATACTTAGTACCAGCCATCGCCGCCTGGCATTACCTTTTGCTTTGGCTATAAAAACACCGGCATAATAATCAATACATATCGTGAAGCCCAATATTAAAATATAGATGGGCAGAAAATACATATAAAAGATGCTGCTTGCTAGTAATAATAATGCCCAGCGATATTTATGGGGCAACAAAAAATAAAATGTAGTTACAAGAATAAAAAATAATACAAAAATGAGAGAATTGAAAACCATGCAGCCGTTAGTTTATTAAATACAATTTATTCAAAATAATGAAAGAAGCATCAATAACCAATTCTTATGGCAGTATTTCCTTTATGTGTATTATCATACATTTTTTGCAAAGCCTGTGGAAGTTCAGATAAATGAACGGTTTCCGCCAATACCGGTTTTATTTTACCATCAATCACCAATTGATTCAGTTCTTCGCAATCCACATTATTTGCAAAGTGAGAGCCCTGGATTCTTTTACGCTGCAACCATAAATAACGCACATCAAAAGTAGCCAGGTATCCTGTCGTTCCTGCACAGGTTACCACCATGCCTTCCTTATCGCATACATAGAGTGAGGTAGGCATGGTATTTTCACCAGGATGTTCTAAAACGATTCGCGGCAATCTCTTTCCGGTAAGTTCCAATACTTTTTTAAAAAATATCTTTGCTTCATTTCGCCATATTTCCTGTGTATCCGGCATAAGGGATCCCGGTTTCAAAGCACCCCAGTGAGAAAAGTCACTCCTATTGATCACCAGTGCTCCCATTGATTTACAAAACGCTTCCTTGTCTTTCGAATTGACAATGGCCAATGGAATCCCACCGGCCATTTTAACCATTTGAATAGCCATGCTTCCTAAACCACCTGCACCTCCCCAAATCATAACCACATCTCCGGGCATTACAACATGAGGCGGATATTTAAAAAGCATCCTGTAAACGGTAGCGCCGGATAACATATAAACTGCTGCTTCATCCCAGGAAATATTGGGAGGTTTTGGCAGGCATTGAACTTCTTTTACTTTACAAAATTGTGCAAAAGAACCCCAGCTTGTTTCATATCCCCAGGCCCTGCCAGACTTCGCAAAACAGGGATCGCCCCCATTTTTCAAAAAAGGTTCTTCCATATCATACCAGCCTGCTTGCACAACGATCTCATCCCCTACTTTTACCCGGGTTACCTTACGACCAATCTTATAAACGATGCCTGAACAATCACTTCCGGCAATCATAAAATCATCAGATGATTCTTTGCGTAAATGCATGAGTTCAATCATATCCATTGGGTAACCGGTAGATGCCCATACAGAATTAAAGTTTAGTCCGGCCGCTTTGACACCGATCAATACTTCATCATCGGCAATCGCAGGTACATCCACAACTTCCATTTGGTATGCTCTGATCGGCGGGCCATAACGATTGGCTCGTAATACCTGGGCATACATTTTTTCAGGTATATCATTCAATGGTGGTAAACTTCCTAATTCGGTGAGTTGCATAGTAATTTATTTTATAGGTGAAAATTAGCCTTTAATGTTTCTGCTCTCCTTTTTCCAAAAGGGTTCACGTAACACCCTCCTTAATATTTTACCCGTAGGGTTTCGCGGCAAGGCATCCACTTTTTCCAAATGCTTTGGAATTTTGTGATATGCCATTTTTCCCTCACACCATTTTTGCAGATCTGTCAATGAAATATTTTCTTTATCACAAACGGCTATCGCACATACGGCCTCCCCGGCTTTCTCATCCGGCACTGCAATAACAGCAACATCTTTAAAACCTGGAAAATGTATCAGCACCTTTTCAATTTCTGCCGGGTATATATTGACCCCTTTACATACAATTTTATCATTTAACCGGTCCACTAAAAATAAATAGCCATCAGCATCTATGTAACCAATATCCCCGGTATGCAACCAACCATCTTTATCAAAAGTTTCAGTTGTTAGTTCAGGCATATTCCAATATCCTTTGGCAATATTTTCTCCACGAATTAATATTTCTCCTGTTTCAAAACCATAGTCATCATTGAATTCCGAATTCAAAATGGAAACCTCAATTCCTAAGGCACATTTACCAGCTGATAGGAGTCTGTTATTTGTTTCCTGGTCCGATGTTTTTAAAAACATTTCATGATCATCATAACGTAATGCCGTGCCCACTCCACCGCTTTCAGTAAGGCCATAGACTTGTGTAAAATAACAATGAAAAATATTTTTCATCCTCAGTAACATTTTCCCCGAAACGGGTGATCCTCCATATTGGATGTGCCGGAGTGAACTGAAGTCCATGGATTCAACGCCTTCCATTCCCAATATGAGCGGAAACATAGCTGGTATCAGTAATGCATTGCTTACTTTATGTTGCATAATATTTTTACATACTCCTTCTGCATCAAACATCCATAACAACACATTTGTACAACCTGCATAAATGCCTGCGAAAAAAGCGCCGTATCCAAATATTGAATACATGGGGCCACAAACTAAGTTGCGCGTATCAGGGCCAAAAGATGGCGTATCCAGAGCACATAGTAGATAACAGCTATATAAGTTTTTATAAGTCAACATCACTCCTTTCGGATTCCCTGTAGTTCCGGATGTATAAAGGAGTGTACAAATATCATCTTCGGAAATTTCTATTTCATCCGAATGATTAATGATTGATTGATTATTTTCTACAAATAATTTTTCAATTTCAATGTTGTGTATGTTTTGTGGAAAGGGCGTAGCATCTATCAATTTTTTAAATGAGCTGCCAAAAAATATATAGTCAATACCTGCATCATTTGTTACAAACAATAAATCATCTGGCATCGCACGCCAATTCAAGCAAACTGGGATAATGCCTAGGAGCATGGCGCCCGAAATCAGATGAATGACGGATGGGTTATTGAAATCAAGAATCCCAAAACGATCTCCTTTCTTTAAACCCAATGACTTCAAATACCGGGATGCCTCCAAAGATTTTTCAAAATACATTTGATAAGTGAAGGCCTGGTCATTAAAAACATAAGCCATTCTGCCTGGATGTGCATGAGCTCGATAGAAAAGAATTTTTGGAAATGTTGTCTCCATAGTTTTTTGTTTTTTTAAGTATAATGCCAGCCAAGATGAGCGCCACCTGATACAGGCAGAATAACTCCTGTAATAAAAGAAGAGGATGGCTGTGATAAAAAGCTCACTGCTGCTGCCACTTCTTCCGGCTTGCCGGCACGCTTTAAAACATTAGCCGATGATAATTTTTCAAAAATTTCTTTGGGTACTCTTTCTTTTACAGAAGGCGTTTCAATAAAACCGGGGCAAACAATATTTGATGTAATACCATATTTTCCTTCTTCCACAGCAAGGTTCATAAAAAATGATTCCATCATGGATTTTTGTGCTGCATATAAGGACTGGCCGGGTATGGAAATATGCGCTGCTTCTGAACTAATACCAATCCATCGGCCAAACTTTTCTGATCTTTGGAATAGTATTGTTTGCTCCATAATCTTAAATAAATGATCCATATTGATGGTAAAATTTTCAGCAATTTCTTTTGCAGAAAAATTAATCAGTCTTTTTTTGGGAGTGTGTACATTTAAATTATGAATAACGATATGTGGGAAGCCCGTATTCATTAATTTTTCCCATAACTGGTCTTGCCCTTCTTTGCCGGAAACATCAATTGGCCAACAGGTTAGTTGATTATTTTTTACTTCATTTTGAAGTCGTTCTAATTTTTCTGCAGTTCTTGAAACAGCCATTACATCGGCTCCATAACTCAGTAATGACTTAGCTATGGCATGTCCAATGCCTGCACCGGCGCCAGTAATAAGTGCTTTTTTACCGGTTAAAGTTTCTTTCATTCATTTTCAGTTTATGCAGCAGGAACCTTGTATAATGCAGCGCCACCGGTATAACCAGCGCCGGCAGCTGTTAATAAAACAAGTGCGCCTGGCTTTAATTTATTTTGTTCATACGCATAATTAAAGGTTATCGGAATTGTTCCGGCAACACAGTTTCCCACTTCATGTATTGAGACCACCATTTTTTCCAGAGGAATATTTAAGTCATGAGCTGTTTTTTTCATGATGTACAAATTCGCCTGGTGCGGAATAAAAACATCAATATCCTTCACTTCTATTTGATTCATCGTACAAACTTGCAAAGCCAGTTCTGCCATTTTTCCTGCAGCACTTTCTGCAAGTTCTTTTCCGGACATTTTCATAACAGTGCCGTGCAAATCCTGGTCAATTGTTTCATGCGATGCGGGTAGTTTACTTCCTCCTGCCGGCACATGCAATAATTCTATACCACTACCATCTGCCCATAATTCAATACCCAGGAATCCTTCATTCACCGCACATTTTGTCAATAATACTGCACCCCCACCATCACTGAATATAGGCTGAAATATGGGGTCATTTCTCCTTACAGATCTGGATTTCATATCCGCTCCTATGACTAAAACATACTCCATTCCTGTCATTACACAACGAATACCAAAATCCAGCGCATACATAAAACTGGAGCAGGAAGCGGTCGTATCAGCCACGGGGCAGGTCGCGCCAAGTATTTGTTGCACCGTACAAGATGCAGCTGTATTAATATAATCTGCCGTTTGTGTGCCCAATATAATCCTGTCTAACTGAGATGCTTTTATACCGGCTCTTTCAAGCGCCTGTTTACCTGCTGCCGCTGCAATATGGCTTGTAGCCATGTCCTTATCTCCGTAATGCCTGGATCGAATGCCTGTTACCGCTTCATGTTTTACGGGATCAAATTCAAAATCATATTTCTTTTTCAGATCATCATTGGTTACCGGCTCTCCGGGCAGGAAAGCTCCATACCCGATTATTTTTACGCCACAATTTCTCATAAATTTTTATGTTTTAATGATTAAGCCTCCCCATGAAATTCCGCCACCTGCTGATAGCAGCATGATGGTTTTATCTTTTTTACAAGCCTTGTTTTTCCTTGCATCATCCAAAGCGAGCAATACGCCTGCGGAGCCACAATTAGCAATTTTCCCAATGATATTTACCGTTTTTTCCAATGAAATATTGGCGGCATTTGCTGCAAATGCTGTTCTATTTTTATTGACCTGATGAGGAATCAAACAATCAATATCTTGTGATGCAATACCGGCTTTCTTATATAATATTTCGGGAATCTCAGACCATGCCTGATTTAAAAAGTCTTCTGCCGTATCGCTATATTCCATAAAATAATTTTCATGCTCCAAATCAAATTGATTGGGAGGCAATAAACCCGGTACGCCCATGTGCCCACTAAAACTGCCATTACTGTTGATATAAGATGCTAAAATTCCTTTGGCCGGATCAGAAGATTTTGAAATAACAACTGCCGCGCCGGCATCTCCGCCGGCATAAGCCATACGCGGGTTCAGTTTCAAAATCTTTGTGATCGTTTCACCGCAGGTGATCAATACATTCCTTGCGCCACCGGCAATTATTTGTGATGAAAGAACAATGGAAAAAATGTTAGATGCACAACCTGTTTTCATTTCAATAGCCGGTGCATTGATTCCCAACCTGCCTGCGATATACGGACCCATGGATGTGGAATATCGTGGGGAAGTAATGGTTACCGTAATAATAAAATCAATTTCATTTTTGGCTATACCGCTATCTTCAATGGCTCGTTCTGCCGCTTCTAACATCAGGTCAGCAGAAGTAAGTTCTGTATGCAGAATCGGCATACCGGGTGTATGTACCCAGAACCTGTTTTCAAAACCGAGTACTTTTTCATAATAATCGGGATCTAATTTTTTTTCCTGCATTTTTTCCTGCCAGGCAGAGCCAAAAATTAGTGCATGAATATCCCGGTTATGCATCCATTGACCGGTTTGGGGAAAAGCAGCGGAGGAGCCTGTTATGGTTATATTGGATATACCCATATTTTCTTGAGTTTTCATAAGCATACGTGAAGTTAACTTATTTTAAGTAAAATCACCAAGTAGTTTTTGGAAGTTAAAAAAGATTATCCATCTATCAAAAAAAATATCATGATTATTGATTCCTGCTTACATTCGTTATCAAATTTTCAATTATGTCTTTTAAAAATGTTTTACCAATTTTCATTTTGATTGGAGGATTGATTTCATGTAATACAAACAAGACCAATAGCACCGATAAAAAAGATGTTCTGGCCGCGAACATGGATACTACTGTAAACCCTGCAGATGATTTTTTCGATTATGCCAATGGTGGCTGGATTAAAAATAATCCTATCCCGGAAGATCAGAGCTCATGGGGAATTGCTTCTCTTGTTATTCAGGAGAATCAAAAACGCCTGAAAGAAATTGCGGAAAATGCTGCAAAAGCAAATGCAGCAGCAGGTACAGCAGATCAAAAAATTGGAGACTTTTGGAAAACAGCTATGGACTCTGTAAAAATTGAACAGCAAGGTATTCAACCTATCCAATCTTATTTAGATAAAATAAATGCTCTAACGGACGTACCTTCTTTACAAAAAGCATTTGCCGATTTAGCCATTTTGGGAATTGATGGCCCAATCAGTTTCAGTATTGGTCAGGATGCCAAAAACAGTACGATCAATGCTTTACAACTTTGGCAAACAGGATTAGGTTTGCCCGATAGAGATTACTATTTTAAGACAGACGCACCCACCCAAAATATTCGGATAGCTTATGTAAAACACATTGCTAAAATGCTTACCCTGCTTGGTGAAGACACAACTCAATCTGCAAAAGATGCGCAGGCTGTGATGGCTATGGAAACTAAAATGGCCGGATCTCATCGTAAACTGGAAGATTTAAGAGATCCTTATTCCAATTATAACAAGTTTGCTGTTACGGATTTAGGTAAAGTTTCCAACACAATAGATTGGAAAAATTATATGCAAATCTTTGGCGTAAATAAAGCAGACTCTGTGATTATTGGTCAACCGGAATATTATACAGAGGCCGGAAAATTGATAACCTCTGAGCCTATAAATACATGGAAAGCCTACTTAAAATATCGCTTAGCTCAGAATTTCGCGGGTGCATTGCCTGAAGTATTTGGACAGGAATCTTTTGATTTTACAAAATTATTTTCCGGCGCTAAAGTAAGGCAGCCAAGATGGAAGCGCGCTATTAACAATGAAGAGGATGCCATGGGTGAATTACTGGGGCAGTTATATGTGAAAAAATATTTTGATGAAAAAACCAAGCAACGTTATTCAGATTTAGTTGAAAATATTCGTTCTACTTTTAAAGAACATATAGAAAAACTGGACTGGATGAGCGACAGTACCAAACAAAAAGCGCTGGCTAAATTAGCCGCCATCCATAAAAAAGTAGGTTACCCGGATAAATGGAAAGATTTTTCTTCCTTAAAAATTGGTACGGAAAGCTATGTAGCAAACCTTATCCAGGTAGCTCAATTCTGGCACAATTATGAAATCAACAAATTGGGCAAACCGGTTAATAAGGATGAGTGGGATATGTATCCACAAACCTACAATGCTTATTATGACCCTTCCAATAATGAAATTGTTTTGCCTGCAGGAATTTTTACTGTACCCGGATATATGGATAATGAATTGGATGATGCCACTGTCTATGGCTATGCAGCATCATCCACTATTGGGCATGAAATCACACATGGCTTTGATGATGAAGGAAGGCAATATGATGCTCAGGGAAATTTAAAAAATTGGTGGTCTAAACAAGATGAAGAAAATTTTAATGCCCGTGCCAAAAGAATGATTGACCAGTTTTCCGGGTATATGCCGGTGGATAGTATGCATATTAATGGTAAAGCTACTTTAGGTGAAAATATTGCAGACCTGGGCGGCATTGTATTAGGTTGGGATGCATTTAAAAAAACAGATCAATATAAAAACAATCAGCCCATTGCAGGTTTAAGCCCGTCACAAAGATTTTTCCTGGGATATGCTTTAGGCTGGCTGGGCCATACCAGGGATGAGTCTTTACGCTCCAGCCTATTAACAGACGTACATTCTCCCGCAAAGTTCAGGGTGAATGGCCCCTTCTCTGATGTGGATGCTTTTTATGAAACTTTCCATGTGATGCCGAATAATAAAATGTATATCCCGGACAGTCTTCGGGTAAGAATATGGTAGGAGTAAATTCTTTGCTTATCTTCGCAGCTTAAAACCTACGTATGAATTTGCATGAATATCAGTCCAAAGAATTATTGAAGAAATATAATGTACCAGTACAAGAAGGTATTGCCGTGGATAATGTAATGGCTGCTGAGGAAGCCTATCGCCAGATTAAAACTCAAACCAACAATAATTTTGCCGTTATCAAAGCACAGATTCATGCCGGTGGCAGGGGAAAAGGAAAAATTGTAGGGACTGAACAACGTGGTGTGGCTGTTGCAAAAAGCCTTGAAGATGTTTCTACAATTGCAAAAAATATATTAGGTCATACTTTGGTGACTATTCAGACCGGCGAAGCGGGTAAAAAAGTAAATAAAATATTGGTTGCACAGGATGTGTATTACCCTGGCCCTAATCCGATTAAAGAATTTTATTTATCTATTTTATTAGATCGCGCCAAAGGGAAAAACGTCATTATGTATAGCACTGAAGGTGGTATGGATATTGAAACTGTTGCAAAAGAAACCCCTGATAAAATTTTTAAAGAATGGGTACATCCTGCTGATGGCTTACAACCTTTCCAGGCAAGAAAGATCGCCTTTAACCTGGGATTATCCGGAAATGCGTTTAAGAGTTGCGTGAAATTTGTTACCAACTTATACAATGCATACCTGGGGCTGGATTGCAGTATGCTGGAAATAAACCCACTGTTTAAAACCAGTGATGATAAAATGATCGCTGTGGATTGTAAAATGAACCTGGATGAAAATGCATTAATGCGTCATGCAGACATTGCAGCTCTGAGGGACGTTTCAGAAGAAGACCCTACCGAAGTAGAAGCCGGGCAATACAATTTAAATTTTGTAAAACTGGACGGAAATGTAGGCTGTATGGTTAATGGTGCCGGCCTTGCAATGGCTACCATGGATATGATCAAACTAAGTGGCGGTGAGCCGGCAAACTTTCTTGATGTAGGCGGCTCAGCCAATGCACAAACGGTAGAAGCGGGCTTTCGAATCATCTTAAAAGATCCAAATGTAAAAGCGATTCTGATTAATATTTTTGGAGGTATCGTCCGTTGCGACCGGGTTGCATCCGGTGTCATTGAAGCTTATAAGAAAATGGGCAATATCAATATCCCTATCATTGTACGCTTACAAGGTACCAATGCCGGTGAAGCAAAAAAATTGATAGATGAAAGCGGCCTTAAAGTGCAAAGTGCTATTTTATTAAGCGAGGCTGCAGACTTAGTTAAAAAAGCAGTCAACTAAATTTCAGTACACAAAAATTTTTCGAAAAGCGTTGAAGCATGCAGGGAAAAATGAAAACATACTTCAAGAAAATTGGAATCATTGGATTCCTCTTTTTCCTTGTGAAAGGCTTAATCTGGCTTGCTGTTTTTTATTTTGTCAAAGAAAATGTATAATTCAATAATTGATGTATTCATAGCATAGTAACGTTTACCTCATTTATGATTTCTTAATGCTGCATTTTCTTCATCTATAAATATTATTTCTTATCGTTCACCATTTCAACTATCCGCTCATAAAAAGCCTTTTCAATTGTTTCAAAAAAATGAATCATCAGGGTCATTCCTTTAATCCGGTATCATTTAATGCTTAATGAATCATTGAAAAATTGCTCTCATCATAGACATAAAATGGTTGATAAACTATGAATTCTTGAATTCCTGCCAGGAGCAGTAATTTCAATTGATCATTCTTCCCTTCTCCCCTGTTTCGGCAAAAACTGTGATTTCATTTCACTTTAACACTGAAATGTTTTTTAAAAAATTGAATTTAAATTTTTATAGTTAGGATTCCTAACTATATTTGTTATGGCAATATTGCCGCATTAAATATAAATAACTGTATTATGGAATCCATTAAAGGTTATGATTACGGGAAAGCCACCCTGGCTCCCTCTCCCGTTACCATGCAGGATTTAGCCCTGCTCAAGAAAACGCTATTATGGACAGATCAGGATGATCACTATTTGAAAATGGCGGGTGACGTATTAAAAGATCAAACGGATGATGTTCTTGATTTATGGTATGGTTATGTGGGAAGTAATGAACATTTACTTTACTATTTTACAAAAAATGCCGTGCCTAATGTTGAGTATCTCAATGCTGTAAGAGCCCGATTCGCTCAATGGATTTTAGACCTATGCCAAAAACCATACGACCAGGACTGGTTGAATTATCAATTCGAAATTGCTTTACGTCATCATAGTACCAAGAAAAACAAAATGGACGATGTGGATGCTGTTCCGATTATCCATTACCGGTATATGACGGCTTTCATCTACCCGATAACAGTCACCATAAAGTCTTTCCTTGCTAAGAAAGGCCATTCAGCAGAAGAAGTAGAGGGCATGTATCATGCATGGTTTAAAGCGGTTACGCTAACGGTTATTCTGTGGACCTATCCCTATATTCAGCAAGGGGAGTTTTAATAGAAATACACATTAATAAGGAATAACCGGGTGAATCCCTTCACCTTTTCAAAGGCCGCCTGGTTATTCTTTTTACATTTAAATTTAAATAAAAATGAAAGTAGCCATATGGGATACCTATGTTACCAGGAAAGACGGTTCTATCATGCACTTTGATATTATTGTTCCGGCCGGAATTAAAGATGAAAAAATAATTTATCAATTCGGGAAAAAATACCTGGAAACTAAAAATGAATCCGAGCAGTCTTTATCGTCCAAAGAATGTCAATTTTGTCATATAGAAACCATTCGGCCACAATGGGAAGAAAGCATGAATCAAAATGGTTACTATATTTATGAAATGGAAAACTGTTTTTAAATGAATAAATCCGATTTTGATTTAAGCCGGCAAAACCAACATATTGAAAGCAGAATAGTCGCTGCATTGGAACGTATCTCACAGGCGTTTCGCGTATTGCTTTGGCAGGAGAGCAAAACGTATTCCCTTTCTCCCATACAGGTACAGGTATTAATTTTCCTTTCTCAACATAGCAGGGAAAAAAGAAAAATCAGCTATTTGGCAGATGAGTTCAACATGACAAAACCCACCCTCAGTGATGCCATAAAGGCTCTCGAGCAGAAAAATTTAATACGGAAAGAATATGAAAAAAATGATTCCCGGAGTTATGTTATTCACCTCACTAAAAAAGGAAAAGATATTGCCGACAAGACCTCTTTTTTTTCAGAAGCAATAAGAACACCCGTCAGTGAATTATATCCGGAAGATCAGGAAAACATGTTGTTATCCCTTTTAAGCATTATCAATTATCTGAATAAGTCCGGGGTGATCACCATTCAACGAATGTGCTTTAATTGCATACATTACAGTTTCTCACAAAAAGGAAAAAAACATTTTTGCCACCTATTGAATAAACCTTTGGCTACAACGGAATTACGTATTGATTGCCCTGAATTTCAACAAGAAAATGTGGAATAAATCGGTATCACCTAAAATGAATCATTCAATGCGCACTCCTAAGAAGTTTTTTTTACACTGAATAATGGATTGCAAAAAACATTGGTGCATTCTTTTTCGTATCATTTTCCAACATTTTGAAAAGCAAAAAAATATTTTTATTCAAAACCATGAAGCTTTTCAAGAGCTCATCATCCATGTTTATTCTGATCTCAAACTCTTTACAGGATTCGCTTTTGCCGCTCGTATTGCCTGGAAGCAAACAGTCAATAAAGCTATAATCATAGAAAGCAAACCGGCTAAAATAAATACCCACCATTCCATATTTATTCTATAACTATAAGTATCCAGCCATTGACTCATACTCCACCAGGCAATAGGCGTTGCTATGACAAAGGACAAAGCGACCAACTTTAAAAAATCCATTGATAAAAGAGTGGTTATTCCGGATACGGATGCGCCTAAAACTTTACGTACACCAATTTCTTTCAGTCGGCTCTCTGCCGTATAAGCAGCCAGGCCAAATAATCCTAAACAAGAAATAAAAATTGTGAGTGCAGCAAATAAAGCTGCCAGTTTACCGGTTCGCTGTGCATCACTGAATTTTCTTGCATACGATTCATCTGCGAAAATGATTTCCGGAGGATAATCCGGATTATATTTTTTCAAAATTTCTTTCAGCGCTGAAATATTGGCTGCTGTTGGTCTTGATGGGTTTAATTTGATATGAATGACTTGTGAAAACATATTACCCGGGCCAAAGATCATCATTGGATTAATGGTTGATTGGAAAGGAGATTCAATGATAAAATCTTTGACAATACCTACGACATGGTATAAGGTAGTGTCACCACTTTGGCGGATAATCATTCCGATTGGATCTTTAACATGCATGGCTTTTACGGCAGCTTCATTTAATACAATACCGGTGCTGTCTGTAGGATATTCATACACATTCAGATCGCGCCCTGCAATGATTTTTACACCCATTGTCTTTGTAAAATCCGCATCCGACTGCAGTTTCACAAAATCAATTTTTTCATCTGTCTTTGTACTGCCAGCCCATTGGAATCCCCAACTATCACTCCATCTTTGAGTAATGGGATTGGCTGATTGTGTAATTGATGAAGCAACCCCATTATTGATTAATTCATTCTTTATTGAAGCATAATGTTCATCCACTTTACCTTGTGTAAATATATAAATAAGGTTATCCCTGTTATATCCTGAATCCCGGTTCAGGCCATATTGAATTTGCCTCAGTACAATGACCGTCCCAATCATTAAAATAATGGCAAATGTAAATTGGATGATTACCAATACTTTCCTTGGTGTAACCAATGCATGGGTTTTTTGGATGGTGCCTTTTAAAACGGATATTGGGTTGAAAGAAGATAAATAAAATGCAGGATAACTTCCCGCCAAGAGGCCTGCAAAAAGGATAAATGATAAAGAAAAAATCCATACATCAGGGTTGCTATATTGGATGAACAATTGTTTCCCGACCAATTGATTAAAGGGGCCCAAAGCGATTTGAACGAAACATAAGGCAATCACAAATGAAAGCGCGCTTATTAAAATACTTTCTCCCAGAAACTGAAGAATCAAAGATTTCTTTTGAACACCCACTACTTTACGAATGCCGACTTCCCTCGCTCTCTTTTCACTGCGTGCCGTACTCAAATTCATAAAATTAATACAGGCAATTAGTAAAATAAAAGCAGCGATGATACTGAATAAGCGTATTGTTTCTATTTGCCCTGCAACCAATTTTCCATTCTCTGATTTTGCATATAAATAAACACGGTTTAGAGGTTGAGTAAAGACTTCTGTGGTAGAAGGGGTCTCTGCATCTTTTGTATGATCTATCGTAATATTTTTGATTTTACGATCAAAAAGAGATTCTGATGTTCCGGCTTTTAATAAAGCATATGTATAAACCGAATTATTGGACCATAAATCGTCATCCCATCCAAGTTTTTGCATATAAGCCCAGGGCAATATATAAGCAAAATTAAATTGTGTATTATTTGGAAGGTCTTTTAATATGCCGGTTACAGTGCAATTATTTACACTATCTACCCGCACTATTTTTCCCATGGCATCTTCATTACCGAATAATGCTTTAGCAAATTGCTCAGTCAATACAATACTATAACTATTATTAAGTGCTTGACTTGGATTACCTTTAAGTAAGGGAAAAGAGAATACATTTAAAAAGCCACTATCTGCAAATGCGCCACGTTGATTTAATTTTTTCTCTCCGGCAGTTAAAAGAAAAGTAACATTTCGATAGCGCACTGCATCTTCTACTTCCGGGTAGTCATTTTTCAAAGTTGTAGCCAATATATTCGGGGTATTAGGCCAGGCCCATATTTTTCCTTCAGGATCCTTATCCCGGTTATACATCATATAGATCCGGTCGCCGTTTTGATGAAAACGGTCCATACTCATTTCATTTTGAATCCATAATAAAATCAGCATAGCACTGGCCATACCAATTGCCAGACCGAAAATATTGATGGCAGAAATAGATTTATTTCTCCATAGATTTCTTATAGCAATTTTGAAATAATTTTTAAGCATAATTATGAATTGTTAATTATTAATTGTCAATTAGCCATTATCAATTTATCTCATTCCGTTCTCAAACTCTTTACAGGGTTTGCTCTTGCTGCTTTTATTGCCTGGAAACTGATAGCCATCATTGCAATTAATATAGCAACAATTCCTGCCACTGCAAAAACCCACCATGCAATATTTATCCTGTATGCATAATCCAGCAGCCATTTATTCATAGCCCAAAATGTAACCGGAATAGAAATGATGAATGCAACTAATACAAGTGATAAAAACTCTTTTGATACAAGTATCAGAACATTTTGTGTAGAAGCCCCAAGCACTTTGCGGATACCAATTTCTTTTGTGCGCTGTTCAATTACAAATGCCGATAAACCAAACAAACCAAGTGATGCAATTATGATGGCAAGGATAGCAAACGCAGAAAATATTTGCTGCGTCCGTAATTCGCTTGCATATAAAGCTGCAAATTTTTCATCGAGAAAATTATAACTTAATGAACCTTGTGGACTGAATGAATTCCATTTTGCTTTCAGGTCATTCAAAAAGCCTGTTACATCATTTGTATTTATCTTGATGATAAGGCCGCCATAATTATTTCCATGCAACATCATTAACGGTGCAATTTTTTGCTTGGCTGATGCATAATTAAAATCATTCATCACGCCAACAACTTTAAACGAATGCTGCCCGGAGCCTACAATGGTTTTACCTATGGGATTTTCATTCCCCCACCCTAATTCACGTACTGCTGCTTCATTAATAACAACACCCGAACTATCGGTCCCATAATTTTTTGAAAAAAATCTTCCTCCTTTCATTTTGATGCCAAGTGTCTTTACATAGTCATAATCTACATGGTAAATATTCATGTGGATTGTTGTGCCGTTCCCATTTTCATTTACAGGAAAAACTTCTGTTCCATCCATAAATGCGCCACCGGGAATAAATCTTGAAATAGTTGCATCAACAACCCGGCTGTCCTGCAAAACACTTTGTTTAAATGCATCCTGGTTTTGCCCCATTAATCTTCCATCGGGTAAAAACAATACCTGTTCTTTATCGTAACCCAATTTTTTGTTTTGCATGTAATGCAATTGCTGGTAAACAATAATGGTTGAAATGATTAGAGCAGTTGACACAAAAAACTGGAAAATAATTAAGCTACTGCGTAAAGAACTTCGGTTTCTACCTGTTCCGGATGAACCTTTTAAAACTTTTATCGGATTGAAGGATGATAAAAAGAATGACGGATAAATGCCTGAGATAATACCAACAAAAAATACCAATGCAATGAGTGCAAGTATGAATTTATAATTCAACAAATCATCAACAGTAACTTGCTTGCCCGAAAGCTGATTAAAATAAGGAAGCAATACAAATATCAAAGCAATTGCAAGTAACATGGCGCTACAGCTCATCAGCATTGATTCTGAAAGGAACTGTTTTACCAGTTGAAATTTTGCGGAGCCCAATACTTTTCTAACCCCAACTTCTTTTGCTCTTTTTACAGAACGTGCAATAGAAAGATTGGTAAAGTTTACGCAGGCAAGTAATAAAATAAATAGGGCAAGTATGGAAAAAATGTAAACATATTGAATATCGCCATTGGGTTCGAGTTCATATTTTGTATCAGAATACAAATGAATATCGGTAATTGGCTGTAATGAAAAAACAAATGTGCTCACCGACTTTTGTGCCTCGGCGAGGCTTACACCCATATCGTGTTGTATTTCGGGCACAATATATTTTTCAACTAATTGCGGAAACTTATCCTGTAATTTTTTTGGGTCAGCATTTTTATTCAATAACAAATAAGTGTACTCACCAATATTGCTCCATGTGGGATTTGTTATATGCCATGTTGTAATACTTAAAAATGCATCGAAATGAAAATGAGAATTTTCCGGTACTTTATTAAATACACCCGTTACCTTATATAATGCATTATTTAAACCAATAACTAATGATTTACCAATCGGGTTTACATCACCAAAATATTTTTTTGCAAATGCCTTTGAAATAACAACAGTGTTTGGCTGAACAAGAGCATCATTGTTGTTCCCTTCAATTAAAGGGATAGAAAACATCTGCAAAAAATTAGAGTCTGCGAATGCCAGCTTATCCTCTTTAAATTGTTTATCGTCATACTTTACAAAATCTGTTGCAGGGGATAAACGCGCAAAGCTTTTTATTTCCGGAAAAGCATTTTTCATCCCTTCGCCAACCCCATAATCAACATTCGGATAAACTGCTACATTTCCATTTCCGGTAACAGATAATTGAATACGATAAATATCTTTCGCGTCATTTGGGTAGCGGTCATAACTCAATTCATTAAAAACAAAAATAGCGATGAACACAAAACAGGTTAAACCTATTGACAAGCCAATAATATTGATGAAGGAAAATGTTTTGTTCTTCATCAAATTGCGCCACGCCGTCTTTAAATAATTTCTAAACATAATTTTTAATTTAGAATGATTGAATTGTTAATTATACATTATCAATTTATCTCATTCACTTCTCAAACTCTTCACGGGGTTTGCCACCGCTGCTTTAACTGCTTTAACGCTCACTGTAATCAATGCAATCCCAAAAGTTAGCAGTGCAGCCAAAACAAAGACCCACCAGCTTAACGATGTTTTATATGCGAAATTTTGCAGCCACTTATCCATCGCCCAATAACCAACGGGTAATGCAATGCAGGTAGCAATTAGTACCGGTTTCAATAAATCTTTTGACAACAATATCACGATATTTTGCACAGATGAGCCGAGTACTTTTCTTACACCAATTTCTTTAAACCTTTTTGTTGCGGTAAATGATGCAAGTCCAAATAAACCGAGACAAGCAATAAAAATGGCTAAGCATGCAAACACAGATAATATAGTTTGCTGGCGTAAATCACTTTTATATAATTCATCAAATTTCTGGTCTAAAAAACTATATTCGAAAGGATATGCAGTAGCCACTTTATTATATACATCTTTCACAGCCGCAATACCGGCTTGTATATTTCCGGGCTTTAACTTTACCAGCGCAACTCTTCTATCGTCATTCGGTGCGATAACCAAAGCATCCATATTTTCTTTAAGTGATAAAAAATTAAAATCTTCAACTACACCAATAATTCTCCTCTTATTATCATCGCGAAATTTATTTTGAATCCATTTGCCAACAGCCTGTTCCGGCGTCCATCCAAGTTTGGCAGCGGCTGTACGATTAATTAATACTGCATCAGTTGTATCAGTTGGAAATTGTGATGAAAAATCTCTGCCTGCAATAATTTTTATTCCTAATGTTTTTACAAATTCAAAATCCGCAAATTCAGTTCTTGCTTTCCAGGGTTCATTGTGACCTTCTACATCAAAATTAAAATCATCAAAAAAGCCACCCGGCTCACCAGACATTAAAGACACCGATGCAATATTGCTGTTATTTTGCAGTTGCTTTTTAAAAACTGTTTTGTTGTTGAAAATATCATTGTTATCTATTCTCACAATAACAACTTGCTCTTTATTATAACCTAACTGTTTACTTTTTACATAGCTCATTTGCTTAATGATAATAATTGTGCCGATAATCAGGAATACAGAAATGCTGAACTGCACTACAACCAATGCCTGCCTGAATAATGAGCCCCCTTTGCCTATTCTTAATTTACCTTTTAACGCCTGTATCGGTGAAAAGGCTGACAGGAAAAATGCGGGGTAACTACCTGCTAAAAAACCAACAATAACTATTACACCAATAAGAAATAAATAAATCGGCAACGCATTCCACGAAACGGTTAATGAGTAACCTAAAATCTGATTATACCAGGGCATTAAAAACAATAACAAGCCAACAGATAATATGCAGGAAATGGTGGTTAATAAAATTGATTCGCCAATAAACTGCCAAACTAAATGATTACGTAATGCGCCTAATACTTTGCGTAAGCCAACTTCTTTAGAGCGCTCCACTGCGCGAATAGTAGAAAGATTCATGAAGTTGATGCAAGCAATTAAAAGTATAAGTACAGCAATAGAAAGAAATATAAGTACAACGGTTTTATCGCCATGTTTTATATTGTCGAATTCAGAAGCCGGTTCAAAATATATTTTCTTTAAAGGTGTAAGCGAAAGGGTAAAATGAAGGCCATATTGTTGCATATCATGTCCCATATATTTCATCATGAATGCGCCAAATTTCTTTTCAAGAGCCGCAACATTGGTGTGTTCATTTAATAAAACATAAACAAATAAGCGGTTGTTTATCCATACGTTAAAACCATCATCATGTGTAAAATTTTCAATCGGTACAACCATATCAAAATCCATGTGAGAATTAGAAGGAACATCCTTGGCAATGCCTGTGACTTTTAGTTGAAATTGTTTATCCATTTCAACTACTTTGCCCATTGCATTATTAACAGAACCAAAATATTTTTTTGCACTCGTTTCTGTAAGCACAATGCTGTTTGGATTTTTTAAAGCAGTTGCAGCATTACCGAGTATTAACGGAAATGAAAACAGGTCAAAAAACCCCGAGTCTGTTAAATACACTTTCTTTTCATTGAAGGATGTATTGCCCACTACAAACAAATCATTTGATGGCATTACACGCACGGCTTGCTTTATATCATCTCTAAAATCATTTAGCAAAGCAGGCGCATACGGACCAGATAAATAAGGCGTTGGTTGAGAGGCATTATTAAAGCCGCGCATAACACGATAAATATTTTTCCCTTTTGTCTGAAAATTGTCAACACTAAATTCATTCATGATGAAAAGGAAAATCATCATGCAAACTGTAATGCCAATGGTTAATCCAAGAATGTTGATGAGAGAAAACATTTTATTCTTCATCAAATTGCGCCATGCCGTTTTTAAATAATTCTTAAACATTTTTATTCTTTTTGAATTAACAATTAACCATTAACAATTAACAATTATCTTACTCGCTTCTTAAACTCTTCACAGGATTCGCCACCGCTGCTTTGATTGCCTGGAAACTCACAGTCATCAATGCAATCATTAATGCTGCTAATCCTGCTACAAGAAACACCCACCAAGAAATATTTGTGCGATAAGCAAAACTTTGCAGCCATTTGTTCATTGCAAACCATGCGAGTGGCGCAGCAATTAAAAAAGCAATCACAATAAGCTTTATAAAATCTACAGATAATAAGTTTACAATATTGAACACGTTTGCACCAAGTACCTTGCGCACACCAATTTCTTTTTTACGCAGAACAGTGTTGTAAAAAGATAAGCCAAACAACCCGAGGCAGGAAATTAAAATAGCCAGTCCTGCAAAACAAGTAAACAGCATACTAAATCTAGCTTCTGACTGATATTGCAAATTGAAAGTATCGTCAGAAAAAAAATAGATCAGTGGAAGCTCAGACGCTACCTGTTTCCATTCTTTTGAAACTGCATTCACAGTATTTATTACGTTGTCCGATTTGATTGTTAACGTAAGAAAAGTATAAAAGTCAGTAAGTTTTTGTATAGTTAAAGGTTGTACCGCTTCATGCGCAGAATGAAACTGAAAATCTTTCACAACACCTATAATCGTACCTGGCCGATTGTTTCTTGAAAAGGTTTTTCCGATAGCCTCTTCAGGATTTCTGTAACCAAGCTTTTTACAAGCAGCCTCGTTAATGATCATGCCTTGCCATATATCACTTTTAAATGCGGCCGAAAAACCACGACCGGCAATTATCTTAATACCGTATTGATTTAAGAAATTATCATCAATATACCATCCGTCAAATTGAAAATCATCCGTACTTCCATCTGCTGTTTGAAATGTTGTTGAAAATGTTTTATTAGCCCGCCCCGGGATACAGGATGCCATGCTCACATCAGTTACGCCAGGAATTTTTTTAAAGGCTGAAGCAATCAATTCCGGGCGATTGGTTATACTTGAATCATAGTGATAATCTATAACGAGATTATGTTCTTTATTAAAGCCAAGATTTGCACTTTGCATATAATGAAGCTGGCGATAAACAACCAACGTAGCAATAATGAGCGTAATGGAAATAACAAATTGTGCAATCACCAAAGTTTTTCTCAATCTGTAGCCGCCTGAAGTTTTGAGCGTTTTCTGTTTTAATACTTGTGTTGTTTTAAAAGACGAAAGAAAATATGCGGGATATAATCCTGACAACAACCCGATACAAATGGTCGCAATGAAAAGTGCCAGCACATAACTTAAGTTATCCTGTATTGAATAAATAATGGTTTTACCTGCCAATGCATTGAAAGATGGCAGAAGAATAATAGATAAAATAATGGCAAGAACAAATGAAATTAAGATAAGTATTACAGCATCTGCAAGAAATTGCACAATAAGTTGTTGCCTTGTTGCACCAACAACCTTTCTTATTCCCACTTCACGTGCCCGTTGAAGAGAAAAGGCTGTTGTAAGATTGATGAAGTTGAAACAGGCAATTAGAAGTACAAATATGCCAACGATTGAAAAGACATAAATATTTAAAGAATTGCCATGAGCAGTTGCACCAGCTTTGTTTTCACGAATACTTCCATGCAAATACAATCCTGATAATGGTTCAGCGACCAGGTTATATGATTGTCGATTCTTTAAAGGGTGTTCTGTTGCAAAAGCAGTAAGCTTACTTTTAAACAAACTAATATTTGCATTTGGTTTTAAGAGCACATAAGTTGAAAAGCCAAACCTGCTCCAATTCTCCACCCAGCTAGTATTAGGTTGGATTAAAGATGACATGGATAATAACATATCCACTCTAAAATGTGAGTTCAATGGAATATCTTTCATCACCCCCGTAATTAGTGCAGTTATATTTCCATCTAATTTTAATGTTTTACCAATGCAATCTGTTGAACCGAAATAGCGTTTTGCATATTTCTCTGATAATACAAGATTGTAAGGCGCATCGAATACTTTATCAACTGCTCCTCTTAACAGCGAAAATGAAAACATTGAAAACACTGAAGGATCTGCGTAAGCTATTGTTTCTTCAGATGCAGCCTCCTTATCTTTTTGTACGATATAATAATCCAAAAATATTCTTGTTGCCTTTTCAACTTCGGGAAATGTAGCAGATATATTTGAAGCAAGAGCTGCGGCACTTGTTTCCAATTTAACACCTGTGCCTGTTTGTACATCAGTGCTAATGCGGTAAATACGGTTTTCGTTCGCATTAAAGTCTTCATAGCTTGTTTCGAACTTAACATATAAGATGGCAAAAAAACTAACGCATAATGCGGTAGCCAATCCCAACAAATTAATTGAAGTAAATAATTTATAACTCTTCAGGTACCGATAGGTTGACTTAATATAATTTCGAAACATAGCCAAATATTAACTTTTCTATTTTAGTTGCTTTTTATATATCGTTTAATGATCCTCGGTCTGACCTTCGGTATAGACTGCTACTCGCCATTTACTATTCACTTCTCAAACTTTTCACCGGGTTGGCCACCGCTGCTTTGATTGCCTGGAAAATCACAGTTACAAGCGCTATGAGTATTACTAAAGTACCGGCTGACATAAAAAGCCACCAATTCATCGAAATTCGATATGGATAGTTTTGAAGCCACTTCGTAACAGCAATCCATGCTGCAGGAATCGCCAGTATCAATGAAATCATAACTAGCTTTACAAAATCTTTAGATAAAGTGGTCACAACTGACTGCACAGAAGCTCCCAATACTTTCCTGATACCTATTTCTTTGGTCCTTTTTTCAGTAGATAAAACCGATAAGCCAAACAAACCAATGCAGGAAATAAAAATAGTGAGGATAGCGCCAAACAACATAATCTGCTTCCACTTAGCTTCAGCTTCATAGTTTTTTAAATTCTGATCATTCATAAAAACATAACTATATGGACTTAGCGGAAATAATTGTTTAAAGGTGTTTTGAATATAACTCAAATTTGAGGCTGCCGTGTTGGGTTTTATTTTTATAAAGACCTGGCCATAAGGATTGTTTTTCTTCATCGTAAAAACCTGCGGTCTTATCATTTTATTCAATGGCTCAAAGTGATAATCTTTCACTACCCCTATGATGGAATATTTTTTATTGTTATACCAAAAATTTAAAGTTTGCCCAATGGGGTCTTTCCATCCCGCCTGTTTTACAAAGGATTCATTTACCAAAACCGAGTTAGCCGAATCAGAAGGAAAATCAGGTGAGAAATTTCTTCCTTTTACTAAGGGGATTTTTAATGTAGGTAAAAATGATTCATCTATTGTTTCATAATCAAACTGCATCGTCGTATCATTGGCTAATTTTGCTGCGGTACCCCAACTGCCGCCATTTCTTGGCGCCACACTGATAATATTCGGGTTCTTTAATAATTCATTCTTAAAAAGCCAGGCTTCATCATGTGATTTAAAGTCTTTCCGAACGAGTACAATATCTGTATCGTCATAACCTAACTTTTCATTGGTTAGAAAATTAAATTGTTGAAAAACCGTAAATGTTGCAATGATTAAAAAGGAAGCAAGTGCAAACTGAAAAACAACTAACGATTTCTGTAAATAATTTTTACCCCCAGGATGAAAACGATTATACAATGTTTGCACTGGCTTATAGCCAGATAACACCATCGCGGGATAAAACCCTGCAAGCAGCGCAGTAATGAGAAAAAGTAAAATATATCCTCCGACAAGTTTTACATCAAATAAATAAGAAAGTGCCAGTGTCTTATTCGCAAGAGTGTTAAACACCGGGAGAAATAATTGAACGAAAACAATGGCCAAAACAAATGCAATCACACACAATAAAAATGATTCTCCCATAAATTGAGCAATGAGTTGTTTTCGACCACCACCAATAACTTTTCTGATACCTATTTCCTTCGCTCTTTTTACCGAACGAGCAATAGTTAGGTTAATAAAATTGATGCATGCAATCAATAAAATAAACAAAGCAATCCCTGAAAGTATATAGGAATAGATCGGGTTGCTGGCATCTGAAAGGCCATTATTTGCCGGAAGGTCAGTACTCATATGCATTGAAAGCATAGGTTGCAGTGAATAAATACTATTCCAGTTTAGTACATCATCTCCAAATTGAGCGCTTAATGTTGCTATGGCATCTTTAGAATCTCCATTATAAAACTGATTCATTTTAGATTCAACAGCCGAAATATTTGCCTGTGGATTTAGTACCACAAAGGTGTTCAGAAAAAAATTGAACCAGTTCGTATTATCAGATGCATCCTCTTTAGATTCCTTAAATGGTAAGAGTATATCAAATTTTATGGAAGAATTTTGTGGGCATTTTTTTGCAACGGCTGTTACAACATGTGGAACAAAAACACTGTCGTCTTTCAATTGAATAATCTTTCCAACAGCATCCTTTGTGCCAAATTGTTTTTTTGCTTCATCTTCTGAAATGACAACAGAAGAGGGGTTATTTAAACAGGTAACAGGATTGCCACTCAATAAAGGAAAAGAAAACACTTCAAAGAAAGTAGAATCTACATACAGCAAGTCCTTATCTTTTACTTCAGCACCCTGTTTCATATTTACATTACCACTTTGTACGCGTACATAATATTTAATATCAGTAATATTTTGTGCAAAACGCGGGCCTTGTAAAAAACCGGTATTTGGGTCTTTTGTTCCTTTCACTCCATTCTTATCAAGCTCCTGTCTTGTAATACGGTAGATGTTATGTACATTACTATGAAAACGGTCATAGCTTACTTCATCTTTTACATATAAGATAATGAGCATGGCACAGGCAAGCCCAATACTTAATCCTGCAATATTGATAACAGAATAAATTTTATTTCTTGCGAGATTTCTGTAGGCTATTTTCATGTAATTTCTAAGCATAATTCCTATTTTTTAAAATGAATTTTAAAAATGCTGCTCCACTAGAATAGCTATTAGTAACACAAATTCGTGCTGCCAGTACAATTTTCATGAATACCGAATGCAAACCTTTAAATCAGAATAAAAGCCCGAATAATTTGAAAAAAATTAAACCAGTATATTTTCCGTAACCGTTTGTCCATCGAGCATACGGATAATGCGATGGCTGTAACGGGCGTCGTGTTCGCTATGTGTAACCATGATGATGGTGGTTCCCTGTTCATTTAATTCGGTTAATAATTGCATCACTTCATTTCCATTGGAAGAATCCAGGTTACCGGTTGGTTCATCGGCCAAAATCAATTTCGGATTGTTCACGACGGCTCTGGCTACTGCCACCCGTTGTTGCTGACCTCCGGATAGTTGTTGCGGGTAATGATTTCGACGATGCATGATCTGCATTTTATCTAAAACTTTTTCCACTCTTTCTTTTCTTTCAGTTCCTTTAACGCCAAGATAAATAAGAGGCAGCTCCACATTTTCAAAGACCGTTAATTCATCAATCAGATTAAAACTCTGGAAAACAAATCCGATATTGCGTTTGCGCAGATCGGCTCTTTTCCTTTCATTGAAGTGAGCGACTTCAATACCATTAAAAAGAAAACTGCCACCATCCGGGTCATCCAATAACCCGAGAATATTTAATAAGGTAGATTTTCCACAGCCTGAAGGGCCCATGACTGCTACAAATTCGCCATCATTTACGTTAAATGTCAACTTATTTAAAGCAACCGTTTCTACTTCTTCAGTTCTGTAAATTTTTTCCAGGTCTTTGATTTTTATCATGTGAGTTTTTTTAAAATGGGTTTATAAATTATAGATTTTAGAATAAAAAGGGGAAAATGAGAAATCATCTTCGGGCAAAAAAATTTTATTCCCTCTTGTAAAAGCGCATGTTGCAGGCCGTCGATCGCGGGTATGGAAAAATGATTCTAATAACACCGTCCCAAAAAATACCAGTAAGAAGATCAGTAAAATTTTCATATGCTCATCTGATAAAAGATTATACATTCTGAAATAGATATTTTCATATCTATTGTCAAAACAATTTTGTTATGGCTCTTTCAAAACTAATTCGTCCATATCGCCATAGTTTTCATAACTGCTCGTTACCACCTTATCACCCGGTTGCAAACCGGAAAGTACTTCATAGAAATCAGGGTTTTGCCTTCCCAATTGTATATCCGCTTTAAATGCTTTTGTGCCATCTTTAGAAATTTTATAGATCCAGTTTCCGCCAGTTTTTTCATAAAAGCCACCTCTTGGCAAGAGCAATGCCTGTGTTTCATCACTTAAGGCGAGGCGAATTTGTAAATTCTGCCCTCTGCGAATACCGGTTGGCACATTCCCTATGAATTCCATATCTACCTGGAAGGTTCCATTTGTTACCTGTGTATATACTTTTTTAATTTCTAAATGAAAGGTTGAATCTGCAAAAGTAAAATCGCCTTTCAAGCCGGTATAAATGCGTGAAATATAGTGTTCATCAATGTTTACGCGTACCTTAAAGCCTCCTAAGACATCTATCTGGCCCAGGCGTTCTCCTTTATTTTTGGACTGGCCTATTTCAGCATCCAGTGAGGTCAGCTGACCATCCACCGGTGCCCGGACAACCAGGTCACCTACTTTTTGCCGCATGACATTCAAAGCATTCTGAGAGCCTTCAAACGATTGCCTGGATTGGGTTAATTGCTGTTCATTAGAAACGGAATCCTGTTGCAATATTTGGTCCGTCAGTTTCTTCTTTTGCAAATAATAGTTATAGTCATTTAATGCCTTTTGATATTCTTGTGAACCAATGGCTTTTTGATCCAATAATTTTTTATCCAGATTATAAATCCGTTCTGCTTCTTTTAATTCACTTTCTACATCGGTCATTTGATTTAATTTATTCACCGTGTTTTGTTGAGCTGCATTTTTGGAAATTTGCATTTGGGTAAGCAGGTTATAAACATTTGTTTGTTGAGTTACGAGCCCTAATTGTAAGTCGGTATTTGACAAGCGAAGAATCGGCTGTCCTTTTTTCATGATGGCTCCATCATCCACAAACTTCTCTTCTACCCTACCGCCTTCAATGGCATCCAAGTAAATGGTTGTTTGTGGCAATACAATTCCGTTCACGGGTATAAATTCCTGGAATGTTCCCTTTTTAATTTCACTGATGGTTATGCGTTCTGTATCTACATTCAGTTTACTATTTCCGGAAGTGTAATAGTAACTTGCAGCTATCAGAATTACGAGGAGAATGATGCCGGTGATTGTAAAAATTCTTTTTTTATTCCACTTACTTTTTTGAATAACCCTATCCATAGAGGTTCTTTTTATTTGACAAATTTGGCTATGAGGACACTAACTAACACGTACAATTTCATGCCATTACCTAAATGCTTGTTTTTCAGGCATTTTGTATAATGAGGTAGAAATAAGTGTACGGATTTGATACAATTTGCGTGCGTTATTGATACAAGAATAACATTGACTAATTACAGAAATCTCCGGGTTCTTTGAGTATATTTTTTACTTTTTTGAATATTCCATAAATCGGCTACACAAAAATGCTTTTCTACAGGCTTATTCAAATGATAAGCAATGGTTTCTTTCACTTCACTAGTAAGTTGGCTGATTTCTTTTGCATTCAGGTTCGCAAGAATGGCAAAGTTTGATTTGAATTTCATAATTTTTATTTTTATGGATTTGATAATTTGTGTGATGGCTTATACGAAGCTTTCCACTTTTTGTTACAGTATTTTTTATTTTTAAAATACTCTTATCAGTAGATATACAAAGCTGTGCCAATAATAAAACCCTTTATGGTAAAGGGTTTCAGCATTTATGCATTTCCGGGATGTACGGTTTTGATACAATCATTGTACGGAAATTATACAATTCATGCACAAAACGAAATCCTTTTGTAGTATAAAAGAGGGAGCCTTTTAAGATGAAAACAATAGATCTTTTTTAAGCAGATGTATTCATTGCAAAATAATAAAAAGCAATAGCGGCAATACCGATCACTGCTAGCAAAATGGCAGCAATCCACCACTTTTCCTTTTTTACATCACGCTGAAGAATTTCCTTCATTTGCTCGGATGTTTTTTCCTCTTCACCAACACGAACAGCATGTGATGCATTTTCTCTTATTACCTGCTCTACAGGAAGCGCTTCAAAATATTTATTGGATGTAAAGGCATTCTCCAGTACAATATCTTGCTCATTCTTTTTTAAAACGCCTAAGCCGGGTAAATCATAAAAGCCATCCTTTTCAAGATGGGATTTCACAAAAGCTGAATATTGCTCCAATTCAGCTAGTGAACGATCTTCCGGCATATTGAGATAATGAGATAAAAAAGAAGGAAAATCCTGTTGATCGGCAATAAGCGTATGTGATTCATTCACATTTTGAGAAGAAGCCGGCTCTGTACCCGATTTTTCTTCGGTGGAAAAAATAATAGATTTTTCCGGAGGGTAAATGATTTTATTAATAAAATCCAGCCGGGCATTTTGGGATATCAGTTCAAACTTTCCTATCCCTGGCAAATGAAAACTTTTATTTTTATCGAGATAACGAATAAATATTTCGTGCATATTATTTTGTTAAGCCTAATTGAGAAAATGAATAAATAACGCCTGCCTGTACATTAAATCCTAAAACAGGATATTGATTCCATTGTTGGTATTTATTATTAAACAAATTATTCAATTGTACCCAGGCATTTAACTTTGGCAAAATAGTAAATTCTACGCCGGCATTCAAATCTATGGCCGGATCGAGCTTACGGCTTTCTTTCATGGCATCCAAATAAGGGGCGCCATCCTGGAAAAAAATATCTCCTTTCACCAGAAAATCTTTAAATATCTGCCAGCGTAATGTGCCTGTCAATTGAAATGGCGTAAGTCCCCATGCTTTATCATTGATTTCCAAACCACTGTATTGATTAAAAGTTGCGGCTGCCAATAAAGAAAGTTTTTCCTGCCAGGTATAGCCCAATTCACCATGCAAGCGAATACCTTTCATGGTAGATTCATTGATTACTTGAAATGATCTTCCGGTCATTGTATCATTCAGGAATAATGGTTGATTATTATACTTAATAAATGACACTTTAGCATTATAGGTAAAATGACTTCCTGCAGACCCTTTAAATCCTGCATATTGCTCAGACATTCTTGTATTCAATAAGTTGGTGGGTTGTTGTATCCAGGGATTTAGGCCTGCTAAATATTCATAAGTGGTTTTATTGAAATAACCAATCCAGCCGGCAAGCAAAATAAATCTTTCGTCATTGATTTTTGCTTCAGCGCTGAAATCAGGCAACATGGAAAAAACCTGGTTGTCCCAGGCAGGTTTTAATCCTGCATTCAAAATAAAATTGGGCGTCTTGAATTTTAATGAGGGCGTGAGATAATACAGGTTATTATTGCTGGTAGTAGTATCCCCTTTGAAAGAAGTGATATCAGCCGTTAAGCCAAGATCAAAAGAAAATATTTTTCCAAATGATTTAGACAGGGGCGCCTGAATGATAAAATTGGTTTCAGCACCATGATGGTTATCAGAAAATAAATCGAGGG
>Ga0208826_1000804_pt1 | contig 30102 bp, 24 predicted proteins | sample AD_UKC115_MetaG_FD_184451 | JGI IMG/M metagenome (GOLD analysis project Ga0208826, IMG submission 184451) | Active sludge microbial communities of municipal wastewater-treating anaerobic digesters from Hong Kong - AD_UKC115_MetaG (SPAdes)... | ecosystem: Engineered > Bioreactor > Anaerobic >...
TGACCTGGCCGCCCACCACTTCCGGGCTGACGGTGGAAATCTCGCCCTTGTAGCGCTGCGCGCCGTCGACGATCTCGGCCGGCATGCCGATGGCGAGGTCGTGGGCGAAGGTCTCGGGCACCTGCAGTTCGACCTCGTAGGCCGACAGGTCGACCACGCTCAGCAGCGGCGCGTTGAGCCCCACATTGGCCTTCTGCTGCGCCAGCAGCTGACCCACCTGGCCGGCCACCGGCGCGCGCAGCTTGAGCGCATCCACCTGGCGCTGCAGCTCAGCCACCAGCAGGCGCTGGCGGTCGCGCGCCAGGCGCTTGGTCTTGAGTTCGAAGTCCAGGCTCTCGCGCTCCAGCGCGGCGTCCTTCTGTGCATGCACCAGGGTCAGTTCGGCCTTCTGCAGCGCATCGCGGGCGCGCGCCACTTCGATCTGCGGATAGGCGCCCTTGTCATAGGCGGTCTGCGCACGCTCCAGGTCGCGCGCGGCGGCCTGGCGGGCGATCTCGGCCTCGTCCACGGCCTTCTGCGTGCCGAGCTTCTGCTTGCGGTGGTCGATCTCGGCGCGCTCGCTCTCCAGCTCCAGTCCCTGCAGGCTGGCCTGCTCCTGCGCCAGGCGGTTGGTCAGCTCGGGGCTGTCCACGCTGCCCAGCACCTGGTCCTTCTCCACCTTGTCGCCGGCCTGCACGGCATAGGTCACTGTGCCGACGGCGGGTGCGTACACGGTGGGGCTGATGGCAGCGACCACCTTGCCCTGGGCGGACACGTCGCGCACCAGGGTGCCGCGCCTGACCTCGGCCACGCGCAGCTGGCTCAGGCTCACCGCGCTGCCGATGCTCAGCACGCGCGCCAGGCGCGGGGCGATGGCGAAGGCCGCCAGCAGCACCAAGGCCGCACCGGCGACATAGGCCAGCTTGCGATTGGCCGGCGCCGGCGCGGCATGCATCGGGCGGTCCTGGGCCGAGGTATCGCGAATCATCGTGCACTCCCTGGGGCCGCGGGCGGCGGCCGTCGAGAGCACTTGAGCAACGCTCGTGCCAACGCTATAAATACATGATTATAATGATTTTTATGGCGAATCCAGGCGCCGGGAACGTGTCCGCGGACAGGCCGGCGGACAGGCCTGTCCGGGCGTCCGCCGGATGCGGACGCCGGCGCCGGGCGGCTCCCCGCGCCCGGCACTTGCGACCGCCGCGCGGCGACGCGCATCTATGCCCGCCATGGACGCGCCTTCCGCCTTTGCCATCGACGTGCCCGACAGCCTGCTGCGCCGCGCACAGGGCGGCGAGCTGCGCGCGTTCGAGCAGATCTACCGCCTGTTCGAGCGCCCGGTGTTCAGCCTGGCGCTGCGCCTGCTCGGCGACGCCGAAACCGCGCGCGAGGTGCTGCACGACGCCATGCTCAAGCTGTTCCAGCGCATCGGCCAGTTCCGCCACGAGTCGCCCTTCTGGGGTTGGCTGCGCCAGATCGCCCTGAACGAGGCGCTGATGCGCCTGCGGCGGCGGCGCCACGACGAGGCGGAAACCGAGCTGGAGACGCTGGAGAGCGATGCGCCACCGCCCTGGGTGCACGCCGACGCGCGCGCACTGGAGCAGGCCCTGGCGCGCCTGCCGGCACTCACGCGCAGCGTGCTGTGGCTGTACCACGTGGAAGGCTATTCGCACCCCGAGATCGCCGCGGCCACCGGCAAGAGCGTGAGTTTTTCCAAGTCCCAGGTGATGCGCGGCACCGCCAAGCTGCGCCAGCTGCTGGACCAACCGACGGAGACAGCGACATGTCCGACACCCAGTCTGCAGCCCGGCTGAGCGCCGACGCGGAACTGGCCGCCGCCCTGCACGGCCTGCCGCTGGCGGCACCGGCGCCGGGCGTGTGGCCCGAGCTGGAGGCGGCGCTGCGCGCGCAAGGCCTGGTCGCCACCGCACCGCGGCAGCGGCGCTGGATGCTCGCCGTTCCTGCCGCGCTCGCCGCCGCCCTGGTGCTGGCCGTGATGCTGTCGCGCGTGCCGACCCCGGTGCCACGCACGGCACCGGCACCGATCGCCGCCGAGCGCACCGACGTGGCGGCACCCGACGCCGCGCCGACGGCCGAGCTGGAGGCACTGCGGCACCAGTCACAGCGCCTGGAGTCCTGGTTGGCCCAGCTGACCCAGGGGGCGACGCCGCTCGACGGCGCCGACCTGATGGCCGCGGCGGAGACCGAGGACCTGATCGGTCTGGTGGATGTCCAGCTCGCCGCCGCCGGTGCGCGCCCCGATGCGGCGGCGCTGTGGCGCCAACGCATCGCCCTGCTGGAAGACCTGGCCGCCCTGCGCACGGGCGCCGCCAGCGCCGATACCTCCCGCTTCGCCCAGGGCGGCGGCCGCACGGCCGCGCCCACCCTGCCACTCTACTGATGAGGCTCCCCACGATGAAAACCCTCACCCTCGCCGTGCTGCTGGCCCTCACCGGCGCGCCGGCACTGGCCGCCGAGCCAGCCGCAACGCCCGGGGCCGCCGCCCAGTCCGCGGCCGCCGCCGACGCGGCCAGCGCCCGCGCCGAGCTGGACGCGCTGCGCAGCCAGATGCGCGATCTGGGCAAGCGCATGGCCGAGCTGTCCCTGAAGCTGGGCGAGACCAGCCCGCGCGCCTATGCCTTCCGTTACCTCGGCGATCCTGACCGTGCCCTGCTCGGGGTGGTGCTGTGGCCGGACCAGCGCGGTGTGAAGATCGCCGGCGTCACACCCGGTGGGCCGGCCGACAAGGCCGGCGTGAAGAACGGCGACATCCTCGTGGCCATCGACGGCAAGACCCTACCCGCCGGCAAGGACCCTGCCGACGGCGCCGTGGCCGCGGCCACGCGCGCCCTGGACGAACTCAAGGTCGACCAGGCGGTGAAGCTCGGCCTGCTGCGCGACGGCAAGCCGGCCGAGGTCACGGTGAAGGCCGAGCGGCGCGAGGCGCTGAACTGGCCGCGCGCCGTCGGCGCGGACATCGCCGCCCAGGGCGACCTGGCCAGGCGCATCGAAGCGGAGATCGCCGCGCGCGGTGACGAGATTGCCGCCGCCCGCGAGGCCGGCGAGGCAGCCCGTCGCGAAGTGGAGGCGCACCGCGGCGAGATGGCGCGGGCGCAGCGCGAAGCCGCACGCGCGGCGCGCGAAGCGGCGCGCTCACTGCAGATCCGCATGCCCTGGTGGGGCCTCAACCTGGCCTCACTGGACAAGGACCTCGCCGCGTACTTCGGCACGGAGCGGGGCGCGCTGGTGTTGAGCGCGCGGGGCGACGCCTTTCCCGGACTGCGCGGCGGCGACGTGCTGCAGGCCATCGACGGCAAGCGCGTGGGCGACCCCGAGGACGCGATGCGCCAGCTGCGTGATGCCAAGCCCGGCAGCACGGTGTCGCTGCAGGTGCTGCGGCAGAACAAGACCGTGACGTTGAGCCTCAAGGCACCGGAATTCCGCAGCCTGTTCCCGCTGCCGCCGGAACCGCCGGTGCCCCCGGCCGCGCCGACACCACCGGTGGCACCCACACCGCCGACGCCGCCCGCCCCGGGCCAGGCGCGCATCCACCTCGCAGCGCCGCCCCCGCTGCCGCCGGCGGCCCCCGCTCCGCCGACGCCCCCGAGCCCGCCGGCCCCGCCTGCGGACGACGAGGCGGATTGAGCCACGCCACGGCCGGCAGTGCGGCCAACCGGCCGCACCTCGGTGACGAGCTCGATCCACCGCTGGCCGGCGTGGCGGACGACCCGACCGGCGCCGCGACCGACCGGCGCGCCTACCTGACCGGTGGCGATTCGACCCACCGCGCGGCAGCGCAGATCCTGCTGGCGCAGCTGACCGCTGCCGGCGCGACCCGCCGTGAGCGCTGCGCGGAGCACACTGGCCAAGCCAGTCCTCTGCCCCTACACTGCACCCCGCTCCATCGGGGAGTAGCCGACCGCAGCGCCGCTGCGGGGCCCGCGTCAACACACTTGGTCAGCAGACCATGGCGCGGGCGATGCGTCCGGACCTCAAGGGGCCGCATCCGGCAAGACCGTTGGTACGCAGGCACCGACCCGGGCTGGGCGGCGCGTGCGCACCATCGCGTCGATCGCCCCAGCCCGCCGGAGTCCCCATGCAAACCCTGCTCATCGCCACCGCCGCCGTGGCCGTCGCCGAAATCGGCGACAAGACGCAGTTGCTGTCGCTCATCCTCGCGGCCAAGTACCGCCGTCCCTGGCCGATCTGCCTCGGCATTCTCCTCGCCACCCTGGCCAACCATGCCCTGGCGGGTGCGGTCGGCGCCGCCGTGGCGGCCTGGCTGTCGCCGCAGGTGATGAAGTGGCTGGTGGCCGGCTCCTTCCTCGCGGTTGCGCTGTGGACCCTCGTGCCCGATCAGGCCGACGAGGAGGGGGCCGGCAGGGGCGCCGGCCACGGCGTACTGCTGGCCACCGTGATCGCCTTCTTCCTGGCCGAAATGGGCGACAAGACCCAAGTCGCCACGGTGGTACTGGCGGCGCAATACCAGCCCTTGTGGGAAGTGGTGGCCGGCACCACCGTGGGAATGCTGCTGGCCAATGTGCCGGTGGTGATCCTCGGCGCGCGTTTCGCCCAGCGCCTGCCGCTGCGCGCGGCGCGCCTGGCCGCGGCGGCGCTGTTCGCCGCGCTGGCGCTGTGGATCGCCCTGCACTGAGGCCGCCCCGCCGCTGCCGGAGCCCCGCGATGCCGTCCCGTCCCTGCCCGCAGCTCGTTCGCGCCGCCGACATCGCTGCCGCCGAGCCAGAGTTCCATCACCCCTGGAACCCCGCCTCGCACCTGATCGGCGCCCACCTGTCGCGCCTGGGCGGGCTGGCCCGCACCGGCCTGAGCCTCGCGCGCATCCCGCCGGGCCGGGAGTCCTTCGCCTACCACAGCCACCACTGCGAGGAGGAGTGGATCTACATCCTCTCCGGGCGCGCCATCGCCGACATCGGCGAGGCCAGCTACGAGGTGGGGCCGGGCGACTTCATGGCCTTCCCCACGCCTTCGGTGGCGCACCACCTGCGCAACCCCTTCGAGACCGAACTCGTCTACCTCATGGGCGGCGAGAACCGCCCGGTGGAGATCGCCGAGTTTCCGCGCCTGGGACGCCGCACGGTGCGCATACGCGACAAAGTGGAAACCTTCCCCATGGAGGCGGCCACGGACGCCGCCACCGCGCCGCGCCGGCGGCGCTGACTCGGCTCAGGAAATGGCGGCGAACAGGCCGCCGCGCGCCGCCACGACCGCATTGCGGCCGCCGTCCTTGGCACGGTACAGCGCGGCGTCGCAGCGGCGCAGGCAATCCTCCAGCGGCTCGCCCGGCTGGTATTCGGCCACGCCGATGCTGACCGTCAGGCGCAGGCCGCCAACCGGCAGCTGCAGCTCGGCAATGCGGCGGCGCAGCTCCTCGGCGCTGCGGCAGGCTTCGGCCAGACGCTGACCGGGCAGCAGCAGCAGGAACTCCTCGCCGCCCCAGCGCGACGCATGACGCTGGTGTGCGCCCTGCATCGAATCGAGCACCTGCGCCACGGCAACCAGGGCCTGGTCGCCCGTGCCGTGGCCGAACTCGTCGTTGATGCGCTTGAAGTGGTCGATGTCGGCGATGAGCATGCAGAAGCCAGCGCCCTGAGTGGTGGCCAGCGCCTGCTCGAGCATCTCCAGCATGGCGCGGCGGTTGAGCAGCCCCGTGAGGGGATCGGTCAGCGCCGCCTCGGCCAGCAGGGCCTCCACGTGCACGCGCGACTCGATCTCGCCGCGCAGTTGCTCCGTCGCCGCCTCCAGCGCACCGGTGCGCTCGCGCACACGCTGCTCGAGCAGGCGGTTGGCCTCCGTCACGGCGGCCAGCGCCTCCTCGCGCTCGCGCTGACTGGTGCGCAGGCGCGCCGCCATGGCGTCGAACTCCGCCAGCACCGCGCCGAACTCGTCGTCGCTGGGCGCCGCCGCACCGGGCAGAGGCGCGTCGCTGGCCAGCGCGTGGCAGCGCGCCACCAGCGCCCCGAGGCGCGCGTGCAGGCGCTGCGCCAGCACCCGCGCCAGCACCAGGGCAACCAGCATCGAGGCGAGGAAGGCCAGCAGGGAAGACAGTTGCAGCAGCCGCAGGCGCTCCTCCAAAAGACCGTCCTGCAGGCTGGCGCCGAGCGCGTAGGCGGCGCCATGGGTACCTGCGCTGCCGATCGGCGCAACGGCGGTCAGGCGCCCGATGCTGCCCAGGCGGCGCACGGCGGGCTCGTGCAGCCCGTCCTGCCAGAGCGCGATTTCGTCGGCGGACGCCACGCCGCGGTCCTGCAGCGCGGCGGCATCGCTGGCCACCAGCCAGCGCGGCTGCGCACGATCGCGCGCCAGCACGAAGACCCGCTCCAACTGCGGATTGGCTCGGCGCGCGTCGGCCAGGCGGCGCTGCACCGGACTCTGCTCGGCCGTAACCGCGCCCACCGCCAGACCGTCCAGATCCGCTTCGGAAAGGCCCTGCGCCAGCAGGCGCACGCTGTCGAGCAGGCGCTCGCTCGCGGCGTCGATGATGCGCTCCTGTGCACTGAAATACAGCCAGCCGCCGAGGGCCCCGCCGCCCAGCAGCGCGACCAGCAGGTGACTCAGGATCAAGCGTCGACGGAATCCGAGCACGTCCGTGCGTCCTCCTCCTTCCCCACTGCAGTATACGCGGCAGCGCGCCTTGCCTGCGCGAACGGGCTTGCTCTACGCTCGGCCGCACTTTTGCGGGAGGGAACGGCCACCCGCGCGGTTTCGCGGGGATTCCATGCTCAATGTCGCCGGCTCCATCCTGTTCGGCCTGTTCGGCCTTGCCCTGCTCGTGGGCATCGCCTGGCTCTTCTCCAACAACAAGCGCGCCGTCGACTGGAAGCTGGTCGCCACGGGCGTCACCCTGCAGATCGCCTTCGCCACCCTGGTACTGCGCGTTCCGGGCGGGCGCGACGTGTTCGACGCCCTCGGCCGCGCCTTCGTCAGGATCCTGGGCTTCGTCGGCGCCGGCTCGAACTTCATCTTCGGCGGCCTGATGGACACCTCGAAGTACGGCTTTATCTTCGCCTTTCAGGTGCTGCCCACGATCATCTTCTTCGCCTCGCTCATGGGCGTGCTGTACCACCTCAACGTGATGCAGGCGGTGGTGCGGGCCATGGCCTGGGCCATCACCAAGGTCATGCGCGTCTCCGGCGCCGAGACCACCAGCGTGTGCGCCAGCGTGTTCATCGGCCAGACCGAGGCGCCGCTGACCGTGCGCCCCTACATCGCTCGCATGACCGAGTCCGAGCTCATCACCATGATGATCGGCGGCATGGCGCACATCGCCGGCGGCGTGCTGGCGGCCTACGTCGGCATGCTCGGCGGCGGCAACCACGCGCAGGAGCTGTTCTACGCCAAGCACCTGCTGGCGGCCTCGATCATGGCCGCGCCGGCGACGATGGTGGTGGCCAAGCTGCTGGTGCCCGAGGTGGGCACGCCGCTGACCCGTGGCGTGGTCAAGATGGAAGTCGAGAAGACCAGCAACAACGTCATCGATGCCGCGGCGGCCGGTGCCGGCGACGGCCTGCGCCTGGCCCTCAACATCGGCGCCATGCTGCTGGCCTTCATCGCCCTCATCGCCCTGGTCAACTGGCCGCTCACCTGGCTGGGCGAGGTCACCGGGCTGCAGGCCCTGCTCGGCAAACCCACCGACATGGCGACCCTGCTCGGCTACGTGCTGGCCCCGGTGGCCTGGCTGGTGGGCGTCCCCTGGCAGGACGCGACCGTGGTCGGCGGCTTGATCGGCCAGAAGATCGTGCTGAACGAGTTCGTCGCCTACCTGCAGCTGGCCGACATCGTCAACGGCAAGACCGCCGGCGTGGCCCTCACCGACCAGGGCCGGCTCATCGCCACCTACGCTCTGTGCGGCTTCGCCAACTTCAGCTCCATCGCCATCCAGATCGGCGGCATCGGCGGGCTGGCGCCGGAGCGCCGCCAGGATCTCGCCCGCTTCGGACTGCGCGCCGTGCTGGGCGGCACGATCGCCACGCTGATGACGGCCACCATCGCCGGCGTCCTGACCCAGCTCTGAGCCGGCAATGGGCGTCGTCGTCGTCGGCTCCTACAACCACGACCACGTCTGGCGGGTCGACCGTTTCCCGGCGGCCGGCGAGACGCGCCGCGGCGAGGGCTTCGCCACCGGCTGCGGCGGCAAGGGCTACAACCAGGCCGTGGCCTGCGCGCGCCAGGGCGCACCCACCGCGCTCCTCGCCGCCTGCGGCGACGACGCCCTCGGCGCGCTGGCGCGCGCGCAGGCGGCAGCCGAAGGCATCGACGGGCGCTGGCAGCTGGTGCGCGAGCATCCCACCGGCACGGCGGCGATCCTGGTCGACCAGCACGGACAGAACGAGATCGTGGTGGCGCTGGGCGCCAACGAGTACCTGGCCGCGGATTTCCTGCGCGCCCAGACGGGCTGCTTCGCCGCGGCGCGCGTGCTGCTGTGCCAGCTCGAGAACAACCTCGACGCCGTCGGCGCGGCGCTGGAACTGGGCGCCTCGGCCGGCTGCCTGCGACTGCTCAACCCGGCCCCGGTGCGCGAGGGCACCGGTCCAGAGCTGCTGCACCGCGCCGACATCGTCACGCCCAACGAGACCGAGTTCGCGCAGCTATTGGCGCGCTGCGCCGCCATGCGCATCGACCCGGGCGTGGTGGCGCAGGAGAACGACGCCGCCTTGCACGCGCTGTGCCGCCAGCTCGGCGTGGACACGGTGGTGGTGACACTGGGCGCGCGCGGCTGCTTCGTCTCGCATGCGCTGGGCGCGCGCCGCGGCGACGGCGAGTCCTACTACCGCGTCGCCCCGGAGCGCGTGCAGGCCATCGATACCACCGGAGCCGGCGACGCCTTCTCCGGCGCCCTCGCTGCCCAGCTCGCACTGCAGCCGCAGCGCCCCTTCGCCGACGCCGTGCGCGGCGCAGCGCGCGTGGCGGCGCTCAGCACGGAGCGGCGCGGCGCGGCGGCGGCGGTGCCGCACGCGCGCGAGGTCATGGCGCGCTTCGGCCCAGGCTGAGCCGCAGGCCAGCTGCCGGCGCAGGTCGCCGGCGTCAATGCACCACGGTGCTCGCCACCACGCGGTTGCGACCGCGCAGCTTGGCCGCATACAGCGCGCGGTCTGCCTGGCGCAGCCAGGCGTCGGCGTCGGCGAAACGCTCGGTGTCGAACATCGACAGGCCGATGCTTACCGACACGCCGACGGCCCCGGCCGGACTGTCGAAGCGCAGCTCGCCGACGGCGCGGCGCACTGCCTCGGCCAGCTGCAGCGCTTCGGTCGGCGGTGTACCGGCGAGCAGCACGGCGAACTCCTCCCCGCCCAGACGGGCGAGGAATCCGCGGCGATCCAGACGCGCGGCGACGGTGGTGCAGACTTCGCGCAGCACCGCGTCGCCGAAGGGGTGACCGAAGCTGTCGTTGATGCGCTTGAAGTGGTCGATGTCGATCAGCAGCAGGGCGCGCGGCAGGGCGGCGTCGGCCGCCACGGCCGCCTCCAGGCGCTGGAAGAAGGCGCGGCGGTTGCCCACGCCGGTGAGCGCATCACTGTGTGCCAGTTCGTGCAGGCGGCGCGCGTGGCGGCGCTGCTCGCGCAGCAGCAGTACCAGGAACAGCACCGCCGCGCCCAGGCCGACGATGAGCAGCAGACTGCCGGCCACCATCCAGCGCTGGCGCGACTGGCCCGCCGCGCGCACCGCGTCGCGCGCCTGGCCCGCCTCGAGCTGCAACTGCTGCAGGCGGTTGTTGCGCTCCAGCTCACCGATGCGCAGGTCCTTCTCGCGCGCCGCGTAGCGCGCCTCCAGTTCGGTCACGTCGCTGCGCGCGCCGCTCTGGCGGCGGGCGTCGTCGGCTTCCTGCGAGGCGCGTGCCGCGGCCAGGGCGCGCTTGAGATCGCCGGCCGCCTCGGCCAGGCGGCTCTGCGTGTCGTAGAGGTCCGGCAGCAATCCTTCGAGCTTGAGCTGGCGGCACTCGGCGATGGCCGCATCGATCTCGCGCAGCGCCTCGGCATGGCGACCCAGGGCGCCCTGGGCGCGCGCGATGTTGGCGCGCGAGAGCAGCGCGTGGGCGACACGGCCGCTGCGTCGTTCGGCCTGCAGCGCCGCCTGGGACAGTTCCAGAGCCTGCTGCGCGCGTCCCTGCTCGATGTACATGCGCGCCAGGTTGTCGCCGACCATGCCGGCGACCTCGGCCTCGCCGATGACGAGGAAGCGCTCGCGCGAGCGCTCGGCCAGACGCACCGCCTCGGCGCGGCGCTCCTGGTTGTAGAACACGTAGGAGTGGATGTTCTCGGTGCGGGCCAGGTCGTATTGGTCGCCCAGGGCGCCGTACAGCTCCTCGGCCTCGGTGCAGTAGGCGTGGGCGCGTTCGAACTGCTCGGCGGCCGAAGTGGCGTCGCACAGGTGGTAGGCCACCAGGGCGCGCAGCGCCGGTTCGCGCCGATCCTGCAGGCGTTCGGCAGCGTGCAGGGCCTCCTTCAGACTGGCCTCCCCCTGGCCCTGCTCGGCCAGGTGTTCCGCGCGCAGGAAGCCGGCGTAGGCGCCGGCCACCGCGTCGTGGTTCGACGCGGCCAGGCTGTCCAGGCGCAGGGCGGCCTCGGTCAGGGCAGCATCGCTGTTGGCCAGCAGGGCCGCCTTGCCCATCCAGCGCAGCACCTCGCGCTCCACCTCGGGCGCCAGGGCGCCGCCGTCGAGCAGGGCGCGGCCGCGGCGGATGGTCCCCGCCGGATCGGTCACGGCGTCGTGGCGCAGGGCGGCCACCGGATCGACACCGGGCGCGGCCGCCAGTGCGGCCAGCCAGAGGATGAGCACCACCTTTGCCATGTTGAATCCGTTGCCGCTGCGCCTATGGTGCCGCAGCCGCGGCCGGCGCGCCTCCCACCGGGCGGCACCATGCCCGGCGCAGGCGGGCCGCTACAATACGTACATGCACTGGCTCCCTGCCCCGCTCGCCCTCGGTCCGCACCGCATCGACCCGCCGCTGGTGCTTGCGCCCATGGCCGGCGTGACCGACAAGCCCTTCCGCCTGCTGTGCAAACGCCTCGGCGCCGGCCTGGCCGTGTCGGAGATGACCAGCGCCGATCCGCGCCTATGGCGCACGCGCAAATCGCTGCAGCGCATGGACCACGCGGGCGAGCCCGCCCCCGTCAGCGTGCAGATCGCCGGCTACGATCCGGCCATGCTGGCCGAGGCGGCGCGCTACAACGTCGAGCACGGCGCCCAGGTCATCGACATCAACATGGGCTGCCCGGCAAAGAAAGTGTGCAATGTCTATGCCGGCAGCGCCCTGCTGCAGGACGAGGCCCTGGTGGCGCGTATCTGCACCGCCGTGGTGCGGGCCGTGGACGTGCCGGTGACGCTGAAGATCCGCACCGGCTGGGACCGCGACAACCGCAACGGCGTGGACATCGCGCGCATTGCCGAAGACACCGGCATTGCCGCCCTGGCCGTGCATGGCCGTACCCGCGCCGATCTGTACCAGGGCGAGGCCGAATACGACACCATCGCCGCGATCAAGCGCGCCGTGCGCATCCCGGTCCTGGCCAACGGCGACATCGATTCGCCGCCCAAGGCGCGGCAGGTGCTGGCGCAGACCGGCTGCGATGGCCTGCTCATCGGCCGCGCCGCCCAGGGTCGGCCGTGGATCTTCCGCGAAATCGCCCACTACCTGGCCACGGGGGAGCGGCTGCCGGCGCCATCGCCGGGCGACGTGCGCGATCTGCTGCTCGGCCATCTCGACGCGCTGCACGCGTTCTACGGCGAAGCGCTGGGCGTGCGCATCGCGCGCAAGCACCTGGGCTGGTACGCGCGCGATCGCGCCGAGAACGCGGCCTTCCGCGCCGTGGTGAACCGCGCGGAGACGGCGGCGGAGCAATGCCGCCTGACGCGCGAGTACTTCGACCGACTGGCCGAGGCACTGCCGGTCGCCGCCTGAGCCGCCGGACGCGCGTCCGGCGCCATGCTCCTGGCCAGCCTCTCGCGCCGCCGCCATGAGCCAACTCCTCGCCAGCCTGCGCCAACTGTCCGCCCGCCGCGTCGGCGGTCTCGCTCTCAGCAATGGCGCAATGCTGGCCTGGGCCCTGCTGTCGGGCTGGCCCTACCTCGTGCTGCAGCTCCTGCTCGGCCTGGAGGTGCTGCTGATGAGTCTGGCCACGATCCCGCTCTATCCCGAGCGCGGACTGCTGCGGCACGCGGCCGACCTGCTCAAGCTCGCGGCCGGGCTGGCGTTCGTGGGACTGTTCGTCCTCGTGAGCTACGGCGTGGCGGCGGACGGCGATGGCCACGCTGTGGCGCTGGAGACGGCGTTGGCCTCGGTCTCAACCCTCGGTCGGCGCGAGATCGCCGCAGCCGTGGCCTACCTCGCCGCGTCGATGGGCTGGTCGCTGTGGCAAGCCTGGCACAGCTCCGATCCGCGCCTGACATGGAGCAAGACCCGCCTGGGCACCGGCGCGGCGGCCTTTCTCTCGCTGTTCTGCATCGTCTTCGTGGCCATCTTTGCCGTCGCCCCGCTGCGCCATGCCCTGATCCTCGCGGGCCTCGACTGCAGCGCCGACCGCCTGCTCATCCTCGCCATGGCCCTGCTTCGCTTCTTCTTCGGCCTGCTGCTGGCCACCTTCAGCGAGGAGGAGTGGATCAACATGGCGCGGCACCCCTACGTCGAACCGCCGCGATGACGCCCAGATGCGCCGAGCGTGCCGGCGGCCCGCGTCCTGCAAAAGCCGCCGGGGGCGTGTATCATGCGCGGCCGTTCGTTTATCCATCCATCCGCATCGAAGGATATTTGCCGCGATGAGCAGCTACCTGTTCACCTCCGAATCCGTGTCCGAAGGCCATCCGGACAAGGTCGCCGACCAGATTTCCGACGCCGTGCTGGACGCCATCCTGGCGCAGGACAAGCGCGCGCGCGTGGCCTGCGAAACCCTGGTGAAGACCGGTGTGGCCATCGTCGCCGGCGAAGTCACCACCAGCGCCTGGATCGACCTGGAGGCGCTCACGCGCAAGGTCATCCTCGACATCGGCTACGACAGCAGCGACGTCGGCTTCGATGGCGCCACCTGCGGCGTGCTCAACCTCATCGGCAAGCAGTCGCCGGACATCAACCAGGGCGTGGATCGCAAGAATCCCGAAGAGCAGGGTGCGGGCGACCAGGGCCTGATGTTCGGCTACGCCACCAACGAGACGCGCGACCACATGCCGGCGGCGATCTACTACAGCCACCGTCTGGTCGAGCAGCAGGCCAAGGTGCGCAAGAAGGGCAAGCTGAAGTGGCTGCGCCCGGACGCCAAGAGCCAGGTCACCCTGCGCTACGAGAACGGCAAGGCCACGGCCATCGACGCGGTGGTGCTGTCCACGCAGCACGACCCGGACGTGAAGCACAAGCACCTGGTCGAGGCGGTGATGGAGTCCATCATCAAGCCCGTGCTGCCCGCCAAGTGGCTGCACAAGGGCACCAAGTTCCACATCAACCCCACCGGCAAGTTCGTCATTGGCGGTCCGGTCGGCGACTGCGGCCTCACCGGCCGCAAGATCATCGTCGACACCTACGGCGGCTGGGCCCGCCACGGCGGCGGCGCGTTCTCCGGCAAGGACCCGTCCAAGGTCGACCGTTCGGCTGCCTACGCCGCGCGCTACGTGGCCAAGAACGTGGTGGCTGCCGGTCTCGCCGACCGCTGCGAAGTGCAGGTGTCCTACGCCATCGGCGTGGCCGAGCCCACCTCGATCTCGGTCACCACCTTTGGCACCGGCAAGATCGCCGACGACAAGATCGAGAAGTTGATCCGCAAGCACTTCGACCTGCGACCCTACGGCATCATCAAGATGCTCGACCTGATCCACCCGATGTACCAGCGCACCGCCAGCTACGGCCACTTTGGCCGTTCGCCCGAAGCCATCACCTACACCGACGGCCACGGCAAGCAGGTCAAGGCCACGGCGTTCTCGTGGGAAAAGACCGACCGTGCCGAGGCACTGCGCGCCGACGCCAAGCTGAAGTAGAGGTCCGGCTCGCCGGACGGTGCTGCGCGACGCGAAGGCCAGGGCACGCCCCTGGCCTTCGCCGTTTTGGCGGCTGTCGCGGCATCCGCCTTGCGGCGGGTCAGCGTGCGCGCCCCGGGCTGCTATTCTGGCCTGCGATCCACTCCACCGACTGCGTGCGCACCATGCCAGGACACCTGCCGCGACTGCTCTGCCTTCTCGCCCTCACCCTTGCCGCCACGCGCGCGAGTGCGGAACGGCTGGAGCCTCCCAGCGAAGCACTGCGTTCGCCCTACGTCAGTATCGCGGCCACCGAGTTCGTCGAGCAGGCCGCGTTCGGCCACGTGGTTTTTCGCCGCATCGAGCAGCTCTCGGGCAAGGAGCGCGCGCCGGAGCTGATCGACCTGATCGTGCCGGACACGCTGCGCGCGCAGCTCAAGCCGGGCGACCGCCAATTGATCGCCTGGACCAGCGTGACGGGCGATCCCCGCGTGCCGGAAGGTCTGCGCCGCGACCCCGCTGGGGCGCGGCTGCTGGAGACCACGGGCCTGGAGCCGGCACTGTTCCGCGACACGCGGGCCAATCGCGCCCTGCTGCGCTGGGACCTGGGCGAGAGCGCATGGCGCCAACGGCGCCAACTGCCGCGCCTGCTGGCGCTGCTGGACTCACCCGAGCCTGCCGTGCAGTGTTTCGCCATGGCCGAGATCGCCCTGCGGCCGGTGCTGGTGGCTGCGATCGACGAGGCGGCCCGTGCCCACCTGCGCCGCTTCGCCGCGGACGATCGCGCGTCGCTCAGCGCCCGCGCCCTGCTGCTGGAACTGGCCAGCCAGCGGGCCGACGCCCTGGGCGTTGCCGGCTGGGACGACGTGGTGCAAGGCATCCTCGACCGCGCGCCCTTGGCCACTGCAACGCAGCCGCAGACGGCGCACCTCGTCTACCAGGCCTTCGCCCTGGCGCAATCGCGCGCCATGCTGCTGCAGGGCGAACGCGCCGAGCGCTGGTTGCGGGGTGACGACGCGGCACTGGCCGAAGCGGCACTGCTCGCCCTGCGCCGCCAGGGCCACGACGTGGAGGTCGCCGCCCTGCAGCGGGCGCTGGCCCGCGACGACGTTCCCGCCACGACGGCGGGCTTTCTGCGCGACCACCAGCGCCGCCTGCAGCGCCCGCCGCCGGCGCAGCGCTAGAGGCTGAGCCTGCGCAACACCGCGGGACTGGCCGGCGTGTGCCGCGACCTCGGCCTGCCTCGCCAAGCGGCGGCCCATTCCTGGCAGGCCCGGTTCATGCCGACCGACGGCCAGGCGGGAGCGGCGACGGGGGTGCCGGATGATGCGCGCGGCGCGGCCGAAACGGCGCGGTTTTGCTGTGCCGCAACATCGCCCGGTGGTATCGCTTGCGGCCAAACATAGGCATCATCCGAAAGGCTGAGGGCACCACACACCGTAAGACGTAGCTTTGGGGGTTGCATGATGAAGAACCGATTCCACTTGGCGGCCTTGCTTGCCGCCACCGGCCTGGCGGCGGGGTCCGCCCAGGCGGCGGGTACGCCGCAGGTCACCGCCGCCGTACGCCATGACGAGTCGCGGCCGATGCGCGACATCGTCGCCGAAATGGGCCAGGCGACGACGCCGGAGGGCAGCGAGGAGTACGTCGTCCCGAACCGCTTCCTGAAGCAGAGCGGCGCCGACATCACCCAGTTCCTGCGCGAACTGGCTGCGCGGAACGTGCAGGTGGCGCCAACCGGCGTGCCGGCGCCCACGCCCGACGTCTCCTTCACCGCGCTGACCCGCACTCTCGGCGGCGGCGGCGTGCCGCCGGATACCAACGGCGATGTCAGTCCGACCCACTACATCGAGTGGATCAACACCAGCTGGGCGGTCTTCGACAAGGCCACCGGCAATCGCCTGTCGGGGCCGACCGCGGGCAACTCCTTCTTCGCCGGCTTCGGCGGCCCGTGCCAGACCACCAACGCGGGCGACCCGTTGGCGATCTGGGACGACCGCGCCCAGCGTTGGGTGATGACCCAGTTCACCACCGGCACGCCGGCCAGCCAGTGCGTGGCCATCTCCACCACCAGCGACCCGCTCGGCAGCTACTACCGCTACGAGTTCCAGTGGCCGACGTCGCCGGTGCCGGTGTTCGGCGACTACCCGCACATGGGCATCTGGTCGGACGAGAGCGGCACGCAGGACGCCTACCTGCTGGTCACGCACGAGTTCAACAACAACTCGGGCGGCTTCCTCGGCGCGGCCTTCATCGCGCTGGAGCGCGACAAGATGCTCGCCGGACAGCCGGCCTCGATGGTGCGCTTCCCCGGTTTCGACGCCTACGGCGCCGAGGCCATCCACCTCGACGGTACGCGCCATGCGCGCGCGCGCTCCTGCCCGACCTTTGTCCACTACGACGGCGCCACCAGCGAATACCTGTTCTGGGACATGTGCCTGAACTGGACCACGCCGGCCAACTCCACCGTCTCGGCCACGCCGCAGCGCATCGCCGCCAAGACGCCCTTCGTGCCCTTCTACGGGCCGGTACCGCAGCTTGGCACCACCTCGCAGCTGGACGCCTTCGGCACACACATCATGTACCGCGCGGTCAGCCGCGCCTTCCCGGTCGGTGCGCCCACGCCGCTGTCGATGGTGGTGGTGCAGACCGTGATCGGCGGCCCCGCCAACCAGGGTGCCGTGCGCTGGACGCAGTTCGGCCTCACCCAGCCGGGGCAGAGCTACAACGGCATCTTCGCCGACAGCTTCGATGCGGCCACCGCACCGGTAGCGCTGACCAAGCGCATCGTCGATGAGGGCGTGTACGCGCCAGACAGCAACAATCGCTGGATGGGCGCCATCGCCATCGACGACGGCGGCAATATCGGCGTTGGCTACAACGTGTCCAGCGCCAGCCTAAACCCGAAGATCCGTGTCACCGGCCGCACGCTGTCGGATCCCTCCGGTCAGCTGCGCGACGAGCAGGACTGCACCCCGGCCACCACCGGCTCGCAGACCGGCCTCTTCTCCGGCCGCGGCCGCTGGGGTGACTACGCCTCCATGAGCGTGGACCCGAGCGACGAGTGCACGTTCTGGTATGCCGGCGAGTTCTACGCCACCACCAGCACCAGCTCCTGGGCCACCCGCGTGTGCAGCTTCAAGTTCCCGCAGTGCGGCCAGCCGGACTACAAGCTGGTGGCGGAGACGCCAGATCGCGTGGAGGTCTGCGGCGCCAATCCGGGCCCGGACCCCAGCTACGACATCTTCGCGGGCACCGTGGGCGGCTTCAACGCGGCGGCCGTGCTGGCCGTCACCGGTACGCCGCCGGGCACGGCGCAGAGCTTCTCGGTCAATCCGATCAGCCCGACGCCTGGCACCAGCAAGCTGACCATCGTCGGCGGCCACGGCGCCGCCAGCGGCGAGTACCAGATGACGGTCACCGGCGTGGCCAACTCGATCGTGCGCACGCTGAACCTTGAGCTTGGCGTGTCGGCCACGGCGCCGACGGCTCCCACCCTCAGCACCCCGGCGAACAACGCCACGGGCGTGAAGGTGCGGCCGCATCTGACCTGGACCGCCGCACCTGGCGCGCTCACCTACCTGGTCGAAGTGTCCACCAGCAACACCTTCGTGCCGCTGGTGACGAGCGCCACCGTGACCGGCACCAGCTGGGACGTGGACGTGACGCTGGACAATTCCACCCAGTACTACTGGCGCGTCAAGCCGACGAACTACTGCGGCGACGGCGCCGTCTCGGCGGTGTTCACCTTCACCACCGGCGTCCCCGGCACCTGCCCGGGCGGCACCACCTTGAGCACGGTCGCCTCCTACACCTTCGACACCGGCGCGGGCGAACCTGCCTGGACCGCCGGCGCCCCGGGCGATGCCGGTGGCACGGTGTGGACCAACGGCGCCGTTCCGTCCGGCCTGACCGGCTTCAGCAACCAGGTGTGGTTCGTGCCGAACAACACCGTCACCAGCGATCGTTCGGTGCTCTCGCCGACCATCGCCGTGCCGGCAGCACAGGCCGTGATCCTGGAGTACGACGCCTACCACAGCTTCGAGACCGACGATCCCAGCGGCTGCTGGGACGGCGCCACGCTCGAGCTGAAGGCGGATGCCGATCCGTTCGTGCAGCTCGGCGCCAGCCGCTTCTTCACCGATTCGTACAACGGCGTGTTCTCCGCTGGCGCGCCGCGCGCCGGTGCCCCGGCCTGGTGTCGCCAGTCCAACGGCACGGCCGCGAAGCACTCGATCGTCGATCTCGACGACTTTGCCGGTCGCTCGGTGCAGTTGCGCTTCCGTGCCACCAGCGACAGCAACACCGCTGCCGCGGCGCCGAACGGCATGGTGATCGACAACGTGAAGGTCAGCGTCTGCCAGTAATCCGCTGACGCATCGCGTGAGCGAGGAGCCGCCGCAGCAATGCGGCGGCTCTTTTTTTGCTGCGCACTCCGCTGCGCAGGATGCCGCGTCCCTCGTGGGCAGGCGCGATCCGCGACGGTGACCGGCGTCTCGTCATCGCCAATGGACGCTTGGTCCCGCTTGTGCAGTCGGGAAAAAGGGATTTTTCCGCCGGCACGCTAGACTGGCGCTGCCGCCGGCCATCGCGTCGGCGGCCCACGCCAACGCGTCACCGGGAGCTGCCGCATGCCACAGGGAAATTCTCTTTTCGTCGCCCGCCACCTGGCCTGGCTGGCCCTGCTGGGCAGTCTGGACGCCGCGGCCTGGGACTGGCGCGCCGATGAGCCAGCCGCCGACGCCGTGGCCTTCCAGCCGCACTTCCTGGCTGCCACGGCCGACGGCTACTGGGCGGGCGGCGATGCGCTGGTGCGCTACGACCGCCAGTCGCACGTCCTGGCGCGCGCCGCCTTCGACCGCAATGCCTGGCTGGTGCCGCTGCCCGGCGGTGGCGTCGTTGCCGCCGCCGAAGCCACTCCGGGCGGCTTGCTGACGCTGCCTATACCCTGCACCCTGGAGGGCTACGCCGACGATGGCCGCGCCCAATGGCGCAGCGATGCCCTCCCCGGCGCGGAAGGCTGCGATGCGCTGGCAGCGGGGCCGCAGGGCGTCATCTGGGTGAGCTATCGCGATGCCGCCGGCTGGAAGCTGCAGGCCTACGATGACCGCGGCGTGGCCCGCGGCCGCCTGACGCTGTCCGCGCCGGTGCGCGACCTGATCGCCGATCCGCAGCTGGCGCGGGCCTACGTACTCGCCGGAGCGCAACTGCTGACCCTCGACGACCGCGCCCAGGTGCTGGGCAGCCTGGCCACGGAACAGGCCGGTGGCGGACGCCTTGTCTTGGGACCGGGGCGCCAACTGCTGCTGGCCGAGCCGGGCGGCGGCGGACTGCACCTCCTGCGCCTGGATCTCGACACGGGAGTCCGCAGCGACCGTCAGCTCGCGGCGACACCGCTGCCGCAGGCGGTCGACGCGCTGGCCAGCGATCCTGCCGGACAGGTCTACGTGCTCGACCGCGCGACCGTCTACAGCCTGCGCCGCCTCGGCAGCGACGGATCCCCCGCCTGGAGCACGACGCTGGATCCGAGCCTGGGAGCGTGCGCGTCCTTCCACGGCCGCTGCAGCCTCTACGCCGACAGCGACGGGGTGCTGGTGCCGATGCTGCGCACCGCGGCGTCCGCTGCGGGATCCAGTTCGCTGGCGCTTGAGCGGTACACCACGGCGGGCGTGCGACGCGGCGGAAGCGTGCTCGAAGCCAACCGCCTGCGCGGTGTGGTCCCGCTGGCCGACGGCGCCAGTCTGGTGGTGGCCAGCCACGAGCCGGACAGCCAGCAACCGCTGCCGCAGACCCTGAGAGTGCTCCGCGACGGATCGGTGGCGACGGTGGCGCCGCCGCTCGACGGCATCGACCGCGTGCAGGCCGTGGCCGCCGCGAGCACGCCGGCCGGCGACAGCTATCTGCTGAGCAATCTGGGCGAGCCCTTCGACGCCTCCAGCGACCGCCGCTACGGCCTGACGGCGCTGGCCCCCGACGGCAGCGTGCGCTGGCGCCGGAGGACGCCGGGATACTGGGACAATGCCAGCGTCCTGGCGGCCGGGACGGACCGCGTCTGCATCGGCGGCAGCCTCTACGGCGCTCCCTCGCAAACGCCGCAGCTGCACATCGCCTGCCTGGACCGCGCCGCGGGCCGCACGCTGTGGGAGCACGACCTCGGTGTGGCGGACTATGCCAGCCCGTCGATTCGCCTTGCCCTGCTGGCGGATGGTGGCCTGGTCGCACTGGCCAGCGGCGCCGCCAGCGCGGACCGGGTCGCCCTGCGCCACCTGCGCTTCAGCGCCGGGGGCACGCTGCAGCACGACATCGATCTCGGCACGGCGTCATGGCGCCTTGTCTCCGCGGTGTTCGGTAGCGCGGGTGACGTGCTGCTGCTGCAGGATGCGGGGCATCTCGCCCGCATCGACGCGTCTGGCACGAAGCGCTATGCCGCCGCCCTTCCCGGCGCTGGCTCACCGGTCTGGCCCGCGCTCGATGCCGCCGTTGCCAGCGACGGCTCGGCCTTCGCGCTGCTGCTGGGCCAGTCCAGCACCGCCTGGTCGGTGTCGTCCGATGGCGTGACGCGCTGGGCACGGTCGCTGGACAGCGGCGTGGTGACCAGCGGCAGCCTGCGTACCAGCGGCGACACCGTCGACATCGCCACGACCGTGTACGACCCGGGCACCGTCGAACCGCAGGTGCACGTGCGCCGCCTGCGCGGCGGCGATGGCGCGATCCTGTGGCAGGCCAGTCTGGCGGAGCCGGCGAACGGCCAACTGGTCGCCGCCGACGATCCGAACACCGTACTGCTCGTGGGCAGTGCCGCCCATGTCCTGCGCCTGCGCTGGCTCGATCCGCTCGACGGGCACACGCTGGCCACGGCCGGCGAGAACTGCGCGGAGGTGTCCTGCGCCTATCTTGCTCCGCGCCTTGCCGGCGACGGCGTGCTGCGCCTGGGCCTGGCCGGCTACGATCTGCCGGTACCCGCCCTGGTCGGACGCCGCGGCGTCCTGCCCACTACCCCGGCCGTGGCGGTGGATCAGCACGCGCTCGGCGGCGCCTGGTTCGCCACCTACGAGAACGGCCAGGGCTTCCTCCTCGACGTGCTGATGCCGCAACGCGTGTTCTTCATGCCCTGGTTCACCTACACCAGCGCCGGAGGAAACGACCCCGCAGCGCTGCGCTGGTACACGCTGCAGGGTGATATTCCGGCCGCGGCGCGCCAACTCGAGGTCGGCATCTACGAGAACCGCGGCGGCAACTTCGACGCCGCACCCGTGACGCAGGCGCAGCGCGTGGGCACCGCCAGCGTGCGCTTCGACTCCTGCGACAGCGCACAGCTGCACTACCGCTTCGATGCCGGGCACAACGATGGCCGCGAGGGAGACATCAGCCTCAGCCGGCTGCTGCCGCGGAACGAGGCCTGCGTGCAGGGCGACGGCAGCACCTCCGCGGCGGTCGTCGCCACGCCCGCGCAGGGCGGCTTCGACGCACGCCTCGGCGGCTCCTGGTTCGAACCAGCCAGCGCGGGCCAGGGCGTGCAATTGACCCTGCAGCCCGGCGGGGTGTTTTTCGGCGGCTGGTTCACCTACGACCCGGCCGAGGTCGCGAACGATCCAACGCGACAGCACTGGCTCACCCTGCAGGGCACGCTGGCCGGAGCACGCGACGGCGTGGCCAGTGTGGCCATCGTGCAGGCCATCGGCGGGCGCTTCGACACCCTGCCCACCGCGAATCAGTACATCGTCGGCCAGGCCACGTTCCATGTTCTGGGCTGCGATCGCCTGCGCCTGGACTACCGCTTCGACGACCGCATCCCAGCTGGGCCCTTCCGCGCCCGCAGCGGCAGCGTGGACCTGGTGAAGATCGGCGGCTGCGCGCCCTAGGCGCGCAGGACGGCGCCGCGGGTGCCTGCGCGGCGCCGCCCTGCGCGTCGGCCCGACGCGCACGCGGGCGCAATTCCGCTAGGCTTTGCGCGGTCTTCCGCCCGCCGCCCGACGCATGCACCGCTCGAAGTTCGCCGCCGCCGTCCTCGCCCTGCTCCTGGCCGCGCTGCCCGCGGCGGCACTCGCCTCGCGCACCTGCCTGGTACTCGGCGGGGGCGGAGCACGCGGCGCCGCGCACATCGGTGTGCTGCGCGTGCTGGAGCGCGAACACGTGGCGCTGGACTGCATCGCCGGCACCTCGATGGGCGCCATCGTCGGCGGCCTCTATGCGGCAGGCTATCGTGCCGACGAAATCCAGGCCGTGCTCGAGGGCATCGACTGGAAGGACATGTTCCGCGACGACCCGCCGCGCAGCGAACTGCCCATGCGGCGCAAGGACGACGAGCTGCGGTTCCTCGGCGGCATCGAGCTCGGTCTCAAGGACGGCAAGATCGCTCTGCCGCGCGGCGTGATCCAGGGGCAGAAACTGCAGCTGCTGCTGCGCCGCCTGCTGCTCGGCACGCGTGACCTGCCCGACTTCGACGCCCTGCCGATCCCCTTCCGTTCCATCGCCACCGACATCGCCAGCGGCGAGAAGGTGGTGTTTGGCGATGGCGACCTGGCCATGGCCATCCGCGCCAGCATGTCGGTGCCGGCGGCGTTTGCGCCGATCCGCTACCGCGGCCGCCTGATGGTGGACGGTGGCATCGCCGACAACGTGCCGGTCGATGTAGCCCGCACACTGGGGCGCCGTGACGCGCGCGACACTGCCCTGCGCCTGATCGTGGTGAACGTGAGCGAACCGCTGTCGGGGGACGAAGCCCTCAACTCGCCCTTTGCCATTGCCAACCAGATGCTCACCGCGCTGATGAAGCGCGAGACCGACGCCCAGCTGGCCACCCTCGGCGCCGACGACCTGCTGCTCACACCCGACCTGGGCGACCTGGGCAGCGCCGAATTCGACCGAGCGCCCGAGGCCATCGCGGCGGGCGAGCGGGCCGCCGTGGCGGCCCTGACGCGACTGCGCGCCTACGCCGTCGACGAGGCGCAATACTCCGCCTTCACCGCACGCCACCGCCGTGCGCCCTTCGACCCACCGCTGGTCGCCTTTCTCGATGTGCTGAGCGCGCGCAGCCGCACGGCCGGTTATGTGGCGAACCGCCTGTCCGGTGTGGTGGGCAAGCCGCTGGATCCGCAGCAGCTGGAGCGCGACATCGGGCTGGCCTACGGCGAGGGCAGCTACGAGCGCATCGGCTATACCCTGGAGCAGCGTGACGGCCGCACGGGCCTGGCCGTCCTGCCGGTGGACAAGGGCTGGGGCCCGAACTTCCTGCGCATGGGCCTGCGCCTGTCCGACGACTTCGCCGGGCGCAACGGTTACCAGCTGATCGGCGAGGCCAACTTCACCGGATTGAATGCGCTCGGCGGCGAATCGCGCAACCGCATCGAACTCGGCCGCATCACCGGCCTGCACGCGGAGTACTACCAGCCCTGGGGCGACACCGGCGAATACTACGTCGCGCCCTACCTCGACTACAGCGCGTTCAACTTTCCCCTCTACGCCGGCGCGGGCGTGGATTTCGCCGAATACCGGCGCACGCGCGCCCTGGGCGCCATCGAACTGGGATACACGCCCGATGCCACCTGGCGTCTGTCGGGCTCGTTGGAGCTCGGCCACGATCAGGCGCGCCTGCGCGTGGGCGACCGGCAGGTTCTCCCCGACACCAGCTCCAATCTCGGCGGCGTCGTGCTGCGCCTGACCCGCGACAGCCTGGACAGCTCCGGCTTTCCCACCCGCGGCACGCGCCTGGACCTTTCCGAGGAGGTGCTGCTGACCGCGCTGGGCGCCGATGCAGCGGCCAATATCACGCGCCTGCGCTGGGACACGGCGTTCAGTCGCGGCGCCAACCGCTGGCTGCTCGGCGCCAGCTTCAGCTCGTCCGGCGGCAGCGGCGATCTGCTCGCGGCCTACAGCCCGTTGGGCGGCCTGGCGAACTTGTCCGGCTACACCGAAAACCAGCTCTTCGCCACGCAGACGGCGCTGGCACGGATCGTCTACTACCGCCGCCTGACCGATGCCGCGCGCCTGTTCAGCGTGCCGGTGTACCTGGGCGGCTCGCTCGAGGCCGGCGGCATCTGGGCGCACCGCCGCGACATCGACACCGCGGGCCTGGCCGGTGCAGGCAGCCTGTTCCTGGGCATCGATACCTTCCTCGGCCCGATGTTCCTCGGCTACGGCCACGCCGAGGGGGGCAACAATGCCTTCTACCTCACCTTCGGCTCCCTGCTGCGCGCGGAGCGCTGACGGCGGGCGCCCCCGGTCGCCCGCCCACCTTTCATCCCTCCATCGCGAAGCGGCGATATAATGCGCGCCCTCCTCCCCGCCGAGGGGCGCTGCAAGTCCCGGCCCGGTGCCGTGGAATCAGGCTCGGCGGGCCTTCGGGTTCCATTCCGAACCGCGCCCGACCATCTTTGGGAGTTGCCATGAATGCCGTTGTGAACCTGAAGCAGGACTTCAAGGTCGCCGATCTGTCCCTGGCCGATTGGGGCCGCAAGGAGATCGACATCGCCGAGCAGGAAATGCCGGGCCTGATGTCCATCCGCCGCAAGTACGCCGCCGCCCAGCCGCTCAAGGGCGTGCGCGTCACCGGCTCGCTGCACATGACCATCCAGACGGCGGTGCTGATCGAGACGCTCAAGGACCTGGGCGCCGACGTGCGCTGGGCGTCCTGCAACATCTTCTCCACCCAGGACCACGCCGCGGCGGCGATCGCCAAGACCGGCACGCCGGTGTTCGCCTGGAAGGGCGAGACGCTGGAGGAATACTGGGACTGCACGCTCGACGCGGTCACCTTCCCGGGCGGCGGCTCCAATCAATTCCGCGGCCCGCAGCTGGTGGTGGACGACGGCGGCGACGTGACCCTGTTGATCCACAAGGGCTACGAGCTGGAGCAGGGCGACGCGACCTGGGTGAACTCGGCATCAAACAGCCACGAGGAGCAGATCATCAAGAACCTGCTCAAGCGCGTGGCCAAGGAGCGCCCGGGCTTCTGGACCACCGTGGTCAAGGACTGGAAGGGTGTCTCGGAAGAGACCACCACCGGCGTGCACCGCCTCTACCAGCTGGCCGAGGCCGGCAAGCTGCTGGTGCCGGCGATCAACGTCAACGATTCGGTCACCAAGAGCAAGTTCGACAACCTGTACGGCTGCCGCGAGTCGCTGGCCGACGGCCTCAAGCGCGCCATGGACGTGATGCTGGCCGGCAAGGTGGCCGTGGTCTGCGGCTACGGCGATGTCGGCAAGGGCTCGGCCCACTCGCTGCGCGCCTACGGCGCCCGCGTGGTGGTGACCGAGATCGATCCGATCAACGCCCTGCAGGCGGCGATGGAAGGCTTCGAGGTCAACACCGTCGAGAGCACCCTCGGCCGCGGCGACATCTACGTGACCACCACCGGCAACAAGGACGTGATCACGCTCGAGCACATGCAGGCCATGAAGGACCAGGCCATCGTCTGCAACATTGGCCACTTCGACAACGAGATCCAGGTCGACAAGCTCTATGCCTCGGGCGCGGTGAAGACCAACATCAAGCCGCAGGTGGACAAGTTCACCTTCAAGGACGGCAAGAGCATCTTCCTGCTGGCCGAGGGCCGCCTGGTAAACCTGGGCTGCGCCACCGGCCACCCGAGCTTCGTGATGTCGAACTCGTTCTCCAACCAGACGCTGGCGCAGATCGACCTGTGGGCGAACAAGGACAAGTACGAGTCCAAGGTCTACATCCTGCCCAAGAAGCTGGATGAGGAGGTCGCCCGCCTGCACCTGGAGAAGATCGGCGTGAAGCTGACCCAGCTCACCCCCGAACAGGCCGCCTACCTGGGCGTGGACATTGACGGCCCGTACAAGCCGGACCACTACCGCTACTGATTGCAGCCCGCCCCGCCAGGCAACGACGACGGCCCGCCCTGCGCGGGCCGTCGCGTTTTCCGCAGACCAGCGCCGCTGCGCGCATGGCCAATTCGCCTGGGTGCCGCCGCGGAACCTCTATCTATCTCTCCATCCGGAAATAGAGATATATTGCGCCCGTCCATCCAACACACGCACGCCATGAGCCGCACGCCGCTGTCCTTCGAATTCTTTCCGCCCAAGACCGACGAACAGCGCGACACCTTGGAGAAAGCCCTGCCGCGGCTGAAGGCACTGGCGCCGGATTACGTGTCGGTGACCTTCGGTGCGGGCGGTTCCACGCTGAGCTATACGCCCGACACCGTGCGCGGCCTGCGCGAGCGTCACGGCCTGGACGCTGCCCCGCACCTGTCCTGCATGGGCGGCACACGCGCGGAAATCCGCGCCCTGCTGGACGCCTACAAGGCCATGGGCTGCCGTCGTCTCGTCGCGCTGCGCGGCGACCTGCCCTCGGGCATGGCCAGCTACGGCGACTTCCGCTATGCCTCCGAACTGGTGGAGTTCATCCGCCGCGAGCGGGACGGCGACTTCCATATCGAGGTCGCCTGCTATCCCGAGATGCACCCGCAGGCCAGTGACGCCCAGGCCGACCTGCGCCACTTCGCGGCCAAGGTGAAGGCCGGCGCCAATGGCGCCATCACGCAGTACTTCTTCAACCCAGACGCCTACTTCCGCTTCGTCGACGACGCGCGTCGGCTCGGCGTGGACGTCCCCATCGTGCCCGGCATCATGCCGATTTCCCAATACGCGCAGTTGCGGCGCTTTTCCGAGCTGTGCGGGGCGGAGATTCCGCGCTGGATTGCCAAGCGTCTGGAGGCCTACCGCGACGACGTGGAGGCGATCCGCGAGTTTGGCGCCGATGCGGTGGCGTCGCTGTGCCGCCGCCTCGTGGCGGGAGGCGCGCCGGGCCTGCACTTCTACACGCTCAATCGCGCCAAGGCGACGACGTCGGTGCTGGAACGTCTGGCGTAGCCGCTGCAGGCGGGCTAGTCTGCCCCCTTCTCCCGCCACGGCCACGGCCATGCTCGACAGCCTTTCCATCGACGACTTCCGCGCCCTGGTCGGCAGCCCGGTGCGCGTCAGCCAGGGGACCAGCGAGGGCGCGCTGGAAGTGGCCGATGTGCGTCCGCTGCACAACCCCACGCCGCGCAGCGTGCCACCCTTCGTCGTGACCCTGCGCCACGCCGGTACGCAGCGCTCGCTGGCGCAAGGCATGTACCGGCTGCACCACCCGCAGCACGGCGCACTCGACCTGTTCATGGTGCCCGTCGGCCCTGACGGCCAGGGCATGTGCTACGAGGTGGTGTTCAACTGAGCGGGCGCGTCCGCGCTCCAGCCGTAGAACAGGTACACGCCGCGGTCTTCGATCAGACGGAATCCGAAGCGGTCGTACAGGCGTCGCGCCGGGTTGTCCGGCTCCACGTGCAGGGTGACGTCGCAGGATTCGGCGCCGGCAATCCGCAGCAGCGAAGCAACCAGGCGCGTGCCGATACCACGGCCGCGCCATTCCGGCAGCAGGCCGATGTCCATCAGGCGAATTTCGCCCGTGTGCCGGTAGAGGAAAAGGCGACCGATCGCCTGATCGCCCCGACGGATCACCAGGAATTCGGCGCCCGGGTAGTGCCGCTCGTAGTGCGCGCGCTGCAGAGCCGCCTGGGAAAGCAGGAAGTCGTGCTTGCGGGCATCGTCCCAGTCAGTGACGGCCAGTTCGTCCAGGCGCACGCACAGATACACCCGATCGAGGAAGGCGGCGTCCGCCGCAGCGGCCGGGTGCAGGGTGAGGTCCGGGCAATCCGCCTGAAGGCGCGGCGCGATCAATCCGTCGCTCAAGCCGCCGCCACGATGGAAAAGGTCAAGTAATCGAACGCCGGCGCGCGCCCGTCGATACCTACCAGCGGACGCTGCAGATCGCCGGAGAAGGCCAGGCCAGCGGGGTCGGGCAGTTTGCCCGTGCCCAGCACCAGCACGTACAGGCCGGGACGCAGGCATCCGGTCGCATTGTCGCCGAGACTGCACAGGCAGCCGGACGCCGTGCGGGCGATGCCCCGAGGCGAGATCTGCAGTCCGCCGAAGGCTCGGGCCTCCGCGTCGAAGCCGATGCTCTTGCTGCGGGCGCCCCCCATGCCTGGCGCGCTGATATAGACCAGAGCAGTGTTCACGCCGCCGTCGGCACCAAAGTACAGCGCCTCGACATCGAGCGCACCGAGGGAGGACGTCGGGGTGCGAACGAGCCCGTGCAAGGTCACGCGCGCCCGCGCCGCGTTGCCCGCCGAGGAGGCGAAGTCCGCCAGCCAGCGCCGTCCGGTCGGCGGCAGGTCCGTCGGCCAACCGTCGCTGTCGTCGAGACGAAGCAGGAGCGTGTCCAGCGCAAGAGCGCCCCCCTTGAAGCCGACGGCAGCGTGGGCGGCGGGCACCATGCCCAATCCGGCGAGTGCCAACGGCACGCCGAAGAACGTTCTGCGTTTCATGAATCCCCCCGTGGATGGCAGCCGATCTGCCCACACCGCAGACCGGTCCTGCCGCATTCTATGACCAGCGTTCGCTAGGCGCCATGTCGGCCACGGGGCCGCGCATCCTGCACACCACCGGTCGCCGTCGCCATCGCCGCTCCGTGCACCCCCAACGCACTCAGGTGCGCGGCGGGAAGACACCTTGCAAGGCGATGCAGAAATTCAGCGTCAGATAGGGCTGCAGGTTGTTGTGCGGCTGGTCTCCGCCGGCGGGAGGCAAGGCCGAACCCGCCAGCGCCACCAGAGGAGCTCCCGCCGGGGGAAGGTAGGGCGTGGCACCGATGACCCGCGCGATGGACGCGTCCTGAGGCGTCGGTGAGTCGGCTGGCGCTGGCAGGCAGTTTAAGGTGTGGGCGTGACCGGGGATCTCCGACTCGATCAGGGAGACCGAGTCGCTGCCCCCGTTTTCCCCGAGATCGTGCAGCGACAGGCCCGGCCCCTGTCCCCAGAACATGGGGGCGGCCCCCTGCAGGTTGGGCAGGGCGAAGTTGGACTGGCCGTTTCCGCCATAGGACGTCCCCAGGAGGGAGAAAAGCGCCGTGTTCTGACTCAGGGGCAGGATCTGTCCGTCGCAGAAGGCCCAGCCCCTCGGAGCGAAGTTGAAAGGAAAGATGCGAATTTCCGCAACAAAGGGATCCATGGAAGAACCTCACGTCTGCGATGGGAAAATCCCGAACAGGGAAATAATGAAGGTCACGCACAGGTAAGGCTGCATGTTGTTGTGCGGCTGCGAACCCCCGACCATGGTGATGGACTGGGGCGCCATGGGGGTCGTCGGCGGCGAGGACTGGTAGCCATCGTAGGTCGAAGTCTGCGCCAACACGTTGTTGTTGGGTTGGCTGTCGCTGGCGATGGAGGTGGTGGCCAGCAGCGGATGACTGTGAGCGGGAATCTGGCTGACGGTCAGTGTCACCTGTTCCACACCACCGGTTTCCGCCAGCACGAAACCGTTGCCCATGTGTATCGGGATGCGCCCGCGGAGGTCGGGCACGGCGAAGGTGCTTTGGCCATCACCGCCATAGGTGATGCCGATCAGATTGAAGAGCGTTTCGTACTCCGAGATGGGCAGCAGCGATCCATCGCAGAACTGCCATCCGGCCGGCGCGAAATTGCCGCCGAACATGCGGATCTCTCCCACATAGGGTTGCGCCACGGCTGTCTCCTTCTAGGTTTGGCTCGGGAAGATCCCCTGCAGCGCGATGGAAAAATTGAGCGTCAGGAAGGGCTGCATGTTGAGGTGCGCCTGCGATCCGCCGACATTGCTCACGGTGTTCGCCGCCATCGCAGTGACGTTGGCGTCGACCGCGTGGTACGCAGGCAGGTTGTTCACGGCGAGCAGATTGCCCGCGGGAATCAACTGCGTCCCTGTGGCAGAGGTACCCTGCAACACGTGGGTGTGGATGGGGATCTCGGAGAGGGACAGCGTGTGCGCCTGTTCGCCGCCCCGCTCGCCCAGGGTGTGGCCATTGCCCACGTGCATCGGCGTGCGCCCCTGCAGATTCGGCAGGCCGAAATTGACCCGACCGTCGCCGCCGTAGGTGGTGCCGAGCAGGGAAAACAGCCCCTGGTTCTGGTTGATCGGCAGCAGCTGGCCGTTGCAGAAGGCCCACCCCTTGGGCGGGAAACTGAAGCTCATGATGCGGATTTCGCTGAGGAACGGCTCAGCCATGGCGTCTCTCCTAGCGGCAGGTATGAGCGGGGCCGTCGCTTGCGCAGATGCGGCGGCCGCCGGTGACACAACACTCAGGGGGGCGTCGAGATCGGTCCCGGAATGATGGCGCAGCCGGCGGCCG